>Ga0181533_1003278_pt1 | contig 17775 bp, 5 predicted proteins | sample PEATcosm2014_Bin_45_FD_119772 | JGI IMG/M metagenome (GOLD analysis project Ga0181533, IMG submission 119772) | Peatland microbial communities from MTU Mesocosm Facility, Houghton, MI, USA - PEATcosm2014_Bin11_60_metaG | ecosystem: Environmental > Terrestrial > Soil > Wetlands > Peat | place... | reverse complement strand
ATACGCAAACTGCTCCGACATCCAGTTGTTCATGCCCAGGTCGAGATCGGTGAGCACGAACACCGGCGTCTGCATCCGCTCTGCCAGGTCGAAGGCCGCGTAGCCAAACTCGAAGCACTCCTTGACGCTGCCCGGCAGCAGTATGGGGTGCCTGGTGTCGCCGTGCGAAAGAAATGCGGTCGAGAACAGATCGGACTGTTGCGTGCGGGTCGGCATGCCCGTCGAAGGCCCGGTGCGCTGCACATCAAAGATCACGCCGGGAATCTCGGCGTAGTAACCGAGTCCGGAAAACTCCGCCATTAGCGAGATGCCCGGTCCCGAAGTAGAGGTCATGGACCGCGCGCCGGCCCAGCCCGCGCCCAGCACCATGCCGATGGCCGCCAGTTCGTCCTCGGCCTGCACCACGGCGAACGTGGCCTTGCCCTCCGGCGTCACGCGGAACTTCTTCAGCAGATCCGTCGTGGCCTCAATCAGCGAGGTCGACGGCGTGATCGGGTACCACGCCACCACCGTCACGCCCGCGAACACCGCGCCCATGCCGCACGCCGCGTTGCCATCGATGATGATCTTGCCATGGGTCTGGCTCATCGCCTCGATGAAGTACGGGTCCTGCTTGGTGAAGTTGGTGCGGGCATACTCGTAGCCGGTTTCAACAGCGCCGAAGTTCAGCTCGAAGACCTTTTGCTTTTTGGCAAACTGCTTCTGGACGCACTTCTCCACCACCGCGAGGTCAATGGAAAGCAGTTGCGCCACCACGCCCACGTACACCATGTTCTTGACCAGCTTGCGCAGTTTGGCCTCGGGACACAGAGCCGCGGTGAGCTTGTCGAACGGGACCGGGTAGAAGACCACGTCATCGCGGTATTGCTTGAGGTCCAGATATTCTTCGTAGATCGCCACGCCGCCGGCGGGCAGCGCCAGAACGTCCTCGCGCGCCGTTCCGGGGTTCAATGCCACCAGCACCTCGGACTCGCGCTTGCGCGCCACATAGCCGTCTTTGCTGGCGCGGATGGTGAACCACGTGGGCAACCCGGCAATGTTCGACGGGAACAGGTTCTTCCCGCTCACGGGAACGCCCATCCCGAAAATGCTCTTCAGCAGCACGCTGTTGGCGGACTGCGAGCCCGATCCGTTCACCGTGGCTACATTGATGCTGAAGTCGTTGACGATGCGCGGACGCGCACTGCTTTCGCCCTGCTCTTGACCGAGGGCCAGGTTTCCAGTCGCCATGTGGCGGGATTCCCTTCCGAAAATTCTTAAGCGATTTGAAGCGCCTCGACAGCGCCGGACCACCCTATAGAGGATGCCGGACCATCTCGCTCCAATATGTGATTATAGTCACTTCTCAGCGTCGCTGTATCGCACTGCGCCCCAAGAGTAACCTCTTTGTATCGGGCCTGGGCCGGATCAGCCCAATTTGGCATTGACTGCCAGCAACCTACCTGTTTTCAGATCATTACAGCGGCACCTAAAGCCTAACGAGGTGGCGCGGCACTGACCGCGAAACTCTGCGGCGCGAGCACCGCGTTCAAATCGGGATTATAGTAGTCGGTCAACTGCGCCGGAGCTGCCTTGGCGCGGATAGCGTACCGCGGCGTAAAGCGGAAAGTAAATTTTTCGCCTTCCGCCGCAGACGACCACAGATAGAACACGATGCGGTCCGGCTGGAGTTCGTAGCGCGAGATGGTCCAGTTGTCGAGCAGCTTGCCCAGAGACGCGCGATCCACGTCCGCTCCCGGCGGCAGGCCCACTTCGGCCAGCATCATGCCGTAGCCCTCTGAACCGAAGCGGCGCGCGCTTACGGTGCAGGTGATCGGCCGGCCCACTTTCGCTTCCGCTGCATCGCATTCATAGCCGAAGTCCAGTCCAAAGTCCTTGCCCGGAACGGTGGTTTTGGTCCTGCCCACGGCTGCCTGCGCCCATGGCACATAGAACCACGCCGTCATCTGCGCATTGGCAAGGGCGGCGTCTCCCGCCGCCGAAAACTCCAGCGTGTTCGTGCCCGCGTGAATCATCGCCGTCAGATCGATGGTGCGCGGCGCATCGAGTAACTGATTGCCGGCCTGCATCGCCGCGGCCTGCTCCGCACGTAGCGGCTTTCCGTTGATGGTCAGCGTAAAATCTCCCGGCGACGCGTTTTGCAACTGGCTCACCGCCAGCGGCAGCAGCGCCTTCAGCACGCGCACCGTGGCCTGCCCGCTCAGCCACACGCCATAGCCGTCGCGGTTGCGCAGCAAGTACAGCAGGGCATCGTCTTCGAGCTTCTTATCGGCGGCGCTTCCCGCAGTGTTGAACGCCGCAAGCGCCATTGCGGTGGTTTCGAGGCGGCCGCCCTCGCCCCATCCATAAAAAGGCGAGAAGCCGTCGAACTCCCAGTACGCGCCATCGCGGCCGTGCTGCGCGGTTGCGTTCAGTTCCATGCGCAGACGCTCGACGGCAGCGGCATCGCCGGACTCGGCTGCCAGGCTGAGACGCAACGCGTTGGCATAGGGATCATGCAAGGCGAGCACCGAGTGCGAGGCATACTCCTCTGCACGTGCGATGGCCTGCTTCACGCGACCCTGCAGGCTGCTCGTCGCCGGCGATGCGAAATCCGTGGCGCGGAGCACGTAGGCGAGCGCGCCGGCAATGTAGAGCGTCTGCCGTGCCGAATACATTCCGTAGCGCGGCTTCCATGAGCCATCCAACTCCTGCTGCGCCAGCAACCACTCCATCGCGCTCACAATCCGCGCGCGATCCACATTCACGTAGGGTTCGGCCTCGGCCAGAAACTCGATACCATAGGCCGTGAGCGCCGCGTCTGCGGTGGTGTCGTTGCCTCCCCAATAAGTGAGCCCGCCGGCCGCGTTAAAGTACCCCAGCAAACGGTCGTAGCCAATTTGGAGATATGCCTGGGCCTGCTCCTTCGCCGCGCTCTCGTGCTTCGCCGCCGTCTCCATCTCGAGGAAAAGCAAACTCGGATAAGCCGCGGAGATGGTCTGCTCCGCGCAACCGTACGGCCGCTCCAGCACCGCCTTCATGGCGTGATAAACATTGGCTCCAAGATTCGGATACAGCAGAAGCTCTGCGTGCACCGAACCGGAGATCGCGTCCGCCGGAAGATCGAACGCAACTGTATTCTTCCCACCTCCGCGCAGCAGCTCCGACGCTGTCATCATCTTTGGCTCGCCGTCCGGGTGCACCTTCACGGTCTTCTCCACGGCGTCGCCCTCGTGCGCATTGGCCGCGGTGATCCGCAGCGGTCCAGAATCCGTGGCCGACTCCGCGCGCAAGCCGACAACCACCGGCGTCGCTCCGTTGGGCGCAACTGTCGCATGAGTTGTGCCCGGCGTCGTCAACGTGAACCAGTCCGCGGCCTTCACCGTGACCGGCAGCGAAACTGCGTGCGCGGTGTAATTGCGCAGGTTCACCGGCAGCCAGATCGCGTCGCCCACCGTCAGCGTCTGCGGCGCATCCAGATCGACAAAGAATGGCAGGAAGGTTTTGAACGTGCGATCCACCGCAGTGATCCTTCCGTCCACGGTCGAACCCACCGCGTGCAGCTCCCAGGTAGTCAGGCTGTCGGGCAGTGTGAACTTCAACGCTGCGCGCCCTGTAGCATTCGTCTCGATCGAAGGCGTCCAGTAGGCCGTCTCGTCAAACACATGCCGCAGCCGCGGCGTCATGCTCTGCTCGGTGATCGTTGCACTTCCATTCGGGCCGTTCACAATCGACTTCTTCCCCGGCCCCACAACGCCCGGCGCCAAAGCCACCACGGATGCGGACTGGGTCTGCGTCGAAACTGCTTCCGAGGTCACGGTGACCGTCATCGAGGTGCTCCCCACCCGCAGCGTTACATCGACGGTCGTCAACGCAGACGACGCAACGTGCACATCGGTCAGGTAGAAGCTCATGAACCCGGTGGCATCGACCTTCACCTTGTAAAAACCCGGTGCGAGATCGGAAACAACAAAGGTGCCGTCGTCATTTGTGGTCGCGCTCTGGACCGCATCGCCCGACTCGCTCTCCACGTTGATCTTCGCTCTGGGAACGACCGCTCCTGTTTGGTCGGTCACGGTTCCGCCAATGGCGCCCGTGTTGCCCTTGAACAGTCCCGAGTCCACGGCGACGGGATTCACATCGCTCCCGCTCTGCTCGGAGGCCATATGCGAAAATCGCGCCACTTCTTCGAGGCTTCCCTGGGCAGCGCCGCCATCGCCGGTGCGCAGGATCTGAATCACCTGCGTGGCAGTCGTCACCTTGTAAGTTTCGCCCTCAAGCGCAATTCCCGCCCTGACATTGTCGATTCGTGCGTACGATAATTCGCGTTTTGCCTTGAGCGCGAACGGGCGACCTAGCGGATCGCGCAAGCTGTCGAAATCGATGCCTGCCGCTGCAAAGGCGCGCCGTGCAGCAGATTCTGTTTCGGGGAACGCATTCCCTGCCGCAGCCCATTCTTCGAGGGCGGCGCTCAGCTTTTCTTCTGTGCGCCCAAAGTAGTCGATCCCGTTGCTGCGCCACACCGTCTCGTCGGTGTCGCGCTTCACGGTCACAAAATAGAAGCGGCGCATCAACTCGATTGAGTAAATGTAGGGCTTTCCGTTGTGCTGCAACGTGTGCTGCGCCGCCGCATCCAGATTGAGCCCGCCATCGAGCGCAAACTTTTTGAGCGCGTCCACGGTTGCAGGCAGCGGCTGGCTGGCCATTGCGGCCTTGCTCAGCAGATCGTTCAAGCGCGCGCCTGGCACGGCAAACACATTGCGCGTCACCAGAGTTATTGAAAAGTCGTCGGCCGTGCCAAACTGTTTGTCCGGCCCCGCGCTGGTCACCGACACGACGTCGTCGTTGGCCTCCTCGTCCACGGCCATTTTATACGGCGTGTTCCACGGATCCAGCAGAATCACCTCATCGAGCTTTGCCACCGCGACAAATTCCTTCAGCTCTTCGATCGTTGCAGGCAAGTACTCCAGATTGGTCTTGAGAATTGCGTCACGGAGAGGCGCCACGTTTATCTCCATCTGCTGCTCGTACTCGTTGCGCACCGTGCTCAGGTCGTTCGAGCTGATTTCCAGCTCAGCCTCTCCCGAATTCATCAGCACAGCTTCCGCTGCGAGATCCAGATCGCTCGAAATCGGCTTCGAGGTATCGGTCTTGTTTAGGCTGTCGAGGGTTACGTCGCCCACGCTTGAGCCCTCAAGCCACCACCAGCCTTGCCCAAACCAGCGGTCATTTGCTTCCAATTCTGTCTCGGCGCGCTGTTCGACCGCAGTGTCAAACACCGACACGCCAAACACGCCCGCCGCCGGCCCGTTGGCCGCGTCGCTCAATTCCAGTTGCGCGTTCACCGGCGCTCCCGGCGCGTACGACGCCGCCAGACCCTTCACATTTGCGCGTAGCGAATGATCGTCGGGGTAAAGCACGGTTCGCGTCGCACCCTGATCGCCCAGATACCACGTGCTTTGCATCATCTCCACGCGCATGGAGTAGGCGCGCAACGTGATGAGCCCGCGGAATGCCGGGCTCGCGGGAATCGAGAACCCCTGCTCCGAGCCGCTCATCCGCATCTGCCAGTGTTCGAGTACGGAGGTCGCGGAAAGCACGTCGGGATCCACTTCTTCTCCCGGCCTGCCATGGATCGTGCCCTCAATCGCCTGTCCCGGCGCGAAAAGCGCGTGCTCCACCGAGATCCAGATGTCTCCACTCGAATTCACCCACAGCGAATCGTCAAAATGCGAGAGTCTGCCCTCTTTGTCACGCGCGGTGATGCGAATTTGCGGCCGTTTGGAGTCATCGCCACTTGCCTCGGTTGGATAATGCAGCGTCACCTTCGCCAGCCCGTAGCGATTCGTGGTCACGGCCATGGCCCGCGTCGCATGCGACTCGGCATCCATCCAGTCCAGCGTGACCCTGCACGACGCCGGCGTGCCATCCGCATACGAGGTCGAGAGCATGTACTCTCCCTCGCGCTCGCTGGTCCCGATCGCATTCAGATAGATGTGCACCGCTTCTTTCGTGAGCCGCACGGCAAAATTGCGCGGCTCCGTTCGCCCCGTGGTCGCGTCCGTCACCATCGCACGGTACTCGACATCGCGGAAGCGCTCCCAGCTTGAGTCTTTGAGCTTTTCAAACTCATCCGCCACTTTCAGACTCAGCGTTGCATCGCCATTGGCATCGAGAGCCGCCGTCGCTTCTACAGCGGCCGGCTCCCCGTAGCGGCCCGTCCTGGGATTCCACACCGCATCGTCCGCGCGCACGATGCGCACGCTGCCCGCGGCCACCGGCTTGCCGAAGAGATACGCCGCGTGAATCTTGACTTGCGGCGTCGCGCCGTCCAAATAAAACGCGCGGTCCGGAGTTGCCGCCACACTGAACTCGGGCAAATCGTAGCGCTGGATGCGCACCGTCTGCTCCTCCGTGCTCACGTCTCCGGTCACGTTGTCCAGGTCGAACTTCGCATCGTAATCGCCCACAGCCGTCTGCTCGGTGGTCTTCCAGTCGTATTGCACGATCCCAAATCGATTGGTCTTGAGCTTGGCCTCCACCAGCTTCTTGTTTTGCGGGTCGTTGATCGTCAGTGTTACCGGCTCGCCCGCCGCCGCGTGCCCGTTGTCCCAAAAAGCCAGGGCCCGCATGTGCACCATCTCGCCCGGCTTGTGCAGCGGCTTGTCCATTTCCACGTGGACGTTGGTGCGGTCCAGCACATCGATCTCCGCGGTCACTTCATCGTGCGCCAGCGCCCCTGCAGCGCCGCTCAGCGTCCCCACCACCGTCAAATCCAACTCGTCGCCCGGTTCGCCCATGGGCGCAAAGTTCAAGATCGCTTCCCCATTGCGCGCAGTTGCCGCATCGCGCCAATCTTGCTTTAGCTTCTTGGGATCTGTTTCGTTGTCCACTAGACCGGCCTTCAACTTTACGCCGGCCAGCGGTTTGCCGGTCACGGGATTCATCGCCATCACGCGGGCGCTCACTGCCTGCCCCTGCGCAATCTTTGCGGGATACGCCAACCGCAGCGCAATCAGGTTGGCCGTGATCGCACCCACAGAGAGAATTCCGTACGAAGTCTCCGCGCCGTTGACTTCCACGCGATAGCAGATGCGGTACCAGCCGATGTCCTCGATGCCAATTTCCGGCGAACCCTTCGGCCAGGCGAGCGTCACGGCCGCTTCGTGCGCGCCCGGCTTGAGTTGCACCGCCGTCTCTGCCGTCTGCGCATTTTTGGGCGACAGGAGCCACGCAACAACACGCACGTCCGTCCCCGCCGGCTCGTTCAGCGGTAGCGTCAGCCGAATCGCATCATTTTCCAGCGTTGCCCTCGCTGCGGTCTCCACCACCTGCGGCCCGCGATCCGCTTTACCGGTATCATTTCCCTGGGCGGGGTTCGATCCCTGTGCAGCCGCGTACACCGCAAGCCCGAAAATCATCGCAAATGAAAGCGTCTTTCGGATCATGGTTGGCCATGCTAGCACAACGGCCGCAGTTCCACGGGGCGCCGCACAACCGCGCAGGCGTGGCGCCGGCGCTGGTGCTTCTCGAGCACGACAAGGCTGAAAGCTAAGAGCTAAAAGCGAAAAGCTGTTTCTTCGCATCGCGCCGCCAGCGCACGATCAGCGCCAGCGCAATCACGATCAGCGCCAGCGTGAGCCCGATCCAAAGCCCGTAGATTCCCCACTTCAATCCAAAGCAAAGAAAAAATCCGAGCGGCAATCCCAGCACCCAGTAGCCCACCAGGTTGGCCCACATCGGCGCATGGGTTTCGCCCAGTCCGCGCAGCGCGCCCGTGGATACGGTTTGGATGCCGTCGAAGATCTCAAAGGCCGCCACAATGCCCAACAACCCGGGGCCCACGGCCAGCACACGCGGATCGCGAGAAAACAATTCGATGAGCGGCCGCGGCCACAGCAGAAACGCCAGCGCCGCCAGCAGCATGAAGCTCGTTCCCAGTCCCAGCGCCATCCATCCCGCGCGCCGCGCCCGTGCCGCATCGCCCGCGCCCACCGCGTGGCCCACGCTGACCGCGGCCGCGGCGGAAATCCCCAGCGGCACCATGTAGGTGACGCTCGCGTAGTTGAGCACAATCTGGTGCGTGGCCAGCGCCACCGGCGTCAGATATCCGGCGGAAAGCGTGGCCAGGTTCCACGCGCCCACCTCGAGCAGAATCTGCCCTGCCGCCGGCGCGCCGAGTTCGAGCAGCCGCTTGAGCCGCGCGGCCTGCGGTGCGGCCCAGTGCTGGAACAGCGGATGCCCGCGTCCGCGCTCGTAACGCCACGCAAAGCCCAGCAGCGCCGCTGCCATCACCACCCGCGCAAACGCAGTCGAAGTCGCCGACCCGTTCACGCCCAGCGCCGGAAATCCCAGCTTGCCGTAGATCAGCACCCAGTTCCCGAACCAGTTGACCAGGTTGGCCAGCACATAGGTGACGGTAATGACGCGCACCTGGCCCACACCCTGCAGGTAGCGCCGCGTGGCCCCATAGAGCAGTAGCGGCAACGTGCCCCAGTTCAGCAGCCGCAGATACTCGCTCGCCGGCACAGCTACTTCCGCCGCGATTCCGAAGTGCGTAAATCCAAGGCTCGCCAGCCAAACCCCGATCATGATGGGCACGGCGGCAATGCACGCCAGATACACGCCCTGCGCCAGCCAGCGATGGCATTCGTCGTGATCCTTGCGCCCGTAGGCCTGCGCCACCAGCGTATCCAGCCCCAGCATCAGCCCCACGCCAAAGATGGAAGGCGTATAGCAGATGGCGTTGCCCAGGGCCACAGCGCCGATCGCCGCCGGCCCCAGACGTCCCACCATAATGGTGTCCACGACGCCCATGGCCATCCAGCCCAGCTCGCTGAGCACCACCGGCACAGCCAGCGCCACCATGGTGCGCAGCTCCTGGCTCAAATTGGCCCGTTCCTGTTCCACTCCTTCACTGTACCCGGGCCGGCTCGGACGGCAAGGGACACCTGCAGCAGAGTTTTTCCGTGCTGCATAGCAAACTCAGCTTATACGTGGAGAAACCACAGCATCGCTTCAGATTGATGCCGTCATCACGCGAAATGCATCCACCTTGGGGCGCACACTTCACCCCGGGTCTTCTCGTTCCCCCGGCGCCTGACCTCCCGGTCCCTCGTTCCCTATTCCCTGCTTTTCACACCGCCGGCCGCAACGGCGCCTGTTTCGTCGTAATCACGATCTTCGCCGGCTCGAAGTGCTCGTGCCGCACGTTCACCTCGGCCACAATCTCAATCGTCCCGGCGGTCTTCGTCGATTGCACGATCACCTGCGCCAGGCCGCTGAAGAGCGAACGCCGTGGCTCCTTGTCGCTCTCCTGGCAGTTGGGATCGCCGTTGCCGACACCGATCAGCGCGCCCTCGCCCGTGACCTTGAAATCGACGAGCACATCGGCCGTGGGCACGGCATGACCATGGCTGTCCACTGCCGACACCGTCAGAATTGACACGTCCTCGCCGTCGGCATCGATCTCCGCCCGCTCTACCGTGAGCCGCAGCGCCACGGCGGGTCCCGTGGTCGTGCGCTCTTCCGTCAGCGCCAGCTTTCCGTCCTTCCAGCCATGCGCCGCGATCGTGCCCGGCTCGTAGCGCACCTTCCAGTCCACGTGCCCGAGCCGCGGAACCTGTTGCCGTCCCAGGCTCTTGCCGTTCAGCAATAATTCGATTTCGTCGAGGTTCGAGTGCACCCACACCGGAATCTCGTCACCTTCCCTGCCCTCCCAGTTCCAGTGCGGAAACAGGTGCAGAACCGGCTGCTTCGTCCACCACGCCTTGTAGTAGAAAAAGTTGTCCTTGGGAAATCCGCACATGTCCACGATGCCGAAGTTCGAGTTGATCGACGGCCATCCGTAGGGCGTGGGTTCGCCGCGATAGTCGAAGCCGGTCCACGCAAACCCGCCGGCCAGCCACTCGCGCGTTCCGTAAAACGTCCACCACTCCTCGGCCAGCTCGGCCCATTCAGGATGATTCTCGTCGTAGGCGCTCAGGGTATTGCGCAAGGGATCGGTCTGGTACACGCCGCGCGTTGAAACCGTGCTCGCCGTCTCCGATCCATACACCGGCCGCGTGGGATGCTGCTTGTGATAGTCGTCGGGAAACTTCAGGTTGTAGTTGAAGCCGATGATGTCGAGCGCCTCCGACACGCCTTTGGAGTTGTCGCCGTTCACCGCCGCGGAAACCACGCGCGTGGGGTCGAGCTCGTGGCAGCGCCGCACCATGGTGGCGGCAATCTTCGCGCCCTGCTCGGCCTGGTCGTTCTGCAGATGCCACTCCTCGTTGCCGATCGACCAAAGAATGATCGAAGGCGAATTCCGGTAGCGCTTGATCATGGTTTCGAGCTGCGCCAGTCCCTCGGGATTCGAGCTCATCTGCCGCGTCTCGCACATCATCATCATGCCCATGCGGTCGCAAGCTGCAACCAGTTCCGGTGTAGGCATGTTGTGCGACGTGCGCACCGCGTTGCAGCCCATCTGCTGCAGCACGCCGATGCGAAAGGCCTGCAGCCGGTCCGGCACAGCCGCGCCCACGCCCGCATGATCCTGGTGGTTGCAGGTGCCCTGAATTTTGAGGGGTTGGCCGTTGAGGAAGAAGCCGTGATCAGCGGCGAAACGTGTGGTGCGAATGCCGAAGGCGATGCGCTCGGCATCGCGGACTGTGCCATCGGATTCCACGGTTACAACGACGGTGTAAAGATGCGGTTCCTCAGTGGACCAGAGCACGGGATTCACAATCTGCGCCGCAGCAGCAAACCCCGAGCAGGCATCATGATCAATGCGCTTCTCCGGTGTGTCGGCCGTGGCAACGACCTTGCCGTCCGCGTCGAGGATTTGCCAGCGAACCCGCGCGCCGGTTGCCTCCTTGCCCTCATTCCGGACAACGGTTGCAAGCGACAATTCGGTCGGGTTGCCGTTTACCACGGTGCGCACACAGCTTTCCCACCGCCCCAGGTGCAGCGCATCGGTCTTGGTCATCCACACATGCCGGTAAATTCCCGCGCCCTCGTAGAACCAGCCGTCACCGAAGCTCGCGTCCACGCGCGCCACGATGCAGTTCTTTTGGCCGACGGCGAGGAAATCCGTGATGTCGAAGCGGAAGGGCGCGTAGCCGTTGTCGTTGCGGCCCACGAAGCAGCCATTCACGAAGACGAGCACGTCGCGAAAGGCGCCGTCGAACTCTATATTGATGCGGCGCCCCGCGTCGCTCGCCGGAATCTCGAATTCCTTGCGGTACCAGCCCACGCTGGTCTCCGGATAGCGCCTTCCCAGCGGCTTGTATCCATGCGACTGGAGCCCATCATCGCGCACGAACGGCAACTCCACTGCCCAGTCATGCGGCAGATTGAGTGCGCGCCACTTCGAATCGTCGAATCCCACCTTGGCAAACTTGAAGTCGCCGGTCTTGGCAAAGTCATCCTGGCTTTTGCCGAATCCGAGATCGCGGGCGGGGTCGGTGCCGTGGCCAAACGTGAACTTCCATCCAAAATCAAAAAGAAGCTGCTCGCGCGGAGCCAATGCAGCGGCGGCCGGTGCGGAGTCTTGCCCGGCGGCTTGCGGGCCGGAAAGCAACGCGGCCGTGCGCGCCCACGCGGTGCGCGCCATCAGGCTGGAAGTGGAAAGCGCCAATCCCGAACCAAGCAGATCGCGGCGGGAGATGCGGGGCATGGAAGACCTCTTTCAAATTAGATTGGCTCTGCGAAACGACAATTTGCCTGCCGCGCGCCCAGCTTCAACGGAGATTCGCGCTGCGTACAATCGATCTCTGCTGAAGATTTGTTCTGCGTAGGCCCAAATCTCTGAGTCGCGCTCAACAACGCACTATAAACGAGCGGGCGTCTTGCGGTAAACGCTTTCATTCACGCCCCAAAAACCGCTCCCCTGCACCCGCAGCACGCTGCCTGCTCACAACCGGCGCCCGCGGCTCGTTCCAGACCCCGACTCGCCGAACCGCAGGTCCTCTCACGCCCTTGAAGCGGCCACGCGCAGGTATACTGGAGAAGAACCGGCAACTTTTCTCGTACCTTTCTTCCGCGGAGAGATGGCCGAGCGGTTTAAGGCGCACGCTTGGAAAGCGTGTGTACTTTAACGAGTACCGTGGGTTCGAATCCCACTCTCTCCGCCAGCATTGCATGCAGCAGGCACCTGCGGTGCGGCAGACGCTCGCTGGTCGCTCGCATGAGAGTCGTGCCAGCCCCCAAAATCCTGATTGCATGCAGCAGACGCTCGCTTGTCGCTCGCATAGGGGCCGGAATCGAAATCGTTCAGCAGTTTCCGAAACTGCTGCTCGGAAAATCCCTTAGAATCTCAAGAGTGGCCCCGTAGCTCAGGTGGATAGAGCAGCAGTTTCCTAAACTGCGTGTCGGAAGTTCGAGTCTTCCCGGGGTCACCATTCTGTTCTGCGATTCAAGCCGCGGCTGCCGCCAACTTTCTTCCCTCGCATCGTGAGATCCTGCCTTTGACTTCACATCCCTTTCCGGCTATAAATGTTGATGCCATGGAAGTCGATTCCATGACATCACTGCTGCAGCCCGATGCTGCCGCGCCACTCACCACAGCAATCGCCAGGATGCTCGGGAAGGCGGTGAAATTCCGCCACTGCCCCGCAACTGTGAGCGCACCTGCTTCGCTTCCCGTCATTTTGTGACACGGGAACGAAGAAGGATTTCAGCCAGGGCCTTCCGCCCGTTGCGGATTTGCCCTTTCAGCCACTGGAGCTGGACCGATGAGGTTCGACTTTGGGAAGGCGGCTCAGACGCGCAAGTCAGGAGACCGGTCCGATGGCGTTCGCACTCGCTTTCGCGTTCCGAGGGGAACGAAGGAGCCGTCATGCAGATTCGCGATTTCTTGCCCGCAGTTTCCTGCCGCGTGATGCGACATGCCGTCGCAGCCATTCTCTTCGGCCTTCTTGCCAACGCCGCCAGTCATGCCGCTTCCATTCGCGGCGTGGTCACCGATGCAACAGGCGCCAAGGTAACCGGCGCCAGCGTCTCTCTTGTCAGCAACGGCAAGGTCGTGGCTTCGTCGGTTTCTTCGTCTGATGGCAGCTTCCAGCTGACGACCGGAACCGCGGGCCGTTTCTTTCTCGTGGTAACAGCCAGGAGCTTTCGCCAGTTGCAGACGCCGGACTTCTACGCCGGCCAGTTCGATTCGATCGAGCGCAATCTGGTGCTCGAGCCCGCCTGGGTGCGCGAATCCATCGTGGTGACGGCAACCGGCGTGCCTACGCCGCAGCCGCAAACCAGCGAAGCGACGACGGTGTTGTCAACCGTCGATCTCGCGCTGCGTACGAGTTTCGCCAGCGTTCTGCGACTGATGCCGGGAACCGAAGTTGTGCAATCGGGGCAAATGGGCGCGCAAACTTCGCTGTTTGTCCGCGGCGGCGCTTCCGACGACAACAAGATCCTTCTTGACGGAGTCGATGCCGGCGATCTGGGCAATCAGATGGACTTAGGCCCGCTGTCTACCACGGCCGTCGAGAGTGCGGAGGTTTATCGCGGTCCCGACTCGAACCTGTTTGGCGCCGGTGCTGAAACCGGCGTCGTCAGCCTGACCACGCCTCACGGCACCACCAACTTCCCTTCCCTGCTCTTTGAGGGCGACGCCGGAAATCTCTCCACCTCGCGAGAGGAACTCGAGGTGGCGGGCGCTCACAAAAAGCTCGACTACCTGGGCGCCTTCAGCTGGCTTCAGACCGCAAACGATCTGCCCAACGACGAGTACCACGTGGCCACGACGGCAGCTAATCTGGGCTGGGCGCTCAACAGCAATACGCAGATCCGCGCCACGCTGCACTATGGAGTCGATGCCAGCGGCGTTCCCAACACATGGGACTTTTACCACGTCGCCGATGACGCCACCGAGAAAGACCAGAACCTGTTCGTCAGCGCGTCGTTGGACAATCAAGCGACGGCCAGCCTCCACAACGTCGTCCGCTACGGGCTCACGCGCAAGCGCGAACAGGTTTCTCTCTGGTCCCTTTCGGGGAGCAAAGTGTCCTTCACGGACTATTGCTACGGCCCGGGCACCCTCGGCAAGACCGTCACCATCACCGGCGCCAACGGCTACTCCGCTACGGGACAGGCCGTCCTCGATTGCAGCACCTTCCGCGCACAATACGTCAACAATCGCGATCACGCCGGCTACCAGGGCGACCTCACCATCACGCCGCACTTGTCCGGCCTCGCCGGCCTTCAATATGAGGATGAGCGCGGAGCGGAACCGGGCAGCAGCTACTACACGCCGGTTGCGCGCACCAACTACTTCGTTCCTCTTGCGGTGCACGGCGACTTCAAGCAGCGCTTCTTCTATACGCTCGGCGGCAGCCTGGAGCATTACTCTCTGTTTGGTTTCCAGGCCTCGCCACGCGCCGGCCTCAACTACTATTTGCTGCGCCCGCGCAGCGGCGTTTTCAGTGGCACGCGCATCCTGTTCAACTTCGGCAAGGCGATCCGCGAACCCAAGCTCACCGACCAGGACGATTCGCTCTACAGCTTCCTCAACAATCCTCTGGTACCGGGCGGCCAGGCCGCCATTAAGCAATTCCACGTCAGTCCAATTGCCGCGCCCACCATGCGTACCTACGAGGGTGGCATTGAGCAGGCATTCCTCAGCCAGCACATCATCTTCAAGACCAGCTACTTTCACAATGAGTTTGGCAAGGAGATCGAATACGTTGGCCTGGATCTCATTCCCGAACTGCTGCCCAATCTCACGTCCGCCCAGCAGGCAACACTCGAAGGGATCCTGCAGGCGAACTTTGCGTATGAGCTGACGATCAATTCCGAGGCCTTTCGCGCACAAGGAGTGGAGACTTCGGTCGAAAGCGGAATCGGACGCAATTTCTTTTTGCGCGGCGGCTACACCTACCTGGATGCCGTGGTGCAGCGCTCCTTTACCAACGACGATCAGGCATTGCTCGGCCCCATTCCAACCTTCAATGGCATTCCGGTCGGCCCCTATTCGCCGCTCGAGGGAGCTCGCCCGTTTCGCCGCGCGCCGCATACCGGCTATTTCACTGCCACGTATGCCGCCAAGCGTTTTACGGGCGTCTTCAGCTCGGCATTTGCCAGCCGCTCCGATGACTCAACCTATCTTGAGGGCGAAGATGCATTCGGCGGCAACAGTCTGCTTTTGCCCAACCGCAATCTGGATTACGGCTACGCCAAAGTCGATCTGGGTGGCAGTTTTCAGGTGCGGTCCTGGATGGACGTCTTCGCCAATGCTGAGAACTTGCTGAATAATCAGCACATAGCCCCCATCGGCTATCCCAGTCTGCCTTTCACTGCCCGCATCGGCCTGCGTCTTCGCTGGGGCCCGGGAAGCAGCCGTTGACACGTTTCAGGTTTCAGGTTTCGGGGGTCAGCGGGCGGCCTGAGTTTTCCGGTGCGACAGGCCTGAAACCTGACACCTGAGACCTGTTCCTTGTTTTTGCCCCCTTTTCCACAAAACCACGCTTTCAGGGCCCTAATTTGCTCAGAAATCGAGGCATATTTTGCATTTCCCCCTTGGAAAACCGGGTTCCGCTGTCCTACAATGACTTCTCCTGAGATAGCTGTACCCCCGAGACTTTGCATCGAGGGGTTCTTCAGTTTGCGCCGTTTACGCGGCTGAAGCATAAGAAATGGATGCAATCAAGCGCAGCAATCGCACAAAGAGCGATTGCGATAGGTCTTTTCAAAACCAATGCGCTGAATTGCATTCTGGGCATTTGTGTTTCTGAAAGAAATTTCGGATTCGCGTGAGGGCATGACAGCAGAGCTTCAATATAGTCCTTTAGAAAATCGATCTCTCCCACCGCATCGTCGGGCCAAACTGCGGACCCATCGCGGCGCGGTTCGGAAATCTCGCGTTTACGCTCCGTTCGCTCATCCTTCACATTGTCTTCATCAAAAGCTTGTACGTTTGCAAACTGGGGACATCGCAGCACTTTTGTTCGTTGAGACGCCTCCGGTGTCTCTATTGAGTGTGACTTCAAACGATCGTTTCCCCACGCCTGGCGCGCTAGCCACCGTGCAGCAACATGGCACCGGCAGCGCAGCTTTTTGTTTACGTAGTTTTCTGTCGAACGCAAACCACTACTTTGGAGGGCAGTTATGAGATTCCAACGAATTCGCCTGGGCCTGTTCGCCTCGGCGCTATTCATCCTCGCGTTGTGTTTGAGCTCTGTGGTCCTGAACGCTCAGACGTATACCGAGGGCGCGCTTGCCGGCACGGTATTCGACCCAACTGGGGCCGTGGTACCCGGCGCGTCCGTCAGCATCGTCAACAATGGAACGAATGCCGCGATCAGCCTGAAATCCGACGGCAGCGGCTACTATAAGGCGCCGCTATTGCCGCCAGGAAATTACACCGTCACGGTGACGGGGCCTGGTTTTGAGACCTTCAAAGCAGTCGGCGTGATCATCGTGGTCAACGAGACGACGGAAATCAACCCGCACATGGTGACGGGCGCCGCGACCACCAACGTCGAAGTCACGGGTGAAGCTCCGGTTCTGAACTTCGAGTCGCCGGAAATCAGCGCCACTTTGAGCACACACAACATTCAGGACCTGCCGCTGAACGGCGGACGCTGGTCCGATATGACGCTGCTGACTCCAGGCGCAGTGGGCGATTCCAACGGATTCGGCCTCATTGCCTTCCGTGGCATCAGCCCCATCCTCAACAACGTTGAGATCGACGGCGCCGACGACAACCAGGCTTACTACTCTGAGGAGCGCGGCCGTACCCGTGAGGGCTACTCGACCTCGAAGTACATGGTCGACGAGTTCACAGTCAACACCGGCGTGTACTCATCAGAGTACGGACGCGCCGCTGGCGGCGTCATCAACGCTATCACCAAGAGCGGCGGCAACACGATGCACGGCATCGCGTACTTCTCTGACCGCGACAACGACTGGGGCACGGTGAATCCCTTCACCACCAACACCGTGAATACCGGCACTTCCACATCGCCGGTCTTCGTCACGTCGCCCTACAAGCCCGTGGATTGGCGCAAGGAGTGGGGCTTCGATGCGGGCGGCTCGCTCAAGAAGGACAAGCTCTTCTGGTTCTACGGATTCGCGCAATATGACCGCAACTTCCCGGGAACCGCAAAAGCTGCCAACCCGTCGGCTTTCTTCACGCTGCCGGATGCAGCGGCGCCCAGCGGTTCGACCTGCAACACGACAGGCGCCAACGCCGGTTACATGTCGGGCCTTACCTATTCCACCTCTTCGACGCAGTACTCGGTCGATGAGCAGGCTTGCAGTCTGGCTGCGCGGTTGGAAGCCAACGCCATCAACGTAACGGGCGTGGGCGTTCCCTCAAGCTACGCCGGCGGCGCATCGGCCTATAACTCGATGCTGGTCAACCTGCTCGGCGATCTAGGCAGAGTGCCGCGCCGCGGCTACGAGGAGTTGAACACGCCCAAGCTCGACTGGCAGGTCAACGAAAAAAATCACGTCAGCTTCCTCTTCCACCGTCTACGCTGGGATTCGCCGGGCGGCGTCCAGACCCAGGCGACCAACACCTATGCGATCGACAGCTTCGGAATGGACTATGTGAAGGTCGACTACGGCCTCGCCAAGCTCGACAGCCAGATCACCACTAACATCTCCAACGAAGTGCGCTATCAGTTCGGCCGCGAATTGAATGACGAAGGCCAGCAGCCGCTGAGCAGCTTCAGCAAGCAGTACCTGTCTGGCTTCAACGGCGCGACCGCGGCGGGCGGCGGCCTCTCGCCCAACGTGGTGCAAGTCTCTCTCGACTCGCCTTCCTCGACCGGTTTCTATCTCGGATCAGAGTATTATGACTACCGCAAAGCT
>Ga0181533_1003277_pt1 | contig 17776 bp, 14 predicted proteins | sample PEATcosm2014_Bin_45_FD_119772 | JGI IMG/M metagenome (GOLD analysis project Ga0181533, IMG submission 119772) | Peatland microbial communities from MTU Mesocosm Facility, Houghton, MI, USA - PEATcosm2014_Bin11_60_metaG | ecosystem: Environmental > Terrestrial > Soil > Wetlands > Peat | place... | reverse complement strand
CGCCGGCAGATAGGTCAGGCCGCCGACGATGATAATGACGCCGAGGAGGAACCAGACAAACAGCGCCCGGTCGGTCGGCAGAGTGCCGGCCGAGTGCGGCACGACCGGCTGTGCGGCAAGCGATCCGGCGACCGCCAGAACCGGAACGATGACCACAAAGCGGCCGACGAACATGGCCAGCGCCAGCGTCAGATTATAGAACGGCGAATTGCTGCTCAGACCGGCGAACGCACTGCCGTTGGTCGCCGCCGCCGAGGTGTAGGCGTAGAGAATTTCCGAGTAGCCGTGAGATCCGGCGTTGCCGAGGCCGGCTAGGCCGGGCTCGACGACGCTGGCGATCGCCGTGAGACCGAGTGTTGCCGCCGGGATGCAGATCAGCGCCAGGATCGTCATCTTGACTTCCGATGCAGCGATCTTGTTGCCGACATATTCGGGCGTCCGGCCGATCATCAGCCCAGCCAGGAAGACCGCGATGATGCAGAAAAGCAGCATGCCGTAGAGGCCGGAGCCGGGAGCGCCGACGATCACCTCGTCGACCATCATATTAGCCAAAAGAATGCCGCCGCTCAGCGGCAGGAAGCTGTCATGCATGGAATCGACCGCCCCGTCCGAGGAAGCGGTCGAAACTTCGGCGAACAGCGCCGACCCGGCGATGCCGAAACGCACTTCCTTGCCTTCCATGTTTCCGCCCGGCTGCTGCAAACTGACCATTTGGTCGGCATTGATGGCGGCGAGCGCCGGATTGGCGCCGGATTCCACTGAATAGAGGCCGGCGACGCCGAGGCCGAACAGGATCGCCATGACGCAGAGCAGAATCCATCCTTGCCGCTCGGAGCCGATCATCCGGCCAAAGCAATTGGTCAAGGCCGCGCCGAGTGCGAATATGAGCACCAGCTCCGCGAGGTTCGTCAGCGGCGTCGGGTTCTCGAACGGATGCGCGGAATTGGCGTTGAAGAAGCCGCCGCCGTCGCCGCTCAAGAGCTTGATCGCTTCCTGCGATGCGACCGGGCCGCGCGCAATGACCTGAAGCCCGCCGTCGAGCGTGGTCACTTCGGCCGCAGCGGACAGCGTCTGCGGCACGCCGGCGGTCATGAGAATAAATGCGGCGACGACGCAGATCGGCAGCAGCACGTAGAGCGTGCCGCGCGTCAGATCGACCCAGAAATTGCCGATCGTGGCCACGCGGCGTCGCGCGAAGCCGCGGATCAAGGCGATGGCGACGGCCATGCCGGAAGCCGCGGAAAGAAACGATTGCACAGTGATGCCGGCCATCTGGCTTAAATAGCTGAGCGTCGTCTCGCCGCCGTAGGACTGCCAGCTGGTGTTGGTGACGAAGCTGACCGCGGTGTTCAGGGCCAGATCGGGTGCAACCGCCGTCATGGCCTGGGGGTTGAGCGGCAAAACCGACTGCAGCCGCAGCAACCCATAGAGCGCGATAATTCCGGCCGCGTGAAAGACCAGAAAGGAGATTGCGTACCCGTACCAGCTCTGTTCGCTCTGTGGCTTGATGCCCGCAAGACGATAGAGCGCGGTTTCGAGGGGAGCGATCAGCGGCTGCAATGACGTGTGCTGACCGGCATAGACCCGCGCCAGATAGCCGCCCAACGGACGCGTCAGAACGCCGACAATGGCGGCGAAGAGCGCGATCTGCAGCCAGCCGATCACCGTCATGGGGAGACATCTTTACCGGGGGAAGGCCCGAGCAGATGCTCGCACAAGCTCGCATAGGCCGCCGCCAGCGCGAAACACACGATGACGAGCGCCAACATGATGACGTCAGACATGGCGCAAGCGACCTCGCAATTCGGCGTCCGGCTTTGCCCAAGCCTTACACTGGAAGTCATACACTACAAGACAGGCGACAAGCCGGTTTTGACTTTCAACAAAACGAAGCTTCGGTACAGGAATCCGGCTGCACGGCATCCGGCAGAGCGCCTGCGGTTTTCCTATGAAAAACCAGCCAAATCCCTATGCCGCCTACATATGCTAGTGCGCCGGTTCCTCTGGTTTCTTTACGGCCTTTCACTCCATCTTAGCGGCACGCGGCCGGCTAGGCCGGCGCGGTTCAGGCTCGGTTAACGTCACTATACCGGCTTTATGACGTTGGGGGCCGCGCCGTCTCGAATTCATATGCGATCAAGAGCAGATTCGGTGTTCAGGAAACGAATTAGAGGAGAGAACGCGATGAGCGTCGTTCCTGTCGATGAACCGCCCGGTGCAAGGACGAGCTCGGCGCAGCGAAGCTTCTGGCAAAGGCTTGCGCAGGCGCTCGATGCGTATTTTGTCGATCGAACGAAGCGCGCGGTGCCCGAAATCACCCTGCGCCGTTGCAAGCACGACGTCGATCGGCTGCGCCGGTTGATGCACAAAAACTCCCTGGTGCCGGTTGGCGCCGGCCTATCGCAGCGCCGCTCTGGTCAGACGACGCGACAGCGATAAATGATCAGGCCGCTCGCCCGTCCCCAGGTTTCTCGCCCGCCTCTGCGCGACATTTGCCTCGTCGTAACAGGCAATGAGAAAATGCCCAATTCGCCCGTTGCGCCGGGTACGGCGGCCAAATTTCCGCGGCGACCCGACGCCCGCGTTCTCAGCGAAAAGATCCCCTTGTTCTTTATCGGGCGCAACAAAAATGGGCTGTGGGTGGCCCGCGAGGCCGAGGGACAAACCGGCGGCGTTTTTCTGCTCAAGCGGTCGGCGCTGCGGTTCGTAAAGAAAAACAGCGTGCCGGTTGGATGCGCGACAATGTTTCTCACCGAACGCTTCGAACTCGACGTTGAGAACCAAGGCAACCCGCTGGTCACGTGGCTCGATGCAGTACAGCGCGCTTGGAGAAGGCTGATACCGGAATATCCGCCGCCAATGCCGATCGGCCGGAAAAAATTCAAAGGAGAATGGCGATGATACAAGAAAAACAGGCTGAACCTCCCTCGTGGCTACGGCCACCAGTGTTCATGATCGGTCGAGACCGCCGGGGGAATTGGGTGGTTCAAGACCAAAAAGGGGTTCGCGGGGGCCTCTTCGTCGATCGCGCCGCGGCGCTTCGCTTCGTGCGCTTCGAGAACGGCGATCGACCGCAGGCCGTCGTGATGGTGTCCGACGGCCTCGAACTCGACCTGAACCATAAGCCGGAAACGGCGTCGCACCGGCAACTCGCCGGGGATTCTCAGCGGCAGCTCCGGATCGCCTGAGCAAACCTTCAGTCTGCAAATCACGGGCTCCGACCAAGAGCAGCCCCCTCGCCAATGCGCTTGAGGAACAGCGATGTCCGCCATCGGCCGGCACGTTTCGAAGTTGTCGGGATACGCCCCGGCGTTACCGACCCCGTTCAATGACGAGGGAAGCATCGACCGCGACGCCTTCGAGCGGCTTTGCGATCTTCAGATCGCGAACGGGGCGACAGCGCTTGTCGTCTGTGGGACGACGGGGGAAGCCCCGACGTTGAGCGCGCGGGAGCATAGCGACCTAATTCGCATCGCCGTTGCGGTTTCGCGCGGTCGCGTCCCGGTTATCGCCGGCGCGGGTGCCAACGCGACAGCGCACGCCGTCGCATTGACTAAAGATGCCGAAGCGGCGGGGGCCGATGCGATTTTGTCGGTCGTGCCCTATTACAATAGACCGACACAAGCGGGTCTTTATCTGCATTTCCGCGCCGTGGCCGAATCGACCGGCTTGCCGGTCATCCTCTACGACGTGCCCTCGCGAACCGCGTGCAGCCTGGCCGATGAGACGGTTGCGCGGTTGGCGGAGATGCCGCGCATCATCGGCCTCAAGGATGCTGCCGGCGATGCTACGCGGCCGACGCGGCTGCGGCCGCTGGTCGGCACGGATTTCAGGCTGTTGTCCGGAGATGACGCGCTCGGCCTGGCCTACTTAGCGCAAGGCGGCGACGGGTTCATCTCGGTCACGTCGAACGTTGCGCCAAGCCTGTGCCGTAACATGTTTGTGGCGTGGAAACAGGGACAGGTGTCGAGAGCACAGCGGCTGGCGCGTCCGATCGCGCAATTGACCGCGGCGCTGTTTCGGGAAAGCAATCCCGTTCCGCTGAAATACGCGCTGAGCCTGTTCGGGCTCATGTCACCTCGCGTTCGCTTGCCGCTGGTCGAATTGAACGCTCAAAGCCAGGCCGAGCTCGCCGGCGTTCTGGTGCGCATGTGCGATGAGTATTCGGAATACATGATCGGCACGGTGCGCGATCAAGGTCGCGTCAGCCGTCGCGCCTTGGCGGGCTGAGCGCGATTCCTTTCCCGCGAATCTGGCCTTTTCCGTCGTGCTGGAAACTTGCAACGCCGTAGTGGAGTCGTCCGCCTCCTCCGGACGCGTTACAGTCTCATGCCGCCGCAGTCTATTACCTGGGCGCTGCTGGCTTGTCGCGTAGACTGGTGATGAATGCGGCGACGTCGCGTATTTCCTGCGTCGACAGCAATAGATTCGGCATATGTGAGTTCTCCGGGACCGCGGGCAGGGTTTCCAGGAAGTGCTGCAACGAAGCCGCCGTTGTGTTGGGCCGGTTCGCAATCTCCTTGAAGTCGGGAGGATGGGGCGGCGGGGCATAGACCGGCTTGAAAGGTTGGTCCGGCGCGACAAGGTGACAACCGGTGCATGCCAGCAATGCCATCGAGCGGCCGGCCTCCGCGCTGCCTTCAACAAGCTTTGTCTGCCCATTTGCGGCGGGCGCCGTCAACGCGGCGGACACCGCGATGACTGTCAAGGCCGCAAATCTCCGCGCCTTCATCGGTCCCACCCTTGGAATTGGATCATTGTAGGCTGGTCGACCGGCGGTTGAGCGAGCGCTCAATTAATTATCGACGTGGCCCTTGGGAAAAGGCCATAAGCCCCGCAGGAATCCCTCTTCCTTGTCCTTGCCGCTCACTGTTTCGGCCTGTCCGGTGCCGACATTGAGAATTTTCTCGGTCAGCGGCGCCGGGCGGTTCCACCAGCCGCCACCCAGCGCCTGATACAGGGCCGCCGTGTCGGAAAGCCGGGCGGCGCGCGCCTGCACGACCGCGATGACCGCGTTCAGATAAGTCTGCTGCGCATTGAGCAGGAACAGCTCGTCGGCAAGGCCGAAATGCAGCTGTTGTTGCGCGAGATCAAGGCTAACCTTGGCGGCGCGCTCGAAATCGCGCGCTGCTTTGAGCGCATCCGCGTCGTTCTGTATCGCGCGCAGCGAGTCAGTCACGTTCTGCACGGCGGCGACCACGGTGCCGCGATAGCTCCAGGCCGCCGCATGATAAGTATCTTTGGCTTCTTGCAGCTCGTGCAACAGAGTGCCGGCATCGAACACCGTCTGCGTGGCATTGCCGGCGAGCGTGAAGAACGCGTTCTGCGGCGACAGCAGGCCGGCGAGCACAGTGTTCATGTAGCCGGCACTGCCGTTGATCGTGAAACTCGGCAGAACATTGGCGGTGGCGACACCGATGAGCGCGCTCGCCGAGTGCAATTGCTCCTGCGCCATGCGCACGTCCGGGCGTTGCTCGATGAGCTGCGACGGCAGACTGACCGGAAGATCGGCCGGCAATTGCAGGTCCGCAAGCTTGAACGTTTCGCGCGGTTCCTCGCTGGTATAGACGCCGGCAAGGGCCGACAGCAGGTCACGGTTCTGTTGCAGCGCCTTGCGCAGCGGCGGCAGCGTCGCCAGGACCTGGGCGAGGGCGGCTTCCTGCGCGGCTACCGCGAGGCGGTCGGTGTAGCCCGTCTCGAGCTGCCGCCGCAGGATGCCGAGCATTTTGGTATTGATGGCGATGAGCTGGTTGGTGGCGTCGATCTGTCCCCGCAGCGAAGCCTCGGTAATGGCCGCGACGGCTATATTCGAGACCAGCGTCAGGTAAGCGGCTTCCACCTGGAAGCGCTGGCTGTCGGCCTGTGCCCGAAGCGATTCGACGGTGCGGCGATTGAGGCCCCAAATGTCCAAAGTGTACGCCACTTGCAGCTGCGCGGTATGCAGCGCGTAGACGGTTACGCCCGACGAGGGAATTGGAGCCAGAGCGGAGGAGGTTTGGTTGTAGGTCGGATTGAAATTCGCCTGGACGAGCGGGAAATACTTGCCCTCCTGGGCGTAGACGGTTTGGTTCGCCGCGCGCAGCGTGGCGATCGCCGATTGCAGGTTGGGATTGTTGTTCAGCGATCGCTCGATCAGGGCATTGAGCGCCGGCGATTTGAACATCCGCCACCACTCTTGTGCGATATCGCGGCCCTGCACGAAATGCTGCGATCGTCCGGTCGGCGCGTCGGTAGAGGAGGTGCGCGGTGCCAACGGCTCCTTGGTGTAGCCGCTCACGTCGGGTGCGGCGGGATGCAGGAAGTCCGGACCGACCGCGCAACTCGTCAGCAACATCGCCGCCGCGACAGCGGCGGCACTGACCGACAACGACCTGACCGACGGACCACACATCTGCAAATGACACTATTGCAATAGACAGGTTACGCCGAGCGCCCCAGGACTTTCCGGCCGTCAGCATTATTTACGAATTGTCGCAGGTTGGCTGTGCTCGCCCTGCCACACTGTCGATGATTTAACTGCGACTTGCACTGTCATCTTTCACAGTGTCAATCCAGTTTCCTCGCAAAGGGGTCCTCAACAAAGCCTAACGGCGATCGTTGCAATGGTGTGTCCCGCCGCTTTGTCGAAGGTCATCGGTGAAAAATAGCGAATTAGTATCTCCATGGTAAACTGTGATGAGTCGCGAGGCGCGGTGTGATTAATCCAACTGCCGCAGTTGGTCCGTTTCCTGCATTCGATCCGAGTCTGTGATTAATGACAGTGGACCGCTGCGCCAAGTAATGGCCATGTCGCGGCGATTTCCGAAGATTTTGGATGCGATTTATCCATGTTTCCTAGCATAACAAGCAACCGTGCGAGAGCGGTGGTCGTCGGTCTGCTCGTCGTGGTTGCCGCCGCCGCCTATTGGGCGTGGCCGTCCGGCGTGCGGCCGAAGGCGGAAATCGGCGCAACCGCAAGCGCCAATCCCCCGAGCGCCACCGCGCAGCCTCGGGACAGCGTCGATCTGTCGGATTCCCAGCTCGCTTCGGTGAAGGTCGCGCCGGTCGAAGACCGTGAGTTTCCGGCTGAGAAAGAGGCGGTCGGCAGCATCGACTTCGACGAGGACATGGAGACGCAAGTCTTCACGCCGTATCAGGGCAAGATCATCGCGCTCTACGCCGCCGTCGGTGATGACGTGAAGAAGGGGCAGACACTGTTCACCATCGACAGCCCCGACCTGTTACAGGCCGAATCGACCCTTATCGCCGCAGCCGGCGTTCTGGAATTGACCACGCGAAACCTGGCGCGGCTGCGCGAACTCTACAAGACGCTCGCGGTATCGCAGCGCGATCTGGACCAGGGGACGTCGGACCAGCAGACCGCCGAAGGCAATCTGCGTGCGGCGCGCGATGCGGTGCGCATCTTCGGCAAGACCGATGCCGAGATCGACCGCATCATCGCCGACCGCAGCGCCGATCCGACGCTGGTCGTGCCGAGTCCGATCACCGGCCAGATCACCGCGCGCACCGCGGCGCCGGGTCTGTTCGTGGAGCCGGCCAACCCGCCACCTCCTTATATTGTGACCGACACCGACACCATGTGGATGCTGGCGAATGTCGCCGAAAACGACAGCCCGGCGTTTAGCGTCGGGCAGGAAGTGAAGGTCAGGCTCGGGGCGTTTCCCGGCCGCGTGTTCGACGGCAAGATCACCACCATCGGTGCCAGCGTCGACCCGAATACGCGCCGCGTTCTGGTGCGATCCGAGATCAAGAATCCGCGGCACGAGCTGCGCTCGGGCATGTTCGCGAATTTCGTCATCGAGGTCGCGCCGCCGGTCCGTTCCCCGGCGGTTCCGGCCGACGGCGTCGTGCGGGAAGGCGACGGTACGATGACGGTGTGGGTCACGGCCGACCGCCGCCGGTTCACCAAGCGGACGGTCAAGATAGGCGAGCCGCGCGACGGCTATTGGCAGATTCTCGAAGGCGTGCAGGTCGGCGAACTGGTAGCCACCGAAGGCGCGCTATTCCTGAGCAATGCGCTTGCCATCGCGTCGGACTAAAGGCGGATCTTCGGCGAAGCACATGCAACCGGATTGAGAGGCGACCTGTGCTCAAGGGTTTGCTGGTTTTCGGACTGACTCGTCGCCCGCTCGTCCTGTTGGGGTTGCTGCTGTTCGTCGGCGCTGGCCTGTTCGCCTTTTCCAGGCTTAACATCGAAGCCTATCCGAATCCGGCGCCGGTGATCCTGGAAATCACGGCTCAATCTCCGGGCCAGTCGGCCGAAGAGATGGAGCGTTACTTTACGATTCCGATGGAGGTTGGGCTGGCCGCCACGCCCGGGGTCGATGTCATTCGCTCGACCTCGTTCTACGGTCTCTCCTTCGTGCGCGTCACATTCCAATACGGAGTCGACTATTATTTCGCTCTCACGCAGGCCGCGATCAACCTGCAGCAGAACGTTAGCCTGCCGAATAACGTCACGCCGCAAATCCAGGGCGGCAGCCTGGTCGGCGAAATTTACCGATATCAATTGGTTGGGCCACCGCACTTCGGTTTGACCAATCTCCGCACCCTTCAGGATTGGATATTGCAGCGGCGCCTCCTGACTGTTCCCGGGGTCGTGCAGGTGAATACCTGGGGCGGCACCACCAAGGAGTACGAGGTCGAGGTCGATTTACATAAGCTCGACGCCTACAACGTCACGCTGCCGCAGGTGATCGCCGCGGTCGGTAACGCTAACGTCAATGTGGGCGGCCGCACCATCAACGTAGGGCAGCAATCCGTGAATATCCGCGGGGTCGGCCTCATGGATAGCGGTGGCGTCGCGGATCTGACGCAGGGCTACAAGGTCGGCGACATCGAGAAAATCGTGCTGGCGCAATCAAACGGCGTGCCGGTATTCGTGAAGGACGTGGCCAAGGTCTCCGTCGGCCATGTGCCGCGGCTGGGCAAGGCTGGCCGCGACCATGAGGACGATGTTGTTGCGGCGATCGTCATCATGAACCGCACGCTGCACACCAATGATGTGGTGGCGCGCGTGCGGGCGGAAATCCAGAAGATCAACAGCGACGGTAGCCTGCCCCCCGGCGTGAAACTGGTCCCATTCTACGACCGCACCACGCTTGTCGGCGTTACCACCAGCACGGTGCTGCACAATCTCGTCTTCGGCTGCCTGCTGATCTTCCTCATTCAATGGATCTTCCTCGGCGACTTGCGCAGCGCGATCATCGTCGGCGCCAACATCCCGTTCGCTCTGTTCTTCAGCATAATCATTCTGGTCATTCGCGGCGAGGACGCGAATCTCCTGTCCGTTGGCGCTGTCGATTTTGGCATCATCGTCGATGCCGCCGTTATTCTGGTTGAGAATGTCTATCGGAATTTCCAGTTAGGGTCGGAACAAAGACAGGCGCTGCTTGGGCAACTCGCGGAGCAAAAGTGGGGTGCCGATCCCACACGTTCGATGGAGACGTCGGACCCGCGGGCATGGACCGACCGGCTGCGGCTCATTTTGGTCAGCGGCCTGCAAGTCGACCGGGCGATATTCTTCTCCACCGCAATCATCGTGGCGGCCTTCATTCCGCTGTTCACCATGCAGGGAGTCGAGGGCCAGATTTTCGGACCGATGGCGCGAACGTACGCCTATGCGTTGGTGGGAGCGTTGATCGCAACATTCACTGTGACGCCGTGCCTGGCGTCCTTGTTGCTCCCGGAGCACGTCAGCGAAGTCGAAACGATTGTTGTGAGGGCCATACGTTCGATCTACACGCCGGTGTTGCGGTGGTCGCTGACGAATCGGAGCTTTACGGTTGTGATCGGATTGGTCTTCCTCGCTTTCAGCGTTTTCGTCGGCTCGCGGCTCGGCAGCGAATTCCTGCCGACGCTCGAAGAAGGCAATCTTTGGATACGTGCGTCGATGCCGCCGACCATATCGCTCGAAGCCGGCATGCCGATCGTCAACAAAATGCGGGAAATACTGCTTCGCCACCCCGAGGTCATAACGGTAGTCTCCCAGCACGGTCGTCCCGACAACGGAAGCGATGCGACAGGGTTCTTCAATGCCGAATTTTTTGTGCCGCTAAAGCCGTTCGATGAATGGCCTTCGGGCATGGACAAGCCGAAGCTGATCGCCGAGCTGCAGGCCGAGTTCGCCAAGGAATTCGTCGGCATCGATATGAACTTCTCGCAGTATATCCAAGACAATGTCGAGGAAGGGCTGTCCGGAGTCAAAGGCGCCAACTCCATCAAGATAGTCGGCCCCGATCTTGCGACTCTGGAAAAGATTGCTAGAGCGGCCCTGCATGAAATGTCGCAAGTGCCGGGAATTACTGATCTCGGCGCGTTTTGGGTGCTCGGACAGCCCAATTTGAACATCAATATCGATCGCGAAAAGGCGGCCCGCTATGGCCTGAACGTCAACGACGTCAATACCGTCGTTCAAGCTGCATTGGGTGGAACGGTGGCGACTACGCTCTTGGAGGCCGATCGCCAATTCGGCGTCGCCGTGCGGCTTGCGCCCGAATACCGCAACAACATCGACGAAGTGCCCAATCTGAAGGTCGGGTATCAAACTCCGGGCGGCGTAAATGCTTACATACCCCTGAGCGCGCTCGCCTCTATTACGCTCGATACCGGCGCCTCCTACATCTTTCGCGAGCGCAACCAGCGTTTCGTGCCGATCAAGTTCAGTGTGCGCGGCCGCGACCTCGCGGGCGCCGTGGCGGACGCGCAGGAGCGGATCAGCCGCAACGTGAAGCTGCCGACCGGCTATCGCATCGAGTGGGCCGGAGAGTTCGAATGGCTGCAACAAGCCAAGAAGCGGCTTTTGATTATCCTTCCGATCACTCTCGCCTTCATTCTCGTGCTGCTCTATGGATTGTTCAATTCGTTCCGCGACAGCCTGTTGGCATTGCTTGGACTTCCTTTTGCGGTGTGCGGCGGCGTTTTGGGGCTGTATGTCTCTGGATTGGATTTCAGCATCTCGGCCGCAATCGGATTCATCTCGTTGTTCGGCGTGTCCGTGATGAGCGGCATTCTTATCATCAACGGTTATTATCGCGTCGCTGCGCGAGGCATGGCGCCGGGCGAGGCGATGTTCCATGCCGTTCAAGAGCAAATGCGGCCGATTCTGATGATGACGCTGTCCGCTTGTATCGGCTTGCTCCCGGCGGCAATCTCGACCGGCATTGGCAGTCAGGTCCAACGGCCGCTGGCCACCGTGATCGTGGGCGGCATGCTGATCGGGCCGATCATGTTGCTCGTGGTCGTGCCGGCGCTGCAAACGCTATTTCTGGGCCGACAGGCTCAGGCGACGCCCCAGGCCGCGCCCGGCGCAGCGCCGGCGGGCGAGTGAAGCCAATGCTGCCGAGGAGAGCGGCTTGAAAATCGCTGTCCATCTTTTGGCGATCGCGCTGGTCGGCAGCTGGATGACGCAAGCATGCCTTGCCGAGGAGGCCGCCCGTGACGGCGGCAGTTCGACTTTGCCGGCGAACCCGGATAGCTCCCGCCCGCCTGCTCGTGAAGATGCCGCGCGTGGGGCCAAGGATTCCGACGCGATCGATACGCGCATCACCGTGCAGCCTCGGCGGTTGGGCAAACGAGACGAGCTGAGGGAAGGCGATACCAAACCCAGGCCGTTCGCTCGGCCTATCTTTCGGCCGCGGCGGTCTGTTCATGAAAGTCACGGTCGTGTTTCGCGCGACGCGATTGGCGTGTCTGTCGCCCGCCCCGGTGGCATGGAGCAAGGAAGCGCAGAGCACCCTCTCGGCAACAACCCTGTCGGCGCACCGACGGGCTTTGGTGCAAACAACAGCGGCGGCGTTGCAAGGCCCGGCGGGGCGCTTGGACACCCACCATCAAACGCGAATCCGAACGTCAGATCTTCCACGCTCAATCGCGGAACGATCAACGGTACTAATGTCGCCCGGCCGGGCGTCGGTCCGCCCAGCGTCGGCGGGCCGGCGAAGCCGATGACCGGAATCAGCGGCACAACAATCCGGCCCAAGCACCAAGCCCCATAAATTCCCCCTTGGTCCGTCTTCGCGCCGACGCGTATCGCCGCGCCAAAAAAGTCGCCGCGATGCAATTTTGGGCAAAAGCCTGTGCAAATGCTTGGTTTTAAACCACTTTTCACAAGGTCGCGTTTGATTGTGTCCAAGCCTTTATATCTTCTTTATATCTGAAGCCGCGCTCTTATATGAGTTCTATATTTTTGCGCCAAGAAGGCGTATAGTTGGTGTCGCGGGAAAGGTGGCTCGCACTAAAAAAACCCCAGAAAAAAATGGAGCGAAAAATGACATGGATGCCGATTGAATGGGCACGGCGTGATTCGCACGCGGCTGTGCTGAGCTCGGATTTGTCGCCCGGGCTGCGGATGGCGAGCAACGTATTGCGAGCTCTGTTTATTTTGTGCCTGCTGGCGATCACACTTCGTGTCAGCATGCCTCAGAGCGAAACCATCTGGACGGCTTACGACGCGCCTGGCGATCTCGTGCGGATGGTTTTGGGCTTGGCGGTTTGCGTCTGGCTGGTGGTCCAACTCTTCACGGCGTCAATGGATGCCCGACACCATCGGACTTGGCTTTACCTTGGGCTCGCGGCGGTACCCTTCGCGCTGATCTGCCTCATCGCCGTGTGGTGAGTGCCTAAAGGTTCGGTCTGGCGATCACGCACGCCGAGCGCGCAAATTATCCAACGTCATCGACATCGGTAGATGGCGCGGCCTCCAGGGCCGACCCAGTCGCAGGTTCGCTGCGGCGCTTCACTCTTCTGCGCGGCGACGAGTGTTTGCCGAGGCGCCTTGCCAGCGCCGCCGTGACGGCTGACGTTCACGGCCGTATCGGCTGCTGGTGCCGGCACACCAGCAAGGACGGCGACGCTCAAAACGATGCCAACTGAAATTGTCGAGCCTATTCTTATCATGCGCTAGCTCCGTAAAATTGTTTGTTCGGCCGCCAGAGACGGCGCAAGGGCGCTGGCAAATTCACGATGAATCCCGAGTGATGGGTACAGATACATGTCCATCAACCAAACACGCTGTCTCAGCGGGAAGGCGCCGAGCAGCCTCTCCGCCTCACGTTTCGTATTCGGGAATCGCTTGCCCCAACCGGCGAAGTCGCGCGCCAACGTCTCCAGCGATACGACAACGATGGCGATGAGCCGGAACGAGTCGTTTGCGCGCTTGGCGCATCTGGACTTGGATGCGTTCTTGAAAAGTTGCGCCAGCTCGCGATCACACTCGATGATATCGCGCGCATCCGACTGCCACAGCATGTCGGGCAGGCAGCCGTAGCCGAGCATGTCGTGATAGCTCTCGATTAGGGCGCGACACTTGACGGCCAGCTCGCTGGGAAGAAAGCGGAAATTGGAAGGCGTGCTGACGCCGGCGCCCGATTGCCATTCAGTGTCCGTTCCGGCCTCTATCGTGATGTCGCTGATCGCCGACATTCTCAATGCTCGAACTGTGGGGACTATCGATCAGGTTACAATCTAGCCGCACTCTCCATATCCATTCGAGATCAGTTTTCTTGTTTATAGATATATAAAAAATATATGTAGGGCCCATCAGTACGGCGCTTGTCGCATTTTACGCCGAGGTCGGAATAGGATCTTGATGAGATTTTTGGGGAATTAATCCGACAACCGAAAAGGACGCGCTTACCGCTGGAATTCGCTGCCGCCGCTGTATTTTGGCTACTGTGACCGAAGTGTTACAATTTACTCTTCCGGATCAGCTCGATGTGATCGTTGTTCCGCTGCAATCCGTTGGAGTCGTGGGACTATTGCGATGCTTGCGGCCATGCAGCGTCGTTGTTGCCGTCGAGTCCGGCGTCATGAAAATCGCAGCGTTATTGAGCGTCGAGGAATTCAAATGATGAACGTTTCAGCAAAAACGCGGTAAGTCGCTCCGTTCGACTATTTTTTGTATATTAAAAATCGATCCGACCCATATCGACTCCTTGGGTTCCGCACTGCGAAAAATCGCAGGTGCTGGGTTTCAAAGCTGTGAGCGCACATCGCCTTTGCACGTGTGCCTTTGCAGTCGCGATAAAAAGGCGGGGGTCATGAAACGATTGCTTCTGGTTGGCGCCTTGCTGCTGGCCGTAAGCGCATCAACTCGTTCGATGGCGGCGGATGCGTGGGGTGCGTGGACGAATGGACTGCCGACCGCGTGGGTGGAGGGTCCAGCCTGCGACCCGTACGTCGATTATAATTGTCCGGTGAGCAAAGCCGCGACGGCGATGGCGCTCAAGGCGACTCGCGGCGGACCCTGCGATCCGTACGTCAATTATAGCTGTCTCGACGCGTATCTTGGGGACGATTTCGCGACACGTTTTTTCCGCTACTACCAACTCGAATGGGGCAAGGGCGTTGCGCCGTCCGATCCGAAAGCGCCGCCGACCAGCCGCTCCGAAGCTGCCTGGCCGCCGACTCCAGAGTCCTCACCGCCGGCGCCGTTCGGCGAATGGCCCTACGGCGGCACACAAAATATCGCCAAGACAGCGCCGAACATGGTCGACTCTCCGTTGATGGTCGCGCTCGGCAATACGTCACTCGGCCACGCGATGAGCGACGCCCATATCCAAGTTTATGGCTGGATCAACGGCGGGGGCAATATCAGCACGAATACGGTGAGGCCGGGCGGCAACGCGCCGGCGGCGTACGATTACACGCCCAACTCCTTCCAGTTCGACCAGGGCGTGGTATACATCGAACGGCTGCCCGACGAAGTGCAGAACGATCATTTCGATTGGGGCTTCCGCATTTCCAACCTCTATGGCGAAAACTATCGCTACACGATAGCCTACGGCCTGTTCAGCAATCAGCTTCTTAACAAGAACCAAGTCTACGGCTTCGACATGCCGATGGTGTACACCGACCTCTATTTTCCGGTGATGCAGGGATTTAATCTCCGTATCGGCCGCTTCATCTCGGTTCCGGACATCGAGGCGCAGCTGGCGCCTAACAACTACACCTACGTGCACTCGTTGACCTACTCGTGGGACAACTACACCAATACCGGCATCCAGGGTACGCTGGCTGTTACCAAGAACTGGATCGTCCAGCTAGGCCTGACCGTCGGCAGCGACACCATGCCGTGGAACGCGGGTGCGCGCATTACCAACCTCATGCCGGGGAATCCGCTTTATCCCGGTGCGACGATGCTCAAGGATCCCGGCGCAGTACCGTCGGTCACTGCTGGTGTCCGCTGGACCAGTGACGACGGAAGGGACGATCTAAACATCGTCGCCGATGCCATCAACGGCGGACAATGGGGCTACAACAACCTGCAATGGTACGGCCTCACCTACTATCATAAACTGAACGATTACTGGCACTTGGCCTTTGAGTCCTACAATCTTCACGAGAACAATGTGCCGAACCTCAATAATCCTACGGCTGCCGCGATCGTTGCCGGTGGCGGTACGCCGTTCAGCCCGCAATTTATCCCGTTCAATGCCCCGAACGCGGCGTTGTGCGCCAATACCATAGTGCTGTCCTGCACGGCCGAGACTCAGACCTTCCTCGTGTACCTCAACTATTCGCCGAACAAATTGAACAACTTTTCACTCCGCGCCGAATGGTACGACGACATGCAGGGACAGCGGACCGCAGTTGCCACCCGCTATATCGACATCGCGGCAAGCTGGCAGCACTGGTTGTCGCCTCAGGTCGAGCTTCGTCCCGAGATCGCCTACTATCGCTCGCTCGACGCCCCAGCGTTCAATGGCAACGCGAATGCGGGAATTGCGCCTACCAGGGATTATGCGGTCATCGCGGCCAGCGATATCATCATTCACTTCTAAGAAGGGAGAGTTGTATTGGCGCCGGCGCGACGCAAGCTGCATGGAAGCATGCGCTTGCGTCTCACGCCAAAATCGAGTCTGAACGCTTTGGGGCGGCAATGGGGCTTTGTGCACATAAACTACGCATTATGTCCTTGTCGCGTGTGAAAATATAGGCAAATCTTACGCTAAGGCCACGATCGTTTATGATTTTCATATTTTTTTGGATGAGGAATCATCTCGACTTCCTACGGCCAAGTAGGGAAAGCTACCTGTGATAAATGCCAGCCGGGTGCGTACAGAACTGCGAACTGAGCGCTTTCGGAAAGGCAAAGGTCGTGTCAACTTTTCAAGAACGGCTCGGACTTCGTGACCTGACTGCGAGGCTACCGAGCAACGACAGCAACGAGCCGCGTGCTCGACACCATACCCGGTGGCTGAACTTCGTCGCAGCGAACGCCCTTCCGATAGTGGCGACGTTGGCTCTGGTATGGCTGGCGACGATCAGCCTCGTTGTCATCAACTCCTTCGTGCCGCTCGATCTCGTTCCGCTGATTTACATGCTTCCCGTGGTCCTGGCCGCGACGCAGTGGGGGCTTGTGCCGGGTCTGGTCGCTGCCGTCGCGGGCGCGGCGGCTGCCGACTTTTTCTTTTATCCGCCGCTCTATAGTTTCTGGCTGCAAAATCCGCAGGATGTCATCGATCTGTTGCTCTACCTGTTGGTGGCGACTGTGGCCAGCAATCTCGCCGCGCGCCTGAAGACCAAGGCGGACATCCTGAGCCGTCGCGAAAAGGAGATCAGGGAGCTGCACGCCTTCTCGCAGGGCCTTGCTACCTGCCTCACCGGCCGCGACCTGATATTTGCGGTGCAAGACTACCTTTCGAACACGCTGCGATACCGAGCCGTGCTTATTGCAACGGCGCAGCACGATCATGATGCTAACGATAATACCGCCGTTCCGGAGGAAATCCGCCGGGAAGCTGTGAAGCTGATCGCGGCCAACGCTCCTCACGCATCGACCATAATAGAACGACATAGCCGCGGGGCATGGCTCGTGAGGGTCATCGCGCCGGAAATCCTGGGCTACGGTGCTATAGCGGTTGAACTGGGCGATAGTCCCGGCGGGCGCACGGCAGCTGTCGCGCAACGCGTTGAAACGCTGCTTGACGAGGCAACGCTGACCCTCAAGCATCTCAAAGTGAAGGAGGCGGTCGAGCAGGCGACGATAAACTATCGAACTGAAATTCTCCGCGACGCGCTGGTCGGCGGCGTATCTCATGAATTACGGACGCCGCTGGCGTCGATCCTCGGCAGTTGCAGCGTGCTAAACCAGATGCCGGCGATCCGCAATGACCGCCGCTCCCAGGCGCTAGTCGAGGCGATTCATGACCAAGCCGGCCAACTCGACAGCGAGATTTGCGATTTGCTCAATGCCACCCGAATCAGTGCGAAAGGTGTCCGCCCACAGCTGACGTGGACCGATCCGACGGATATCGTCAACGCGGCGCTCAAGCAAAAGGAACGCAGACTAGCCTCGCATTGGGTGGAGCTTGATCTTGACCGGGACATTCCTCTGGTCCGTGTGGACTCTGTTCTTGTCGAACAGGCGCTCGGGCAGCTTCTGGAAAACGCCGCCAAATATTCGCCGACGGGGAGTGAAATCAAAATCAGCAGCCGTTGCGAGCGGGATCACGTGGTGTTGGCGGTGAAGGACCAGGGCAGCGGCTTGACGGCGGATGAAAAAGGCCAGTTGGGCAAACGCTGCTTCCGCGGCGAGCGCCGTTCCGTTGGCGCTTCCGGCACGGGGCTAGGCCTCTGGATCGCCAGCACCTTCATCGCCGCCAATGGCGGAACCCTTCATGCGGAAAGTCCGGGGCCGAACCGCGGCACCACGATGTCGCTGCGGCTACCGACGGTGTCGCAAGACGCGCCCGAACTTGCGGGCGCAGTCAATGACTAAGGTGCTCGTCATCGACGACGAACCCCAGATCCGACGCTTTCTCCGCGCGGGCTT
>Ga0181533_1003275_pt1 | contig 17787 bp, 16 predicted proteins | sample PEATcosm2014_Bin_45_FD_119772 | JGI IMG/M metagenome (GOLD analysis project Ga0181533, IMG submission 119772) | Peatland microbial communities from MTU Mesocosm Facility, Houghton, MI, USA - PEATcosm2014_Bin11_60_metaG | ecosystem: Environmental > Terrestrial > Soil > Wetlands > Peat | place... | reverse complement strand
TGGACAGCCTCGACGGGGAAATAGGGAAGGTCAAAGAATTCTACTTCGACGACCAGCACTGGGCGATTCGCTATCTTGTCGCCGACACAGGAAACTGGCTTACGGGCAGGCAGGTGTTGATCTCCCCGTATGCACTGGTCGCCGTGATTGAAGAAGAGCAACACATCGCCGTCGATTTGACCAAAAAGCAGATTGAGGACAGTCCCTCCTTGAACAGTGACAAGCCCGTCTCGCGACAATTTGAGGAGGCCTACTACGGGTATTATGGATGGCCGGCGTATTGGGGCGGCCCATTAATGTGGGGGTCTTATTCTTATCCCTTCATTATGCGTGACCGTGAAAAATGGGGAGAATCCACCCAAAATGAGAAAACGTGGGATCCCCATTTGCGCAGCACTCACGATGTTAGTGGCCATAACATCCAAGCCGCAGACGGCGAGATTGTCCACGTCGATGATTTTATCATCGATGACGAGACGTGGGCGATTCGTTATCTAATTATCGATACACGGAACTGGTGGCCGGGGAAAAAGGTCCTGGTTTCACCGCAATGGATCGAGCGCATTAGTTGGAGCGAGTCGAAAGTCTTCGTCAATCTCCCCCTCGAGACCATCAAACAGTCACCGGAATACACGGAGGAGTCTCTGCTGACCCGGGATTATGAGAGCAGACTGCATGGACATTACAATCGCAAAGGATACTGGGTCGATGAACCGGCTGCCAAGGAGCATTCCCGTTGAAGCAAACACGAGAAATCGCTTTCTTACATCCGTGACTTGCTCGACCGTGAAACGCAGGACGTGTGGGCGGTTAAAGCGGGCCATCCTCACCGTCGGTTTCAAGTTGGACGAATATGCCCGTTTCGTAACGAAGGCAGATCTGCCCGAAGGCTTCGCAGTGGTGATCACCGATCATGTGGGTGGCATTTAGGGCCATCCTTTTGCGGTGGCGATTTGTAGCATGTTTGTCGAAAGGATTGCCCCTTGCAGGTCTGTTTTTTCCTGGAAATATTAATCCGAGGTTGCCGAGTCAACCCTTCCCGGCATGGATGAAACGGCAACGCTTGGCGAGTCTGTGATCTTGCAGACCCATGGCTGAGGGAAAAGTGTAACGAAGTTTACGAGAGACTAAAAAAAGAAGAAGACAAAATGAACAGAAAAGTTATGGCAGCGATGATTTGTCTGGCAGTGGTTGGGATGATGGGGTATGCCCTCGCCCAGCAGCAGGCGCCGGTGGCTGGCACGTCCATCGATCGGAGTTATCGGAGTTACAGTGGATGAACTGGTGACCGTGACCAGAGGATGGAGTGCCAAGAACCAAATCATGGGGAAAGACGTCTATAACGACAAAAGTGAGAATGTTGGCGTAGTGGACGACCTCATCATTACACCGGACAAAGCCCTCACCTACGCCATCATCGGGACTGGTGGCTTTCTCGGGATGGACAAGCACGACGTGGTCATTCCCTTAAATCAGTTCAAGATGAAGGAAGGCAAGATCACTTTGCCAGGCGCCACCAAGGATGTAGTCAAGGCCATGCCCACTTTCCAGTACCCTAAGTAGGAAGGCCGGAGCGCTGCAGCCTGGCGGCATTCCAAGGGTGAAAAACCTAAAAAACACTAAACGTCTTTAAGAGAAAAGGAACAAGTCATGAACTGGGATCAAATCGCAGGGAACTGGAAGCAAGTCAAAGGCGTGGTCAGGAAGAAGTGGGGCAAACTCACCGACGATGACGTGGACGTCATTGCTGGAAAACGCGACATACTCCTGGGCAAGATACAAGAGAGACACGGCATCGCACGTGAAGAAGCAGAAAAGGAACTCAAGGCCTGGGAAGATTCTTTGAAGTAGTTAAGCCGTGTTCATCATTCTTCTCGTTCCCATGGTCCATCTATAACGGGAGTCAAAATTCGGAAGTCAGCGTTCGGAAAAAAGAATTCGATAATCAGGGTTCTTTTTTCTGACCTCCAACTACTGATTCCTGACGTCCATAACATAATAGGAACGCTAGGGATGGAGGCTTTGCCTCCTGATAAATATAAAATAGGAATTGTGATCAATTCTCAAACAGTCAAGGGGATCCACATGAATAAAACTCTCATGTCCATAGTGTTGCTTCTTAGCTTTGCCGTATTAATGGGTTTGTCTGTAGCATCCTATGCCGCTGAGTCAGTGGGGAACGTGGTGGATGATACTATTATTACCAGTACAGTGAAGGCGGAGTTGGCAAAAGATGTTCGGCTGGGGACACTGACCGACATTGAAGTGAGTACGACACAAGGTGTGGTTACCCTCGCCGGGAAGGTGCATAACAGTGAAGAGAAAGCGATGGTAGAGCAGAAAGTCCGGGGCGTAAACGGTGTTGTCAAGGTAAACAATGAGTTGCATATAGTTTCTCAGTGACAAAAAGAATGATCTGGAACGGATTTAAGGATGCCAACGAAAAAATCGCTTCCCTTTTCCACCGTGTTTGGTGGGTGCGGGTATACTAATACGAAGAAAATGTAGTTCAATAGTTCCCCGAAGCTGGGAACTGCCCGGCAAGTATTGCGAATTATCACATGTCAGCACGGTAAGGGATAACTGAACCATGTACAAAAACCCCAAAATCAAGAAGGTTTCGACCGTTGGGCGAGAAACTTCGGCTGAGGTCCCGAGAGGCTACGAAGAGCCAAGGTCGACAAACATTCAGGACGGGCATCGGCCGGTTTCCTTCGATCCGTTCCGTCTATACCTCGACGAGATCAAACGCTATCCGCTTCTCAGCAGAGAGGATGAAAGGGACCTGGCGATACGATATCGCGAAAAGGGCGATATCGAGGCCGCCTGCAAGCTCATTACCGCAAATCTCAGACTTGTGGTCAAGATTGCAATGGATTTTCAGCGATACTGGATGCAGAACCTGATGGACCTCATCCAGGAGGGCAACGTCGGACTGATGAGGGCGGCAAAGAAATTCGATCCTTACAGGGGATACAAATTTTCCTACTATGCATCGTTTTGGATCAAGGCCTACATAATGAAGTTTATAATGGACAACTGGAAGCTCGTCAAAATCGGAACGACCCTGGCCCAGCGGAAACTCTTTTTCAACCTGCGCAAGGAAAAGGAAAGACTGGAAGCCCAGGGCATCGAGGCTTCCCGCAAGCTGCTTAGCCACCGGCTCGCCGTAAAGGAGTCGGAGATCATCGAAATGGACCAGAGGCTCAACAGTGGGGAGATCTCGCTCGACAGCCCACTGAAGGAAGGCTCCGAGGACACGCACAAATCTTTCCTGCCCTCGGACGATCTGCCCGTTGACGCTCAGATCGCTGACCAGGAAGCCAAGGCCATCCTGCATGACAAGCTGATACTTTTCAAAGGCCAGATCAAAGGCAAGGAGGCCGTGATATTCGAAAAGAGGCTCCTGGCCGAAGATCCCGTGACGCTCCATGGAATCGGAGATAAGTTCGGGATCAGCCGGGAGCGCGTGCGCCAGATCGAAAGTCGTCTCAAAAAGAAGCTGAAGATTTACCTCGAAGAGGAAATCGCAGACATCGACCTGCTCCAGGAGAGCATGATCGAAATTTAGCCAATAGTCGATAGTGATCTGTTCAATAGAACGAGGCTATCGGGATAAAACATTCTCGGCAGGACCGGTTCCGGGTATGTTGGGCAGGCTCACGCGAGTAATTCAGGAGGTAGTAAATGGCGTTTTTTGACAATGGATTAAAGATCGGAACAGGTCTGGCAATTGGCCTCGGAGTACTGATGCTGGCCCCTGCGATCGCTCCGGCGGTGGCAGCCGTGGTGAAGCCGGTGGCAAAGGCATCGATAAAAAGCGCCATACTCCTGTTTGAAAAAGCCACAGAGCTGATTGCCGAGGCAAAGGAATCGGTGGATGACCTGGCTGCGGAAGCTCATGCGGAACTCGTTCAGGAAAGACGGCAACAGACCTCTGCACCGGTCTCCGACGTCGGGGAGGGCTAAAATGCTTACTGAGGCGTTCATCTCGCACAGCACTTCAGAAAAGCTCAGGGTGAAGGTCCCCGGAAAAAAAGGATGCATCCTATTTCACTGCGCTTGCGAGCCGACTTTCCGGATTGCCGGGTGTGAGGCATGTGGAGGCGAACCCGATTACCGGGAGCGTGCTCCTTTTGATTGAGCCGGGCCAGGGCATAGAGTTGGAATCCGTTTCCGGAGGCTTGTTCAGCCTCAGGTCCGACAGGGCGCGCCAGGGGACTCTTCGGCAGAAAGCGGCGCTCAGCCTGCGGGATTTTGACCAGAAGGTCAAGGGATTTACCGGGGGGGAACTCGACTTGCTCAGCCTTGCATTTGCAGGTCTGCTCGCAATGGGAATCTATCAGCTCAGTATCGGGAATATTACCGCTCCTGCCTGGTACGTAGCCTTCTGGTACGGGATGATTACAGCATTCTCCGGCCAGCCCTTTGTCTGAAAGATCGTCGGCTGGTGCTGGAGGAAACAAGGGAGAGAAAATGAAAGCGAGCAAACCGGCTGAAGTAAAGGAGACCAAACCCACTGTAGCCAAAGAGAACAAACCATCTGTGGCAAAGGAGAACAAACCGGCTGTAGCGAAAGTGAGCAAACCGGTTGAAGTAAAGGAGAACAGGCCGCCCGAAGTAAAGGAGAGCAAACCGGCTTCCCCCAGGAGCACTGGGGACCCGCAGAAAACGATCAAAGAAGGCATAATCAACGCCTTCCAGATTATAAATCAGATCGAGGCGGGCTTTGTAGACCTTGCGCGAAACACCGTTTCAGACACGATAAGGGCCACCGGAAACGTTACGAACGAGGCGGTTTCGGTGGTGAGCGATGTTCTCAAGGGGACTGTCGCGGCCGCGCAGGAAGCAGGCTCCGGCCTGCTTGACGGGACTAAAAGTATAGCGAAGGGGATAATTATCGGCGTTAGCGAGGTCGGCGGCGACGTTGCAGGCGCAGCCGGCCGGACCGCCAGGGACGCCGTGAGTGGTGCTGCCGAGGTGGGGGCTGACGTAGCGTTGGTTGCCAGAAGAGCGGTTGACGGAATCGTGGAAGCCGCCGGACAGGTTGGCGGAAACGTCGGCGAAGTCGCCAAGGCTGCCATAAATGGTGCCATCGAGGCTGCGGGATCTCTGGGTGAAAACGCCGTCGGTGCCGTGCGTGGGATTTTGATGGGCGTTGTTTCCGGTGTTAAGGATGTCGCTGGAGCGGCCCTGCCGAGTCGGCGTGAGCCCCGGAGCTAGCACATTATTGTGATAAAGGCTCGGATTTTAATTGAGTGGCCTGGAAGCACCCATAGGAGTAGTTTGTCCTCAAATTCGGGTGAAGGCCCTCTTTTAAGACCTGCGCGAGCAAGACAGCGCGCCTGAAGACTAATTTGCGAAAACCGCCCATTATTCCCCCGCAACACAATGGAACACCCTGATGATTCTTTTCATCACTTCTCAAAAAAATCGGCATGTAAACGCCGTTGACACCATCCACCACGGGTGCTTATTTTTCCAAACCAGCAAAAAGCGATTTCGTATCACCTCACTCCCATGGCTGACTGAGGCAGAGCCGCGGGCATTCCCACAGCGCAAGGGGCGGCGCATGAGTCACTTGGGGCTAACGAAAAGGAGGATGGGAAATGGGAACAATTTTACTTATCGTTATACTGATCCTGTTGTTCGGCGGCGGCGGCGGCTATTATGGCTATAGCCATTATGGCGGGACCGGGCTTGGCGGCGTTCTTGTTCTAGTGCTAATCATTATCGTCGTGCTGGCGGTTCTCCGAGGTCGTTAACCGCGCCTAATCTGTCCGCCGTCAGCTTAAAGCGTTCGTTTTCTTTCAATTGAGGTAGTGTGGCCATGTTGAAGAATCTTATTACAGTAGGAGGGTCGGCCATGATTATGAAGGAAATAGCTGACCGAGTACGACAGGCAAGAATCGATCGCGAGAAAGCCCTACGCCTAAAAAAGACCCGGATTCTGGTGCTCGGCGTTACCATTGGCAGCACCGTGGGTGCGCTAGCAGGCGTTCTTTTCGCTCCCAAGGCCGGGAAAGAAACGCGTGAGGATTTAATCCGGCGGGGTTGCGAGGCATGGGGGAAAATACAAGAAAATGCTTCCCACGCCGGGCACCGGTTAACAAGTGCGGTAGAGGAAAAAAGCTCTCGTGTGCGCACGGCGGCCGGGAAGAACTCCGATGCGGCCAAAGGAGCGCTTAAAGAATCACCCAAGGAGGACGAAGGAGCGGATAAGAAAAATTAAGAACCACCTCCTTAGGAAAGGAATTTCTTGTGGAAGGATACATCACCTTCAGTCAACTGGGACAGCTCGTTATTTTTCTGGTGATAGTGGTGGCCGGCGGCTATGCTGCTATTACACTCAGAAACGTGAACGCCGCAGTTAAGGATATTGGGGCAATCCTGAAAAAAAATAAGGAAGCCCTCAACCAGGTTATTCCCAATATCGCCACGGCATCGGAAAATGTGGTTGATATCACCAACGACTTACGGACAGGTCTTGGTGAAACGAGCAAAGCCATTGAAACCGCCGACCATATTGCAACGTACGCCATGGTCATCGGCGAGACAGCCAAAGCTCTCGCAAACCTCTTTACGGCCACTAGAAAACTTTAGCCGCTCCTGTTTCATGGTCCCAGCATTCCGGATACCGATTATCACCTGATTCTGGCACGGAGATCAGATGAAGCCGGCCAAACGGACGACGAAAGTGGTCGTCGTCACATCGGTGATGCTCTCGTTCATTTCCTTCTGGCGCGCTGCCGCCATTGTCCTCAACGACCTCGGCTCATCGGCTTTCTACGTCGGCGGCATCGCCGAGCAAGCGGTTGGACATGCGGCCCCATGGTTCATCTTCGGCGTGATGCTCTTCTCTTACGCCGTTCGGGCTGTCTATATCGAATCGTGCGGGATTTGTTATCTTTGCCTACTCCTTACTGTTAACCTCGCTGGTTTCTTTTTTCGCCTATGCAATAATCCCCGACAGTGTTCGGCCGCAGTATTTCGATAATCTGATCAGCGGCATAGCGGTATATGTGATCGGCCCGCCGTCATTAACACTCTTGTTCCAGTTTTCGATCTCGTTCGACATGTTGCCGGTTCAGGGGAATTCAAATATTAAGATCATAACGCGTTATGCGTGGTCCGTTCTTTGGATTTCCTGGATTGGCAAGGAATGTGTTAATTAACTCTCAGTGCCGAAAACCGCATTCGCTAGGAGCCTGACGGAGTATTAATTAGTTCCAGCTAACTTCCCACTTTCCAGCCGTTACAAGCGGCCAAGTAGTACATCATTGGTCAAACTACAGGTCGTTTGGATGCACTGGTTTCCACTTTTCTAGAATATTTTTTGGAAAATGCTTATTCTCCATCACGCTCCTAGAGAACGGCGCGGCAGGGTCTGGACGGTAGCGGGGTAGCAAGTATCAAACGGGTTCTTCCCTTTACTCGGCCCGATGTGTATGCTTCATAATCCTTTCAACGACGTCTTCCAGAGGAAAAGATTACCGGAAATGAAAATCGCCATACTGACCAACGAATATCCTCCGAACATCTACGGGGGAGCTGGTGTTCACGTTGAAAACCTCACGCGTGAACTTGCAGCCGCTGATAATGGGGCGCACTCTGTAGAGGTCCTTTGTTTTGGCTCCCAGTGTTTGAATGCGCCAGGCCTGAAGGTGACCGGAATAGACCCGGCCTTTAATTTCGGATTTCGGGAAACACGTCTGGAGAAGCTCGCAGGGGTCCTCCTCCGCGATATCCAGATGGCCGGTGTCCTGGACAGAGCGGACATTATACACTGCCATACCTGGTACACACATTTGGCAGGCTGCCTGCTAAAGCAGTTGACCGGTTCGCCCCTGGTCCTTACCACGCATTCCTTGGAACCACAGCGGCCCTGGAAGGAAGAGCAACTCGGACCCGGCTACAAAGTGAGCGGCTGGATCGAAAGGACCGCGTTTCAGAGTGCGGAAGGTGTAATAGCCGTCTCCGGCGCAATGAAAACCGACGTGCAGGACCTGTATGGAGTTTCCCCCGATAAGGTGCGCGTAATCTACAATGGGATAGATCCGGAGCGGTATGCGCCGGACCCGGACAAATCGGTCCTTGCCGCACACGGCATTGACCCTGAAAAGCCTTTCGTGCTCTTCGTAGGCAGGATAACAAGGCAAAAAGGAATCATTCACCTGGTCAACGCCGTCAGGCATATCAGGTCAGGCGTCGGGATAGTCCTGTGCGCCGGAACGCCCGACACACCCGAGATCGGCCGCGAGATGGAGCGAAGGGTCGAAGAGGCACGGAAGAAGAGCGACAGACAGATTGTATGGATACCTGAATTCCTGTCGATAAGCGAAGTCATAAAGCTTTATTCACTTGCCTCCGTTTTCATCTGTCCCTCTGTTTACGAGCCCTTCGGACTGATCAACATCGAGGCGATGGCGTGCGGGACTTCCGTGGTTGGCGCAGCGGTTGGAGGAATCCCGGAAATCGTCATTGAGGGTGAAACCGGCTTGCTGGTCCGGTTTGAGCCGCAAAGCGAAACAGATCCCGAGCCAAGAGACCCGGAGGCATATTCAAAAAGTCTGGCCGAGTCGATCAATCGGCTCCTCGATGCCCCTGACCTTGCCCGGGAAATGGGGAAACGCGGCCGCAGGCGAACGGAAGAAATATTCAGTTGGAAAAGCGTGGCCAGACAGACCATCGAATTCTACAAGGATCTGATCGAAGAGAGGCAGCGCAGCGTCTAAAATTAAGCGATGTATTCCTGAACGCAGCTTCGTATCTGGTCGCGGCGAAGGCCCCACTTTTGCCTACCCGCCAGATTGACAGCCTGGACCTGAATTTCCTGCGCCTGTTCCGAGGGAACATTCGTCGACGTGTCTAACCCTTACAGCCTCTTGTTTCGGTTTTTGCCTTCTTCACCCCAGCGTGTTTCGTGTTTTCCAAAATTTAATAGGTGCGCATCTGGCTTTCATCTACTTCAATTTTAGGCAGGTCCCTGATCTTGATCTTCTCACCTGTATCACCTCTTTATCCTCGCTTGATTCTGCTCCACTTCAATATGCCCAAAAACGGGATGCAAACGCAGGCCTTTTGGTATCGTTTAATTATGGCTGCTTGATCAATTGAACTTGGACTGGAAGCCTGACTATAAAAGTTGCTCCACTCTCCTGTAATTCAACATCCCTTTGTTTGATAGTGCACTTTCTTCCAACTTCAAACACCGATTTTTGCTGTTTCGTTTTGTCTCAAGTTTACCCCTAATTGATGAAAATTGTTCCTTGATGCCGCAAAATATAAGTTTTCCCGGGTCAGGCGGCGCAGGCAAATGTGACCTAGCCCTTTCATTGCACATAAGGGAAAAGGTATTAATTTATAATTGATCCAAATAGATCCGGGGCCAAGTCATTCCGGCGAAACTGAGTCGAAGAGAGAGTTTTGATGACAGAGCCATCTCCAGCACGAGTTGTGATTGAGAACATACGGCCCATTGTGGAGTGCGGCAGGTTTTCGGCAAAGCGTGTTAGGGGCGATCGGGTCGTTGTTACGGCGAACGTGTTTGCCGAAGGGCAAAATGTGGTTGCGGCCCGACTCCTTTATCGTACTCCGGACTCCCCCGACTGGACCGCCGCCCCAATGGAGTTTCTGGTAAACGATTCATGGCAGGGCGAATTTACCGTTCATATGCTCGGGACTTACCGGTTTGCGGTCGAAGGCTGGATCGATCATTTCAAGACGTGGCAGGAAGGGCTTAAGAAAAAAGTTGCCGCTGGCCAGGACGTGTCGATCGACATGCTGATCGGCGCCGGAATGATCGAGGACGCGGCCGCGAGAACGGGAGGGAACGTCGGAGCCAAAATGGCAGCCTTTGCAGAAGCGCTCAGGAACAAAAATAGCTCGGAAATGGCCGTTTTGCAGGCGCTTGGGCAGGATTCGACCGTTATGGGTCTGAACCCCGACCTGGAACCAGCCCTCAGATCGGAGGAACTTGAAATCCTGGTGGAAAGGCCAAAGGCGCGCTTCAGCAGTTGGTACGAGTGGTTTCCCAGGTCCGCATCGGCCGATCCTTCCAGGCCCGGCACACTCCGGGACCTTGAAGCCCTGCTGCCGGAAATCGCCCGAATGGGCTTCGATGTGCTCTATCTTCCGCCGATTCACCCGATTGGTAAGACAAACCGTAAAGGGAAAAACAATTCGATAAACCCGTCCACAGAAGACCCGGGAAGCCCGTGGGCCATAGGTTCCGAAGAGGGCGGCCATAAGTCCATCGACGCACGGCTGGGGACCTTGGAGGATTTCAAGAGCCTCGTTGAAAGCTGCTCCAGACAGGGGACGGAAATAGCTCTTGATCTGGCCTTCCAGTGCTCGCCGGACCACCCGTACGTGAGAGAACACCCCGAGTGGTTCAAACATCGGCCCGACGGAAGCATTCAATATGCAGAAAATCCTCCAAAGAAGTACGAGGACATTGTCCCGCTCAATTTTGAATCTGAGAATTGGAGAGCTCTCTGGGAAGAGTTGAAGAGTATCGTGCTTTTCTGGATAGAAAAGGGAGTGCGGATCTTTCGGGTCGACAACCCTCACACGAAGCCATTTGCGTTCTGGAAATGGCTCATGGCGGAGGTCAGGCGGGAGTATCCCGATGCGCTTTTTCTCGCCGAAGCCTTCACGCGACCCAATGTAATGGCCCAGCTTGCAAAAGTCGGATTCTCACAATCATACACATATTTTACATGGCGGAACTCAAAGCGGGAAATCACAGAGTATCTCGAAGAACTGACCGGCGCCGTGATGAAGGAGTACTTCCGGCCGAACTTTTGGCCCAACACGCCCGACATCCTTCCCGAATACCTCCAGTACGGGGGCAGGCCGGCATTTATTATCAAGCTAATTCTGGCCGCCACTCTCTCGTCCAACTATGGCATTTACGGTCCGGCATTCGAGCTTTTGGAAAACCAGGCACTGCCGGGGCGCGAGGAATACCTCGATTCGGAAAAATTCGAAGTCCGCCACTGGGACTGGGACATGCCGGGCAACCTCAAGGACTTCATCGCCAGGATCAACGCCATTCGCAGAGAAAATAGGGCGCTCCAGGAAACCACAAACCTGCGCTTCTGCGAGGTCGATAACGATCAACTGCTCTTTTACATGAAATCTGGTCCTGCCGACTCAGATTCAATCCTGGTGGTGGTAAATCTTGACCCGGCCCACACACAGTCGGGCTGGATCCGGATACCCCTTTCGGAGTTCGGCATTGCACCCGGGCGGCCCTATCTTGGGCATGACCTTTTGAGCGACGAAAAGTATATCTGGTACGGAGAACGTAATTTCGTCAAATTGAATCCGCAGGTCGCACCGGCACATATATTCAGGCTGCGGACCCGGGTGCGTCGCGAGACCGATTTCGACTATTTCATGTAGGCCCCAGGAGAAACAATGCCGCAAACAACCGAGCTAAATAACGATCCTCTATGGTTCAAAGACGCCATAATCTACGAAGTCCACGTCAAGGCATTTTTTGACAGTGATAACGATGGGATCGGGGACTTCAGGGGACTTCGCCAAAAGCTCGATTATATCAAAGACCTTGGTGTTACAGCAGTCTGGCTCCTGCCGTTTAATCCGTCCCCGCTGCGCGACGGCGGGTACGATATCGCCGATTTTTTCAACATTCACCCCTATTACGGGACCCTGGCTGATTTCCGCGAATTTCTGAGAGAGGCCCACAAAAGAGACATACGGGTGATAACCGAGTTGGTGCTCAACCACACATCCGACCAGCACCCCTGGTTCCAGAGAGCCAGGCGCTCAAAGCCAGGCTCGGTTTACCGGGATTTTTACGTATGGTCTGATACTCCCCAGAAGTATTTGGACGCCCGAATAATCTTCACGGATTTCGAGACCTCTAACTGGACCTGGGACCCGGTCGCCAAGGCTTATTACTGGCACAGGTTCTATTCCCATCAGCCCGACCTGAATTACGACAGCCCGCACGTGCGCAAGGCGATGTTCCGGGTGATAGACTTTTGGCTGAAAATGGGCGTAGATGGCATGCGGCTCGATGCCGTACCATATCTTTTCGAGCGAGAGGGCACCAACTGCGAAAACCAGCCCGAGACCTACGAATTCCTCCGGCAGCTCCGGGCGCACGTGAATGCAAAATTTAAAGACCGCATGCTGCTGGCCGAGGCCAACCAATGGCCCGAGGACGCGGTGGCCTATTTCGGAAACGGCGACATTTGCCATATGGTGTTTCATTTCCCGCTTATGCCCCGGATGTTCATGGCGATTCAAATGGAGGACAGCTTCCCGATTCAGGACATTCTGGACCAAACCCCACAAATACCCGAAAATTGCCAATGGGCGCTCTTCCTGCGCAACCACGACGAGCTTACCCTCGAGATGGTCACAGACGAGGAGCGCGATTATATGTACCGCATGTACGCAAGAGACCCCCGGGCCAGGATCAATCTGGGTATCAGAAGACGGCTGGCTCCCCTGCTCGGAAACGACCTGCAAAAGATAAGGCTCCTGTATGCTCTCCTCTTCTGTCTCCCCGGAAGCCCCATAGTCTATTACGGAAGCGAAATCCTTATGGGGGACAACTATTACCTGGGCGACAGGGATGGAGTGCGCACGCCTATGCAGTGGAGCCCCGACAGAAACGCCGGGTTCTCGAAAGCCGACCCGCAGCAGCTCTATTTGCCGGTGGTGATAGATCCCGAATACCACTTTCAGACCAGAAACGCCGAAACCGAGGAGAAAACCCCCTCATCATTTCTCTGGTTCATGCGCCATTTAATCTCCAACAGAAAGCGCTTCAGGTCATTCGGCAGAGGAAGCATGCAGATTGTGCACTCGTCCAATAAGAAGGTTTTTTCATTTATACGAGCCTACGGGGATGAAAAAATCCTGGTTGCGGTAAATCTTTCCCGTTATCCCCAGGAAAGTGCCCTGGACATGCGGGAATATGCCGGAGTGCTGCCTCACGAACTGGTGAGCCGAAAAGGGTTTCGCCAAATCGAGCAGTCGCCGTATGTCCTTACTTTCGGTCCCTACGGCGGGTACCTCTTTCTTCTCGAAGAGGGTGCGGCGGGCGAGGCCCGTGTCATTCCTGCCGCCGGCGAAGGACTCGAGATCGGCCAAAACTGGCTGGATGTACTACGGGGGAAACCGTGTGAAATCCTGGAAGATGAAATCCTTCCGGGGTATATTAGTGGGCGCCGCTGGTTTGGCGGGAAGGCGCGCAACGTTCAGCAGATCCGAATTTCGGAGGCTATACCCATCCTTAAAGATTCCGCTGAATTCCGGATAGCTCTCCTCAATGTAGAATATACCGAGGGATTGCCCGAAATTTATGTAATCCCGATCGGCTCCAAATCGGGCGAGGAAGCACATAGGATATCGTCGGAATTTCCTGCGGCGGTTATTTCCCGGCTGAAACTGGACAGCGTGCCGGGCATTCTCTACGACGCCATCTACAGTGAGCGGTTCTGCACCCAACTGCTCGATATGATTGCCAGGCGCCGCGGGATCAAGTTACATTCCGGCGAAATCTCGGCCTATCGCGGGAAGAGCTTTAGCAACAAGGTCCTACAAGACCCGGAGAGCATAAGGCCGAAGGTGCTCAAGGCAGATCAAAGCAACACTTCGGTAGTTTTCGGGCAGGAATACTTCTTGAAGGTCTACCGGCACCCGGACGAGGGAACAAATCCCGACCTGGAAATATCGAGGTTTCTTACCGAGGTTGCCGATTTTCCACATATTCCGGCCTTTGCCGGAGCGATCGAACTGAAGCGGAAGAACGGGGTCCGCTTGACCATTGGCATTTTGCTCAAATATGTCCAAAACCAGACTGATGCGTTCAACTATTTTATGTCCGGAATCCACAGGTACTTCGAGGAAGTGCTGAGCAGGAGGACCGAACTTCCGAGTCCGCCACGCATCCAGGTCCAGCTCCTCAATCCCGATGGACCCAAAATACCGTCCATCGGGGGTCTCGAGTCGGAAATGCCTTTCGAGATGATTTCGCTTCTCGGCGCCCGGACGGCACAGATGCACCTTGCACTGGCTTCCGGCGCCTCAGACCCGAACTTCGAACCAGAGAATTTCACACTCCTTTGGCAGAGGTCGCTTTTTCAGTCCATGCAGAGCCTGCAAAAGAGGGTTTTCGAACTCTTGTCCTCGAATCTCCCCCGGCTTTCCCCAGAAACGGCGGCCGATGCTTCGGGAGTGCTCTCTTCCAGCGACCGGATCATTTCTATTTACCGTTCCATTCTCAAGAAAAAAATCTCCGCGAAGCGAATAAGGGTCCATGGGGATTACCACCTTGGACAGGTGCTGTTTACTGGAAAAGATTACGTCATCATCGATTTCGAAGGAGAACCGGCCCGTCCGATCGGCGAACGGCGCAACAAGGCCTCACCCCTGAAGGATGTGGCTGGAATGGTCCGCTCCTTTCAGTATACGGTCTACATTGCACTCTTGAAAGAATCTCACGTGCGTGTCGAAGACGTAGCCACGCTGGAGCCCTGGGCCGAATTTTGGTACAGGAGCAGTTCCGCCGTGTTTTTGCACTCTTACTTCGATACCGTGAAAGGAAGCGGCCTCATTCCGGATAATGATGAGGAATTAAAGACGCTGCTCGATTGTTTTCTGCTCGACAAGGCAATTTATGAAATCGGCTATGAACTCAACAACCGTCCGGATTGGGTGATGATCCCATTGAAGGGCCTCCGGCTTCTTTTTGAAAATGGGAGTTGATGTCCAGCCCAACTGATGACTGATCACAATGAGGTTTTTCAGTCCGCGGCAATGGGATCTTAGGGCCTTACGCCTTGCCGCCGCAATATGGGAAAGACGGATTCTGCAAAGGAGGAAGATGAGCGATCCGCCTGTGAAATTTAATTTTAGCCTGATTACCGATCAAGACACATACCTCTTTAAGGAGGGCAACCATTTCAGGTTGTACGAGAAGCTGGGGTCCCACATAGCCAACGTCGACGGGGAGGAGGGCGTCTATTTCGCTGTATGGGCGCCCAACGCCGAACAGGTACTTGTGATGGGCGACTTCAACAACTGGAATCGCGAGTCGCACCCGCTCGCAGTGCGCAGTGACGGGTCGGGGATATTCGAGGGTTTTATCCCGGGGCTTGCAAACGGCACGGCCTACAAGTACCACGTCGTCTCGAAGGTAAACGGCTACAGAGTGGACAAGGGGGACCCCTTCGCCTTGCACTGGGAAACTCCGCCCGGGACCGCATCGATCGTGTGGGATATAAAATACGACTGGGGCGACCAGGGATGGATGTCGCGCCGCGCGGCCGCAAATTCGTTGAAAGCCCCCTTTTCCATCTACGAATTGCATTTCGGGTCCTGGAGAAGGGTGGTCGAAGACAAAGATAGATGGCTTACATATAGTGAAATGGCCGATTATCTGCCGGACTACATAGAGGAGATGGGTTTTACCCACGTCGAGTTCCTGCCCATCATGGAACATCCCTTCTACGGCTCCTGGGGATATCAGACGCTTGGTTATTTCGCTCCCACATCCCGCTACGGTGCCCCGCAGGATTTCATGCATCTTATCGAAGTTCTGCACAACAGGGGGATCGGAGTCATACTCGATTGGGTGCCTTCCCAATTCCCGAGCGACGAATTCGGCCTCACATTCTTTGACGGCACTCACCTGTTCGAGCACCAGGACCCAAAGAAGGGCTACCAGCCAGAGTGGAACAGCTATATTTTCAATCACGGCCGATACGAAATAAGGGCCTTCCTCATAAGCAGCGCCCTTTTCTGGCTTGACAAGTACCACGCGGACGGCCTGCGTGTTGACGCGGTGGCTTCGATGCTCTACCTGGATTACTCGCGTCAGGAAGGCGAATGGATCCCGAACATGTACGGCGGGAAGGAAAATATCGACGCCATCTTTTTACTGAGAAGATTCAACGAGGTGGTCTACACCGAGTATCCCGACGTCCAGACCATAGCCGAGGAATCAACTTCCTGGCCCATGGTGTCGAGGCCCGCCTACGCAGGAGGACTGGGCTTCGGTATGAAGTGGAACATGGGCTGGATGCACGACACTCTTGAGTACTTTTCAAAAGAGCCCATTTACCGCAAATTCAGCCAAAATCTTCTCACCTTCAATATCTGGTATGCATTTTTCGAAAATTTCATCCTGGCGCTTTCTCATGACGAGGTGGTCTATGGAAAAGGCTCACTTTTGAATAAAATGCCGGGGGACGACTGGCAGAAGTTCGCGAACCTGCGGCTTCTTTTGGGCTATATGTTCGGAGAGCCCGGGAAGAAGCTCCTTTTCATGGGAGCCGAATTCGGACAGCGCGATGAGTGGTATCACGAAAAAAGCCTCGATTGGCACCTGCTCCAATATCAGCTCCATCAGGGGGTGCAAAGGTGGGTCCGGGACCTTAACAGGTTTTATCGCACAGAACGTGCGGTGCACGAACTCGATTTCAGCAGTGTGGGGTTTGAATGGGTGGACTTCCATGACGCCGATTCAAGCGTGCTTGCTTTCCTTAGAAAGGCGGAATCGACCGACGATATCATAATGGTTGCGGCGAACTTTACGCCTGTGCCCAGGCACAATTACAGGTTGGGAGTCCCCCGTGGCGGGTTCTGGAAGGAGGTGCTGAACAGCGATTCTAAGATATACGGCGGAAGCGGGCAGGGCAATTTCGGAGGCGTCAACTCTGTACCGATCCCAAGTCACGGCAAGTTCGAATCGATTTCGCTCGTGCTGCCCCCGCTGGGCATTCTCTTTTTGAAAAGCTAGGCACAGGAATGCAAGCTGGTATACACGGGAGACAAAGAGACCGATGTCGCACTGAGTGAATGAGGCGGATGGAAAAGAATCTCGCTTCATTCCGGACCCGGGTCCACGAACCCGAATCAGTATGCAACCTTTTCAGGGTTTTTCTGTCTTGGCATGCACGACATGCGCAAATTTCAGCTTAATATGACCACACCTCTTTTGCACAATAGACGAAAGTTAAGCAGCTTGGATTGAAGTAGGCTTCAAAAAGAGCCTTGGCTCAGGATTTTCTTGTGACAGGTCCGCAAGGTAATACATTGAGGTATATGAGAAGACGTTGATGACGAAGCGAAGGGGGCCGGGAACAGGACCGGAACCTGGAACCGTTCCTGCCGGGGATGTTTTATCCCAATAGCCTCGTTCTATTGAACAGATCACTACAGATCACTATCGACTATTGGCTAAATTTCGATCATGCTCTCCTGTAGCAGGCCGATATCTGCGATTTCCTCTTCGAGGTAAATCTTCAGCTTCTTTTTGAGACGACTTTCGATCTGGCGCACGCGCTCGCGGCTGATCCCGAACTTATCTCCGATTCCATGGAGCGTCACGGGATCTTCGGCCAGGAGCCTCTTTTCGAATATGACGGCCTCTTTTCCTTTGAGATGCCCTTTGAAAAGCATCAGCTTGTCATGGAGGATAGCCTTGGCTTCCTGGTCAGCGATCTGATCGTCAACGGGCAGGTCGTCCGAGGGCAGAAAAGATTTGTACGTGTCCGCGGAGTCTTCCTTCATGGGGCTGTCGAGCGAGATCTCCCCACTGTTGAGCCTCTGGTCCATTTCAATGACCTCCGCCTCCTTTACATCGAGTCGGTAGCTGAGAAGCTTGGGGGAAACCTCGATGCCCTGGCCTTCCAGTCTTTCCTTTTCCTTGCGCAGGTTGAAAAAGAGTTTCCGCTGGGGCTGGGTCGTCCCGATTTTTACGAGCTTCCAGTTGTCCATTATGAACTTGATTATGTAGGC
>Ga0181533_1003270_pt1 | contig 17809 bp, 18 predicted proteins | sample PEATcosm2014_Bin_45_FD_119772 | JGI IMG/M metagenome (GOLD analysis project Ga0181533, IMG submission 119772) | Peatland microbial communities from MTU Mesocosm Facility, Houghton, MI, USA - PEATcosm2014_Bin11_60_metaG | ecosystem: Environmental > Terrestrial > Soil > Wetlands > Peat | place... | reverse complement strand
GAATTGCACGCGATCGATGCGGCGATTTAACGATTGGGCTACCGCGATGGGGCAGATCCCTGATACCGGGCAAATTCGACCCGCCACGCGCATTCTTTTGATCTGTCCCGAATGCGGGCAGGAGAATTCGGAATTCGCCCACACGCTACGCGGTATGGCGTCTTATTCCTGCCGCGGCGACGGCTGCGACTACGACTTCGATCTCGCCGGCGCACACCGGGATATCGGCCAGAGCTTCGCCGAAACGTTCAGGCGGTTCTATGCCACCTTTTATGCGTTGCGCGGGCAGGGCGCCCGTTAGGCTTTACCGGTCGCTTGCGCAGCCGCCTTTACCAGCGCCACCGGGTCAGTGAACGCGGCGACGCCGAGCGCGCGCAGTTTTTCGACCGCGGCCTCGACGCTCATCGTGCGGGTCGCGGCGTGGCCGGCGGCCAGTCCGACGAAGAGCGGCTTCGGCAGCGGTTCGGCTGTGATCCAGGCGATGAGCGCGTCGATCCGTTCGGCGAGCGAGCGCGAGGCGATCACGGTCTGGAACACGATCGCCCTGATCTTTGGCCTTGCGGCAAAGAGGCGGGCGATCTGCAACCGCTCGGTCATGGTTTCATCCGGCGCCCCGCGTAGATTGTCCATGAAGCTCGCGGCGCGGAGCCCGTGATCGGCCAATAAGTCCATCATCATCATCGCAAGCCCGGCGCCCGAGGTGATGAGCACGACATCGCCCTCGGTCTCTACAAGCTGAAAGCCGAGATCGCGCGCCGAACGTTCGAGCGAGGTCAACGCACGCTCGGCAAGCCTTCGGCTGACGGCAAATTCGCCCGCCTCGTGGCGGAAACCGGCGGCGTCGTCGCGGACGAGCTTGGCGTCGCAGGCGACGAGGCGGCCGTCTTTCGTCAGCACGAGCGGGTTGATCTCCAGAAGCTCGAGATCCTCCTGCCGGGCGATGTCCGGCAACCGCGCGGCGTAGCGCGCAAGACGGGCCGCAAGCTCGGGGGGAAACAGCGTTGCGATGGCGGGAAAGATCGCTTCCGGCGTTGTCGAACCGGCGTAGCCGATCGTAATGCGTAGAACTTTGGCCGACTGCTCGACGTTCTCGCCCCCCTGCGGCGCGATCAGAAGTTCGAGACGCTGCGCGGTGCCGTCGATGCGGATGGCAACGAAAATCTCCCGATCGATCGGCAGCGCTTCCTCGAGCAGAAGCGGCGTATCGGCGTCGTCGAGCGCGGCGACGACGAGGCGGCGCGCCTCGCTAAGTTCCTCCACAGCGGCGAAGCGCCGTACCAGGCCGCGCTTGCCGCGACCGCCTTCGAGCAGTTGCGCTTTGAGCACGAATCCGGGCCATTTGCCGGCTGCCTGTGGTGGACTTTCGCCGCCGCCAAGCAGCAGCCCGCGCGGTACGGCGAGGCCGTGGCGGCGTAGCAGGGCTTTTCCGTCGACCTCGGCAAGACGCATAATGGCCGCTTCTCGTGGTGCGCTTTAAATGGCGCCTTCCTTGGCGCTCTCCTTGGCGCCGTCCGGCGCGTCATCCCTGGAGCATATCGCATGTCGGGCCGATTGAATTCAGGGCAATGGCGTCTGCCGTTCCTCGACCCCGAGCCATGGCGGGTCGCGGTGGTGAGCCCGACCGGACGCTATGCGAAGAACCAGGTTGCCGGGATGATCACGGCCGGCACGCCGCTCGTCGGCGGTGTAGCGCTCGGCCGCGGCGGCACCGAACTCGACGGCCTGCCGCTTTACGACCGGATCGGCGATTTTCCGCAAAAGCCGAATATCGCGGTGATCTATACGCCAGCCGAAGGCGTGCGCGACGCCATTGCCGAATGTGCCGAAGCCGGCATCGCGACCATCATGGCGGCTGCCGAATATGTTCCGGTGCACGATACGCTTGCGGCGGCGGCGTTGGCGCGTGCGGCAGGCAGTTGGCTCGTCGGCCCGAATACGCTCGGCCTGTTCGTGCCGGGCCGCGGCCTGCTCGGCTCGATCGCGCCGGGCTTTTGCATGCATGGAAGCCTTGCCGTGATCGTGCGCAGCGGCACGGTCGCGCTTGCTCTGGCGCGGCAGTTGACGCTCGCCGGCATCGGCCAGCGCGTCGTGGCCCATGTCGGCGGCGACAGCGTGATCGGGCGCAATCCGCACGAATATCTGCAAGCGCTCGCCGCCGACGATGCCACCGCGGCGGTGCTGTTCTGCGGCGAGATCGGCGGCGACAAGGAATATGCCTTCGCCGAAGCGGCGCGCGGCTTCGGCAAGCCGGTCATCGCCATGGTCGTCGGCCGCCATGCGCCGGCCCAGAAGCAGATGGGGCATGCCGGCGCCTTGATCGGCAGCGCGCGCGAAGGCGCCGCAGAAAAACTCGAAGCGCTTGCGGCCGCGGGCTGCCGGATCGCGCAAGGCCTCGAGGAGGCGGTGCTCATGGCCGCCGCCGTGGTGTAATATGATACCGTCTGTTTTCCGCGAGGCTGATCGATGAAGCTGCACTGGTCGCCGCGTTCGCCGTTCGTCCGCAAGGTCATGATCGTCGCGCATGAGCGCGGTGTCGCCGGCCGCATCGATCGCGTGCGCACCTTGGCGGAAACGGGCAAACCCCACGCCGCGTTGATGCGCGACAATCCGCTGTCGAAAATACCGACGCTCGTGCTCGACGACGGCACGGTGCTCTACGATTCGCGGGTGATCTGCGAATATCTCGATGCGCTCGACGGCACGCCGAAGCTGTTTCCGCGCGACCCCAAGGCGCGCATGACGGCGCTGCGCCGCCAGGCGCTCGGCGACGGCTTCTTGGATGTTCTGGTACTCAACCGCAACGAAAAGAGCCGTGCCCAGCCGTCGCCGTCACATCTGGCGAGCGCGGCGGCGCGCAAGGCGGCGGTGCTGGAGCGGCTCGAACGCGAGGCCGAAGCGCTCACTTCGACGCCGTTCAGCATCGGTCACATCGCGATCGGTTGCGCGCTGTCCTACCTCGATTTCCGCTACGCCGACGAGGACTGGCGCAAAGACCACCTGCACATTGCCAATTGGCACGCCGCATTCTCGGCGCGCCCGTCGGCGCGGGCGACGCAGCCGGTAGACGATTCGTAGGGGGCCTTCGGCCGGGATTGTCGCATTATGCTGGCGCGCTCGGTGTGTGCGTCTCCCAGTGACCTAAATGACCCTATGGTGGCGAGATTTTTGTTTGGGGTATCGTACCAATTGTGGTACATTCTGACGTATGGCTGAAACGTGAAGCGACTTCCTGCTGCCTTTTACGCATTGCCGTCCGGCCGCGAGCCGGTGCGCGAATGGCTCAAGAGCCTCGACGGGGACGATCGCAAGATTATTGGTGAAGACATCAAGGATGTGGAGTTCGCGTGGCCGATCGGCATGCCGTTATGTCGCGCGTTAGGCAACGGGCTTTGGGAGGTCCGCAGCACGCTTACGCAGGGCCGTATCGCTCGCGTGCTGTTCTGCATCCATGACGGCCGCATGGTCGTTCTACACGGATTCATCAAGAAGACGCAGAAGACGCCCGACAATGATCTTAGTTTGGCGATAAGGCGGAAAAAGGAGCTCACGTGAAAAAGAAGGGCCGCGTCGGATCGTCCTTTGACGATTTTCTGAAAGAAGAAGGCATCTATGAAGAGGTGACGGCGCGCGCCATCAAGCGGGTGCTCGCGCGTCAGCTTGACGCGCTTATGCAGGATCAAAAAATCACCAAGTCCGCGCTTGCGAAACGGATGCACACGAGTCGCGCTCAGCTCGATCGGCTTCTCGATCCCGAGAACGAATCCGTGACGCTCGGTACGCTCGCGCGGGCCGCACAGGCTGTCGGGCGGCAACTGCGGGTGGAGTTGGTCTGATCGTACGGCCCCTCAATCACACGGCTTGCAATCCAATAGCTCCTCACCCCAGCGTGGGGTCGAGCACGATCTTGCCCTGTCCCTCGTGGCTTTCGACCAGCCGGTGCGCCTCGGCGGCTTGCGAGAGCGGCAGGACGCGATCGATCTGGGGCACGACCTTTCCCTGCGCCGCGGCGGCGAGGCAGTGCGGCAGGTCGGACGTGGTGTAGCCGGGCATGCCCCTGATGGTGATGCGGTTCTGGTAGAGGTGCGAGAAGTCGATCGGCACATGCGGTCCGGCATGCGCGCCCGCGGTGACCAGCCGTCCGTGCATGCCGATGGTGAGAAAGGCGAGCGGCAATATCACCGGATTGGCGATGTTGTCGTAGAGCACGTCGACGCCTTTGCCGCCGGTGAATGTCATGATCTCGTCGTAGATGCTGTGCGTCGAATAATTGATGCCGTGATCGGCGCCGAGCTTGCGGCCGAGCGCGACGCGGTCGTCGGAGCCGGCCGCCGCGATGACGCGGGCGCCGATCACGTTCTTGGCGATCTGGATGCCCATCGTGCCCAGATTGCCGCCGGCGCCCATCACCAGAACGGTCTCGTCGAAGGTGAGCTTGGCGATGTGGGTGAGCAGATTCCATGCCGTCGGCACGTGGCGCATGACGACGGCGGCGCGGTGGAAATCGAGTGCGTCGGGCAGCGCCACCGCGGCGGCGGCCGGGACGACGACATATTCGGCAAAGCCGCCGGGACGTTTGACGCCCATCATGCCGCGCGGGCCTTCATAGCCGCTACCGTCCTCGGCGCAGATCTCGAGCGGCATGTAACCCGCCGCCGTGACCCGATCGCCGAGCCGCCAACGGCTGACCTGCGGGCCGACCGCGTCGACGACGCCCGCGCAATCGACGCCGGGAATGAGCGGCAATATGGCGCCGCGCGCGGCTTCCTTGCCGGCGCGCAGGCTTACGTCGAGCACGCGGTTGACGGTCGCGGCGTGAACCTTGATGCGGATTTCGCCCGTTCGCGGCGCGGGATCGACGACCTCCTCATAGCGCAGAACCTCGGGCGGCCCGTATTCGCGGATGACGATTGCTTTCATGCCCCGGATTTGTTCCTCAGCGTTGCCCGACACCCATGGTGGCATTCGACGCGGCGGCGGGAAAGACGGAATTAGTCGAAATGCGCCCGCCTTGGCACGTCGCACCTTGACGCGGACACGGATGCCGGGCTAGCCGCGGTGGACTGGAGACCTTCATGGCAGTTTACACCGATGTTACGGCGGAGGACCTCGGCGCTTTCCTTGCCAATTACGACATCGGCGAGCTGATGTCCTACAAGGGCATCGCCGAAGGGGTGGAGAACTCGAACTTCCTGGTCCATGCCGGCCATGGCCATTACATCCTCACGCTTTACGAGCGGCGCGTCGCCGAGCGCGATCTGCCGTTCTTTCTCGCGCTGATGGAGCATCTGGCGAGCCGCGGCATCACCTGTCCGCAGCCGGTGAAGAACCGCGACGGCAAGGTTTTGGGGCGGCTTGCTGGCCGGCCGGCGGCGATCGTCACCTTTCTCGAAGGGATGTGGATTCGCCGGCCGACCGCGAGTCATTGCGCGGCGCTCGGCGAGGCGCTGGCGCGGCTGCATCTCGCCGGCGCCGATTTTGCCATGCGCCGCGACAACGCGCTTTCGGTCGCTGGTTGGCGGCAGCTTTACCAAGGCTGCCATGAGCGCGCGCACAGCGTGGAGCGCAATCTCGAAGACCTCGTCGCCGAGGAGCTCGATGTGCTGGAGCGCGACTGGCCGAGCGGCCTGCCGCAGGGCGTGATCCACGCCGATCTGTTCCCGGACAATGTGTTCTTCCTCGGCGACAAACTGTCCGGCCTGATCGATTTCTATTTCGCCTGCACCGATACGCTGGCTTACGATGTCGCCATCTGCCTCAACGCCTGGTGCTTCGAGCCCGACCATTCCTACAATGTCACCAAGGGCCGCGCGCTCTTGGCGAACTATGCGAAGACGCGGGCGCTGTCGCCCGCGGAATGGGAAAGGCTGCCGCTTCTTGCCCGCGGCGCCGCGTTGCGCTTCCTGCTCACGCGGCTGGTCGACTGGCTCGACGTGCCGCCCGGCGCTTTGGTGCGACCGAAGGACCCGCGCGAATATGCGCGAAAGCTGCGGTTTCACCAGAAGGTCAAGACCTGGCGCGACTACGGCGTGCAAGATTACGAGGTGATGCTGCCATGAGCGCCGCGCTGCCGCAAGCTCTGCCGCAAGGTCTGCCACGTGTCGTCATTCATACCGACGGCGCCTGCTCCGGCAATCCGGGCCCGGGCGGCTGGGGCGCGATCCTCACCTTCGGCGATCATGAGAAGGAACTCAAAGGCGGCGAGCCCAACACGACCAACAACCGCATGGAGCTGATGGCCGCGATTTCGGCGCTGGAAGCGCTGAAGAAGCCGTGCCAGGTCGATCTGCACACCGACAGCCAATATTTGCGCAACGGCATCATGTCGTGGATCGCGAACTGGAAACGCAACGGCTGGCGCACCGCCGACAAGAAGCCGGTGAAGAACGTCGATCTGTGGCGCCGGCTCGATGCCGCGCTCGGCGCCCACGAGATTCGCTGGCACTGGGTGAAGGGCCATTCCGGCCACGACATGAACGAGCGTGCCGACGAACTGGCCCGCGCCGCGATCGCGGAAATCCGCGCGGCGGGGCGGCTGACGGCGAAGCGGTAGCCGTCATTCCGGAAGCCGCGCTAGCGGCTGTCCGGAATCCATAACCACGGTTCGTGCAGAACCTACACTGATCGCGATTATGGATTCCGGGCTCGCGGGCTTGCGCCCGCGCCCCGGAATGACGCGATCACAGCGACTTCAGAAGATTATCCGCGCCGGAAAGCTCGGCCTTGCCCGGGGTATCCTCGACGTTGAGCGTCTTCACCACGCCGTCCTCGACCACCATGGCATAGCGCTGCGAGCGCACGCCAAGCCCGCGCTCGGTCAGGTCCGCCGTCAGGCCCAAGGCCTTGGCCCAGTTTGCGCTGCCGTCGGCCAAAAACTCGATCGCCTCGCCGCCGGAAGCCTTTTTCCAGGCGTCCATCACGAACACATCGTTGACACCGGTCACGGCGATGGTGTCGATGCCCTTGCCCTTGATCGCCGCTGCGTTCTGGACGAAGCCCGGCAGGTGGTTCTTGTGGCAGGTCGGCGTGAAGGCGCCCGGCACCGCGAACAGCACCACCTTTTTGCCCTTGAACAATTCGTCCGTGGTCTTCGGCTTCGGCCCCTCGGCCGTCATCACCGTGAAAGTGCCGTTGGGTACGCGATCGCCGACCTTGATAGCCATGATGTCAATCCTCTCGCAGGGGTTATGGAATGAACGTTTCTCGGCGCGTAAACTAGAGCATGATCCGCAAAAGTGGAACCCGGTTTTCCGAAAAGATCATGCTCAAACAGAATGCTAGAGCCCGATTCTGATTCACTCAGAATGGCTAGGGCTCCAGCGTGCGGGGCGAATTAGTCGAGATGGGCCGGAACCTCGATGGCGTCATCGCCGGAAACGGCGGTGAAGGTGAGTGTCGCGCCCTTGGTATGCGTATCGGGCGGCAACCCGTCGAGGTCGAAGCTGAAATGCCGCGTCGGGCCGTCGCCGCCGGTCGGCTCCGGCAGCGGCAGCGACCACTCCGACGTCGGCCCTTCGACAAAGAGATCGACCGACGCTCCGGGGGGCGCCGCGACATCGACCACGACGCGCTCATGCGCGTCGCCGGGCTCGCGGTGCACGGATAGAATGGCGAGACCTTGGCCGTCTTTGCCCTCGCCGACCGCCATGCGCCGCGGCACGCGAATCTCGGCCTTTTCGAGCACCGGTTCGGCGGCACCGTCGCCGCTGAGCGGAAGCTCGAGGTTGGCCTCGACCGGCACGCACATCGTTCCGCATACATCGTAGCCGAGCTTGAGCCGAAGCGAGGCATGCTTGGCCGCGTCGCCAGGCGCGATGCGCAGCGGCAGGATGACATGGTCGAGATAGCCGATCGAATTGCCACCGGCCCCGTCCGGGAAACGCTCCGGCGCCGGCCACAGCACGGTGACCGCTTTGACGTTGTCGGAACCGGAAAAGTCGAGCATCGGCGGGGAGCCGGAATCGCCCGGATCGCGCCAATAGGTTTTCCAGCCCGGATCGAGCTTTATCTCGACGCCGGCGCGCAAAAACACCGTGCCGGACGACTTGTTCAGCGAACCGGCAATCAGGCGCGCCGCGGCATGGGCTTGCGCGTCCCAGTCGGTCGCGTCCTGCGCCCGCACCGGCGGTATGCCGGCAAGGGCGAAGAGCGGCACCGCCGCAATCGTTAACAGGATAGGCAGGAGAGCAAATCTTTGCATTGCGGCTGTCTAGGGCGAACCGTTGCCAAGCGCCACTGACATAATTGTGACCGCATTCGCCCGCCAGACCGTCTGCACGACCTCTCGGCGGAGGGCGCCGTGAACTTTTCGCTCCGCCCTTCGTTTGCAATTGCGGATCGATGAGCTAACCTTTCACTTATGAAATTGCCGCGCGGCAGCACATCGGGAAAGAACAGGCGTCGAGGCTATCTCGACGGCCAGATGCTGATCGCCATGCCGGCGATGCTGGACGAGCGCTTTTCGCGTTCCCTGATCTATATTTGTGCGCACTCCGCCGAGGGCGCGATGGGCATCGTCGTCAACCACCCGGCGCCGAACATCAACTTTTCCGATCTCCTGGTGAAGCTCAACGTGATTCCGGCCGCCGACGAGATTCAGTTGCCGACGCGCGCCGGCGTGGTCAAGGTCATGCGCGGCGGGCCGGTGGAGACCGAGCGCGGCTTTGTGCTGCATTCCGCCGATTTCTTCATCGAAAATTCGACGCTGCCGATCGACGACGGCATCTGTCTCACCGCCACCATCGACATCCTCAAGGCGATCGCGCGCGGCGACGGCCCGGCGAGTGCCATTCTCGCGCTCGGCTATGCCGGTTGGGCGCCGGGCCAGCTCGAAAACGAAATCCAGGGCAACGGCTGGCTGCATTGCGCCGCCGATCCGGAACTGCTGTTCGGCACCGATATCGGCGGCAAGTACGAAAAGGCGCTCAAGAAGATCGGCATCGATCTCGGCATGCTGTCGAGCGAAGCCGGGCACGCGTGACGGGGCTCAGGGCTCGATCGTCAGGAACCGAAAACCTTCGTCTTGATGCCCTGCTCCTGATGCCGGGTTCCTGCCGCATCCGGCTCCAGCAACATGCGCGCCCGTTCGGCGGTCATCGGTTCGCCGAACACGAAACCCTGCGCATATTCGCAGCCGAGTTGAAACAGTTCGACGGCGTCGGAATCGCTTTCGGCGCCTTCGGCCACCACGTCCATGCCGAGATCGTGCGCCAGCGTGATGATCGAGCGCAGGATGACCGGGCGGGTGCCCTTCGAGGTCGTGCGCACGAACGACTGGTCGATCTTGATCGTGTCGAACGGAAAGCGCTGCAGATAGGACAGCGAGGAATAGCCGGTGCCGAAATCGTCGAGCGCCAGGCCGGCGCCCAATTCGCGAATCCGGTGCAGCATCTGGGCGGCGTGCTCCGGGTTTTCCATCACCACCGACTCGGTGATTTCGAGCTTGAGCGAACCGCGGGCGAGCGGCGCGCGCGCCAGCACGGTGCGCAGGTCCTGGATCAGATCGTGACGCAGCAATTGCCGCGAGGAGACATTGACGCTGGCGAACAGCGGCTCGCGCTGGCGCAGCGTGCGCTGCCAGGTCGAGAGCTGGCGCGCGGTGCGGTCGAGCACGAACATGCCGAGTTCGACGATCAGCCCGGTTTCCTCGGCAATGTTGATGAACTCGATCGGCGACAGCCGGCCGAGCTTCGGATGGTTCCAGCGCGCCAGCGCCTCGAAGCCGGCGACGGCGCGATCCTCGAGCCGCACGATCGGCTGATAAAGGATCGCGATCTCGTCGCGTTCCAGCGCCCGGCGCAGATCGGATTCGATCAACAGCCGGTCGGTCTTGCGCGCGCGCATCGCGGTCTTGAACACGTCGATGCGGTCGCCGCCGCCGCGCTTGGCGTGATACATCGCAAGCTCGGCATCCTTGAGAACTTCTTCGCCGCGTTGCGGCTCGCTCTCGCCGAGCGCCAAGCCGATCGAGGCGGTGAGGAAGATTTCGCGGTCGCGGAAAGTGATCGGCGCGCGCAGCGTCTTGCGCACGGTCTCGGCGAAGGCGGTGATGCGCGGCGGATCTTTTTCCGACAGCAGAATAAGCCCGAACTGATCGCCGGAGAGCCGCGCCAGCGTGTCGTGCGGCTTGATCAAGCGGCCGACCCGGCGGGCCAAGGTGAGCAGGATCGAGTCGCCGACCGCCATGCCGACCGAATCGTTGACCTGTTTGAAACGGTCGAGATCGATCACCATCACGGTCGGACGGATCGCCGAGTCGGTCTTGGCGAAGCCGAGCACGGCATCGAGCCGGTCGAGAAAGAGTTCGCGGTTGGGAAGCCCGGTGAGATTGTCGTGCACGGCGTCGTGCAACAGCCGCTCCTCGGCGGTCTTGACTTCGGTCACGTCGGTGAGCGTGCCGACGAGCCGAACCACCTCGCCGTCGGAGCCGACCACCGGCCGCGCCCGCAGCGCGAACCAGAGATAGTGGCCGTCGGCGGTGCGCATGCGGAAATCCTGCGTGACGCGGCCGCGCCTTTGTTCGAGCACACTGTCGAGGGTGGCGCGGAACCGGTCGCGGTCGAGCTGATGGAGAACGTCGAGCCATTTGGCCGCCGGGCCGTCGAGCGCTCCGACCTTGAGCCCGAGCGCGGTCTCGGTCTCCGGGCTGGTGTAGACCTTGTCGGCCGCGACATCCCAGTCCCAGATCATGTCGCCGGCGCCGGTCAGCGCCAGCGCGCGCCGCTCGACATCGGACACGATGCCGCTGGTCACGCCGCCGGCGAAGGCATGTTGCATCACCGTGAAGCCGATCAGCATGACGATCAGGACGAGGCCGCCGAGCAGCGCGGGCCCGACGATATCGTTGGTGAGAAAGCCGAGCACAGTCGCCGCGGCGCCGCCGACCCAGACGACCAAAAGGAGCCAGGTCGGAATCAGCATCACCGCGCGGTCGTAGTCGTGGGTGGAGAGGTAGACGACCAGGGCGAAGCCGAGCACGGCGACAAGAAACAACGAAATGCGCGCGATGCCGGAGGCGACCGCGGGCGAGAACAGCGCGACCGCGACCAGGGCGCCGAGGAACGCGAGCCAGCCGACGGTGATGTGGGCATAGCGCACGTGCCAGCGGTTGAGATTGAGGTAGGCGAACAGGAACACGAGCAGCGTCGCCGCCAGGATCGCTTCGCCCGATGCCCGCCAGATGCGCTCGGCGCCAGACGACATGTCGAAGACCTTGGGCCAGAAGCCGAAGTCGATGCCGATGTAGATCAGCACCGCCCAGCCGAGCGCTGCGGCGGCCGGAAACATCACGCTGCCCTTGACCACGAACAGGATGGTCAGGAACAGCGCCAGCAGTCCGGCGATGCCGATGACGATGCCTTGATACAGCGTCAGCGAATTGACCTTGTCCTTGTAGGCATCGGGCTCCCACAGATAGAGCTGCGGCAGATTGTCGGTGCGCAGTTCCGCGACGAAGGTGATGACGGTGCCGGGGTCGAGCGTGACGCGGAACACGTCGGCGGTGGCGTTCTCCTGCCGCTCCGGCGGGTCGCCCGACGACGGGGTGATGTAGACGATCCGCGATAGCCCGAGATCGGGCCAGATCAGGCCGGAGCCGACCATCCGGTAATGCGGCGCGACGATGAGCCGGTCGATCTGCTCGTCGCCGTTATTGGCGAGCGCGAACACCGCCCAGTTGCTCCCGGCCTCGCGGGCGCGCACTTCGATGCGCCGGATGATGCCGTCGGGGCCGGGCGCGGTGGAGACTTGGATGCGGTCGCCGTCGGTGTGCTGGAACTCGACCGCGTCGGTGAGGTCGATGGCTTGAACGTCGTTGCGGACATTGACCGCTTCGACGGCTTGGGCCGCGGGCACGCCGAGGAGCACAGCAACCGCGACCGCCAAAAACGCACCGCAAGCCCTCACGCCGAACGCTTTGGCGCCGAACGCTATGGCGCCGAAAGCTTTGGCGCGAAGAGTCCCAGCGCTCGAACTGGCGGCGCGCAGAAATGCCAAGAGTCGACCTCCGAGGTCGGCAGCCGGCGCCGTTCGCGCCACAATCACAGTCGCTCGCAAAGCTCCCCCGAACGACTACCTAACGGGCTTTGCGCCGAATTCGCGACCGGCTCGCCCCGCAGGCGCCAGATCCGGCCGATGCCGCTTGCGTCACACGCTATTTAGTAGCTGCTGGCGTGCCGGAGGGCAAGGATATTCCCGTTTACTTTCAAAGGGTCAGGATGATTTTTCCGATCCGGATAGTGACCGGGATAAAGCGCGTTCCGGCCGTCTTCCGCCGATGTGACAAGCCAATTCCTACCCGATAAAATCATCGCGACGGAGCAGAAACATGCCTGCTTTCGACGATGAAGATAGGCCGAAGAAGAAGCTTGCTCATGAGCTCGGGCAGGATTTGACGCTGCTATCGACCATCGAATTGACCGAGCGGATCACGCTGCTCAAGGATGAGATCGCGCGGCTTGAAGCCGACATCGCGAAGAAGCGCGCCGTCAAATCGGCCGCCGATACTCTTTTCAAAAAATGAGCACTTTCAAGAACTTGGCTGGCTGACGCGGCGGCAGCTTGTTCCATGATCGAGGAGCGTTCGCTAACCCGCTCTGATTCCTTAACCTTACATTAAGCTTTCTCGTTCATTACAAGCTATGTCCATCTTCTGGACATTGAGTGGCTCCTGTCCACTCTGTTTGACGCCTCCCTGTTATCACCTTGAGCCGCCGGCAACGGCGGCTCTTTTTTATGACGAGAGCATGATCCCGAAAAAGCCTGCCCTTGGACTTGATCCGGAGGTGGCCTCCGGTTTTCGGAAAAGATCATGCTCAATCAAAATGCTAGAGCCAGCTTCTGATTCCATCAGAACCGATAAGGCTCTCGCCGTTGCCGCCGCCTTGCCGTGGCATCTCAACTATGTCGGAAGGTTCCTCGGCCGGACCGCTGGACAGCGCGCACGTTGCGCGCGATGCTGGCACCGGTGTGAGGCGTGCATGTCCGAGAAGCGTATGATGGAAGCCGGCGCGGTTTCGTTCAGCGAGCGGCTGGCGAGTTCGCAGCTGTTTGCGAACTTGTTTCGCGATGGCATGTCGCTGGTCGAGGAAACCGCGAGCTATCTCGACGGTTCCGGCCGGCAGGAATCCAAGAAACTCGAACGCAGCGCAGGTCTCGTCTATGCGACCGAAAGCATGCGGCTGACCACCCGGTTGATGCAGCTGGCCTCGTGGCTTTTGCTGCATCGGGCGGTCAAGGAAGGCGAGATGACGCTCGCCCAGGCCAACAAGGAAAAGAGCAAGGTGCGGCTCGCTGCCTGCGAGCCGGGCGATGCCAAATCGCTCGAGCTTCTGCCGGCAAAACTGCAGGAACTGATCGCCCGATCGATCAGGCTTCAGGCCGAGGTTCGCCGCCTCGATGCAACCATGCACGCGGCGCCGGCGCCGACAGTCTCCGCCGATAACCCGGTCGAGCGTCAAATGGGGCTGTTGAAGGCCGCCTTCGAATCCGACGCTTGAAAGAGCCGGGCTGGCAAAGCCGGCTATTTCTTCAAAAAGCCCTCGAACTTCTTGTTGAACCGCGACAAACGGCCGCCGCGGTCGAGCAGATGCTGCTGGCCGCCGGTCCAGGCCGGATGCGATTTCGGGTCGATGTCGAGATGCAGCGTGTCGCCGGGCTTGCCCCAGGTCGTGCGGGTGGTGAATTCGCTGCCGTCGGTCATGATCACCTTGACCAGGTGGTAATCGGGATGGGTATCGGGTTTCATGGCTCTTTTGGGGTTTTCGGAGATTTGGCGGCTCTATAACCCGGTTGGGACGGCGAAACAAGCCGACGCCCAAGGTTGCCGACGCCCAAGGTTTCCGACGCCCATGGTTGACCAATGCCGCGCCAGCGCGGCATTGTCCGGCCGGCTTGGTGGCGAGGCCGGCAAACAGGTATCGCGGCGTAAGAATGTGACATGAATTTTCCTGCGCAAAACGAGACGGCGCCGTCGGCCGCAACGGCGCCTCCACTCCAGGTGACCGTTGCGCCGGCCGCCCAAGCCGCGGCAGCAGTTCAAGCCGCGCCGGACAAGCGCAGGCTCAATCTGCGGCCGCTCGCTTCGCTCCTGCCTTATGTCAACCGCTACCGCGGCCGGGCGATCGCCGCGCTTGGCGCCCTGATCCTGGCGGCGCTGACGACGCTGGTCGTGCCGATCGCGGTGCGGCGCATGATCGATTTCGGCTTCACTGCGCGCGGGCTGCAACTGATCGACTCCTATTTTCTGGTGATGATCGGCGTTGCCGCGATGCTCGCGTTCGCCAGCGCCGCGCGCTACTACCTCGTCACCACGCTCGGCGAGCGGATCGTCGCCGATCTGCGCGGCGACGTCTTCGCGCACCTGACCTCGCTCTCGGCGGCTTTCTTCGACGAGGCCAAGACCGGCGAAATGATCTCGCGGCTCACCGCCGACACCACGCAGATCAAGGCGAGCGTCGGCTCCTCGGTGTCGGTCGCGCTACGCAATCTCGTCCTGTTCCTCGGCGCGAGCGCCATGATGGTGGTGACGAGCCCGCGGCTGTCGGCCTTCGTGCTCGCCGCGATCCCGATCATCGTCTTGCCGCTCTACGCGTTCGGCCGCGCCGTGCGCCGCCGCTCGCGCTATGCCCAGGACACGCTCGCCGACGCTTCGGCCTATGCCGCCGAACTGATCGGCGCGGTGCGCGTGTTGCAGGCCTTCACCAATGAACGGCTCGGCATTACGCGCTTCCGCGATGCGGTGGAGGGCGCCTTCGAGGCGGCGTGCCATTCGATCCGCGCACGCGCCTTGCTCACCGGTTTCGCCATCTTCCTCGTCACCACGAGCGTGGTCGTCGTGCTCTGGGTCGGCGCCCAGGAAGTGCTCAGCGCCGAGATCACGCCCGGCCGGCTCGGCCAGTTCATCCTCTACGCGGTGTTCGCGGCCGGCGCGCTCGGCTCGTTGTCGGAAATCGGCGGCGAGATCGCTTCGGCCTCGGGCGCCGCCGAGCGGCTGTTCGAAATCCTCGCCATCAAGCCCGCGATCTTGGCTCCCGCGCAGCCGCGCAAGCTGCCGGTGCCGCCGCGCGGCGAGGCGGCATTCGAGGACGTGCGGTTCTCCTATCCGACGCGTGCCAGTGTCTCCGCTCTTGACGGCGTGTCGTTTGCCGTCCGCCAAGGCGAGAAACTCGCGATCGTCGGGCCGTCCGGCGCCGGCAAGAGCACGATCTTTCATCTCCTGCTCCGTTTCTACGATCCCATTGCCGGCCGCATCACGCTCGACGGCGTGCGGCTCGCCGATCTCGATCCGGCGGAGTTGCGCGGTCGCATCGCGCTGGTGCCGCAGGACAGCGTGATGTTCGCAAGCTCGGTCCGCGACAATATCCGTTTCGGCCGCCCCGACGCCTCGGATGCCGAAGTGACGCGCGCGGCCGAGCATGCCCATGCCGCTGGCTTCATCGCCGCTCTGCCGCGCGGCTTCGATACGCCGGCCGGCGAGCGCGGCGTGACCTTGTCCGGCGGCCAGCGCCAGCGCATCGCCATCGCGCGTGCCATTTTGCGCAACGCGCCGCTCCTTCTGCTCGACGAAGCGACCTCGTCGCTCGATGCCGAAAGCGAAACCCAAGTCGCCGAAGCACTCGCCGAACTGATGCAGGACCGCACCACCATCGTCATCGCGCATCGGCTCGCCACCGTGCAATCCTGCGACCGCATCCTGGTGCTCGACCAAGGCCGCATCGTCGAAGAAGGCACGCACCAGACGCTGGTCGCCACAGGCGGCCTCTATGCGCGGCTGGCGAAGCTGCAGTTCCAGGGGACGTAGAACTCATATTCGTCTTTGCGAGGAGCGAAGCGACCAAGCAATCCAGCACGGCGCAGTCGCCTGGATCGCTTCGCTTGCGCTCGCAATGACGCTACGGCCGCCAACTCATGCGGTGGATCGGTTTGCCGCTGGTCGGGTTTTTCCCGGTGCCGCTCACGACAAATCCGCATTTGGCGTAGAAACCAATGGCACGCGCATTGTCGATGTTGACGTCGAGATCGAGGCCGTTCGGCGAAATGCGCTCGGCCTCGGCGATCAGCGCCGCGGCGACGCCGGATCCCCAGTGCTCCGGCGCCACGACGATCTGATCGAGATAAAACGTACGCGGATCGACCGTGACGAAACCGACCATCGTGCCGTCAACATCGGCGACCACGATCTCGGCAGCCGCAACAATCTCGTCACGCCAGCGCGCTCGCCACCAGTCGAGCCGTGCGGCGAAATCGATGTCCGGATAGGCGGCCTGCCAAGTCCGCAGCCACAGCGTAACTGCGGCGTCCTCGTCGCCGGATTTGTAGGGCCGCAGCAAAACGCCGGCGCTCACGGCGCCGAAGCTTCCCTGATCGCTTCCTTGCCGGCTTCCCTTCCGGCCTCCTTCAACAGACGAAGCAGTGCCTTATGCATGGTGTCGTTGCCGGCGACGATTTGATTCTTGGTGAAGATTTCATCGCCGCCGTCGCAATCGCTGACGAAGCCGCCGGCTTCGCGCACCAGGATCATGCCCGCAGCCATGTCCCACGGCGACAGGTCGCGCTCCCAATAGGCATCGAGCCGGCCGCAAGCGACCCAGGCCAGATCGAGAGCTGCCGCGCCATAGCGGCGCAGTCCGGCGAAGTGCTGTTGGGCGGCCGCGATTTCGTGGCGCGCCAGAGCGAGATCGCCGCGCCCGTAATGCGGCATGCCGCAGGCGACCACGGCCTCGGCGAGGTTTTGTCGCGCCGCGACGCGGATGCGCCGGTCGTTGAGGAAGGCGCCCTTGCCGCGCTCGGCAAGAAACATGTCGTCGTTGGCCGGATTGTAGACCATGCCGGCGACGATCGTGCCGGCGCGCTCGAGCCCGATCGACACCGCGAAATGCGGGATGCCGTGCAGGAAATTGGTGGTGCCGTCGAGCGGATCGACGATCCAGCGATGCGTCTTGTCGGTGCCTTCGTGGGCGCCGCCCTCCTCGCCGAGGAAGCCGTAATCGGGCCGTGCCTTGGCGAGCTCTTCGCGGACGATCTCCTCGGCGCGGCGATCGGCGGCGGTGACGAAATTGCGCGGTCCCTTCATGGAAACCTGCAAGTTCTCGACCTCGCCGAGATCGCGTTTGAGGCTGCGCCCGGCGCGGTGCGCCGCCTTGACCATGACGTTGAGGATTGCGGAATGGATCATGGGCTGTCTCGTAAGGCTTAACGCGGCGGCGTCAAGTCCGGAGAGGATAAGCGATCTCGTTCTCGCGACGCATGGGCGCCCGAGTTTTGCCAAGCGAGAGCAAAAAACGCTCCGCACCCGTAGCCCGGATCAGCGAAGCGCCATCCGGGTACGATCGACGAGCTTGTATGCCCATCCCGGCTTTCGCTGCGCTCACCCGGGCTACGAAGCTACTACGAAGCTACGAAATAAAAAGGGAAGCGGAACGCCGACAGTCGCAATGTCGTCACCTCCGCATCGCAGACAGATTCGCGCTGACGTGGCGCAAACCGTCTGGTCGGATGCGGCGCGCGCGAAAGCGTCGCGCGCACGCCTGTCGGCGTCCCACCGCGGCTCTGTGCCGAAGGGACTCTCGTCCCTCCGGTTCTGCTTCAGGCCATGCTTCCTGGGACGCGGCAGAGAGCGCTCGATCCGAACGGCCGCCCCGACCCGGGGGCGGAGATCATGCGCTGTGACAGCGGGCGTTACCCGCCGCTGCCTGTCCCAGTCCAGGGCAGCACCTCCCGCGCCGGCCATAGTACCGGCAGGCTGATGCCCGAAGCCGCCCGGGAGCGGGTTGCAAATCCGCCCGCAGGCACCGCACACGCTCCATGTTCAGGT
>Ga0181533_1003269_pt1 | contig 17811 bp, 16 predicted proteins | sample PEATcosm2014_Bin_45_FD_119772 | JGI IMG/M metagenome (GOLD analysis project Ga0181533, IMG submission 119772) | Peatland microbial communities from MTU Mesocosm Facility, Houghton, MI, USA - PEATcosm2014_Bin11_60_metaG | ecosystem: Environmental > Terrestrial > Soil > Wetlands > Peat | place... | reverse complement strand
TTCTCTTCAAGTACTCCTGCTTCGAGGCCTGACTCATCCTGTTACCCTTCTCCATATCGGGTAACATTCTAAAACTGCGCGACGATCCTCCTCGGGTAACATTTTAGATTGCGCGATACGCGGCCTTTACCAAATCAAAGTGGGTCATTATACTGAGGGGCTTTCGGGAAAACCAATCCCTTTCGAGGAGATAACATGCGCAAAGTGGTCCGTACCCCGCACGCACCCCAACCCAAAGGCGTCTATTCTCAAGCCATCGTTGCTGACGGCTTTGTCTTTGTTGCCGGGCAGGCGTGCGTGAACCCCCAAACCAACGAGTACGAATTCGGCGACATCCAATCGGAGACCCGGCGAACCCTCCAGAACATCCGTGCCATCCTGGAAGCGTCGGGGAGTTCGCTAAAGGACGTGGTGCGCGTGGGCGTATTCCTTGCCGACATGAAAGATTTCCCGGCGATGAATGAAGTTTACAAACAGTTCTTTACAGAAGACCAGCCTGCCCGCACCACCGTAGGCGCGCAGCTCGTCAAGATCAAGATTGAAATCGACTGCATCGCGCGCGTCAGCAAGCGGCGCAGGAAGTAAAGTGAGGTATCCATGCTGGCTCGAGATCTCTCCACTCCGGCGCTAACGGTTGATCTTGACGCCCTCGAAAAGAACCTGCAACGTGGGGCGGAATTGTGCCGGCGGCAAGGCGTGGGTTTGCGCCCGCATACGAAAACGCACAAGACCGTGGAGGTTTCACGCCTCCAGATGGCGCACGGCGCCATAGGCCTGACAGTGGCCAAAGTGGGTGAAGCGGAAGTGATGGCCGGCGCCGGACTCGACGACATCTTGGTGGCGTTTCCCATCCTGGGTGACGAAAAGCTGCGGCGGCTGGCCCGCCTCGCGCGCGCGCGCCGTCTGCTGCTCGCGCTCGATTCGGAAGCCGCAGCGCAGGAGCTTTCCCGAGCTGCTGCCGCGCAAAATGCGAGCATCGGCGTGTTGGTGGAATTCGACGCGGGCGGTCGCCGCTGCGGGCTTGATCCTGGCCCGGCGTTGCTGGCATTGGCGAAAGTCATTGAGAAGCTGCCGGGGCTGAAGTTTCGCGGGCTGATGAGCTATTTCGGCAACGTCTGGGGAACTCCGGAGGAACGCCGCGCGGAAGCCGAACAAGTGGCCGAGCGCGTCGCCCGAGGCCTCGAGGCATTTCGCGCGGAACGCATGCGGGTGGAGATCGTTTCCGGCGGCTCCACTCCTTCCGCGGAGTTTGCGCACCTGATCCCCGGGCTGACGGAGATACGTCCCGGCACCTATGTTTACAACGATCTTAATACCTATTATCAAGGCGCGTGCAGTCTGGAGGATTGCGCGGTGCGCGTGGTGGCGACGGTGGTTTCCACCGCTGTGCCCGGCCGCGCCGTCATCGATGGCGGCTCCAAGACGTTTTCTTCCGACCTGCTAGGCTCCGGACCCAAGTCCGGTTACGGATACGTGGTGGAAGCGCCTGACGCCCCCATCGTCAAGCTGAATGAAGAGCATGGCCTTCTGGACATCACGCAGTCGCGGCATGACTTCCACGTTGGTGAAGTGGTGACGGTTATACCCAATCACGTTTGCGCCACGGTGAATATGCACGACGAGATCTTGACGCTGCGCCAGGGCGAGGCGGTGGGTTGCTGGAAAGTTGCCGCGCGGGGGAAGATCCGCTAAAGGAGGGAACGCAGAAATGAACACGCCATTGACCATTCTGGGAATCGCCGGCAGTCTTCGCAAGGCCTCATACAATCGTGCCGCCTTGCGAGCGGCTCAACAACTCGTCCCGGCTGGGGTGAGCCTGGAGATCTTTGACCTCGAGGGGATTCCACCCTTCAATCAAGATGAGGAAGGGCCGCCCCCGGAGCGAGTTGGGCAGTTGAAGCAGCGCATTCGCGCCGCGGACGCCATCCTCATCGTTACCCCGGAGTATAACTACTCGATTCCCGGGGTTCTCAAGAATGCCATCGACTGGGCTTCCCGGCCTTATGGTGATAGCGCTTGGGAGGGGAAGCCGGTGGCCATCATGGGCGCTTCCATCGGGGCGCAGGGGACATCACGCGCGCAATACCACTTACGGCAAGTGTTTGTGTTCCTGAATATGTATCCGCTCAACCGGCCGGAGGTCATGATTGCCAACGCCGCCCAGCGTTTCGATGAAAAGGGCAACCTGAAGGATGAGGAAACGAGATCGCACATTCAGAACCTATTGGCAGCTCTGGTGGCGTGGGCAAAGCATCATGAGTGGGGACGGCAGGCTACCGCCGCGAGCGAGTGAGCGGGTAGCACCGCGCGGCAGAGCCGCAAACTTTCGAACGATGCATAAATAGAGGCTTTAGACGAGTCAATTGCTTACCCAAGAGATTTTGGGTATGGTTGTGGCTCTGCCGCGCTGTGCTACCCGCTGATTTCACCGCCTGAGTTTTGCTTTCGTCAGGCCATTCACGAGGTCATCGCCCCCACCGGCAGCGCGGATTTCTTTGAAGTCATCGTCGGTCGGGACGAAACTGATTCCTCGCTGTTCCACGAGTTCTGTCACCCGCGCGCTGGGAACTGCACCTTTCAAAAGCGAGAGGATGTCCGCCTTGGAGAGACCCTTGCCATTGGACCGGGGAACGGGCTGCGCCGAGAGCACGACGGAAGGGGTGGAGCGAGCCACAAAGGTAATCTTGGCCTGGACGCGGGCGGCGTTGGTGGCCACAATCTCAAATTCATTCTCTCCGGCATGAAGCTTAATCGGGCCAGACGAGAATTCGGCCGCCTGAGGACCTTTGGGAAGCATGCCTACGGGAGTGCCGTTAATGGTCACCGCAGGAATACCGGAGGGGTCCGTCACCACCCCGCGGATGGTGAGGGTTGAAGTGGTTAGGTCAACCGTTTCGCCGGAGTTCACCCCGGAGGGGTCAACGAGGACTATCGTGGGCGCCACCCCGGTTGGAGCCGCCCCGGTTGGCGGCGCCTCGGCAGGGCGAGTCGGGGGCGCAGGGCCGCCGAACTTTGCGGCGTCGATGGGGAAGTCTCCGTTGACATAGACGGTAAGCTCGGTTCCTTGCGGAATCGTTACGTCCTTGCCATGCATTAAGAGAAAGAGGGGTGCAGCAGGCCACATCACTAGACTCGTGGCCACGATGCCGCCCGTCATGGCCCCCCCGTGGCCGCCCCCCTTCACGTCCTTCACACCTCGCAGGGCAGCCTTCTCGCCATCCGCGAGCCGTACGGAATCGATATTGACATCCAGCTTTCCGCCTCGCCCCATTCTCCTCTTGGCTTGGGCATCTGTAACCGTACCCCAGGCGATGCTCCCTTTCGGAATCACGGCGAGGTTCCCGATCTTGACCTCTTCGAGGACGTCGAAATCCACCCGATCATTCGTCTGCGCGGTGGCCGAAGATATAGATTGAGACAGACGGACTTTGACGGGAGTCCCATCCTCCAGCCGCAAGGGCCCCGCTTGTGCGACGGGCGATGACCCCTGACCCGGAACCCGAAGGGCTCTAGCCGCAGACGCTGCCGCAAGAATGAAAAAACCGAGAAGGGAGACAACGACCATCGAAACACGCTTCCGCCCCATAAAGCCTCCGTTTATTGACGTCGCTATGTGCCCCGCATGTTACTTCAACCAGCTTGACGTTTCAAGGGCTTCGACGCAGGGCATCGACGCAGAGCAATGAAAGCATTCACCGCAAACGTGCTGTTTAAAGGGTAAAGCCGCAGCAGCCCCGCCGCAATTCTCACAGGTTAAGGCTTGCACTGGGATTTCAACACCCGTTTGGGATATCCTCGGTCTGAGTATCTGCCCATCACCGGCAGCCGAAAAGGCTGTCAAGGCTCAGGATGACAGCATTGAGGAGTTTCCCGCCACCTGTATAGCCGGCGCGTCACATTACGCTGCGGTCGTGGGACTCTTCGCCGGGGGCTTGGGCTGCGAGCCAGGTGCAGCCCTTATCGGTAAGGAACCACAGATTGCGTGTGGGCGTAGTCCTCTTGCCGGCCAGCGCCTGTTCGCGCATTCTTTCCAATCGTCTCACCGCATCGGGTTCTTCCATCTGGATCTCTTCGGCAAGGCTACTGACGGTCCGGTAGGAGTACTGCCCCTTGAGCAGGGCTTGGAGAAGTTCCCGGTCGGTGTAATCGACGGGAAGGTCCTGAAGTGAAGGTGGAATGCTGTCGGGCGCGGATTCGGGCAGCGGTTCGGTGCGTTCCTCCATGACTTGTCGAAGCAGGGGCTCGGCTTGGCTGGCCCTTTCTTCCGCCAAGGCGGCCCGGGTTTGGGCTTCCTGGGATTCCCGCTTGGCCTTTTCCACTTCGGCGGCCAGCCGCTTGGCGACGGTCTCCGCAAAGGTGCGAGAGAAGACGGCCACGAGCAGGCAAAAGCCGGCAAAAACGAAAAAGTCGAAGGGGATTCCCGACCCGTAGCGGATGGTGGTGATCTTATCGATCATGTCGCTGGAGATGGTCTTGAGAAAGAGAGGGGCAAGAAAGGAAGCCACCAGCCCCAAGATGAAGCTCCGCGAGCGCTTGGCGTAGTCAGGATCATCCTTGTGCAGAAGTAGGTAGTTGGCCGCTCCGCCCAGCACTCCCGAGCCGATCATGGCCACCAGCAAAAGAATAATGTTGTACTGCGTCATTTCTGCTTTCCTCCCATTTTACATGCACTTCACCGGCGAGGGCTGGCACGTTCCTGCACCGTGGAGGTGAGGCTTCCCCACGCCCGCCGCAAGTATTCTCATCGGCACTTTATTTCCGCGCATGAAGGAATTTGCGAATCAGGGGAGCCCTCGGCTCCACGGTTCTTGTTTAGGCGGGTATGAATTCTGAATTCTGAATGCTGAATTATGAATGTCAGACTACAGCCGACGCATTGATTTCATAACTCAAAACTCAGAATTCACAAATCCGTAGGGTGACAAAAAATCCGCAAAACTTTCTTCTCCGCGACCGCATCCAACTGAATTGACGGAGGTCTTATTTCCCCAATGACACGATGCGTAACGGAGTACCTGGTGCACGAGCATCAGGAGTTGTCTCAGTTGCTGAATGAACTTCAGGAGCAGCTCGGGGTTTTACGCCTGACGCGAGACCGCCGCAAGACGGCGGAGCGGCTGAACGGAATCCGGCAGGAAATTGCCGAAGCGCTTCACACCCATGTGGTGGAAGAAGAACAAATCCTCTACCCCGCACTTCAGGACCATGTGCAAGGCATCGCATTTACCCTTGACCGCATGCGGCACGAACACGATGCCGGCGAGCAGACCGAGAAGACCTTTCAGCAGAGCCTGGATCGCCTGGTCCAGGGGGGAGGCAACCCTCTCGAGGTGATGCAGAGCGGCCGGAAGTATGTCCTGTGGTTGCGCAACCATCTTATGGATGAGAACGGGCGCTTGTTCCCCCTGGTGGAGCGCGGACTCGATCCGGCCACCCAACAGACCGTGCGCCACGCCATGGAAGAGTTGCGGCAGGAATCTTCGGCGCGCGTTGCCGAAGGCCAGACATACACCGCGCGCGCGTAACCTGCGACGCGAAACAGCTCCCGGCCCGACAGGCACATCCGGCTCGAAGGGGTCGCGTTGCTTGCTGCCCGTCTTTTCCGTTTTGAGGAGATTCCTTCACGGCTCCGTCCTTGCCCGCCAGCACATCCATTCGCACCGTCGATGCCCGTATAGCAGAAAGTCCAAAATAAGTAAATGCGTGTCGGCCCGCAAAGGGTCCAGCGCGTGCAAGAGTAGACGACCCTTTCCGGCGGGATGAAACCCTCTTACCGGTGGTCCATTTCTGGCATAATGACTGGCTGCGCCGTGCGCCGCAGGCGCTTTGGAGTGCGGCAGCTCGCTGCCGCTTTCGCTCCGCGAGCTTGCTCGCGCGGGATTGCCTGCACAGCCATTGCCAGCAAGCTGGCCTGACGGAAAGCGGCAGCGAGCTGCCGCACTCCAAAGCGCTTCGCGCCTTCGTTCAAATGTTGGGAAGGGGTCATAATATTATGAAGAAGGGCAATGTTACTCGACGAGATTTCATCAAGCTGGGGGCGGGGGTGACCGCAACCGGCCTGGCTGGCAAGGTTACCATTCTTGAACCTTTGCGCCTGGGGGCTGCACCGCGACCGGTTCCACCTTCGGACACCATTCGATTTGCCATTGTCGGAACCGGCATCGAAGGGTGCAAGCTGCTCATCTGTTCGCTGGCCATTCCCGGCGTCGAGTGCGTGGCGGCAGCGGACCTTTACGACGGCCGCCATATCGCTGCCAGGGAAGCGCTGGGCGGCAAAGACATTGAAACTACCCGCGAATACCGCCGGCTGATCGAACGCCAGGATGTTGACGCCATTATCTGCGCCACCTCCGACCACTGGCACCGCCGCATTGTGGAGGAGGCTTGCCAGGCAGGCAAAGACGTTTTTTGCGAAAAGCCCATGTCGCACACGGTGGAGGATGGCGCGGCCATGGTCGCCGCCGTGCGCAAATACCAGCGCATCTGCGAAGTGGGCAGCCATCGCGTCAGCAGCATCCTCTACGCCAAGGCGAAAGAAATCTGGGACTCGGGCAAACTCGGGATGGTGGACACCATCCAGGCCGTGTTGGATCGCAACACTGATACGGGCGCGTACGTCAACCCCGTTCCCCCCGACGCCAACCCTCAGACCATTGATTGGAACACTTGGCAGGCCGGCGCTCCTCCACGTCCCTTTGACGCTAACCGTTTCTTCTGTTGGCGCCAGTTTAAAGATTATGGCGCAGGCCAGGCCGGCGACCTGTTCGTGCACCTGCTCTCGGGAATCCACTTCTTGACCGGCAGCAATCAGCCCCCTGAGCGCGCCTATTCCAGTGGCGGCACCTATTTCTATAAAGATGGCCGCGACTATCCCGATCTGCTCTGGACCCTTTACGACTACCCGAAATTTAATCTGGTCCTACGCTGCAACAGCAACAACGGCTCGGAAGGCGAGAGCTCCACGTTTTACGGCAAGAACGGAACCATGGTGATCCGCGCCAAGACGCTAACCTACAAGCCGGAGCCTTCCAGCCACCAAATCGATGAGTACACCGTCTACGGCTGGCCCAAGAATTTGCGGGAGCAGTACCAGGCGGAATGGAAAAAAGAACATCCCCTGCCCCAGCTCGGGGAGTTTAAGGTGGAGCAGGATGAAACGGAAGTGTTCGCCATCCCCTCCGGTTACGACGACAAGAGGGAACACCTGGCCAATTTCTTCCACGCCGTGCGCATGCGTCAGCGCGTTGTGGAAGACGAGGTGTTCGGCAACCACACCGCGCTCGGGTGCCATATGGCGAACATCTCCTATTTCAACCGCACCGCCGTCGTCTGGGACGCCGTGGCACAACAGATCAAGAATGCGTAGCACTGGCAAGGCACAACCTCGGATAGTGATGTGCGGAGCACCTTGGAGTGCGGCGGCTCGACGCCGCTTTGGTCTTCATCCTGGGCGTTATTCCAAGGCGGCGTCGAGCCGCCGCACTCCAAGGTGCTTCGCACATGTTCAACGGGCAAGAAAGAACCACCTCTCGCTGGTGGCAAGAAATTCAAGGAGGAATTGCTTTCATGGAATACCATCCAATGAATCGTCGAGAATTTATGGGCGCCAGCGCCGGCGTTGCGGCCCTCGGTGCAGCCTCGAAGGCCACTCTGCTTTCACCCCGTCCTCTTCAGGCCGCGCCCGGCGGCGTGCCGCCCAGTGACCGGGTGCGTTTCGCTTCCATCGGCACAGGAGTGGAAGGTTGCACCATCTTGCAGGCGGCGCTCCGTTGCCCGGGCACCGAGATCGTTGCCGCCTGCGACCTTTACGACGGCCGGCTGACCGCCGCCAAGGAATACGCGAAGAAGGATATTTTCACCACCAAGGACTACCGCGCCATTTTGGATCGCAACGATGTGGATGCCGTGCTGATCGCCACGCCGGACCACTGGCACGCCAGGATTACACAGGAGGCCTGTGCGGCAAGCAAGGACGTCTACTGCGAAAAGCCCATGTCGCACACCGTAGAGCAGGCCTTCGCGATGGTCGAGGCCATGCAGAAGTATGGTCGCATCGTGCAGGTGGGCAGTCAGTGTCGCAGTTCAATTGTCTATGCGAAAGCCAAAGAGATTTTCGAGAGCGGTGCGCTGGGGCAAGTGACTGCGGTCGAGGCCTGCATCGATCGCAATGACGCCAGCGGCGCGTGGGTCTATCCCATCCCGCCGGACGCCAGCGAGCAGACCATCGATTGGAACCAGTTTTTGGGAGACACACACAAGCTCCCCTTCGATCCCATCCGTTTCTTCCGCTGGCGCTGCTTCCGGGATTACGGTGAGGGCTTGCCCGGCGACCTCTACGTGCACATGCTGACGGGGATCCACTATATCGCCGGGATCACCGCACCGCCGCTGCGCGCCGCGAGCATGGGAGGCATCTTCCGCTGGACCGAAAATCGTGAGGTACCCGACCTGATCTGGACATTGTTTGAATACCCCAACTTCCGCCTCTCGCTGCGTTGCAACCTGAATAACGAATCGCCGGCCGTGTCGCGTTACTACGGTACGAAAGGGACGATCGAAATCAAGGATGACATCCTTACCTTTACGCCGCAAAACACCCAACCACAACCGGAAGGCTATTCGATTCTGGGCTGGCCGTTAAAGCTGAGGATGGAGTACCTGCAAAATTGGCACAAGGAGAACCCTGCGCCTTTGCCTGGACAATACACGCTGATCCAATCCGCGGAAACCTTCGCTGCTCCACGCACTTATGACTACCAGATCGACCACATGAATAACTTCATGGAGTCGGTGCGCACACGGCAGCCTTCCGTAGAGGATGCTATTTACGGGAAAAACACCGGCATCGCCTGCCACATGGCGAATTACTCCTATTTCAACAAATGCCTTGCCGTGTGGGATGAAGGCGCACACAAGATTCAGGCAGCATAATATTGTTGGGGGGGGGCGCAAATGCCCGCATTGCAACAGCATGATTGCCCCCCGGACCATGCGGGGGCGGCCCCGAGCCTTTCTTTCTTGCTCTTTATCCCCCCTGGAGCTTAGGATTACGCTTCGGTAATCCATAGCTTTTAACCGGAGGTTTGTTCTATGAGCAATCATCGTCTTTCGCGCCGCGACTTCATGCGGCGGACGACCGCCGTGGCAGGGGCCACACTGGCGAGTAAAACCATCTTGCTTGATCCCGGCCCTGCCTACGCTGCGGACGGCGCGGTTCCACCTTCGGACACGATTCGATTTGCCATTCTCGGAACGGGCGTCGAGGGCTGCGAACTGCTCACTTCCTCGCTGCCCATACCCGGCGTCGAGTGCGTGGCGGCAGCGGATCTTTACGACGGCCGCCACATCGCCGCCAAGGAAGTGCTGGACGGCAAAAACATTGAAACCACCCGCGAATACCGCCGGCTGATCGACCGCAAGGATATTGACGCCATCATCTGCGCCACCCCCGACCACTGGCACCGCCGTATTGTGGAGGAAGCTTGCCAGGCGGGCAAAGACGTCTACTGTGAAAAGCCCATGTCTCATACGGTCGAAGATGGCGCGGCGATGGTGGCCGCCGTGCGCAGATACAATCGCATCTGCGAAGTGGGCAGCCAACGCGTCAGCAGCATCCTCTACGCCAAGGCGAAGGAAATCTGGGACTCCGGCAAACTGGGGATGGTCGACACGATCCAGGCCGGGTGGGATCGCAACACCGATTTTGGCGCGTTCCAACACCCTGTCCCCCCTGACGCCAGCCCCCAGACCATCGATTGGGACACCTGGCTTGACGGCGCTCCTCACCGGCCCTTTGACCTCGGCCGCTTCTTTAGTTGGCGCCGATTTAAGGATTATGGCGAAGGCTTGGCCGGCGACCTGTTCGTGCATCTGCTTTCGGGGATCCACTTCGTGACCGGTACGAATCAGCCTGCTGAGCGCGCTTATTCCAGCGGAGGCATCTATTACTATAAAGATGGCCGCGAATTTCCCGACCTGCTCTGGACCCTATACGACTACCCGAAATTCCAGTTGGTTCTGCGCTGCAATAACAACAACGCTTCGGAAGGCGAGTATTTCCGGTTCTACGGCAAGAACGGAACGATGGTAATCGACGGCAAATCGGTGACCTACAGGGCAGAGGCTTCCTCCCATCAGATGGATTCCTACACCATTTACGGCTGGCCCCGGAATTTGCGCGAGCAGTACGAGGCGGAGTGGAAGAAAGAACACCCCCTGCCCCAGGTCGGCGCGTTTAAGGTCGAGGATGAAACGGAAGTGTTCATTCTCCCCCCTGGCTATAACGACCATACCCAACACCTGGCCAATTTCTTCCAGGCCATCCGCACACGCCAGCACGTGGTGGAAGACGAGGTTTTCGGCAATAACACCGCGATTGGGTGTCATCTGTCGAACCACTCTTACTTTAACCGCACCGCCGCAGTCTGGGACGCCGCGGCACAACAGATCAAGAACGCGTAGCTGATGAACAATCCCATCTATTATCCCGGAGGTTCTTTTTATGAACAATCGTCGTTTTTCGCGCCGCGACTTCATGCGGGGAACGGCCGCTGTGGCCGGGGCCACGCTGGCGAGTAAAACCATTTTGCTGGATCCCGGTCGTGCCTACGCTGCGGTCGCCGCGGTACCACCCAGCGACACGCTGCGGCTCGGCATCATCGGTATCGGTATGCAGGGCAATGGCCTGCTGCGCACAGCGATTTCGCTGCCAGGCATTGAGTGCGTCGCGGCGTGCGACCTCTACGACGGTCGGCATGAGCTCGCCAGGGAGATTGTCGGCAAGCCCATCCCCGTCACTCGCCGGTACCAGGATCTGCTCGATAACAAAGAGATCGATTGCATCATCAATGCCACGCCCGACCACTGGCACAAGCAAATTGTGGTGGATTGCTGCAGCGCCGGCAAAGACGTTTACTCGGAGAAGCCCATGACCCACGGCGTCAGCGAGGGCTTTGAGATGATCGCGGCAGCCCAAAAGAACAACCGAATCGTGCAAATCGGGAGCCAGTTTCCCAGTTCGATCATATTTGCCAAGGCCAAGGAGTTGCTTGCTCAGGGCGCTATCGGCGATGTTCATACCATCGAAGGCGTGACCGGCCGCAACTCCCCCGACGGCGCGTGGGAATATCCGCCGCCGCCGGACCTCTCGCCGCAAAATCTGGATTGGGATACCTGGCTCGGCACCACCCCCAAGATTCCCTTCAACCCGGAGCGCTTTGCGCGCTGGCGCTGCTGGCAGGCGTACGGTTCGGGGGCCGCGGGCGACCTGATGGTGCACCTGTTGACGGGGATCCACTATGCGGCCGGAATCACTCGGCCTCCCGAGCGAGCGCAGTCCACTGGCGGCATCTTCCGGTTTAAGGATGGGCGCGACGTTCCCGACGTTCACCATGTGCTCTACGACTACGGGCAGTTTCCCGTGATCATCAAGCTTATCCTCACTTGTGAAACCCCCGGCTCGACGCGATTTTACGGAACCGGCGGCTTGCTGGAGATCACCAGCGGGGAATTGACCTATACAACGCAGGACGGAACCGACCACGGCCCCGGCGGGTACTACAACAGCTTTCCCAAGGCCCTGCGGGAAGAATACGCCAAGAAATGGCACCTCGAGAATGATGCCCGGCTGGCGAAGACGGGGAGCGAAACCGTCACTTTCCGACCTCCCCAGGGGTACGACATAACCCGGGAACACCTCCAGAATTTCTTCGACTCCGTGCGCAGCCGGAAGCCGGTGATTGAGGACACCGTCTTCGGAAATAACACGGCTATCGCCTGCCACATGGCAAACGCCTCGTACTTCCAGAAGAACATCGTCCGGTGGGATGGAATCGCCAAGGAGATTCGAAGCTAAAGTGGGCTTTTCATCCTGGGTTGGGACGAACGGGCCCTTCCCAAGTCTGCCGGGAAGTGTGAGTCTTACAAAAACGAAGCCCCTCGGCGGTGCGTCGCCGAGGGGCTTGGAGGCAAGAAGAGGAGGAATCAGGTCCCGCACCGGCCCGCGTCGCGACGCCCTGGGGGCAAGGTCATCTCGACGCGGATCCGATGCTCCAGCGGGACTCGAGTCAAATTTAGACCCAGGGCGGGTAGCTGTCCAATCGATTCTCTTTATAGGAGCAATCAAAAGAATCGGCACGCATTTTGTCCGTTTTGTTATCGAGATTTGATATATCACGATGCGATAGAATTGGGAATTGAGGCGAGCGGCGCGCGCTTCTGGGTTGAGGTAGATTTTCATCGCCCCGATGGCCTGTGGGAACGGGGTAGGGGTCAAGGGGCTCGGCGCACGTGGGCGGCGCTGACTCGGAATTGTGTAATGGGCGAAGAATTGCCAGCCGAAGATTTGTTGGCTCGCGTTGTGGGGCAGGACGTGGCCGCGCTGAGTGAGCTTTATGACCGGTACGCCCCGCGTGTCTACGGGCTGATGGCGCACATCCTTCCCTCGCGTGACGCCGCGGAGGAAATTCTCCAGGAAGTGTTCGTGCGCCTCTGGAGTGAGAGCCCGAGCCTGAGCCAGGAAGGTAGAAGCGTGGTGGCATGGTTGGTGGTCACCGCGCGTGAGGCCGCCGTGGAGCGGCTTCGCGCGCTGCGCAAGAATGTGGCAGACGCCGGCCCGCAAGGTCCCAGCGCCAAGGCTGAGAAAGGACCAGTCACCGGCAGGCGAAAATCCAAGGCCGCAGTCCCTGTGCCCTCTGGGGCAAAATCACTCGACGGAAAATCCGAAGCGATGAGAACCCGTCCTGCGGATGGGGCAAGCGCGCCGGCGATGTGCCCCATTCCCCTCGCCTGGTTGCCCCAGCCCAAGGAAATCAGTTTAATTGATGATCGTCTGGCTCTTCTTCACAAGGCGATCAATCAATTGCCGAAACCGCAACGGCAGGCCTTGGAACTGGCCGTCTTCGGCGGGCTCAGGGAATCCGAAATTGCCGCGGAGATGGGCGAACCCTTGGGCAAAGTGCGAACGTCCTTGCGGGCCGCAGTTACTTTTGTAAAGCATCGGCGCCGGGCCGTGTGTGGAACATGGGCTGCCAACATTTAGAAGAACTCTACGAGTTGTGGTGGCTGGGCGCGCTCTCGGAGCAGGGCTCCCTGGATCTCCGCGAGCACTTGGCGCGCGGCTGCCCACATTGCCTGGCGCGCGTCCGCGAAGCTGCGGAAACGGTCTACCTGCTGGGCCTCGCCGCCAAACCCGCTCGCCCCCATCCGCGCGTGAAGTCGGAATTGCTTCGCCAGATTTCCCGGAAAGCCGCGCCTAACAGGTGATGATTGGAACCCTCGGCAAACAAGCCAGGTCTGCGGCGCGAACTGGGCTTGGTGCAGGCCACGGCGCTCGCCATCACCGACATGGTGGGCATCGGCCCGTACATCACCATCCCCCTTTTCCTCGCCACCATGGGCGGTCCGCAGGCGATGCTGGGCTGGCTGGTGGGAGCGGTGCTGGCCTTCTGCGATGGCCTGGTGTGGGCAGAGCTCGGCGCGGCGCTGCCCCAAGCCGGAGGCAGCTATAACTATCTGCGCGAAGCGTACGGCCCGCATCGCATGGGGCGCTGGCTTTCCTTCCTGATGGTCTGGCAGATCATCTTTTCCGCCCCCCTCTCGGTAGCGAGCGGCAGCATCGGCTTCGCCAATTACCTTCACTATCTGGCGCCACAGCTTACGGCCTGGGAAATTCGCGGGGTGGCCGCGGCATTTCCGCTGTTCCTGGTGGTACTGCTTTACCGCCGCATCGGGGCGATTGGCAACCTCTCCGTGGTGCTTGTTACGGGTGTCCTGTTCGGGTGCCTGGGGATTGCCATCTCCGGCGTTCCCCACTTAAGCGCCACGCGCCTTTTTGATTTCCCCCCCGGAGCATTTCATCTCAACATGATCTTCTGGGTGGGACTGGGCCACGCCACGCTTTACGCCCTCTACGATTACTTCGGCTACTACAACGTTTGTTACCTGGCCGAGGAAATCCGCGACCCGGGCCGGGTCATCCCCCGCGCCATTATGTTTTCAATCCTCTGCGTTGCGGTGCTGTACATTATGATGACGGCCTCGTTCTTGAGCGTCATCCCGTGGCGCGAAGCCATCGAGAGCCACTACATTGCCTCCGTTTACGTTCAAATCTTGTTTGGATCCGCGGCGGGGAAGCTCATGACGGTGCTGCTGCTCTGGATCGCTTTCTCCTCCGTTTTCTCCTTGCTCCTGGGTTACTCGCGAATTCCCTACGCCGCCGCCGTCGACGGCAATTTCTTTCCCGCCTTCGCGCGCTTGCACCCTAAGGGCAATTTCCCGCACATTTCGCTTATCACCCTGGGGGTGATCGCTTCCATTTTCAGCCTGGGCCGCCTGAATGAAGTCATCGGCAGTCTGATCGCCACGCGCGTGCTCATCCAATACCTTCCGCAGACCCTGGGTTTCTTCCTGTTGCGTTTTCGATCACCGGATTTACCTCGGCCATTTAGGATGTGGTTCTACCCGCTGCCTGGAATCATTTCGGTATGCGGATGGGTCTACGTGCTCGCGACGGCGGCAGCGCGCTCGCTGATCTTTGCCTTCGCCGTCTTCGCAGTAGGAACCGCAGCGTACATGGCGCGCGCGAGAGTGCGGAGGGAATGGCCGTTCCAAAAGCAGTAGACAGTAGACGGTAGACGGCAGCCTTCCAGACCTCCAATTGCTCAAATCGTTCGATCGACATGGTTCCTCCTGTTTTCCCTCTACCGTCTGCTGTTTACCGTTTCCCGTCTACAGTATCCAATTGTCCAAATCGATCAATCGCCCTGGCTTCCCCCGTATGCTGTCTACTGTCTACCGTCTACTATCCTGTATGCCGTCTACCGTCTACTCTTCTCCACCATTCCCAGTCTTCCGCGTTAAAACAAACATCCCCTCATTGTGCACAATCTGGATATCCTCGCCCAGGCCCTGGGCGGAGAAGCCGGCCCGATCGCCGGCCATGGAATCCTCCATGAGCTTGCGTGTTTCGAGGTACTTCTTGGTTCCGGGAGCGTGGCCGCCGCGCAGCATCCAGTTGTTGAAAGACCGGGGCCGCCGGCGGAGCGACTGTCGCAGTATCTCCAGGCCTTCTTCGTCAAACAGGCGCAAGAATTCGGTGAGGCGCAGGGTGAGCGTGTGTGAAGGGTCGCGAAGTCGCTCGATGCGGTTGTAGATTTCGTATTTCGAGTCGCTTTCAGGCGCCAGGGGGTCGATAATCATCAGTCGCCCTTCCGGCTTGGCCACGCGTACCATCTCCCGCAGCACCAGTTGGGGCTTGGGCATGTGGTGGAACGAGCACTGGCACGACACCAGATCGAACGTGTCTGCGCGGAAAGGAAGTTGTTCGGCGTCGCCGCGCACGAAGGCGGCGTTCAAAATCTGCTTCTCGGCTTGATAGGCGCGGGCCCGCCGCAGCATTTCCGGCGTCAAGTCGACGCCCCGAACCAAGTGCACGCGCGGCGCAACCGCCAGACAAAACGCTCCCGGTCCGCAGGCAATATCGAGCACGACGTCAGTGGACTGGGGTTTGGCAAAGTCCACCTTCTCCTTCAGAACTTCCGGCGTATCGCGCATCGCGAACGTCGAGAAGGCTTCCGCGGTCTTGGTAAATTGCTTCTGGATGGCTTCTTTATGTTTTTTGGACATACGCGTATTAGAACTGGAGTCCCCAGAATTGTCCAGCCCGGCACTGGATCGGGCCATTGGGCCATTTGAGATTTGCGATTGGTGATTTGCGATTTTCAAGGTCAGCAAATTGATTCATCCTCTCACCTCAACCTACCGATAACCGATGTGGGAAAGTGTCACGCCGGATGTTTGTCGGTCGGTCTTGCCCACCTTTCCGCCTTGGTCCTTAGCCCGGCTCGCGTTACGGGTCACTCGTCACTTGTCACTGCTCCATTGATTTGCGATTTCGAAGCCGCCAATTTGATTCATCTTCTCGCATGGAACTACCGATAACCGAAGCGGGGGAGTGTGGGCGGCCCGGCTGATCGTGAGCGTGCAGGGCTGCCCGCATTTCCGGCTTTGTCGGTTTCTTGCCACTCGCCACTTGCCACTGCTCTTGGGATCGGGCCATCGGGTCGTCGGGCCATCGGACTATCGGTTCATCGGTTCATCGATCCATCGGCTGATCACGGGGTTGGTTTTAGATGACCCGATGGTCCGATGGCCCGATTCGTGGATGAGCTGATTTTGCGTCGGGAGACTTCAGACTTCATAATTCATCATTCAGCTTTTCCACGCCTATCTCCTTCCCTTTCAGCAACTCATCGTGAAAATAAGTTAACTTGTTTGTTTTCTATAAACTCTGAGGACCACTTTTCTTGCCCCTTTGTTTTCAATAAACTCTGAGGTCCTACCTTCATTTTTACCATCTCTTAGCAGTTCCCGACCTTGATGAGCAACGTAGCGCCGACCTCCGGCTTTGAGGTTTTCGGCTTTTCCCGAATGAAGAACCGGTGCCCCAACAGCGGGGGGTCCGCGCTACATCCCCATGTGCCGACCCTTGTAGCATGGCCATCCTGGCCATGACGGTCACGGGCGGGACCCCGATACATCGGGGCAGGCTGCCCGTGCCACCTCCCACTTTTCTCGATCCTTCGCGGTCGCGCAGGGCAAGCTCTAAAGGCCCTCCTTCGCCCCGATTTATGGCGTAATCCGTGCATTTTCGGCAAAAAAGCCCGCTCGATTGTTGTCGATTATGATGCAATTGGTGCATTTTCGTGTAAAAGGCTGGTTTTTCGGTGGACATTTTGTCAGCGTCGCCTTTGTTTTCATGCACATCCCCGGAGGTTGCTTCATTTTTAACGTCTCTAAGGGTCAGCGCCACGTTTCGGACTCTGAAAAGCGTATTCGTGAGGCACCACAACTGGCGCACGCTGGAATGTTGCATCATAAGCACCGCATTTTCGTCCCGTGAAGCAATCAGCAATCGGCAATCAGCTATCAGCCTTCAGCAATCGTCCATCGGCAATCCCGGCCCGCAGTTCCCAATCCCTAGCCCCTGACACCTGACACCTGCCTTATCGCCCAGCGGGCGCCGGCCTTAGGAACCACTATACACACAGTCCTAGCCTTTGTCAATAAAATAATGAGGCTATATAATAAAACCTATGAAGTAAGACAAAACGTCAGAACCCAAAGTCCAGACAATTTCCCTCGACAAATTCTCTAGACAAATAATCTGGACCTATCATCAAGAGTCGTGTATGGGCGGTTCACGAACCGCCCCTACTTCCAGGTTGTGGCAATCGTAGCGCGAAGCGGTGAGCGCCGAAGGCGCCTCGGCGTGCGTTGGGCGCTACAGAATGCAAAGAACTGCTTGCATACTTGTATAGTTCTAGTATAATCGAATAATGAAAACTCGCAAGGACGCCCCGTCTGTCACCCGCTATGCGGATATGTTTGCCGCTATGGGCGCTGAACCCCGGCTGTGCATCATGCAACTGCTCCTTACCGCTCACCCGCAGGGATTGGTGGTCGGCGATATCCAGGACGAGTTGGAAATCCCCGCCTCCACGCTTTCCCATCACCTCGACAAGCTCAAGAATGAGGAGCTCGTCAGGGTCCGGCGGGAGGGCACATTCCTGTGGTACACGGCGAACCTGGAAGCCTTGCAGGAGGTCATGAACTTTTTGTATGCGGAGTGCTGCACCCGGAACAAGGCCATCGACCCGGGCGAATTCGTCGCTATCGGGCCCGTCCCAAAATCACTGCTGTCCAAAATAATCGGTTCTCCATCGTCGACGCACTGTAAGGAAAGGGTTTAGGACAGGGAAGATCGGTAAATGAGAAGGAGGTTGCGGTTTTCATAAGTCGGTTGCCTGTCCA
>Ga0181533_1003266_pt1 | contig 17816 bp, 20 predicted proteins | sample PEATcosm2014_Bin_45_FD_119772 | JGI IMG/M metagenome (GOLD analysis project Ga0181533, IMG submission 119772) | Peatland microbial communities from MTU Mesocosm Facility, Houghton, MI, USA - PEATcosm2014_Bin11_60_metaG | ecosystem: Environmental > Terrestrial > Soil > Wetlands > Peat | place... | reverse complement strand
GATCTCGGCATCGGCGATCGCCAACTTGCGCATGGTCATGCCCTCCTTGTCGCTATCATGACAGGAAAGGCATGAACATGGCAAGATAATTATGCGGCATTACTTATGACGCTATGTATAGATTGTCGCTGGACGATCCTTGCCGGATTTTCAGCCGCTATGAATGGCCCAGGCGGAGCTCCCTGCGGATCCCTTCGGCGAGCCACTGGCGGATCAGGGTCTGATACGGAATCGCCTTCATGGTCGCGATCTTCCGAAGGGCACGGATCCGCGCGGCGTCCAACTTGATGGAGAGGTTTTGGAGGCGCCGCACCCGCTGCCCCTTTAGGATTGCCCGACGCAGCTCTTCGTCCAGGGCGAACTCCACCGGGTGCTCCTCGATTTCCCGGAGCACACCCCGCCGGTCATAGTACTTCGGCAGATCCTCTTGGACTCGACTCGGCCGCCGCGCCATGCTCATCTCCTCCGCTGCTGCTGATAGTACCGTCGTTCCGCCCTATCCATGTCCCATCCGATGATCACCCGCGCCAGCCCCTTCCCTTTCATCTCGAAGACCAAGACCAAGAGCCGTCCCGCCCGGCTAGGCCCAAACGCGGCGTAATGTCCCCGCTTGGTCCTGCGGTAGAGGGGCGAGACCGCGAAGACCTCTTCCGCCTCCTCCGCCTCAATGCCATGGCCGAGCGCCAGGTGCACCACATTGCCTTCGTCCCACTCGAACCCCGAGATTCGCATGTGGGGGTCTCCGACCGGTAGTACATTACATTACCCGGCCGGGGCATGTCAAACGCGCGGTGGGTCGCCTCGGAGTTGGACGAAAAGGGGACGTTGCTTCTTTAGTCTCATTAGGTCAAGCCGGGATCGCCTCCAGTGTTGGGGGACTGCTGGGGGATGTCGCGCGGAAAGTCACATCGGTGATCAAGCCGCGGTCATCGAGAAGATCCTGAGCCACCTCGAACTCTGGCCCCCTGCCTCGGCTCCACCGAACGTCGTCCCCTGCTCGGGTCCGCCGCGTCGCCCCAGCGCGTTGGGTCCATTGAACCGGGCCACTGCCCGGCGCGTCCGGCCGGCCTGGTCCAGTCGCCCCACGCGCGACAAGATCGCATCCCCCGTTGTTTGTCTGCTCCCCTGGGCAACGAGTGTTCAAGGGTTTGCGCGGTCCCTCGCCTGTGTTATCATCCGCCCGCCTCTCGAGGCACACTTTCAGCGTTAGACCTGCGATACAAGATTCTCCATCGGGAGGAGTCCCGTGATCGCGAAGCGCGCGCAGGAGATCGCCCCCTTCCTGGCCATGGAGGTGCTGGAACGGGCGGTCGAGCTGGAGAGGAAGGGCGACCACATCGTCCATCTGGAGGTGGGGGAGCCGGACTTCCCCACCCCCGCCTGCATCCAGGAGGCGGCGGCCCGCGCCGTCAAAGAGGGCAAGACCGGGTACACCCACAGCCTGGGGATCCTTCCCCTGCGCGAGGCCATCGCCGAGCACTACCACGCGAAGTACGGCGTGCACGTCTCGCCCGAGCAGATCCTGGTGACGGCCGGGACCTCCCCCGCCATGTGGCTGGTCTTCTCCGCCGTCCTGGAAGCGGGCGACCAGGTCGTCCTCTCCAACCCGCACTACGCCTGCTATCCCAACATCGTCCGCTTCTGCGGCGGCGAGCCGGTGACCGTGGACGTCCTGGAAGAGGACGGCTTCCAGCTTCGGGCCGAGGCGGTGACCGCCAAGCTCGCGCCGCGGACGAGGGCCATCTTCATCAACTCGCCGGCGAACCCGACGGGCACGCTCCTCACGGCGGAGCGCATGGCCGCCCTGGCGAACCTGGGGCCGCTGGTCGTCTCGGACGAGATCTACCACGGTCTGGTCTACGCGGGGCGGGAGCACTCCATCCTGGAGTTCACGGATCGGGCCGTCGTCTTCAACGGCTTTTCCAAGGCCTACGCCATGACGGGCTGGCGGCTGGGCTATGCCATCGTCCCGCCCGAGCTGATCCGCCCCCTCCAGAAAATGCACCAGAACTTCTTCATCTCGGCCAACGCCTTCGTGCAGGCCGCCGGCATCGCCGCCCTGCGGGAGGCGCAGCCGGACGTGGTCCGCATGCGGGCCACCTATGACGAGCGGCGCCGGTTCATCATCCCCGGCCTGCGGCGGCTGGGATTCGGCATCGCGACGGAGCCGACCGGCGCCTTCTACGTCCTGGCCAACGCCAAGCGCTTCACCACGGACTCCTACGCCTTTGCCTTCGAGATCCTGGAGCAGGCCAAGGTCGGGGCGACGCCCGGCGTGGACTTCGGCAGCAATGGGGAAGGTTACATCCGGTTCTCCTACGCCAATTCCCTGGAGAACATCGCCGAGGCGCTGCGCCGCCTGGAAGCCTTCTTGTCTCGACGATCGGGCTGAACCCCGACTCAATTTTAGACCGGGAGATAGTTGCCCGTGTTCAATCGTCAGTGTGAGATTTTTCACTCAACCGACCGCATGGAGGGATTCACCATGGTTCCGAAGACGAGTGCCAGCTACAGCATCACCATTCGTGTGGAGATCCAGAACAAAATCGGGATGCTGGGAAAAGTGATGTCTGCCATCGGCAAGGCAGGGGGCGACATCGGGGCCGTGGACATCGCCGGCTTCGGCAAGGACACGGTCATCCGGGACATCACCGTGAACGCGCGCGACGAGGCGCATAATAAGCTGATCGTGGCGGCTGTGCAGAAACTCCCCGGGGTCAAGGTGGTGAATGTGTCGGACCGGACCTTCCTCCTTCATCTGGGAGGCAAGATCACGGTGAATTCCAAGGCGCCGATCAAGACTCGCAACGACCTCTCCATGGTGTACACGCCGGGGGTGGCCCGCGTCTGCATGGCCATCCACGAGGATCCGAGCAAGGCCCACCAGCTCACCATCAAGAAGAACATGGTGGCGGTGATCACCGACGGGTCGGCCGTGTTGGGGCTGGGCAACATCGGGCCGGCGGCGGCCATGCCGGTCATGGAGGGGAAGGCGGCGCTCTTCAAGGAGTTCGGGGGAGTGGACGCCTTCCCCATCTGCCTGGATACCCAAGATCCCGACGAGATCGTGCGCACGGCCAAGGCGATCGCGCCGGGCTTCGGCGGCATCAACCTGGAGGACATCTCGGCCCCCCGCTGCTTCGACATCGAGGAACGCCTCCAGAAAGAGGTGGATATCCCGGTCTTCCACGACGACCAGCATGGGACGACGGTGGTGGTCTTGGCGGCCCTCCTCAACGCCTTGCGGATCGTCAAGAAGAAGCTGCCGGACCTCAAGATCGTGGTGAGCGGCGTCGGGGCCGCCGGCGTCGCCTGCACCAAGATCCTGATGGCCGTGGGCGCCCGGAGCATCATCGGCCTGGACACCAAGGGGGCCTTGTACCGCGGTCGGATGGAACACATGAACCCGGTGAAGGAGTGGTATGCCCAAGCCACCAACCCGAAGAACCTCAAGGGTGGCATCCTGGATGTGATCGCGGGCGCCGACATGTACCTGGGGCTGTCCGGGCCCAAGACTTTGCCCCTCAAGGCCGTCAAGAAGATGGCCCGGAACCCCATCGTCTTCGCCATGGCGAACCCCATCCCCGAAATCATGCCCGAGGTGGCGGCCCCCCACGTCCGGGTGATGGCCACGGGCCGCTCCGACTACCCGAACCAGATCAACAATGTGCTCTGCTTCCCGGGCTTTTTCCGGGGCCTCTTGGACGCGCGCGCCTCGCATGTGAACGAGGCCATGAAGATCGCTGCGGCTAAGGCCATCGCCTCGCTGGTGAGTCCGCGCGAGTTGAGTGAGGAGTACATCATCCCCAGCGTGTTCGACACGCGGGTCGCGCCGGCCGTGGCGGCCGCGGTCGCCAAGGCGGCCTACCAGACCGGCGCCGCGCGGCGGACCCGGAAGTCGATGGGGGGGTATCGGTTGATCTGATCGTCCTGGAACGCGAATATGAACCGCCAGGGACGCCACGAGGCGTTCTACTGGTGAGACTGCGAAACCTTCGCAACCCACGGAGGGACCAGAAAATGAGCTGGCAGTACGATCACATCCACTTCAAGTGCAGTGACCCGGAGAAGACGGTCGCGTTCTTCAAGGATAACTTCGGGGCCAAGGAGGTTAACCGGTTCGACGCGAGCGGGATGTCCGTCGTGACGCTGGACATCGGCGGCCTGTGGTACAATATCTCCTCCAAGCGGCCGGGGGAAACCGTGGACCCGAAAACGGTGCCGGCGCGATACGGCGTCTATCACATCGCCCTCAAGACGCGCGACCTCGTGGCCGAGGCGGCCAAGATGAAAGCCCGCGGGGTGAAGTTCACAGTGGAGGTGAGCCAGAGCAACCCCACGACGAAGTACGGCTTCATCGAGGGGCCGGACGGGATTTCCATCGAGATCCTCCAGCGCGACTGATCCGAGCGGGAAACTCAACCGCCAGGACGCCAAGAACGCAATGGGGAGGCAATCAGGCAGCCCGGCAATTGGGCAACCGGGCGCATCTAGAGGGCACCCGGCAACTTGGAACCCCAGATTGCCGGGTACCCTCTGGATCCCGCGGAGCGCCTGGTTGCCCTCCGGTGTCGTCCTTGGCGCTTTGGTGGTGAAGAGGTTGGAGTGATGGCCCGAGCGGCGCGGCCAGCGGGAAAGGCGGGCGGGGGCGGCGAGGCCGCCCCTCCCCCGACAAAAGCGAAGGTCGGGAAGATCCTGGGCATCCTGGCGAAGACCTACCCGGACGCCCGGATCGAGCTCCACTTCACCTCGCCGCTGGAGCTCTTGGTCGCCACGATCCTCTCGGCGCAGTGCACCGATGCCCGGGTCAACCTGGTCACCCCGCACCTCTTCAGGACGTACCGGTCCGCCGGGGCGTACGCCGACGCGGACCCGGCGGTCTTCGAGGAAGCGATCCGCTCGACGGGGTTCTTCCGGAGCAAGGCCAAGAACATCATCGCCTGCTGCCAGAAGCTGGTCCGGGACTTCGGGGGAAAGGTTCCCCGGACCATGGAGGAGCTGACCAGCCTGCCGGGCGTGGGCCGCAAAACCGCCAACATCATCCTCTACAACGCCTACGCCATCCCCGGATTTGCCGTGGACACCCACGTGGCCCGCGTCACGAACCGCCTGGGGCTGGTGGACACGGAGGATCCCGACCGGATCGAGGAAGCCATGTGCCGGGTCCTGCCCCGGGAGGATTGGGGGCAGGCCACCCACCTCTTCATCTTCCACGGGCGCCGCACCTGCGCCGCCAAGCAGCCTCGCTGTCCCCAGTGCGCCCTCCGGTCGCTGTGTCCATGGCCCGGGAAGCGATGAACCCGGCCTCCCCTTCGAACACGCCTCCTCCAGCGCCGCGCTTCCGGCACGGCTTCGTGGCCGTGGCGCCGCTGGTCCCGGGGGTTGCGGCGTTCGCCCTGGTGTACGGCGTCGTGGCGAGACAGGTGGGGCTGAGCCTCCTCGCCACCACCATGATGTCCGCCCTGGTGTTCGCCGGCGCGGCCCAGTTCACGGCCGTGTCCATGTGGGGGCTGGCGAGTGGGGCGCTCATCGTCGTCACCACCCTCATGATCAACCTGCGGCATCTTTTGATGGGGGCGTCGATGGCCCCGCACCTACGCGGGCAGTCGGCGACCTGGAAGGCCTTGCTGGCTTTCGGGCTCGTGGACGAGTCCTACGCCCTGGCCATCTCGCGATATCTGCGTGGGGAGGGCAGCCGGGAGTTTTTTCTCGGGGTGAACGTGGCCCTGTATGTGGCGTGGGTCCTGAGCGGCCTGACCGGAGGCGTCCTCGGCGGGCTGGTGATGCAGCCTGCCCGGTGGGGAATCGATCTCGTCTTCCCGCTGGCCTTCCTCGGGCTCCTGGTGCCGCTCCTCACCCGGCCGGTCACGGGAGCGGTCGCGGCCGCGTCGGGACTCGTCGCCGTGGTCGCGGCCCCGTGGCTGCCCGGGAAGGGGAATCTGGTCCTGGCGATCTTGCTGGGGAGTGGGGTCGGCACGGCCCTGGAGGCGTGGTGGACACCTACGCGGTGATCCTGGGGATGGCCCTCGTGACGTATGCGACGCGGGCGCCGGCGATCTTTCTCCTGTCGCGGCGTCTCCCATCCGCGCTGGAGCGGTTCCTGGGACACATCCCGGCGGCCGTGTTTGCGGCCCTCGTCGCTCCACCGCTCCTCGCGCCGGAGGGAAGTCTCACGCTCGGCCTGCCCGCGGTGGCGGCGATCCCGGCTGCCGCCGTTGCATGGCGGACGCGCCAAGTGTTCCCGACGATCCTGGCCGGGATGGGAAGCTACTGGGTCCTCCGCTGGCTGGCGGGATGACCGGAAAGCGCTCGGACGCTCGACGGGTCGGCGGGTTCAGCCTCTGGCGGATTCCCGAGCTGCCGAACGGTCAAACGCGCAGGCAGAGGGATAAATTCTGTTGCAACGCAGGGCGAGGTCAAGTATCGTCAGGCTGATTGCGCCCGTGATCGAGTTCTGCGCGCGCGCCTCTCACCCGTGAATGTTGCGATGCAACGATACGCACAGATCTTCACGGCGGCGGCGCTGATTGGCTGGATAGGGTGCTGCCTCCTCTTGGGTCACCCCGCTGCGGCGGACCCGGTCGCGGGGGCGAGAGCGCCCGGTCGTTCGGCAGGGGGATTCGATCGGGCGGCGCTTCAGAAAGAGCTGTCCCGGCCCCTGGAGTCATTGGAAAGGCAGCCCACCGAGGCGTTGCGAGCCCATGTGCAGCGACTGGGCGACCTTCATTTCGCCCTGGAGCTGGCCCTGGATGTTTCGCCCGAAGAGCAACGCGCGCTGAGCGAACAGATCCTGACTCGGGTGAGCCAGGTCGGCCTCTTGATCCGGCAGCGCATGGCCGAGCTGCGCCCTCCCGCGAGGGGCCGGGGGCTGTGGACGCCGGTTTCCGGCCCGCCGCCGAGGGGCGATCTGGTCGGGGTGCTCCTGGACAACTCGGGCCTGCTCGTGCGCCTCCTGGGGGGCCTGCTCATCGCATTTGCCCTGGGGTACCTGGCCCGCGAGCGCGGGGCCGCCAGGCCAACGGGCGCCGTCGTGCGGAGCATCCGGAGGAAAGAACCCCCGTTGCCGGCGCCCGTCCCATCCGAGGCGCCGGGTGAGGGGCGACCCATGACGCTGGAGGAGATCCGGACGGCGGTGGAGTCGGGGCACACGGTCCTGCTCCAGATGGGATACGAGATCACGCCAAGCCGCCGGCGCCGCTTCCTGGGGTTGGCGCGGGAGGCGCAAGAGATCCTGCGTGGGATCGAGGGGCAGACCTACACGGTGTGGGAAGATCCGGGCCACCCGAACAGGTTCTACGAGTTGCTGGTGTGCCGGCGCCTCGAGGTCCTGGATCAGCTCGCCTCGGCTCACGGGCCGCTGCCCAAGCTGGCGGAAGAGATGGAGACCTGCCGCGTCCCTTCAGGCTTCAGCCTCCATCGGGCCTGGTTGGGGGCGCTTCCGGACGCGCACGCGGCGCCGCGCATCGCCGCGGTCGCCGGGGACTCGCTGGTTCGCTGAGGGATCGCTGACGTGGGCTTCTTGAAGATGGTCTACCAGGTTTACCAGCGGAACCTCCTGGCGGAGATCCGTCGGGGCAAGCTGCCCCAGCACGTCGGCCTGATCCTGGATGGCAATCGGCGGTACGCGCGGGCCATCGGCCTTCCCGACATCCTGGAGGGGCATCGCCTGGGGGCCAACAAGCTGGAGGAAGTGCTCACCTGGTGCGCGGAGTTGGACATCCGCATGGTGAGCATCTGGATCCTGTCCACAGAGAACCTGATGCGGCCCCCGGAGGAGCTGGCAGGGCTGCTTCGCCTGATCGAGAACAAGCTGCGCGGTACGGCGCGAGATCCCAAGATCCACAAGAAGCGGATGCGCATCCGGGTGATCGGCAAGCTGGACGTCCTGCCGGATTCGATGCGAGAGGCGATTCGCGAGGCGGAAGAGGCCACCAAGAACTACGATGGCTTCTTCCTGAACGTGGCCCTCGGATACGGGGGCCGGCAAGAGATCGTGGATGCGATGCAGAATCTGCTGCGAGACCGGGCGGCCCAGGGGATGTCACTGGAGCGGGCCATCGAGGAGATCACCCCGGACAGCCTGGGCAAGTACCTCTACACCTACGACCTGCCGGACCCCGATCTCATCATCCGGACCAGCGGCGAGGTCCGATTGAGCGGATTCCTCCTCTGGCAGAGCGCCTACAGCGAGTACTACTTCTGCGACGCCTACTGGCCCGCCTTCCGGCGCATCGACCTCCTGCGCGCCATCCGGAGCTACCAGCAGCGCGAGCGGCGCTTCGGGTCCTGAGTCCGAAGGGCTAACCCCAATCCGAAATTATCAACCGCCAAAGCGCCAAGCACGCCAAGACCGGAAAGGCTCATTGGAGGAAGCACACGGCAATTCTGACGCCCCCATGAGCGCGCTTTCGTGTCTTTTTGGTGGAGAGATTGGAGCATCGCATTCTTGGCGTCATGGCGGTTCAAAGTTTTTCTCGGATTAGAGCTAGCGGCCGGTCTTTCCGCTCCTCAGCCAGGACGAGGGAACCTTGCCGGTCCCCTGACACATCCCGCAGGCGGCGGTGGGCGCCCACCGCTTCGGCACCTTCGGGTTTGCGGGCCACTCGAAGAATCCACGCCCCCCGCACCCCGGACAGGGGACCTTCGCTTCCTGGGACGATGCGTTCTTCATGCTGGGCATTCCGAGCGGCCTGGCTCCACCGCGCGCCCTCTCATCGGGACAGGTGACATTCCCCGCCGGCACGGTGCGCGTGGCTGCGGGACCTGTCACGAGAAGCTGCCGAACCACCGATTGTAGATCACCTTGATTTCCGGGCCGGGCGCTCCCTCACCATAAAAGCCATCCGCAAGTCCGTCCAGTCCCTGGACCTGATACAGGGTGAATCGCTTCCGCTCCTCACCGCTGTGGAGGAACCGGGGAAACCGATCCAGGTCGCAGAACCGGTGCAGGCCTTCCGCCGGCAGGAGCCCCGCGGGATTGGACACGTTGCGGTGGCGGGCCGTGATGTGTGCCCGGGGGCTGCGCCCTCGCGCCGCCTCGAAATCGGTGCACGATTCCACCTCCCACACGTCCACCATCCCCATGATGGCTCCTCCTTGGAAGAACCAGGTGGCGCGGCCCTCCTCCGGGCACGCCCATAAATATCTTATGGCCGAGGTCGTCGGCTCGTCCCGAGGATTTTACCGCAAAGCTCGCAGAGACCGCAAAGAAATGCCAGGTCCCACCCTGCCGAGGGGCGACGCGACAACGATCCGTCGGGAGGTTGAATCCGTCGTATGCCCCGGGGTTCCAGGGAATCCGGGATCTTCCTTTGCGCGCTTCGCGCCCTTTGCGGTTGAACGGCAACGCTTGGGCCCATGTCAAGAGGGTGGGCGGGATGAACCCATGCGAGGGAGCGTCCTGGAGACGACCGGATGGCGTGCCCGACGCGATTTGAACGCGTGACCTTCGGCTCCGCAGGCCGACGCTCTATCCAAGCTGAGCTACGGGCACAATTCACTAACCGATTGAAACGACAGCTAAACTTACACCGTCCCAACACCAGCGTCAAGCGCAGATTCCCCGAACGTGCTCGTGAGCTTTCGGGCGGCATCCTGCAGGTCTAGCCGGTTGACGATATGGCAGCGTCGAAAACGCTCCTAATCTTGTGGCCGGTCGCCATCATTGCGACCCGCTCCGGAACGCCCGAGCTAACCAGGTTCCCGAGGGAGTCGTTCGTGCATCTGAGGCTAGAGCTTCCTTCCCCACATCAGCACCAGGTCTACCCCATCTTCTTGCTCCTCGATGATGGCTGATTTGGCATCCCGACCACATCGGACCACTACTTCGTTCACCAACTTGGTCAGAAAACCCATTGTCTCAGCGACCGTCCGAATCATCTCAAGTTGCTCAGATGCGTCCCCAGCCTTGAGTGGCCGCAGCAATACCTGAACCTGGAGTTCGTCCACCAGTAAGTAGCGGCTCACTGCAGCAATCTCGCCAATCATGATGATGCCGGTCTCGGGGAGCATAGAGATTGCCTGGCGAACCAGCTTTTCGTTCGGGAAATGGAAGATCGAATTGCGGAGTTGGCAAAGAACATTCCCCCATCCTCTTCTCTCGAACCCGTCCTGGAACAGGTTCTCAAGAGTGTGGAATGCTTCCTGTGCGTCCGGGGGCAGCGTGGAGATGCGTTCATTCCTTCCCGCTCTCGCAAGAGCGTCTCGAAAGGATTGAAACGCGAGGCCAGCCTCGTAGAGGGTAGCGCATGTAAGGCGGAACAAGTAGATGGATTCAGCTCGGATAATATCCTTCTCGCTCTCGCTCTTCCCAAGCCGCGACTGTGCAAGCAACCAGAGTTGCTGAAGGGTTCGCAAATCGTTGACCGCCGCCATGAGGCGCAGCAACCCCAAGATCACCGGGTCAGTAGAGGGAAACAGCTCTCCCACTCTGATACGATAGCGGGTAACCTCCCTGCCGCTCTCCGCCCATTGCCCCCGGGGCCGCTGGTCAACATGTGTGCCCATTGCCCATTTCCTCCAATGCCCATACGTAACGAGGCCCGGGAAAGTGCCGGACTCCATTTAACACCGAAGTGCTCGATTCTCCCGGATTGTCGTTTCAGATTCTGGCTGGCGCTGAGGCGGCATACATCGGCCAATTCATGGATCGTGCCGCCGGGAGCATGTCGGTGCGGGCCCTGAGGCATGACTCCTCGTGGCATCATCCGCAGGGAGTCCCTGCATAGCGACAGGGTTTCACAGCATCCCGCCTGCGTGCCGACCGTTCAGAATCCAAGTTGCTTATCCCGCGAATCAAGCGCTTAGCCGGCAATTGGTGTCCGGTACCATTTTCGTGTGGCTCCTCCCTCCCCGAGGTTGATCTTGCACTTAGCTCGCGGTTCTCCCCGGACCTGGTTGCCCCCCATTGCTTAACACTGTAAGCGATGGGCTGGCAAGGTCTATCCGCTGGGGTGCAGGAGGAAAGGGAGCGCGACGCCCGGAAAGGGAGGGAGAAGGCCCGCCAGAGCCGAGGGGCCCGGAATCGGAAACGATCGCAGGGGATCGACGGTGCGGCGGTCTGGCTACTTCACCTTGGCGCCGCCGAGGTAGGCGTCCCGCACCTGGGGATTGCGCAGGAGGTCCTGCGCCGGCCCCTCGAGGACGATGCGTCCCGTCTCCATGACGTAGCCCCGATGCGAAATGGAGAGGGCCATGCTGGCGTTCTGCTCCACCAGCAGGACGGTGGTGCTCCGCGTGGCGTTGATCTCCTTGATCACGCGGAACACCTCCTGGACCAGGATGGGCGCCAAGCCGAGGGAGGGCTCGTCCATCAACAGGACGTGCGGCCGGGCCATGAGGCCGCGCGCGATGGCAAGCATCTGCTGCTGCCCGCCGGAGAGCGTCCAGCCCAGGGCGTGCTTCAGGCGTTCCAGGTCCGGGAAGATGTGGAACATCTGCGCCATGTCCTCTTCCAGCTCCGGCCAGCGCAACGGTCGATTCGAGGCGCCCAGGATCAGATTCTCGCGCACCGTAAGTCCAGGGAAGATGCGCCGGCCCTCCGGCACGTGGGAGATGCCGCGCTTGGCGATGGCCTCGGCGGACAGGCGGTGAATGGGATGACCCTGGAGCAGGATCTCGCCCCGGAGCGGATGCAGGAGGCCGGAAACCGTACGGAGTGTGGTGGACTTGCCGGCCCCGTTCGCGCCCAGCAGGCAAACGATCTCCCGCTCATGCACCTCAAGCGAGATCCCGCGTAGCGCCGTCACCGCCCCATAGGCCACGTGGACGTCGTGGATCTCAAACACCCAGGGCTACCTCCCGATTGCCGAGATAGGCCTCCACGACGGCCGGGTACCGCAGCACCGCGTCCGCGGTCCCTTCGGCGATCTTCTCGCCGAAGTTGAGGACCGTGGCCAGCGTGGCGACCTGGGAGACCAGGGACATATCGTGCTCGACGAGTACGATGGTGAGCCCCATGGCATTCAGGCGCTTGAGGAGTTGGATCAGCTCCTGCTTCTCGGTCTGGTTCAGGCCGGCGCCCGGCTCGTCGAGGAGGAGGAGGTCCGGCTCCCCGGCCAGGGCGCGAGCCAGCTCGACGAGCTTCTGGTGTCCGTAGGGCAGGTTTCGACAGATCTCGTTGGCCTTGTCCGGCAGCCCCACGAACTCGATCGCCGCCATGGCGCGGTCTCGGGTCTCCGCCTCCCGGCTCTTCTCGCGTTGCGCCCCGACCAGGACATTCTCCCAGACGGTGAGCTCGCGGAAGAGGCGCAGGTTCTGGAAGGAGCGGGCCATGCCGTTATGGGCGATGCGGCTGGGGCGCAGCCCCACGACGTCCCCGCCTAGGAAGTGGATGCGTCCGGCCGTGGGCACGTAGAGGCCGGAGAGGAGGTTGATGATGGTGGTCTTGCCGGAGCCGTTGGGGCCGATCAGGGCGTGGATCTCGCCCCGCCGGACGGCGAAGTCCACGCCCTCCACCGCCTTCACGCCGCCGAAGTGCTTGACGAGGTGCTCGACCCGAAGGATCTCCTCGCCGGCCTTCCCGCGGCCGCCCACGCGCAGCGTGCCCCGGGCCGGCGCGAGGACCAGCGGCCGGGCGAAGCGTCGCCCCAGGAGCTTCGCATAGCCCCAGAGGCCCTCGGGCATGAAGACGATCACCAGGATGATGGCGCAGCCGTAGATCACGAGGTAGATCCGCTGCAGGTCCCGCAGCCACTCGGGCAAGAAGGTGAGCAGCGTGGCGCCCAGGATGGCGCCCAGCGCGGAGTCACTCCCTCCCACCAGCACCATGGCGAGGAAGGCGACCGCGTGGTCGAAGTTGAAGCTGTCCGGGCTGATGTAGAGGTACCCCGAGGCATAGATCGCGCCGCCCAGCGCCGCGATGACGGCGCTCATGGTGAAGGCGATGACCTTCACCCGGCGCGTGTCGACCCCCAGCGCCTCCGCCGCCAGCTCGTTCTCCCGAATGGCCCGCATGGCGCGGCCGAGGGCGGTGTCGCGGAGCCACCAGACCAGTCCGGCCACCAGCAGCAGGGCCGCCAGGGCGAACCAGGCATAGCGCTGGGCGGTGTTCAGCGGGACGAGGAAGGGCGGCCGCTTGATATTGCTGATCCCGTCCGGGCCACCCGTGACCGCGATCCAGTTGGTGTTGATCAGGGTGTAGATGATCTGGAAACAGATCGTCACCATGGCCAGGTAATGGCCACCGAGCTGGCGCGTCGTGCTGCCGAGCACTGCCCCCGCCAGGAAAGCTGCCGCCAGGCCCAGGATCAGGGCGAGCCACCAGTTCACCCCCCAGCGGGTGGTGCCGAGGGCGACCGCGTACGCGCCGATTCCGTAGAAGGCGGCCTGGGCCAGCGAAATCTGCCCGGTGTAGCCCAGCACCACCACGAGGCCGAGTGTGGCGATGCCCCACGCGGCGCCCAGGATGAGCAGGTTCGTGGTGTAGCGGCTCGTAAAGATGAGCGGCAGGAGCACGACCACGACGGCACCCAGCGCCAGGGCCAGGTAGCCCGGTCTGAACCTGGGGCGGCTGGGGGCCTTCTTGCTGTCGTTGCTGGTCACGCCTTCTCCGCGACCTTCTCGCCGAAGATGCCGTGCGGTCGCAACAGGAGGAACAGCATCAGCACCAAGAAACTGTAGCCGTCCTTGTAGATGGCCGAGATGTAGGCGGCGCCGAAGCTCTCGATCACGCCCAGCGCGAGGCCGCCCAGGATGGCGCCCCGAACGTCACCAAACCCCCCGCAGATGGTGGCCGCGAACGCCTTGAGGCCAAGCGTCGCCCCCATCTTGTGCGTCACGAAGAAGATCGGGGCCACCAGCATGCCGCCCAGGCCGCCCAGGAGGCTGCTGTAGATGAAGGTGAGGGCGATCATGAATACGACGGGGATACCGAGCAGCCTGGCCATGTCCTTGTCCTGCGAGGTGGCCTGCATCTTCTTGCCCAGGATGGTGTATTCGAAGAAGAGGTACTGGAGGCCGACGAGCAGCAGCGTGACGACGAGGGTGATCACGTATTGGTAATCGAAAAAGACGCCGGCCAGCGTGATGCCGCCAATCCCGCCCACCGTCTGGATCACGGGGCGGACCTTCTCGGGGCTGGGGCCGAAGATGGCCAGCGCCCCGTTCTGGAACATGATGCTGGCGCCGATGGTGGCGATGATGACGGGGAGGAAGCTCCGGTTGCGCAGCGGGTAATAGACCGTGATCTCGAAGAGCAGGCCCACCGCCGCCATCATCAGCAGCGCCACCACGATGGCCGCGAAGTAGTTCAGCTTGAGGCCTTGCCACAGGGCGACCAGAAAGTACGCGCCCAGCATGGCGAACTCGCCCTGGGCGAAGTTCACGACATTGGTCGCCCGGAAGATCATGACGAAGCCAAGGGCGACCAGCCCGTAGACGCCCCCGATCGCGAGGCCGGCGAACACGAGCTGTCCGTTCATGGACAGGCTTTCGAACATATCCCAATCCTCCCCGGGTCCGGGGCTTCTCGTCAGATCTCAGCCGGTGCAAGTCCTCACCCACCCCTCTTTTGAGAGAGATGGGCGAGGGTGCACCGCTCATTCTTCCGTCTGGCTTAGCGGGGGACGCGCAGGGTCTTGAAGTACTTGATGGTCCCGTTGACGTTCTGCACGATGTGGTAGTGATCCAGGCCGTCGCCGTTCTGGTCGAAGTTGTACTCCCCTTCCGCCCCCGGGAACTTCTGGATGCTCAGGATGGCCTTGCGGAGGTTCTCGGGCTTCAGGTCGGGCGCCTTCTTCATCGCCTCGGCGAACACCAGGACCGCGTCGTAGCACCAGGCGGCGTACAGATCCGGCTCCTGGCCGAACTTCGCCGTGTAGGCCTTCGCAAATTCCGTGGAGGTGGGGCTGGCGTCCACATGGAAGTCGGTCACGCCGTAGGTGCCGTACAGCGAATCCCCCGCCAGGTTCCGGCTATCCACCCCGGTGATCGAGGGGGAGCCCACCCACGTCACCTGGGCGCCGAGCTGCTTGATCTGGCGGGCGAGCACGCCGAGATCCGTCCCGAACGTCATGTAGGTGTTGAGGCCGGTGGCCCCCGACTTCTTGAGTGCCTGGACCACGCCGGTGAAGTCCTTCTCCTGGTTGTTGTAGCCCTGGTCGAGGACCACCTCGCCGCCCAGCGCCTTCACAGCCGGGGCCAGCATGTCCCGGCCCCCGTTGCCGAAGGCGTCGGACGCGTGGATGATCGCCACCTTCTTCAGCTTCAACTCCTCCACCATGAACGTGGCGATGACCTTGGCGCTCATGCCATCGTGCGGGCGGAAGCGGAAGACCCACTGGCTGCCGCTGTGGGTCAGGCCGTAGTTGGTCCCGCCGATCGCCACGGGGATCTTGGCCTCGTTGATCGTTGGCAGCATGGCCTGCACCTGAGTCGAGCGGATGGAACTCAGGATCACCGGGATCTCCTTGTCCTCCAGGAGCTTCTGTAGCGCCGCCACTCCGCCGGGGTTGGTGGTCTGATCGTCCTCGAGGACCACCGTGAGCTTTCTGCCGTTGATCCCACCGGCGGCGTTGATCTTGTCGATGGCGATCTCCGCTCCCTGCTTGTGGTATTTGCCCGACTCCGCCGCCTCACCGGTCATGGGGATGATCTGGCCGATCTTGATCGGCTTCGCTTGTGCGTGGACGAGCGTGAACGAGGCGAGGACGAGAACAACAGCCGCAACTCCCGCGATCCACCCCTTGTGTGTACACATGGCTCCCTTGCCCTCCAATTCCCCTTTCGGGTCCGCTGCGCGTGACGCCGAGCCGAGTGCTCGGCATCTGGAAATCGCCGGTGCGAGTGTGGGATCGGACCGGGTAACTGGCTCCTCCTGAGTGAGACTCAACGAACGGTGCCCCAGATCGTATTCGGTGTCAAGAGGAAGATGACGGGCGGCGAAGGAATGCCTCTTTTATGAGACCAACGAGACAGGCGCTGGCCCGTTCCTGAGACACATCGCCTGCGAGAGACCAAGGCAATCGGGAGCGAAAGATGGACTGCATTCTCCGATGAAAGTCGCACGAGCATGGAGGAATGACGCGGCGTGAGTTTCTGAGCCGGGCCGCGGTGACGACGGGTAGCGTGGTCCTGGCGAGCGCAGCCGCACCGGCTCTCGGTGCGCAGGTGGCAGGCCGGGGAGCCGAGCCGAAGCTGGGGGCGCAGCTCATCGGCAAGCTGGAAGGGCCAGAGCTGGTTATGGATCCCGAGAAATGGCCCAAGAAGTTCGGCGAGGCCCCCATGCTGGCCGACCCGCTCCGGGTCCTGCCAACCCTCGCAATGCAATTCTCCAAATCCTTCGGTCTTCCTGGCTGAAACGAGTTCACGGACGATCGAGTTCAAGAGAAACCCGCCTCGGACACATTCTCGATAGGGGCAAGCCAAATCGAAAAACGCATGACCTTCAGGCCTAAATCGACGAGGATCTCTCGTGAATGTGGTCCCGCGGTCCATATCGTGGAAGGTTGACTCTATAAGAATTTCCTCGACGTTGGGATACTCTGCCTCCATTTTTTGGCTTCTTGCTTCGTCTGCGCGCCACTTCTCCTTCCAATCCCTCTGCATGTCGTACCCACTCCGCCGTTTCCGTGGCATTGCGACCTCCTAATCCGTTAGGTGGGAGGAGTACCGGCGCTGCGGCAGAGCAAAAGGGTTGCCCGCCAGCGCAATGGACAGTGAGAAAATGCCATCAGAGGCCCCCTCGATGTGCCTGGCTGCGTTAGCCAACTCTTCCAGCAGCGCTGCCTTCGGGATCGTGATCGCTGGAGGGGCTTGCGGTTGGGCGGGCTTCGCTGTACTCTCCTGTTTGCCCATGACTCTCTCCTTTACCGGTTGGGGTTGTGAGCCACGCCCCCGGTCAGTTGGCGCTGACGCGGGGGGACTTCCATCTTGCCTTCACTCCCTCAGGTTCGGCTCCTGGTCTTTCTGGTCAATAGAGTCTTTGGCGGCCTGTAGCGCCTGCTCGTGAGAAGGAAACTCTCCGGGAATGTGGTCTACGCTCCCACCGGGCGCCACAATCGAAGCAACCCAGACCCCGCTGAACAGGCGCGAGGTATGAATCCGGCGGTTCTTATGCGTCCCGTTTGTCGTCAGTGTCATTTCAGCCGTTCCCCTGCATGCCGCGCTGGGATTCACGGTTCAACTCGCAACAGTTCATGCCGCGATTTCTGCACTTACCGGGGCACGCCGCGGCCAACTCGCACCACTTCGGCCCTTCCGTTGCGAGTCCGGAGTCCCGGCGCCGGCTTACTCCGGCGGCCGACTGCTGTCGAGAAATGAGGGCAGGGGCTTCTACCCAACTCGAGCTGCTCCGCATGGGTCACCGCTCCATGCGGACTTCAATGGGCGTGAGCGTGGTTACATAGCAGGGGTTATTCGGGCTTCCACAGGGAGGCATGAGCGTTCGTACATAGCACGGATTCGTTGGCCCCCCACACTCCGGTCCCTGGGCTACCACCCCCCGCGGTTCAAACCAATACCCGATCACCAGCATGACCAGCGCCGCGGCGATCACCGTCAGGACAATCTTCGTGTATCGATCGACCATCGCACCCTCCGTTCCCCCTCCGGACATAGCAATCCCCTCAAGCAATCAGGCCACCGTCGGAGGCTCTCCTACGGGATCAGCTGAAGCGGCCCGCCCCCGCCTCCACAGCAGGCCCAGACCCAGAACGGAGGCCAGTGCCACCCAACCCGCCAGTGCGTATGCCGCCGCGGGGTTGTTGACCCGCGGGGTGCCGGGGGACGCGATCAGGCCCCCGCCAGGGACTGCCTGCAGGAAGACTTGCGGGCCTTCCCCCTGCGTCAGTGCTCTCGTCTGCGCCGCTGCTGCACGG
>Ga0181533_1003263_pt1 | contig 17820 bp, 11 predicted proteins | sample PEATcosm2014_Bin_45_FD_119772 | JGI IMG/M metagenome (GOLD analysis project Ga0181533, IMG submission 119772) | Peatland microbial communities from MTU Mesocosm Facility, Houghton, MI, USA - PEATcosm2014_Bin11_60_metaG | ecosystem: Environmental > Terrestrial > Soil > Wetlands > Peat | place... | reverse complement strand
TCGACGAGGGTCCCAATTATCGGGCCTGGCTTTTCAGGAAAAATAAGGGAGATCACCCCCTCCGCCTCACCAACCGCGCAAAAATCGACTCCTGTTCGAATCGATTTTGGAGCTAAAGCTCATTCATCAACACTGGTTTCTTCCAGCGCACCCATCAATGAGTAACCAGCGTTGTTGACCAGAAGCTGAACCGGGCCGGCCTTCTGGACAATGCTGTGAACCGCTTCGTTCACACTGACATCATCCGTCACCTCCATCCGGACGATTTCAACTCCCGGAATAGGGCTGGCAGACTGCGGGTTGCGCACCGTGCCGAACACCCGCGCTCCTCGATCCGCAAGTAACTGCGCGATCTCCCGACCGATACCGGAAGTAACTCCGGTGACCAACGTGGTTTTGTCTTTTAGTGCCGTGTGCATATACACATTCGAGTTTCCAGTTATCGCCTTCATGGCATGTCAGGGTTTGGGGTTATTTGTTCAGAGCCAACCCCGCCGTTTCGAGATCCGAGAGGATGGCGGACCAGCGCTTTTCACCAAGAGTTTTGACTGCGGCGCTCTGGGCGGACTTCCAAGCCGGCGTAAGTTTCTCAATCTGTTTTCGGCCCTTGGCCGTAATTGCCACTTCCACACGATTGCCGTGTCCGCCGCCGGTAGTCTGCACGAAACCATCCCGCTGCAATGGACGGAGGTTTCGCACGAGCGTCGTGCGTTCCAAGCCCAGCAAGTCGCTCAGCTCCGCCATGCTCCAAGTTTCTTTGGAATTCAACGCCAGCAAAATAGTCCCCTGCGTTGGGCGGATTCCGTGCCGCCGCATTTCCGAGTCGTAAAACTGCGTCACCGCCCGCGCCACCCGACGCAAGTTGAAGCACACGCAGTTTTCCACCGCCGCCATGTTCAATTCTTTTGTCATGGTGTGTATATGCACTACACGCGTAAAATTGTCAACAGCGATTTTGAATTTATTTTTGTCGCGGGCAAAACGGCTGAGAATTGGGCCTTGTTGTAAAACATTTTCGTTCACCCACCGAACAGCAAATTATATGCACAGAGGCGAGGGTCGGATTTCATCCATCGCCTCACGACAAATGATGGCGAAAATCCACCCGGGGAAAGTCACGTAAGTTACTGTGGCACAACACTTTGGAGGCGAGGGTCGGAATCGGACTTTTTTGCGCTCAATTCCGCCCTAGAATAACCTTTTCGTCGGAAGTACTCAAGGAATTTCAAGGGTTTTACACACCGAGTACTCTGCCAGTACTCAGTTAGGCACAGTTTTGGACACAGTCTCAGTCTCAGCCAGGCCGCGGTTGGACACGAGGGCTGCGCGGCCCCGATCGGCATGGTCTCCCGGCCGTTGACGATATCCACGGTCGAGACGGCGGTGGCTCTTGTAACCGCTTTGCGGCAGCGACGTGTCGCTCGCAACCTGAAATCGGACCTCTAACTGTACGCTCGTTTGGGGCGGTTTGGAGAGACCACCTGGAGCGCCGTCTCCCAAGCGGCGAATGGAGCCCAGCCTCCGCCTGCGGCTGCCAAAAACGTGCCCGTTTCCTGAGACTTTTCCCTGAGACTTTTTGCGTCGCCGGATTGCCCTCAACACCCTCCGTGGACCGGTACTTCGTGGCGCTCATTCCCCATTCCTGCTGCGTGTGCTCCGTGGCCGCGGTTCACATCAATCGGAAAGGAAAACTAATGACTCTGAGCATGGGTTATCTCATCAAAATCCACGGGTCGCCCTTCTGGCAAGCCCGGTTCCTCGACAAGTCCGGCACGGAGGTCCAGCGATCCACCAAGACCAGAGACAAGAGGCGGGCCGAGGCGATTCTGGCAGCCTGGGCTCTCCAGGCTCATCTGGAGCGCCAGCCCGGCCTCTGCCGGGCACGAATCAGACGAGTCTCGGCCGAGATGTCGCGGCTGGTCGGTGGAGACACGACTCCTGTGGCCACCTATCAGACCGCCCGCGATGCCTTCCTGGCCAGGAGCAAAGCGATGGGCCACGAGACCTACCTCAACCGCAGGAGCGCGCTCAGGAGTTTCGACGCCTACCTTGACCACCTCGGCACGGCCGGGGGCTTGAACATAGCGGTGGAGGATGTGTCTCGACCGATGGTGGCCGGATACCGGGATTTCTACCTTGCCAAGGGGCAGGCACCGGGGACGGTCAGGCAGAGGCTGGAAGTGCTGCACCTGCTTTGGGAGGAGTCGATACGTGATGGCTTGGTCAGGCACAACCCGGTGACGAGTGTGCTCGTGAGGGAGCCCAAGCCCCGCGTGAAGGAGAAGATCCAGAAGCCTGTGGCCCTATCGATGGCTGAGGGAGTAAAGTTGGTGGACGTGGCAGGCGTGGATGAGTTGGTCGCGATCATCGTCGGACTGGACACCGGCGCACGTATCGGGGATGCCTTTGGAATAGAGGCGTCGAGGGTGGACCTGGAGAAGGGCAAGATCCAGTTCTGGGTTGAGAAGTCGGACGTCTGGCACACGGTCTATCTGTTTCCTCCCACTGTTGAGTTCCTGAGGGAGTTCCTGGCCCACCACCATCCCGCCCGGCTCGACCGCGACCTCATGCGCGGCGACTCCAGGTTCCTGATGCCGTCGCTGGGCGTGCCCTCGGGCCCGGAGGTCAGCGCCGCCGAGCACAAGTCGGCCTTGACAGGCGCCGACGATTTGATTGGCGCGCTAGTGGAGCGGGCCGGGATCGGGGAGTGGGTGACGCGTCCGTCGGGCAGCAGGTTCCACACCGTCCGCTATCATGCGTTTCGGATCACGAACAACAATGCGCTGAAGATGAATGGCGTCACGACCGAGTGGGTTATGGCGCGCATGTGCCAGAAGAGCAAGAAGGCCAACGAGGCTTACGACCGTACTGACGAGCACAACGTTAGAAAGGCGGTCTTCAGCCTGCTCGGCATCCTCCAGCAGAGTAAACAGTCTGGAGATAGCAGGGGGACGAGGGTGAAGGATGGCTCGATGACCTTCACCGAGATGATGGAGTTGATCCACTACGCGACGCGCCGGTTGGCGGGGCTCCGCCTCGGACACAAGCCGGAGCCTCCGACTCAACAGATGACTCTGAACGGGTTCATCTGATCGAGTCCTCGGAGCCGCGGCCGGGGCGGGCCTCGGTGTGGGACCCGGCCGCCTTTTCTGGTGAAACGATTGAGCAACTCGGGGAGGGCAACGCGCATCCCGCCCCCATTGGCCGGGCTTCGCGCGCGAGTGGCTTTGGAGGCCACGCGGTTCTTCAGTGGCCAACGAGAAGGGTCTCCGGCCGGTCGGCCCTCCGAGCGCACGTAGAAACCCAGCCGCAATTCCGCCAGGCAGGTGCTCGGTTACTGAGGCATGAAACCTCGGAGCGTCTCCAATTGGAGAGGTTTCAGAGTAGTAGTGGGCTTGGCGCCAGAGATCACATTCTATCGCCCCTCCTGGTCGGCACTGCTCTGGGCCAGACGCTTGCTGGACGGGTTCGGCAGGTAGTGCTCGCCCTTGCGGGTCCACTCATTCCTGGCAGGGCGCCATCGGCGTCGTGCCACCGCGGTTCTTACAGATCTAACTGAGTCACCTCGATGGTCGCTTGGTACTTGCCAGCCAGGGTGAGTGTAATCTTGCCCGAGTCGGACTCACGCTCGGCGGCCGCTTCGATCCCGGGCTGCGGCTGCTTGTCGTCCAGCGTCTTTAAGGGCACGGTCAGCACCGGCACTTTGCCCTTGCCGAAGACCGCCAAGACCAACCTGTCGGAACTGTCGCGCCGCACCCCCAGCGCGCATTGCGGCAGCTCGACGACATTGCCCTCCGAAGAAACGGTGGCCAGCCGCAGGGTGTCTGTCGCAACCGCGCTTCCCTCCCGCATCGGGGTCAGATGATACAGCCACAATTGGCCGACCGGAACTACATCCTCCTTGGCGTTGGCGATCTGCTCGGCGGCCAGCTTGGCCTCGGGCAGAACCAGCCCGCCATACTCTCCGTCCCGGAGTGCCACGAACCGCTTCACATCCACATCCGTGGGGATCGGAGTGCCCGTGAGCTGTTTCAGATCCAGGCTCACGGCGAAGGCGTACTTGAGCGTTTCCTCGCGTGAGAGGCGTTCCTGCGCGTTGGCGAACGGCAGTGTCGAGAGCAGTGTGAGCGCAGTCAGAATTACTTTCTTAGTCATGTCTTGTCTTGGTTATGGGTTATCGGCTGTTGGCCATCGGCCATCGGCCATCGCATTGTTGATAACGCTGCCAGACCACCGTTGGTTACACGGAGAGGCTCCGTGGCTGACGCCCGTGCAAAGAGAACTTGGGGGCTTTGGGCGTCAATCGGACAAAACAGTCACTTTCCCGCTGCGCCCCCGTGGCTCTCGCTGCCCTTGACCTTGAGCACGTCCAGCGTGAGATCGGCCGGTTTGGGCTTCATCGCGTCGAACGCCCGGCGTTGCTCCGGGGTAAGCTCCCGGTCGACTTCAGCCACCAGCCGCCAGATGACGTTGGTGCTGCGGGTGATGGTCTCGAGACGGATCGCCTGGAGTTCCTGCACGGCCCGGTCCAGATGGGCCTGAATCCGGGCGCCCTGCTCCGGGTCAGGCCGGACGACCGACTGGAATTCACTCGCGACATGCACGGCACTTCGGGCCGCCGGCCCTTGGCCCGGAGCGCATCCAGGCAAGTGCGCACCGCCAGCCGGGAAACCCAATGCTCGAACGGAACGCCCGCCCGCGGCTCGTATTGTTCGAGCCGGGCAAAAAGCTTCAGGAATATCTCCTGGGCCAGGTCCTCTTCGCAGGAAGGCTCCGGCAGGTGGCCGCGCACAATGCGAATGACCATCGGGTAGAGCGTCTCCATCAGCGCGCGAGCCGCGTCCTGATCCTGGCTCCTTGCCCTTTCGAGGCACCGCGCTAAGTCGAACTCCTGGACCGTCATGGATCATGCATTCAGTCTTAATCCTATAACGCCGCGCCATGCCCGCCGGTTACATCGCTCATTCCAATGAGGCTCTGCAGCCGTACGCAAAGGACGCGAAGACGGCGCAGAGTCCGCTTCCGCCGCTGACGCCGCCCGAGACGGCGAACCGCATGATCGTCAGGCCGTTGGGGGAAGTTTAGGGCCACGACCGCGATTCAACGGCCAGCCCTCCGCAAAGTCAAGGCGCAATCTTGTGACTGTTCGGCACCCTCCCCGGCTGTCCGGGCAGTGCCTTGGGTGCTTGGGTACGCCCCGATTTTTGCCTTCCGGGAGTCAATTATGCTTGTCGCGAAGCCCACTGCGAGGATAATCTGCGTACGTGTTTCACGTGGGTCTGAACCGTCGGCCGGCCCAACGCCGCGCTTATGATTTGCCAGCAGATTCGGCGGTCGCCGCAGGGATTGACCTCCCTTTCTCCGGACCGTTGCTCGATAGTGCGCTCTGGAGAAGGAGTTTCGGACTGGCTGTCCGTACGTTGAACCCGTGAGGAATACGATGTTGAAGAACTTGCGATCCCTTCTGGCTCCGCCTGTTTCCAGCGATGGGGACCAGACTCGCCGGGCCCGCTCCGTCCATATCATATCACTGGCCCTGATCGTCAGCGGGATCGTTGCTTCGGCGCATAACGCCTGGACCGGCGATTGGCCTACGGTCGGCATATTGGTGTTTGCTGAGGTCTGTATGGTGGCGACCCTCTGGCTGAATCATCGAGGGTGGCTCGAAAGCGCCACCTGCCTGCTGATTCTCAGCCTGCTGGCGACTGCCACCTGCTTGCTGCTCACTAGCCACGCGGGGTCTCGCGACACGGCGCTCCTAATCTATCCGTCGGTCCTGGCGGCGGCCGGGCTGCTGCTCGAGCGGCGCTGGTTCATTGCCATTACCCTGGCGGCCATCGCGTGCGCTGGCAGTGTCGTTCTGGCCGAAATCAATGGCTGGATTGTGACCCGCTACAGTGCTCGGACCGACCTGCGGAATCTGGCGGACATCGCCCTCATTCTGATCGTCACTGGCTTGGCGATCGGCCTGCTAAGCGGGAGTCTCCGGGACAGCCTGATGCAAGCGCGCCGGCACGCGGCCGCGTTGCGGGAGGCGGAGGAACGCTACCGGGCGCTCTTCGATCGTTCGTTGGATTGTCTCTACGTCGCCGACTTGCAGGGCCGTTTTCTTGACGCGAACCCGGCGGCATTGGCCCTGCTCGGTTATGGACGGGAGGAGATTGCCGCGCTGAGTTTCGAGTCCTTGCTGAGCCCGGATCAACTGCCCAGGGCGGCGCAGGCTCGGGACGAGATCAAAGCCACCGGGACACAACAAGCGACAACGGAGTTCAGGCTCCGGCGCAAGAACGGTGAATATGTTGAGGTGGAGACCAAGGCATCACTGGTGTTCCGCGACGGAGAGCCCTACGCCATTCAAGGCATCGCCCGCGACATCACCGAACGCAAACGGGTGGGAGAGGCGCTGCGAGAGAGCGAAGCCAAGCTTCGTGCGATGTTCGAAAGCTCCAGAGATGCCATCGGTGTTGCAAAAAAAGGAGTGCATATTTATGCAAATCTCTCATATCTCAAGTTATTCGGTTTTGAGAGCAATGAGGAAATAATTGGGACCTCGATAACCGACAGTATCGCGCCAAGCCATCGGCAAGAGATGATACAAAGGGTGCAGCGCAGGGCTGCCGGAGAACCGGTTGCCAAGTTCTACGAAGCGCGCGGCATGAAGGTGGATGGCACTGAGTTCGATGCAGAGTTCAGTGTTTCCACCTATGAGTTGAATGGCGAAGTTTATGCGCTTGCGACGATACGCGACATCACCGAGCGCAAGCGGGCGGAAGAACAACTCCGCAGGAGCGAGGAACGCTTCCGCAGCCTGTCCAATGCCTCCCTCGAAGGCATCATGATTCATGAGCAAGGCCTGATCGTGGATGTGAACCCGGCCTTCGCCCGGCTCTTTGGCTATGAGCAACCGGAGGAACTCATTGGCAAGAACGGCTTCGAGGTTTTGCTCACGCCCGAATCACGGGCGCGCATACTTGAGCGGTTTCGAGGGCGGGAGAGCGGGCCGCTGGAGGTGACGTGCGTCAGGAAGGATGGCTCCCCGTTCGCCGCCGAAACAGAGTCGCAGGCGCTGAAGTACGGGGATCGCGACGCGAGGATTGTTTCCTGCCGGGATATCTCTCAGCGCAAGCAGGCAGAAGAGACGCTGTCGCGGGACCGGGCCTTCCGGGAGGTGCTCACGGAACTGCTGGCCCGGTTTGCCAGCGATGATGGAACCCGGTTGGATGAGCTGATCCACATCGGTTTGGGGGAGATCGCGGGCTTCATCGGCGCCGAATACGCCTTGGTGGTCCAGACCTCGACGGACGGGACGACCTGGAGCATCACCCACGAGTGGTGTGCCCAAGGGGTGGAGAGCCGAATGGGAAGGTTCCAGAACATCCCGCTCGCATCCTATCTTTGGGCGGCCAACAAGTTCCTTGCGGGAGAAGCTGTCTTTGTCTCCCGGATGGCCGACCTCCCACCAGAGGCGGCGACGACTCGCCAGCGCTGGGAGGCGGGAGGGGTGCGGTCGGTGCTGGAGGTGCCGCTCCGCGGCCGGGGCGGATTGGTTCAGGGCTGCTTTGGCCTGATGTCCCGGTCGCGCGAAGTGCATTGGGCGCCCGAGGATATTCGGCACTTGGAGTTGGTGTCCGATGTCATCGCCAACGCCCTCGAGCGCAAACGAGCCGAGCAGGCGTTGCGGGAAAGCCAGGAGCGCTACCGGGCGCTGTTCGAGCGTTCGCCCGACTGCGTGTTCCTCACCGATTTCGAGGGGAACATCCTCGACGCCAACCAGGCGGCGCTGGATGTGACCGGCTACCGGCGCGAGGACATCCCCACCCTCACCCTTGGGTCGCTGCTCGCCGAGGATCAATTTCGGCTGGCGTCCCAGAGGATTGAGGAACTCAGAGCCATCGGCCAACAGAAGCATCCGATGGAGTACCGCGTGTGCCACAAGGATGGGAGGCTCGTTTTCATGGAAAGCCAGTCCTCGCTCATCTACCGCGACGGCAAGCCCATCGCCATCCAAAACATCGCGCGCGACATCACGGAACGCAAACGGGCGGAGGCGGAACTTCAACGGCTGAAGAACTACCTGGCCAACATCGTCGACTCGATGCCGACGATCCTGGTGGGGACGGACATGGAGAAGGTGGTAACCCAATGGAACCGGCAGGCGGAACTGGCGACCGGCATCCCGGCCGCCAAAGCCATCGGGCAGCCGATCGCCGGGCTGCTGCCTGACTTTTCCCCCTGGATTGAGGCCCTGCGAAAAGAAATCCAACAACGCCGCCCCGCCTCAAGGGAGAAACTGTTGCTGGTCAAGGATGGGGAACGCAATTTTTACGACCTCATGATGTATCCCCTGGTGGCCAATTGCATCGAGGGGGCCGTGTTGCGCATCGAAAACGTGACCGAGCGTATGCGCATCCAGGAACTGATGGTCCAGACGGAGAAGATGATTTCGGTGGGCGGGTTGGCAGCCGGCATGGCCCATGAAATCAACAATCCGCTTGGCATCATCAGTCAGGCGGCCCAGAACATCGAGCGCCGGGTTTCGCCGGACCTGCCGGTGAACCGGAAAATCGCCGAAGAACTGGGCGTCGGCCTGGAGACGCTACAGGCATATTTTCAACGCCGGGAGATTCCCCAGTTCATCCGCGACATCCGGGAAGCGTCCGCCCGGGCATCCAGGATTGTGGCGAACATGCTGCAGTTCAGCCGCAAGAGCGAGGCGACCCGGCAGCCCGCTGCGCTGGCCGAGGTTGTGGAGCGGACCGTGGAATTGGCCGCCAACGATTACGACCTGAAAAAGCGCTACGATTTCCGAAGTATTGAGATCATCCGGGAATACGATTCGAGCCTGCCCGCTGTGCCCTTGGCGGCGATGGAAATGGAACAGGTGCTTTTGAATTTGATCAAGAACGCGGCGCAGGCGATGGGAGCGAATCCACCGGAGCGCAAGCCGCGGATCATCTTGCGCCTGAAGCGGAGCGACCCGTATGCGGTAGTGGAGGCTGAGGATAATGGGCCGGGCATGGAGGAGGCGGTGCTGCGGCGAGTGTTCGAGCCTTTCTTCACCACCAAGCTGCCGGGCGTGGGGACCGGTTTGGGCTTGTCCGTGTCCTATACCATTGTGACACAGAACCACAAAGGACTGATCACGGTGGATTCCACGCCCGGCCAGGGGGCGCGCTTCACTATCCGGCTGCCCCTTAATTGAACAAGACTCATGAACAGCCCTAGGACTGGAGTGCTTTGAACGACCTCTGTCAACCTCGGCGCTGCGCCCGGATTGTTTTCCCGGTTCTGCTCCCCGTATTCTCGTTGGCCGCGTCCCTTGCGCTGGGCGCCCCGACTCTTGCCGACAGCGAATACCTGATCGATTCCTGGGAAACGGATCAAGGCCTCCCGGAGAATTCGGCGACCGCCATGGTGCAGACGCCCGATGGGTATCTTTGGTTCGGCACCTTCAATGGCCTGGTGCGATTCGATGGCGTGAAGTTCGCCGTGTTCGATCCCTCGAACACGCCGGAACTGCCCAGCCCGGGCATCGTCAACCTGCACTTGGACGCCTCCCACCGGCTCTGGGTGAGCACCTATCGCGGACTGGTCGTCGGCGAGCCTCATCGCTGGACCACCTTCCGGCACGTGCCCGCCTGGACGGGCGACTATGTCCGAACGTTTAGCGAGAGCGCCGGAGTGCTCTGCGCGACCAGTTTTGACGGGAAGGTCTTCCGCGCGCGCGACGGTCGCCTCGAAGAACTGCCCGAACCGCCGGGCAAGAAAGGCGAAGGTTATCTGGGCTGCGTGGACCGACTGGGCAGGATTTGGGTCGCCCAGTGGCAGGCGCGCTACTTCGGCCGATGGGACGGACGCCAGTGGCAACTGTCCGACCTGGCGGGGACGTTGTTCCCCGACCTCGAGGGTTTGACCCGGCTGCGGAACGGGAATCTGCTGCTGGTCAGAGCAAGGGAATTGGTGCAGTTTGACGGCGAGCACGTGGTTTCACGCCTGCCGTTGCCGCCGCCGTACGAGATGCGGGGCCTCTGGAGCGTGAATGAAGATCACCAGGGCACGGTATGGATCTGCTCGCAAAGCTCGGGCTTGTATCGCGTGCAGCCGTCCGGGGCTGTCCGCCACTTCACCGCCACCAATGGACTGACCTACGACGGTCTTCGCTTCGCATTCGAAGATCGGGAGCATGACCTTTGGGTGGGAAGCGGCGGTGGGGGGCTGATGCGGTTCAAGTCCCGGACATTCGTCGCCTATGGCCAGGAGAACGGGCTTTCCGAACGCAACGTCAAAGCGGTCCTCGAGGAAGCGCCTGGCAGAATCCTGATCGGGACTTACGGGAGAGGGTTGTTTCTTTGGGACGGCGAGCGGACCTCCGTTCCGGAGACGATTCGGCAGCCTTTTACCCGGCATGCCCAATGCCTGCTCCGGGACCCTGATCTCAACCTGTGGGTTGGCGGTTACAACGGCCTTCCGAACGAAACCTGCCTGACCATCCTCACCCCCGCGGGACGGCGCGCGGTGCCGCCGGCGGAGAGTGGCGGCATCAGTATCAACGCGCTGTTCCGGGATTCCCGGGGACGCATTTGGATTGGCGGAAGAGACGGGGTTGCCGTGTTTAAGAACGGCCAATTCACACCCCCCAACCCCGCTAACGTCGCGCGCCTGCGTGACGTGTGCTGTTTCGCGGAGGACCTGCAGCGGGGTGCCATTTGGGCGGCCGGCCCTGAGGGATTGAACCAGTTCGCCGATGGCCAATGGCGAGAGGTCAAAGACCCGGCCGGCGGGCCGCTGAGGGATATTCTCTGTTTGCGCAGTGAACCAGATGGGAGTCTCTGGATTGGCGAAGCCGGGGTGGGCCTGCTCCGGCTCCAGCAGGACCATTGGTCTTCCGTGACGGAGGTCCACGGTCTGCCTACTCGCAATATCTGCTGCGTTATCCAGGACGACCACGGCTATTGGTGGCTAGGCTCCAACCGGGGCGTCATCCGGGCGAGAAAGCTCGATGTCATCCGCGTCGCCGATGGCGTTTTGGCGGACCTGCCCTGCCAGGTGTTCAACCTGAGTGATGGGCTCCCCAGCGTGGAATGCGCCTCGGGTTATCAGTCCACTGCCTCAAAAGACAGCCAGGGCCGGATCTGGTTCGCCACCATCAAAGGACTCGCCATGGTGGACCCGGCCAGGATCGACATTAACACCAATCCTCCGCCGGTGCGCTTGGAAGGCATCAGCTACCTGGAGCGGGCGGGCAGGCAAGTGGCTCTCAGCGCTCGCGAACTCCGGCCCGCGCGCGATGGCCTCAGCCCGAACTCAAGGCCGTTGCTGACGATTCCGCCGGGAAGCCGCCAACTGGAGGCGCGCTTCGCCGCGCTCTCCCTGGTCGCACCGGAAAAGGTAAGACTGAAATATCGCTTGGTGCAAAACGGAAAAACGGTCCTGTCAGGTGAAGGCGCCGGCCGCACCGTTTCGTCGCAATGGCTGCCCCCGGGAACCTACCTACTCCGCGTCACGGCCGCCAACAACGACGGCGTCTGGAACGATGAGGGAGCCATGTTGGCTTTTGTCGTGCAGCCGTTCTACTGGCAGACGCTCTGGTTCCGGCTCCTGTTGGCGGTGGGCTTTGGCGGAAGCGTCGCGGCGTCGGTCGGAAAACTCCACCTCAACCGGCTGCGGCGGACGGAGGAGCTCTTGAGACAGCAACGAGCTTTGGCCGTGGAACGCGCCCGGTCTGCCGCCCTGACGCAATACGCCTCGGACATCATCATGTTGCTCAATTCCGAAGGGCTGGTTATTTACGAAAGTCCTTCAACTTCGCGGATTCTCGGCTATGCCGAAGGCTATCTGCTCGGGAAAGACCCGATCGAGTTCGTCCACCCGGACGACCAGTCGACAACGAGACTGGCGCCTCGAGGGCTGGCGCAGGACCGCAACCCGGCGATCCTCGTCACATTCCGTTTCCGGCACGCGCAAGGCCATTGGGTTGAACTGGAATCACTGGCTACCAACTTGCTGAATCATCCTGGTGTGCAAGGGATCATGGTGACCATGCGCGATGTCACCGAGCGCAAGCGGGTGGAGGCGGAAGTTCAGCGGTTGAAGAACTACCTGGCGAACATCATCGATTCCATGCCCTCCATCCTGGTGGCAACGGATATGGCCAAGGTTGTAACCGAATGGAACCGGCAGGCGGAGATCGCCACTGGCGTCGCGGCCAGCAAGGCGATCGGGCAACCGATAACCGCGCTCCTGCCCGACTTCTCCCCCTGGATCGAGCCCCTCTTCGACGAGGTTCTGCAACGCCGTCCCGCCTCCCGGGAAAAACTGGTGTTGATCAAGAATGGAGAGCGCCATTTTTACGATCTGATGATGTATCCCCTGGCGGCCGATAATCTTCAGGGCGCCGTGCTGCGCATCGAAAACGTGACTGAGCGGATGCGCATCCAGGAACTGATGGTCCAGACCGAGAAGATGGTTTCGGTGGGCGGGTTGGCGGCCGGCATGGCCCATGAAATCAACAATCCGCTCGGCATCATCAGTCAAGCAGCCCAGAACATCGAGCGCCGTGTTTCGGCGGACCTTGCCGCGAACCGGAAGATTGCCGAGGAACTGGGCATCGGCATGGAGGCGCTACAGGCGTATTTCCAACGCCGGGAGATTCCGCAGTTCATCCGCGACATCCGGGAAGCATCGGCCCGCGCGTCCAGGATTGTGGCGAACATGCTGCAGTTCAGCCGCAGGAGCCAGGCGAGCCGGCAGCCCGTCGCGCTGGCCGAGGTGGTGGAGCGGACCGTGGAACTGGCCTCCAACGATTACGACCTGAAAAAACGTTACGACTTCCGGAGCATTGAAATCCTCCGGGAATATGACGCCGGCTTGCCCGCGGTACCGTTGGTCGCCGCGGAAATGGAACAAGTGCTTTTGAACCTGATCAAGAACGCGGCGCAGGCGATGGACGCCAATCCGCCGGAGCGCAAGCCGCGCATCATCCTGCGCCTGAAGCGGGAGGAGCCGTATGCGGTGGTGGAGGTGGAGGACAATGGGCCGGGCATGGAGGAGGCGGTGCTGCGGCGAGTGTTCGAGCCCTTCTTCACCAGCAAGCCGCCGGGAGTGGGGACCGGACTGGGCCTGTCGGTATCCTATACGATTGTGACCCAGAACCACAAAGGTCTGATCACGGTGGATTCCACGCCCGGCCAGGGGGCGCGCTTCACCATCCGGCTGCCCCTCAAATGAACAAGACTCATGAACAAACCTATGACTGTTTTGGTGATTGAAGACGATGCGAGCTTCCGCCGGACGCTGACCGCGTTTTTGGAAGACAGCGGTTACCAGGTGGCCGAGGCGGCCAACGGCCAGGAAGGCCTCGATTGTTTTGAACGCCAAAAACCGGACATAGTAGTGACTGATCTGCGCATGCCGGTGATGGATGGGTTTGAATTCATGGCTCGACTCAACTCGACCGGTTGCGGAACCCCGGTCATCGTTCTCACTGGCACTGGCGACCCACAAACACCGGCGGCGGCCCTGGACCGGGGAGCCCGCCAGTGCATCCTTAAGCCGGTCGCAGACTTGTGCGCGCTGGAGAGGGCGATCGAGCGCGCGCTTGCATCCCCGCGCTAGAGGCCGCAATATGCCGGAAGCACAGCTTATGAATGCGCCTCTCAAAGTGCTGGTCGTCGATGACGAAGAAGCGATCCGCCGCAACTTTCGTTCGTTTCTGGAGGACCATGGCTACCGGGTCACGGTGGCCGCCGACGGTGAGGAAGGCATGGCCGCTTTTTCCCGCGAACAACCATCCGTAGTGCTGACCGACCTGCGGATGGGCAAAATGAACGGACTGGAATTGGTGGCGGCCGTCCATGGCGCCAGCCCCGACACCCCACTGATCGTCGTATCCGGCACCGGCACGGTGCGGGACGCCGTCGCCGCCATTCGGCTGGGGGCTTGGGACTATGTGCTCAAACCACTGCAGGAGGAGGATGAATTGCTGGTGGTCATTAACCGAACACTGGAGCGGAGGCGGCTGGTGGACGAGGTCCGCCACTATCGCCAGCACTTAGAAGAACTGGTCAATCAGAAGACGGCCGAACTTAACCACAGCAACCGCGAACTGGCCTTGCTCAACCGGGTCATGACCGCTACGGCCGCTGAAGTAGAGCCTAAGGAGGTGCTCAGAATCGCCTGCCTCGAACTGGCGCAGGTCTTGGAAGTGCCTCAGGCGAGCGCTTGTCTCCTGAACGACGAGCGAACTGCCATTACCATCGTCGCCGAGTATGCCGCCCCGGGCCGCCCTTCGGCGCTGAACGCTGCCATTCGCCTGGCCGATAATCCGATGGTTTCAAGCCTGCTCGCACTCCAGGAACCACTGATTTCACAGGACGCTCAAAACGATCCCAGAATCGGGGCTTTCCGCGAGTTGATCCTTCGGCGCAACATCGTCTCGCTGCTCGAACTGCCGCTGGTCATCGAGGGTGAGATCGCAGGCTGCCTGATCTTCAGTACCATCGAGCCGCGTTCATTCACGCCCGGGGAGGTGGAATTAGCGCGGCGTGTGGCCGGCCAAGTCGCCGCCGCGCTGGTCCGAGCCCGCCTGAGCGAAACCCGCCGAAGGTTAATAACGGCCATCGAGCAGACCCCGGAAAGCATCGTCATCACCGATACCACCGGCTGCATCCTTTACGTCAATCCGGCCTTTGAGCAGATAACCGGCTATGCCCGCTCCGAAGCCATCGGTCAAAATGCGCGTTTGTTGAAGAGTGGCCAGCACGATGCCGTCTTTTACCAGGAACTATGGTCGAAAATCAGCGCCGGCGGAGTGTGGCGGGGAGGCCTCATCAACAAGAGGAGAAACGGCATGCTCTACACCGAGGACGTCGTTATCGCCCCGGTTCGCGACAACCACGGGGTCATCACCAACTATATTGCCGTCAAGCGCGACATCACCGAGCAGAAGAAGCTGGAAGCGCAGTTCCTGCGGCTGCAGCGGGTGGAGAGCGTCGGCCGCCTGGCCAACGGCATCGCTCACGATCTTAACAATATCCTGACTCCAGTCCTCATGTCCGCCGGGCTGATGGCGCGGGCAGACCTGCGCCCGGAGGATCGCGAGTGCGTTCAGCTCATTGACAACTGCGCGCGGCGGGGCGCAGAGATCGTGAAACAACTGTTGCTCTACAGCCGCGGCGGAGAAGGGAAAGTTCGTGAACTGGATGTGGGCAAGTTGGTGCAGGAAACCGCGCGCATCGTGCAGGAGACATTTCCCAAGTCAATCGTGTTTCGGCTGCGCCTGCCGGGAGAACTATGGCCGATAGCCGGTGATCCGACCCAACTCCACCAGGTTTTGCTGAATCTGTGCGTCAATGCCCGGGACGCCATGCCGGAAGGGGGCACTTTGGAAATGGGCGCCGAGCACGTCGAGCTGGATGAACTCTCCTGCAAGGCCAATCCTGAAGCCAAGGCTGGAACTTACGTCGCGTTGAAGGTCGCGGACACGGGCACCGGCATCCCCCCCGGGATTCTGGACAAGATCTTTGAGCCCTTCTTCACTACCAAGGAAGTGGGCGAAGGCACCGGCCTGGGATTGGCGACTGTGATGGGCATTGTCAAGAGCCATGGCGGCTTTATCGAGGTCGAGAGCCGCCTTGGGCAGGGCACGCAGTTCGTGGTTTACCTGCCGACGCTCAAGTCACGGAGCGGCCGTGAGTCTGCCGCCCCAACCCCGGCGGCGGTTCGGCAAGGGGCGGGCGAATGGATTCTCGTGGTGGAAGATGAGGAACCTATCCGCCGCATCATCCAGCGCGTGCTTGAGCGCAATGGCTACCGCGTGCTCATGGCCGGCGACGGCAACGAATCACTGGCCATCTATTCCGGCAAGAAAGCGGAGATCAAGGCGGTGATTCTCGACATGTGGATGCCGTCCATGGATGGGCTTGCCACGATTCGGGCGTTGGCGAAGCTGGACCCTGCCGTCCGCATCCTGGCGACCAGCGGACTGCCGGAGATGCGGAGACAGGCGCTGGAGGCGGGGACCGTAGTGAGAGGGTTTTTGCCCAAGCCGTGGCATCCCTACGAACTGCTGGCAGCCTTGGAACAGGTGCTTCGATGAGTTGGAAAGGCACACTGTGAAAGCACGGATTCTTTTAGTGGACGACCACGAGGTCGTGCGGGATGGGCTGCGGCTCAAGATTCGCCATCAACCGGATATGGAGGTGATAGGCGAGGCCGGCAACGGGCGCGTTGCGCTCGAGCGCGCCAAGGCCTTGTCACCCGATCTGGTGCTGGTGGACATACACATGGAGGGCATGAACGGCATCGAACTCTCGCGCCAGCTCTTGCGCGAGCATCCCCAGATGAAGATCGTGGTTCTATCCGCTTTTCCGGACCCGGATACGGTCAACCAGGCAGTTCAGGCAGGAGTTTGCGGCTACCTGCTCAAGGCCAACGCCGCGGATGACCTGCTCCGGGCAATCCGCGTGGTCCTGGCGGGAAAGACTTATTTTTGCCCCGAAGTGGCTGCTGCGGTCGTGGCAGATTATAGGCGGCTGCTCTTGGCCAAAGAGAATCCGCCCCCACCCCTCCTGTCGGAGCGCGAGCGGGAAGTCCTCAAGCTGACAGCCGAAGGCGCCAGGACCAAAGAGATCGCGGCCCAACTGCACATCAGCCTCAAAACCGTGGAAACTCACCGGGCACATCTGATGACCAAACTCGGATGTTCCTCTGTCGTCGAGCTTACACGATACGCCCTCCGCGAGGGTATCGCCTCCCTCTGACTCCCCATCCCGCCCCCGCGCGGAAGGGGGTCCGCCAGGGAATCCCCCGGCACCTTCTAAGGGTTTTCCCGCGCTTGGGCGCCGTCCGCCTAAGGGGATTCCCGCCCCACAGAATCAAGGTTCTTTCAGTTCCAGAAAAAACGCCGGATGCCGATGTCAACCGTGACGGCAAGGCGTGCCCGCCGGCTTGATCTGCCGGACTCCGGAGGGCGTCACGGAGAATCCGGTGCCCATGCCCGCCGTAATCGGCAAACGCCTGTCACAAACGCGATGTGAAAAGCAGATGACATTACAGACTCGGCTAATGTTTAACCTGGCGGCCGGCGTTGGGCTGGTCATCACCGGCTTTCAAACCCTTCAGTCCTGCAAACTGCAGGGCCATTTTGAGCGGGTGGGACAGGCCAACGCCCGGATACTCAAAGACAGCCTGACCAGCAGCGCGGACAATGTTCAACGCGCCCTCGAGTTCGGCATCTCAACCGCCATCGCCGCCGGCGACATGGACGTGTTTGCAAAGGTCGCCAATCTGCAAAGGAATCTGCGCGGCTTGCAGGAATTCTCGCTCTACAACGAAAAGGGCCGGGTCGCCTATTCCTCTGACCCCTCGCGTCTCAAGAGTGAGATGGAACCCGGGTTGAGGCAGCAATTGTTCAGCAAACCGGACCGCAGGGTCCGCGAGTCCCCGGGTCAAATCGAGATTTTCGCGCCGTGTGTGGCGACGAAGGCCTGTCTCGAATGCCACACCGGTTGGAAGCTGGATATGGTCGCCGGGGTGACGCTAATCCGTTACTCCAAGGGGGCGATGCTTAAGGCGGAAAACGACAGTCTGCTGGCGACCCGGCAAGCGCGGCGCAGCAGCCTGCTCTTGGCCACCGTGACTATCGTCGGGAGCTTGCTGGCCATGATCGTTCTTGTAGCCCTGGTCATTCGCCCCATTGCCCGGCGCCTCGACCGCGTGGCGGAGAGTCTGGACTGCGAAACCCGGCAACTGAATGACAACGCCACCCAGGTTTCATCCACCGCGCAATCCATCGCCCAAGGCGCCAGCGAACAAGCCGCT
>Ga0181533_1003262_pt1 | contig 17821 bp, 9 predicted proteins | sample PEATcosm2014_Bin_45_FD_119772 | JGI IMG/M metagenome (GOLD analysis project Ga0181533, IMG submission 119772) | Peatland microbial communities from MTU Mesocosm Facility, Houghton, MI, USA - PEATcosm2014_Bin11_60_metaG | ecosystem: Environmental > Terrestrial > Soil > Wetlands > Peat | place... | reverse complement strand
CCTTCGGCATTCCTCTTACCTCTTCCGGCCCAAGTTTTCCAGCCCTTCGAGAAGGGCTTCTATAGGCGCTAAGGATTCAGCGCCTGCGGCGCTGAATCCTTTCACCTATAAGGGGCGATCGAGTGGCTCGCCCTTTCAGGGCTTGCGGCTGTGACCGCTCCTGGGTCCCCTCCAGGGCGTTGCCCTGGGCCTCGAGTTTCTACATATTGAAGCGAGGGGTTCGTTCCCCAGCGCTCGAATAGTGATAAAAGAGCCTATGGTTCCTGCAAAATACGTTTGCTTGTGTATAAAATGTCATACATATAGCATGCACTTACGCAAATTTTTCGCCTTTTGCAGTGGGCAAATTGTCATCGTTTTGTTTGTTTTCATATATATACTGGCTTCGCTCGTCATTTATTAACATCTTTTTTTCCGGGCTCGCTCCCCGCGCGACTTTTCTCCTCCACTTCGACGATTGGACCTCCCCGTAGCGGATGATTTGTCGTGCGTTTTCCGCATCGTTCTGGACATTCGTCAATATCCTACGGGCGACCCTGTGGGGCTGCCCCGTTCCGTGCCCGTCCCTACCCTCCTCCACTAAGCCAGAGCCCAGGTGTCTTGTCAACAGAATTCTTGCCTAATTTCCTACCGGTAGGAAAAGATTTTACAAAATTGGCTCGCCATTTCCTACCGGTAGGAAATGCTGCGTTGAAAGTTTCCGATTTTCCACACACTGATCGCACCCTCACCCCGGCCGGCGCCACGTGGAAAATGTAGAAACTCCAGCCCCAGGGCGTTGAAGCTGTGAAAAAATGAACAATCTCACGCAAAGGCGCAGAGACGCAAAGAAGCGCAAAGGAGAACTCCTTTGTTTGCTTGGCGGCCCTTTGCGTGAGTTGTTCTTGTTCTTCAATCAATTTTTCACAGCTTCGTTGCCCTGGGCTGAGGTAGGTCGCCCCTCTGGGGCTGAGCCGCCACCCGCCCACCAGCGATTTCGCAAACGGTAGGGCGGCGATGCCGATCTCCAACCTGCATCGCCGGGAGGCGGAAGGCCGACCGGGAATCTTGGTGGCACGCCTGGGCGCGCGCAGCGAGGATACGAGGGGCTCCGCGCTGCAGCGCCCGGAGCCCGCCGCGGTCTTCGCTCGGGGTTGTGAAGTCGCCCGGCGTTTAAAGCGCAACGGCCTGCTGCGCTCGCCGGGGGGCGCGGGCGCCTCGTGGTGGCGGTGGACGGGATGGAAATCTGTCCTATAGCCCCAAAGCCAGCAAAGCGCCCATCAACAAGTCACATACGAACCATCCGCCAGCGGTCTACGAAATCGCTGACCCTGTCATTCGGGCGCTTTTATTCTTGTCCACGGGATGGTACAATAAGCGCATCGGGATTTGGTAGGCAAATTTCTGGGAACTTGGGCCGGGAAAAGTTTGGATCAAAAACCATCCTGAAATGGAGGGATGGATAGGGCATGACCAGCGCTGGAATCGCGTTTCGCCGCATTTGTAGCGGGTAGGGACGACTGCAAACTCTAAAGCCGGGGGTGGCTCAAGCTTTGGTTCCGGTGCCCAAAGTTCTATTCCGGAGGAGACAATGAAGAAGGTATTGGGGATCCTTTTTGTAATGCTGGCGGTGACGTCGGGAGCGTGGGCGCAGGACAAGAAGAAGGTTGCAGTTTTGGATTTTGACTACGGCACGGTGAAAACAGCAGTGCAGGCTTACTTTGGCACTGACCAGGACGTGGGCAAAGGCATCTCGCTTTTGCTGGAGCAGAAGCTCGTTCAGGACGGAAAATATCGAGTGATTGACCGCAATGCCATGGACAAGATCCTTAAAGAACAGAATTTTTCGAACAGCGACCGCGTTGATCCCAACTCGGCCGCCAAGATTGGCCGCATCCTGGGAGTGAATGCCATCATCACCGGCAGCATCACCCAGTTTGGGCGCGACGATAAGCACATGGGAGCGGGCGGTGGAGGCTATGGTCTGGGGAGGTTTGGCCTCGGCGGAGCCGGCAAAAATGAGTCCAAGGCCGTCGTGAACGTCACCGCCAAAATGATCGATATCAACACGGCGGAAATCCTGGCAGTGGCAACGGGCAGCGGACAATCGAAGCGCGGTGGCTTTAGCCTCGGTGGCGGAGGAGGCGGCTGGACCGGTGGCGGCGGCGGGCAGGTCGACATGGGCAGCAGCAATTTTGCCAATAGCATCCTCGGCGAAGCGGTGAATGCCTCGGTCGCCGACTTGGGCCAACAACTTGACGACAATGCTGATTCGCTGCCCACCGTGAAAGTCGTGGTCTCGGGGTTGGTTGCTGATGTTACCGGTAATACCTTGATTCTGAACGTGGGCACCAAAGCCGGGGTCAACGTCGGCGACCACTTGGGGATTTTCCGCAAAGGCAAGGAAATCCGCGACCCGGCGACCGGTAAGGTTCTGAAGGTGGTTGAGACCCGACTGGGCGATGTGACGATAACCGAAGCGGATGAGACCTCTTCCACGGGCACGTATTCCGGGTCAACGCCTCCCAACGTCGGCGATGCTGTGCAGACGGTGCAGTAGCGGGCGCTCTCTAAATTAGGAGGTCAATGATGAGCTTTCAAGTCGGAGATACGGTCGGAGATTATCAGATTATCGGCCTTTTGGGCGCCGGCGGGATGGGTAGGGTTTATAAGGTCAAAAACACTATTTCTGACCGCATTGATGCCTTGAAGGTCTTGTTGCCTAATCTTGCCGATGACCAAGAGTTGGCGGACCGCTTCACTCGCGAAATCAAGGTGCTGGCAAGCTTGAATCATCCCAATATCGCGGGTCTCCGAACCGCCTTTCGCCTGGAGAACCAGCTCCTCATGGTCATGGAGTTCGTCGAGGGCACGACCCTGGAGGAAAGAATAAAGGCGGGGCCGGTTCCCGTCGAGGATGCCATCGGCTACATTATGCAGGTCCTGGCGGCGCTGGGTTACGCTCATAAACGCGGCGTCATTCACCGGGACATCAAACCTGCCAACATGATGCTGACCACCGACAACGTGATCAAGCTCATGGACTTTGGAATCGCCAAGTCCAAAACCGAACGGAAGCTGACCCAGACCGGCACCACCATGGGATCGCTCTACTACATGTCGGGCGAGCAGGTGCAGGGCGAGGAGTTGGATGGCCGTTCGGATCTGTACTCGGTCGGGGTTTCTCTCTACGAGTTGGTCACGGGTTCGCGACCCTTTCAGGGCAAGAGTGATTTCGACATCATGATTGCACAACTGCAACAGACTCCCCTGCCGCCGATCGAAATGATGCCCGAGTTGCCCAAAGCGCTCAATGACATCATCGTGATCTCTCTCGAAAAGGACCGCGCCAAGCGGTTTCAAACCGCCGAGGCGTTCAGCGCAGCTCTAGCAAGCATCACCCCGGCGCAGATTAACTCGACTCCGATGCAGGCATCCGCGTCGGGTTTGATGCCCACGGTAACAGCGCCGGCCCCGCCCGCCCCGCCTACACTCACGCAGCCGATGGCGGTGAGTGGGCCGGTTTCCGCTCCGGGGGGTTACATCCCCACCGCCAATGTGCCCACGGTGATGGCTCCACAGCCGGAGGCTCCCGCGGTGACGACGCCCCCTCCGCCCGAGCCCTCCCACGGCGTCCCCCCGCCCAGCGCCCTCAAAGGCTATCGCGGGCTTTACATGACGCTGGGGGCCTTGATTGTCGTGGCGATTATTGTCCTGGCCGCGACGCAGCTTCCGCGGATCATGAAGACCCACGCCAGCGGAGAGCAAACTGCCCAGGTGACTGCGCCCGCTGCGCCCGTTGACGGAGCGCCTAGCACCCCAGCAGCCGATACCACCACGCAGCCGTCGGCGGGCGCACCGAGTTCCTCCCCCGCTTCGACCTCTCCCATCCCCGACGCCACCCAACCCGCGAGCGGAGCTGCCGCGAGTGATGGCAGTCCCCCTCCGGTGGTATCGGGAGCTGCACAGGGCACATCTTCAGGGTCGCCTTCCACCGCGAATCCGGTCAATCCAGGCGGGAGCACGACGCACACCCCAAAGAAGTCCCCTAAGAACCAAGCCGCTCCTCCCAGTTCAGGGGCGGCAGGAGGCCAGAACGCTTCGCCCCCAGTGGCCGGTGGGGCAGGCCAGGTCGTTTCGCCCCCAGTGCCGAGCGGGGCAGGCCAAGTTGCGCAACCACCCGCGGCGAACAGCGCCGTCATCGCCCAGGAACTTGAGGAGCTGGGAGATCTTCATATCAAACTATCAGTCCGTGCCCAGGCTGAGAACGACAATGTGGACAACTTGCGCAAGCAAATGGCGGCCCAAGGCAACAATTTGCGATCTGATATTTCTGCCTCACAGACCCGTATGAAGATATATATGGATAAGTACGATGCGGCTATGAATGCCGGAGACCCGGTGGCGGCAAAGAAATATATGAGTTTGGCGGAGCGTGAGGTCGAGACCTTAGAGAAATTTTTCGGCCACTAGTCCCGTGCCCGCCTAAAGAGGTACCGAGCGTACTCTTTCCCCGCAGCATTCGTATCGATTTCGAATGCTTCCGTCAAGCACTAAACCAGGCGATCACGGACTAAGCACACCACCGTCCCGCCAAGGCAGTGAGCGGCTCCGAAAAGGACTGAAAGCGAACCCACTTGACGGCAGGTTGGTCTTTCAGAGAGGCAAGCGGCATGAAACCCAATTCCATCATCCGCTCGGCTGCCGACTCGGTCATAAGAACTTCTGCGCAGGGCGTTGTTCTGGGCTCGCCATCAACGGTGAGAATGTGAATAGGCAAACCACTGATTTCGGAGGCCGCCCCGGGTCGAAGATCCCAGCCCTGCTCAGCGAAAGTCTGGGCCAATAGCAAAACCGCGGCGAAGGCTGGGTTCGCCCAAAGATAATCTTCGTGAGCGGCGGAATCAGAAAACTCCTCGAACTCAAACAGCTCCGTCGAATCGGTATCCTTCCCGTACGGCAAGCGCAGAAGAAAGCGGGGTAAGGCCAATCCCAGATAACCGGCTTCGGGCAAACCCCGCAAGGTTGCCCACGCTGCGGCGGCTTCAGGGGTGGGCTGTTTGGTCCACTGGCGCGGGTCAGGCAAGTCGGCAACCGACTCGCACCCCAACAGATGCGGGCTCGCACCCGCCAGAAACGGAGCACCCGCTGAGGCGGCGACCTTCGCCATGCGCGCGAGCAGTGCCGCATCCCGCTGTGAAGGCTCAAAGGTGAAGTTGCCAGCCAGCACCGCCCAAGGCTCTGCGCCCGGTGTACCTACGGTCTTTTCCACCAGCAGCCGGTAAATCCCTGTGGAGCGCAAGTTCTGGGAAGAGGCAAGATCCCGCGCCAATTCCTCTTTGCTCACATCGATCAGGTATAATTTGAGACGATCACTGGTCTCGATGTTGCGCACCAGGAAGAAGACGGCTCGCCACGCAGCCTCCAGGGCTTGTAACTCGGGGAGATGAAGGAGGGCGCACATCTGGGCACTCGTCACCCGGTCAATCAGCGCTACGACCTCCGCTTGTCGTGGATCAGCCTTGGAAACGACGTGCGGAGCAACAATCTTATGGACGAATGAGGTCCACTGGTCGGGTGCGCGGGAGGCGGCCGATTGGCCTGCTCTCGCTTCGGTTTCCTCGGCCAGTTGATCCAAGAAATTCCCCGACACGACCTGTTGCACATCAGCATTCGAAATGCGATGAGGCTCGGGGCGGGTCGGGGGAGCGGCGCTGGGCCGGGCCTGCACGATTCCTATCTCCTCAGCCGTTTGTGCGAACGTCTCCGGGTCACTAAGTTTGTCCCGAGTTTCGCGAAGCTTGCGAAATAGTTGGGCCTGCTGGAAGAGCCGGTCGGGATGGAAATCGTCTAACTCGCCAAACTTCAGCGCAGTTTCGGCCTCGCCTTCTCCACCCAGTTGCAAATTCAGCCGGGGCGAGATCTTGGCAAAGACAGAGTCGAAGTTGTCGCGGTCCACCAGGATGGGCCGCTTACTTGCCAAGGCATCACCGATCTCGATCAGATGGCGATTCGCCCGGCCGCTGAAATCTCCCAGGATCGCGATTCGGAAAGGAGTTTCAGACTCAGGCTTCGACGGGACCCTTTCACGGCCCCCACTCACATCTAAATGAATCTCACCAAAAGAGTCACGGTTCGGCATCGGGTTGCACCTCATCTCTAGTAGTAAGTGGCTCCAAACTCAGGAACTAAAACGACCACCTAGATTGTACGCGCATTTCTTGTTGCAACCAAGCCTTGGGTCAATCGGTGATCATTCCATCCCCTGACGAATTGGGGCACGCACAGAGGCTTGCAAATCTCAAAAGTTTCGATAGAATGATCTGTTTCCTGCTCGGAGCGGAACCAGCCAGAGTCAGCCCGGGGAGGGAAGGATTCTATTGGCGGCCTCAATCTGCCCTCTACATCGACCTCAAAACCCAAGAGGGAGATCATCCCCAACCTCGCGCTGGGGTTTCCCCAATACCGAGGGCGGCTCGAAATCGAGGGGGCGGTGAAGCCAAGATCTCGACACTTTTCCTAATGGCCGCGTGGCTGGGGGGATTTAGAGAGCAAATGGGGGGAGAGGTGTGGGATCCGAATGTGCGGCTGGAACGAGAGGTTGCAATCGGCGAAATCGCCACAGATCGGGTTGTGCAGGCACGTGGGCGTGGGGGTAGGACAAGGCTAGGGCTACCCTCGTAACAAGCTGCGAGGGCGAGGTTTCAAGCTGATGGATCAGAAGGTCGTGCAGAAAATCGGCAAGTACGATATCCTCGGCGAGTTGGGCCAGGGGGGCATGGGAGTGGTTTACAAAGCCCGCGACCCTCTGATTGGGCGCCTCGTAGCGCTGAAGACCGTCACTCCTGAATTGGTTTCCAATCCCGAAATTCTCACGCGCTTTTATCGCGAGGCGCAGGCCGCCGGAGCTCTCCAGCATCCCAATATCGTAACGGTTTTCGATCTCGGGGAATTTGAGGGTCACCCCTACATCGCCATGGAGTTCGTGGAAGGCGAAAGCCTGCAAAGCATCATTGCGCGGCAGTCGAAAGTCCCCCTGGCCGTAAAGCTGAAATTGGCGGAGCAGGTCTGCTCGGGGCTCGATCACGCGCATAAGCACGGCGTTGTCCATCGCGACGTCAAGCCCGGGAATATCCTGGTCAAGAACGACGGTACGGTCAAGGTCGTCGATTTCGGGATTGTGCACCTCGAGACTACGACCCTCACCAAGACGGGCATGTTCATGGGGACCATTCAATATGCTTCTCCCGAACAGCTCAATGAGGGACATGTCGACGGACGGTCCGATCTGTGGTCGGTGACGTGCGTCATTTACGAGCTTATTGCCTATAAGAAGCCTTTCGAAGGATCGAATTTCGGCGCCATTGTCGCCAAGATTCTGAGTTCGGAACCCGAGCCCTTAAGCCGCTGCTGCCCGGGAGTGCCCGCCGAGCTGGACCATGTCATCGCCAAAGGCCTCAAGAAAAATATCGAGGAACGCTACCAGTCCTTGGACGAGTTATTGGCGGATCTTGTGCCCATCGGGGAAAAAGTGCAGCGGAGCCTGATTGGCGACCTGCTGGAGGAAGCCCGGCAACTGAAGGAGAAGGGCGACCTGAACGGCGCCCAGGAAAAGGTCCGCGCTATCCTGATCCTCAACCGAACCCATGGGGAAGCGAAACGTCTCAGCGCTGAAATTACGGCGGAACTCCAACCGCTCTCGTCCACGCCCAAAGTGCGGGAATTGGTCTCCGCCGGCCAACAGGCGTTCAGCCGGGGAGAATATGCTGCGGCCCTTCGCGCCCTGGAGGAAGCCCTGGAGCTGAATCCGAACGATACGCAAGCGCGCAGCCTGAAGGAGCGGGCGGCGCGGGAGCAGGACCGGCTGCGACGCGTTCACGAAGCGCTGGCGGCCGGCCAAAAGGCCATGAAGCAAGGAGATCTGACGGGGGCGGAACTGGAACTCCAGAAGGTTCTCGAACTGGACCAGAATAATCCCCAGGCGTCTAGCCTCTTGACGGAAATTCGGCGGGACCGGTCCGCGCGCGAGAAGGATTTCCGGCTTAAGGAGGTTTTGTGGAAGGCTGACAACCTGGTGGCGGAAGGGAAGTACCCCGAGGCGCAACTGGAGCTCGCGGCGTTGCAGAAAGAGTTTCCTGAAGCGGAGGAAGTCCGCCAGAAACTCTCGGGGGTGAACAAGCGCCTGGCTGAACCGGCGGCGGCCGGGGGTTCCCCCGGAGCGGGGGCCGCCCTCGACAAGGCACAATGGCGAGATACTCAGATTGCCGAGGCTACGAAGTTTCTCGCCGGAAATGATGTTCTCCGCGCTATCGCGTTGCTAAGTAATGTGCAGGAGGAATTCCCGGCGGATGCAAAGGTCGAGGCGTTACTCCAGCAGGCTGAACAGAAGAAAGCGCGAGCGGCCGCGCCGCCGATCAAGCCCGCTCCTCCCGTTCGGGTTCGAACCGAAAAGCCCCAGCGATCTGTCGGGATGATGCTCGGGGGGATTGCCTTGGCCATTGCCTTGGGCATCGGTAGCTTCCTTTACTATCAACACGCGCACCCGGCAGGAGGAACTTCTGCCTCACCGGAGCAGATTCAGCTCGAACACGACGCCAAGCTCTTACAGGATAATGGTAATCGCGATGCCGCCCTGAGCAAGTGGCGCGATCTGGCCGCCCGGAAGGGACCTTTGCAGTACGAAGCGAAAGGAGCCGTCACTCAGATTACGCGTCAACAGGAGATCGAAAAGCAGGAAAAGTCCCTCTTTTCCCTGGGAATGGCCGCGCAACAGGAAAAGAAGTGGGATGATGCCGTGGCGCTTTATCAGAAGGTGGCCGACTTAAACGGCCCGATGAAAGACCAAGCCCTCCAAGCCCTTGACAGTGTAAAAGAACTGCAATCCGGACAAGACGCCTCGACCTTGGAAAAAGAAAAGTATAACCAAGCCGAGGCTGCCCTCGAGCAGGAAAACTACGCTCGGGCGCGGGTATTGTTCCAGCAGGTTCTCGACCTCAACGTTCCGGGATCAACCTTGGCAGCCAAAGCACAAACGCAATTGGCAACCGTCACGGCAATCCAACAAACCAAAGACAAGTTCGCAGTGGCGGAGAAAGCGCAAAATAGTGGCGATTTGAATGGCGCCTTGGCGGGATTTCAGGATATCGCCGCAAAACCCGGACCTCTCCAAGCGCAAGCGCAGTCGCGCCTCCAACAGATCAACCAGATTGTGGCGGCCAATCAACAAAAGCAACAAACAGAAAAAGCTTTGCAGGATAATCTGAAGAAGTTCCAAGACCTGAAGAGCCAGAAAAAGTATGGGGAGGCTGCGGCGCTCCTTGCCCCCATCAGCCAAACGGGCGGAGATGCGAACCAACTCAAGAATGAATTGGAGTCCGCCGAGCAGTCGGAAATGCAGGCCCTGACCTACCAATTCAACCAGGCGAAGAACAACAAGGATATCACCTCGCTCCAACGGCTCAAGGCCCAGTTCCAGACCCTCGCCTCCGCCAGCGGAGTTCCCGCCAGCCAAGCTCGTGATTACGCCGAGAATCAGATTCCCTCGGCCATCAATCAAATCAACCAAGCGAACCAGCCCAAGCCTCAGCCCCCGGCGCAAGCGACGCCTGCTCCTTCCCCGGCCCCTGCGGCCCCCTCGGCTCATGCCCCGGTGGTCACGTTGATCGTCTCGGGTACCTACCGTCCTTGGTCACGATCGGTGCAAAAGGGGCAGGTGGTTCCCGATTATAGTGTCGAGGGCGGACTGAAGCCTCTGAACCTCACCCTGTCTCCCGTGCAAGGAGCGCCGAGCGGTAGCATCGTTACGCTGATAATCAATATCGACGAAAATGGAAATGTCTCGCCCGACCGTGTCACATTTGACCAGAGCGGTGTGAGTTCCACCGTGATGGAGGCGGCGAAAAAATGGAAATTCAACCCGCCCATGGTAAAGGGAAAGCCCGTAAAGACCAGCGTTACGGTTAAAGTCACTTTCTAATCGACTTTTCTTGGCGTAGGCCGGTACGGCCTAAGTTACCCGACGAAGGTGCTGCGAAGGTCTTCTGACCCTGAGCGCACCCATCGCCAAGGAAGGGAAGTGAGTACCGCCAAAACTCGACTGATCGCAACCCCATTTTTGCCAACCGAAAACGTCCCGGAGCCTTTATGAATCGTCGGAAATTTCTCGAGACGACCATCCTTGGTGCAGGTGGGGTTATTTCGGGCCCCCCAGGCCGCTTGTCCAACTCGCCGGCACTCGAAAGCCGCGACGGCTACGTCCGGCATGAGCAGGGCCGCTGGGTTATCGGAACATCCTTCGTGGAAAAAGTTATCACATTAGAGGATGGTCGACTGGCGCTTGCCTCTTTCAGGAACAGGATCTCAGGTCGCGAATGCATCCAAGGTAGTGCATCGTCGAACGAGATCCGCCTGACCGCTGACGGGCAAGAAATCACCGGCGGGAGTGGCGGCTGGGAACTGGTGGGAGAGGACTCGAACCGGCGATCGCAGGGCGAACTGCAACTCGACTTGAAACTACGGCATGGGCCTCTGCGAGTATCCAAGCATTACGTCGTCTATCCCGGTAGCCCGGTCATCCGCGAGTGGCTTAGCATCACCAACGATTCCCCAAAGCCGATCAGCCTCAGTGATCCCGGGTTTCTCGAGTCCTGTATTTTCGCCGCTGACGTGGAGAACCTTGACCTCTATTACATGACTGGCGGGGGTGCGTTCAACGGCTCGCAGTTGCTGAAAAGAGACAAGATGAACGCCGCCTACGCCCGCACCTTCGACTCCTACGATCCCTCCGACATGGGGCCGCGGGGACTCAGTTATAGCGCCCACCTCCCGCTGCTGGTCCTGCACAACGCGCGGGCGATGGACGGGATCATGGTCGGCTGGGACTACCTTGGTCATTGGATGCTCAAGGCGGGCAATTATCATGGTAGCCCCGTCAATCTCTCGCTGCTCGTGGCGGGCTATCGCCAGGACCTGAAGCCGGGCGAGAGCATTGAAACCCCCAAAGCTTTTGCCGGAACTTTCACCGGCGATTTGGACGCCATGGGAAACCTGCTCCTCGACTGGCAATACGAGTACCTGTGGGATCTGACCAATTCGGATTACTTTGCCAAGGCCCGGTGGGCGGTAAACTGGCCTATGCCGTGGGTAGGTGCGGGCGGAACCCCCAGTGCCGATAATTGGGGAAGGCGCTTGGCTCTGGACCTTCGCTATGTGGATTTACTCCGGGAAACAGGCGGCGACATTCTGTGGGATGACGCCGGCTGGTATGACAAGTGGGGAAGCTGGAACGGTCCAGAGTGGCGTTTGACGACCGAATACCTGGCCAAGCATGGCATGAAGTGGGCACTCTGGTATCCCACTTTCTTCGCTACCCCTGATTCTGAAGTTGGGCAGCAGCACCCGGAGTGGCTGATTCCAACACAGGATGTATTGGAGCAATCTATCAAGGCCACCGCCGACTGGCAGCGTCAACTCCTCGACAAAAGCGTGGAGGCCTGGGGTGATTTTCAGTGGCGCTTTGATGGCCCTGAGGGGACCAGTGCTACCGATACCGGCTACCTCGACTCAGACCGGAATTTTCGCGAATTGGTCGAGGGTTTCAAGCGGGGTCACAAGGCCTGTGGAGTCGATGCCTGCTCTGGCGGTGGCCGTTGGATCAGCTATGAGTTAGCCCGCCTCGCCGAGTCCGGAGAGTATACGGATGGTGGCGTCGGACCTTACAGCAACTACTATACGTCGCTGTTGGTGTCTCCCGACAAGTGCCACAACGTCGTCGACTTCGACCACACCTATTACAATCCCGCGAGCGACCGCACACACCTTTGCCTGAACCCCTGCTGGTATCGCGATCCGGGCGACGGGCCTGACCTGGAGGCCATCCGCAAGGACTGGGAAATCTACCATTACTTGCTCGCGCAGGGTGTGGCAGGGCGCTGGAGTCATGTCTTCCGGCCTGCCGTTGAGGGCGACGATGCCGTGTGGTATTTCCAGCGATTGGACCGCACCGGCTCCAAGGGTGTCATCATCACCAAACATGCGATGCTCGGTCCCATCTACTACCTCATCTCGAAACCGAAAGAACGTACGGAATCCGATTCCTATTTCGGCGGCTCTGGGGTTATGTGCAAGCTGACGACGACGGAAGTTGTGCGTGCCGACACGGGAATCTATGAAGACCTGGTTGACCATGATTATCGCTACTACGGCGTTCCTGGCGAAGCCTACGGCCCACTGAATTTCCAATACTCATCGGAGGGGGGACCGAAGTCCTACGTCACGTCCATTGAGAAGCTCGGCCGGCGGCAGGCGGTAAAGGGCAAGTTCTTTGGCATAGCGATTCAGCTCGGGGGCGAGCCCATTACCCTTACGCATCTCGGGCAGTATGCCGAGCGGGACGCCCAAGGTATCTACACCCTCATGGTCGTTCGCGCTGAAGACGGCGCGATCCTGGCCTCGGCGGATCTCGATACGAGCAAGGGCCATGCCGACGCATTGGGATTCAAGTACGCCGCGCTCGACACACCGCTGCGCCTCGATGCCGCGCCCCGCAAGCCCGTAGTCATCAAGCCGCATGGGCTGAAGCCCGCGGCGATCTACGACGTTCGTTGCGCTAAATCGAATTACCAGGCGTCAAGGTTGGGAAGGGACCTGATGCAGGCTGGCGTTGAACTCGAACGCGTCGAGCCCGGTGAGTTAATCTTCCTCAATCTCCCACATTATCCAGGTTCCGGAAGCGATCAGACGTCCCCGACCCCTCCCGTACGGGTAACAAAGCGTCTGGGGACGAACCTTGGCGTCCAGGGCGTCGAGGTTAACTGGGAGCCGGGCAGCGACAACAATTGGGTATCCTACAACGAAGTCCTGAAAGACGGGGTGGTAGTTGCGAAGGCGGCAAAAGGCTCTTTCTTCTTTGATTACAAGGAAAGCCCCTGGCAATCCCTTGCGGCTCGATACGAGGTTCGCACCGTGGATGGCGACGGCAACCGAAGTCCTTCGGTGGTGGCGGAGTTGGTACCGGGCGATGCGGAGACGTACACAGCGCTGGGCGGCTTCAGCCCGACTCAAGGCGGGCATCAGTGGAGATATGAAGAGGCTGTGGAAGGCGCCGGATTCGCAGAGATGCGGTGGGACAACGGTGGGTACGAGGGCAGGTGGGTCGGCTCAGGCATGGCTACCATTGGACGAATCTGGATGCAACCGGGCGCGGAGTCGGATGTCTCCCGCACTTTCCTGGCGCCCGCGGATGCAGTGCTGACGATCTCGGGGTCCATTCGAAAGGACCCCAGTGCCCAAAATGCTCACCCGATCAAAGCGCGCATTCTGCACAACGACCAGCAAATCTGGCCGGCAAGCGGCTGGGCGGAAGTTCTCCCTGAGTTCGCAAAGACCATCGAGTGCATGGTGGAGGGCATTCTCGTAGCGAAGGGTGGTTCGGTGCGATTCGTCCTCCAACACTCAGGCCGCATTGCACCGGATGCCGCGATTTGGAATCCGTCCGTGCTGGTGAGCCGCATACACTAGCCTATTCAGACTCTTCCGAGGAAATGACATGGGCAGCGCGGCCCCACGTCATCCTGGATGAATGCAACTTCGGATCCTTGACGCACATTGCCGGGGTGATGAGGCAGGGTACTCAGAATAATCGGAAGCTGACTTCCACCATGACGCGCACCGGCACCGGCGTACCGTTTCGCATGGCAGGTTTGAACTTCCACGTTCTTACGGTTTCGACGGCTTTTTCATCCAGGCCGAGACCGAGGGGTTTTACGACTCGGCAATCCGTGACGTCCCCTTTGGCATCGACGATGATCCACAGGACGACGGTGCCTTGGTACTTCGCCTTGCGAGCTTCCTCGGAGTAAGCGGGATCGGGCTTGAAAATGGGGACCGGCTCACTGACATTACCTCCCACGCTATACACCCCGCCCCCCACGCCGGCGAATTCGCCGGGACCAAGCCCGCCGCCATGGCCGGAACCAATCCCCGTGCCTTCTCCGCTTCCGATGCCACCGCCAAATCCTGGGCCGTTCGAGGGAGGGCCCACCACGCCATTCGGATCACCCCAAGGCATGTTGGAACTCATTTGCGGGAGCTTTAGTTCCGGCGGCCCCAAGAGGGTAGGCGTAACCTGAAGCTGCGCGTTCGGGTTCGGAATAACCGCCATGGGCGGCGCGAGCTGCACCTTGGAAAACTTGGGAATGGCGCCTTTCGACGCCGGCGTCGGCGAGCGATCTCCACCGCCCCCACCGCCCCCGGCCTTCTTGCCCCCTGCGGGAGTCAATTGCGGGAGGTAGGGGGAGATGTCCACGGCCACGACCTTGCTGGCGGCCTTCACCGGCTGCCACATGCGGGAAAGGATGAAGGGTAGCAAGAGGAGCGCCAGCGCGATGGTGTGCACCAGCACGGAATTGACCCAGGAAGCGGCTTGCATACGATAGTCGCGCCAAATGTCGGGAGGGTACGGCCGACTTTTAAATATCAGCGAGCCCGCAAATTCGCCCAGGGCAAATCCTGCTACCACCCCAAAAAGCAATCCGGCGTCGCGCCTCCAGAACCACCCGCCCGCTCCCAAGACCAGGGCAAAGGCGAATGCGCACAACGCGCGCTTTTCCTGCTGCGCATAGTTGTAGATTCCGATCGGGTCGCGAGGCTTTTCAAAAGCAACCTTGATCTGGGAGGGGAGATCCACGTACCACGGGCTTATGTCCGTAGCAGGCAGCTTGACTTCGCCGCGATAGTAATGCGCGGGCACCGTCACCTTCGGTTCACGTAACCAGTCGCGGATCTGCTGGTATGCGGAAGCGAAAAGTGAGGGGGACTCGACGAGCGTGACCTTGAACGTCTCTTCGAGCGAGTGCACGTTCTTGGGTGGAATCTTTTCCGGGCTGACTTCAACCTGGATGTCGCTGGCTGACATTAACCTTAGTTCCCATTCCTCGGGCTAACCCTACGCCCGGACGCGAGGCTTTTCGTTACCCTTATACAATGATGGCGGACGGCGCACCTGGGTTGTATCGGCTTTGGATCTTGCCGTTCGTCCGCTACGAACCTACTTTCATATTACCACATCAACCGCGCGATGATAAAGCCCGAATCCTATCCCGGTGCTGTCCTAATTTGAACGTAGCGCCGCCATCTTGGCGGCTCAATGCCGGCTGGAAGCCAGCGCTACATCTGAAATTAGGACAGCATCCCTTTCCCGACTGGCTTGAGATACGCGCCGCGACTTGATACACTGTTCATTCGATTTCATTTCAAATTGCGGACGGTCAATCTCTTATGCCAGCACGAGCCAGTTTTCTTGATCCGTTGGAGCCAGCCAATGGCGACCACGGGAAGCTTTACGTAGTCGGCACTCCCATTGGAAATCTTGAGGACATCACGCTGCGTGCCATTCGTATCCTCAAAGAGGTGGACCTGATTGCCTGCGAGGACACTCGCCGCACGCAAAAACTCCTGAATGCTTACAAGATTCAGACGCGCACTGTTAGTTACCACGAGCACAATGAGATGACGCGCGCCCCCGAGTTGATTATCCAGATGGAAGAGGGTAGCACGATTGCCCTGGTCACGGATGCCGGCATGCCCGTGGTGTCAGACCCGGGCTTCCGGCTGGTGCACCTCGCGGTTCGTCACAGCATTCCCGTAATTCCCGTGCCCGGCGCCTCGGCCTTCGTGGCGGCGCTGGCGGCTTCCGGATTGCCCGGGGATAAGTTCCGTTTCCTGGGATTCCTGCCGAGCAAGAAGGGCGAGCGCCGGAAGGCTTTGGAGGAGCTCAAAGACGCCACCCGGACGCTGGTCTTCTACGAGGCGCCGCATCGGTTGCTGGAGATGCTCAAGGACGCGCGGGAAATCCTCGGCGAGAGGGAAGTCGTTATTGCCAGGGAAGTGACGAAGGTCCACGAGGAGTTCGTGCGCGGAACCATAAGCACCGCCCTCGACTATTTGAAGAGACGGCCGGTGAAGGGCGAAATTACCGTGCTGATTGGCCTGCCCGCCGTATCGGTTGCTAACGAAGGCGCCCCAAGTGCGGCGTCCATCATCTCCGAAATCCAAACGGTCATGGCTGCGCGCAAGGTCGATGAACGAGCCGCTTTGAAAATTGTGGCCCGCGCTCGCGGCGTCTCCAAGAGCGAAGCCTACCGCCAGTTGCAAACGGAAAAGAACCGCAAGAACTAGCCCAGGTTCCGCATTTCCCCGGCGGTGGTTCAATTTGGCCCGTTCCACTCTCATTTTGAATAACCCCCTTTCTTTTCATCAACATCCTGGAAAGGACTGTTTAACTCGTTTGTTTTCATCAACATCCTGGAAAGGCGAAAAGGGGCCATTTTTTCTACATTTGTTTTCAATAATTTAAGGAACTTTAGCCCCATTTTTTAACCCCTTTTTTTTCCCGTGACCTTGGCCGCCGAGGATAGACTAACTATCTTAGTTTCAAATAGATAGATTTTTGCGAGATTTTCGCTCATCATCGCTAACCCTTTTTGTTTCTAGTACATCGTGGAAAGCCGTGCCCCTTTTTTTCGCCCTGGCTCCCATATTTCAACCTAACTCTCCGTATTTGAATGATTTAAAGCGTTCAGACATTTTTGCTCTAAACTACTAACCCCTTTTGTTTCTGGCACATCCTGGAAAGCCGCGGTTTTCTCTAAGGCTGCCATCTGACGTTCATAGCGTTTAATCCTCAGCAGCAGGTTGGTGAGTCGGCGGACTTCCCGCATGTTGGCATCTTGCGTTCGGCGCATCAGCAAGGCATCGGCGTGGCTGGGCGCGATTTCCGCGGCGAATTCGTAAGGCGAAGGACCCGCCAGCGACTCCTTCAGAAGGAGCTTGCGCTGCGCCTCACAAGCCTCCGCCTGCCGGCTCAGGATATTCCGCAAGAGCTTGCGAGCCCGCTCCCGTGCGGGCCAGTCCTCCTCGGAAATAGTGGGGTAGCGATCATCCTTGTCTGACTCTTCACCCTCTTCATCGGGAGGGCCGATTTCTTCGGGGCCCTTGGCATGAACCACCATGAGCTTTCCGGCGGGGGTGAGCAACCCCACATCCTCTTGGATGGGTGGTAATCCAAAGACCGACCGCATGCTGTTGACAACCCCGCGCGCCTTCTCATCTTCCGAAACGCCGGTCTCATCCGTGCCCGGCTCCTGAAGGTGGTAGAAGAGGTCCAAGGCAATCTCACCCATTTCCGCCGTGACCCCCTCCTGATGCAGCTTCTTCATGACTTCCAGGTCGTCGCGGGTGGTGACGTAATGCCAGACCGCCACCGAGCGGGCAAGCGAGCGCAGAGTTTCCGCCGTCATCTTCAGCCGCATCATGCGTGCGTGCAGGCGGTTGTCGCGCCCATGGTCGGCGCTCTGGGCGCGGCGCAGCGCGTAGCCCTCCTGCGAGCGATCGGCGCGATTCAGCAGCCACAGGGCCCGCGCCAAGCGGATCACCACGCCCTCCTGCAAGGCGCCGACGGGATTCCATTCCTCCCAGAGCGCTTCCAGCAGTTCCTGGAAGTCGGCCGGATCTTCGCCCAGGGCGCGCATAGCAATCTCCTCGGCCTGCACGTTGTAACCAAAACGCCGGAGGGCGGCGCGGATGCGCTCGCGGCGCTCGTCCACCACCGGGTGGCAGAGTTTTTGGTTCTCCCGATTCGCGGCCACTTTCTTCTCGGTCATTTCTTGTTTCTTGACGAGTGACATTGAAGCCTCCGAAGGGCAGTGGTTAGTGGTTAGTGGCTAGCACTACTACGTTAAGTTATTGACCTCCTCCAGGAGAGGTGCTAAGCTCCGGTCCATGACCGAGAGCGAAATCGAGAAATGTCGAAAGCGCTTGGAACAATTCTTGACCGACCTGCTGG
>Ga0181533_1003260_pt1 | contig 17827 bp, 16 predicted proteins | sample PEATcosm2014_Bin_45_FD_119772 | JGI IMG/M metagenome (GOLD analysis project Ga0181533, IMG submission 119772) | Peatland microbial communities from MTU Mesocosm Facility, Houghton, MI, USA - PEATcosm2014_Bin11_60_metaG | ecosystem: Environmental > Terrestrial > Soil > Wetlands > Peat | place... | reverse complement strand
TCCAAGGTCCTACGGCCTTCGTCCCGCGCAGGCGGAGTCCATCATAAACCAGTGTCGTGTACATTTTCATGCTTCGGGGTGTCGCGAAGCGACATGAGCGACTGTTTTGTAGGTTGGCGGCTCGTTCCCCAAAGGCAAGGAAAAGCCGCGGACCTACAAAACAGGTCCGCGCTACACTTCTTTCGAAAGAGGTTCCCTCCCCAATGACACTGTCTTGCCCCGTGCTCCATACGGGCTTAGTCGCTAGGGGTATAATACTAGGGGAGAATCGCGAGGCTGGAAATTCGCAGCCCGCATCTCGGCGAATTTCGAGTTTCGTGTTTTTCTGAAGGTGGTGATTCATGGCTACGCTCCAGAATATTCTTAACACCAACGTTCGCGAAGGCGCGCTTTACGAAAAGCTCGACCGGGGTTTTGTGCGCTGCTTCGCCTGCGGCCATTGCTGCCGCATTCCTGAAGGGCAATTGGGCATTTGCAAAGTCCGTTTCAACCAAGGGGGCAAGCTACAGGTACCCTGGGGCTACGCCGCGGGAGTGCAGTGCGACCCGATCGAAAAGAAGCCCTTCCATCACGCCTATCCCGGCGCGCTGGCTTTCAGTTTTGGAATGCTTGGTTGTGACCTGCATTGCGCCTATTGCCAGAACTGGGACACCTCCCAAGTCATTCGCGACCCGCGCGCTGTCTCCCGGCTGATGCATGTAACGCCGCAAGAGCTTGTTCGCGACGCCGTCCAGCAAGGCGCGAAAGTTCTGGTTAGTACTTACAACGAGCCTCTGATCACCAGCGAATGGGCCGTCGCCATTTTCAAGGAAGCCAAATCCGCAGGGCTCGTTACCGGCTACGTCTCCAACGGCAATGGCACGCCGCAAGTGCTCGAATACTTGCGGCCGTGGGTGGATCTCTACAAAGTCGACCTGAAAAGTTTCGACGACCGCGACTACCGCCAGCTCGGCGGGCGCATCGAGCCCATTCTCCAGACGATTCGCAGCCTGCACGAGATGGGAATCTGGGTTGAGATCGTCACGCTGCTGATTCCAGGTTTCAACGATTCCGACGATGAGCTGAAGCAACTCACGGAATTTGTGGCGAGTGTTTCTCCCGACATTCCCTGGCACGTCTCGGCATTCCACAAGGATTACAAGATGACCGACCCCGCCAACACCCAGCCGCGCGACCTCGCGCGGGCAGCGGCCATCGGCCACGCGGCCGGACTGCGGTTTATTTACGCGGGGAATCTGCCGGGGCAAGTGGGCGACCTTGAAAACACCCGCTGCCCCCAGTGCCACGAATTGCTTATTGAAAGGTTTGGTTATCACATCTTGGATTATCGCCTGACATCGAAAGGTACTTGCCCCCAGTGCGGCACCGCTATTCCCGGCCGCTGGGCGGAAAAGTTCGAAGGCCAAATCGCCGACCTTCCGTACCTGCCCCGGCTGCGGAAGAGAGAAAAGGCAGTAGGTGGTAGGTCGTAGGTTGTAGGTGGCAAACAGAGTGCAGCCAGCAGTCGAGGGGATTAGATAAACCATGAAATGGGAAGACGAAATCGTCGAAGAGGTGCGCAAGGCCAGGCAGGCCTATGCCGCGCAGTTTGATTACGATCTCGAACGTATGTTCAAGGACTTGAAAAAGAAAGAAGAGCAGGACCCCGCGCCTCGCGCAGGCTTGAAGCCCCTAAAGCGGCACGAACAGCGCGCGTGACGCAAGAAGCAGGAAACGAGCGTAACCTTCTCTGCCTTCTGCTTACTGCCTTCTGCCTACTGCCTACTGCTCTACCGTATCCCATAAAAGAAGTACCCCGGCCCCACGCGCATGTGATGAATCAGCACATCCGGCGCGACGGCGGCGAGGAGGAGCCCGCCGACTGCCTGCGCCAGCGCCAGGGGCCAAATGTTGCGATAACGGGCGAACACTTCGGCGAAGACAATTCCTGCAACCAAGGTGGCAACCATCAGGATAAGGTTGGGAATGTGGGTGGCGCTGAACATAATTCCGATGAGGGCGGAGCTCACATGGCGGTTGCGAATGACCAGCATCAACCTGTTATTAAAGTAAGACTGGGTCAGGTATTGTTGAAATGCACACCAACTGCCATAGCCGAGCAGAAGAAGAAGAGATTGCCAGGTGGGGCGAAGGGATACCAAGCGGTGGTTTACAAATCCATAGAGAAGCAGCGGCAGGTACAGCAGGATGGCCCACGGCAATACCCACTGCGCGCTGGCTCGGAAACCGGCCCGTGCAAGGCCGAGCCCGCGCAGGGTGTCGCGATGCAGCACATGACTCACCAGAATCAAGGCCCAGAGCGCCATCCAAGCGCGAGGGCTGGTATGTTGCCAACGCCAGATGTAAGCGAGAATTCCCGTGAATATCAGCGCGACTTCAAATGCGGTGCCGATGACAAGTGGACGGCGAGCTCTGCCACCGTCTTTCATTTCTCCCAATGAGGTGAGCTGACTCATGAATGTTCCATGCGCTTTCGAAAAGGGAACACATAACGGAAAGTGAGGTAAAGAACCAGGGCGAGAAAAATCCCCACGCACTCCAGAACCGCGATGCGCAAGAAGCGGCTTGCGGGCAAGCCCAGTTGAGCGCGGAGCCAAATCCACAGGCAATCGTCGTACACGTGAGGAGCTATCCGGCAATCGCGCGTCGCCAAGTCGGCCATGTGTAAAACCAAACCCACGATGGCGACTCCTAAAATGGTGCGTAAGGCTTTTCGCATGGTTTCCAGGACAAGAGCCTGACCTCCGTATTTGCCGCGCGGCGGTGCGCCGGTGAATCAAAAGCAAATTGTACTCGCCAACCCGCCAGGAGGAAAGGGGAGGATAAGACCTCAACACCGCGCGGCTACCGGCCGCAACCCAAGAAGGATTTCACCACAGAGGCCACGGAGATCACAGAGAACATCCGAGCATGGTGAGAAATTCGAAGTAGTACGTTGCTAAAAAAATCCCGTGGGGGAGTCGACCCATGAAACGCAGAACATTTTTGCAAGGTACGGCGGGCGGATTCGGCGCGTGGGCAGGATGGCGCGGAGGCTTAGCGAGTCCCCCACAGAATGCCGCGCTCACCGCTGCACCGCCGGGCGCGGAATTTGCCGGCGATGGCTTCCAAGCCCCGGAATGGCTGCATTATTCGCAGGCCATTTATTTTGACGGCTACTCCCCGCCCGTTTACCCCCACATGAAGGACTTTGACGCCCGGCGGTTAGTGGAAGTGGTGGGAGCGTTGGGAGGAAACCTGCTGCGCTTTCAACCGATTGGTTATCGCGCGTACTACCCGAGCCGGGCTTTTCCGGTCCACGAAGAATTGGGCGGGCGCGATTTGATTGATGAGGTCGCGCGGGAGTGCCGCCGCGCCGGTGTACACGTGTATTGTTACACCGGCTACGGCGCGCCCATCATGCTGGAGCCGGATTACGTGCAAGCGCATCCCCAATTCGCCGGTTGGTTGTTGCGCGATCCGGAAGGAAAACCTTACGGCGTCTATGCGCACATCGGGTGGACGCCTCCCATGCGGATGCTTTGCACGACCGGGGATGTCTATCGCGCCGCGGTCCGCCAAGTGACCCGCGAGCTTTGCGCGCACGACATCGATGGCGTGTATTTTGACAGCCCCAGCGAATTTTCCTATACGGGGATCTGTTTCTGCGACGCCTGCCGCAGGAATTTCCGGAAATTCAGCGGCATGGATTTGGACCGCCTGCGGGATTTCGCCGCTCACCCCGGCCTGAGCACTGATCCGGCAACGATGCCCAAGGACGCCGATATGCAGGCGCTCCAGGCATGGTACGCGTGGGCGGATGAACAAGTGCAGGAAGACCTGCTCCACCTTCGCCAGATCATCCACGGCAGCGGGAAGTTCATGTTGTGCCATAACGGCGCGACCTGGCGAGGCACCTCCCTGCCGCTCCAGTACCGCATACCGGACGGCTTCATGGTGGAGTCGAGCCGGGAAGTTCACGATCGCCTGATGACCGGGATGAAGGGTGCGTCGATGGCGCGGCCCTATCGCAAAGTGGCGCAGATGTACCTGGGCAGCTACGGAATTTCGTGGTTCGGAGAGCCGCCCCATGAACGTCCCTGGGTGGTCCACAACACGAACTTGGAAGACGGCGATGAAATCCGTATGGAGGGATTCACCAACCTGGCCTGCGGGAACTCGCCGATCTACGCCACCGCCAACCGGGCGTACTTCAAGGTCGGCAGCGGCAATACGCAGCCATCACGGGAAGTCTACGAATTCATGCGGCGCGTGGAGGCCATCCACAAGGACAGTGTTCCGGTTGCCTACGTGAGCGTTGTGCCCACGTGGGAAGCGCTGCAACTCTGGCGCAGCAAGGGGAAAAGCTGGAACTGGCCGATGATGAGCCAGGCTCTGGGCCTGGTGATGTTGGATGAGCGCATCAGCGTGGATGTGCACGCGAGCACCGAAATGAGCGAAGAGTGGTTGCGCGCGCAAAAAGTGATTGCCCTGTGCGGAGCCTCGGCGGTCTCGGACCGCGATGCGAAACAATTGACAGACTGGGTGGCGGCGGGAGGAGGATTACTCGCCACGTATGACACGGGTTTGTATGACGACTGGGGGCAATTACGGAAGGATGGAGGAGCGCTGAAGAAGGTGTTAGGCGTGGAGATGCAGGGCGCGCCGCTGGGCAGCCAACCGGAGTGCTATTACCGTGTGAAAGAGAACCATCCGGCGCTAGCGGATTACGCCCCCGGCGCGATTGTGGAAGGCGATGGCCAGATCGTACCCGTGGCGGCGGTGGGAGGCGCAAAGGTTCTGGCCGAGTGCTGGAATTTGGGAACAGGCGAGGTGCGGGGGCCCGCCATCGTCGCGAACAATTATGGCAAAGGGCGAACGATTTACATCAGTGGAAGCCTGGAAGCAAATTATCTCTACGACCGCGTGAAGTCCACATCCCGATTGCTCGTTTCCATGGTGCAATTCCTGGGAGCAGGAGCGCCGCAGCCGTTCCGGATGAAGGCGCCGAGAGGCGTTTATGGAGTCCTTCGGCGGGCTCTCAATGGCGACTTGGCGCTTTGGGTATTGGCCAATGTGGGCTTCAAGGACGCGGCCTCCGGGCGGATGCGGCAGGAATATCTGCCCGTAACCGATGTTGAGGTGGCGATTCGCGTTCCGGAAGGGCGGCAAGCAAAAGCGATGTTGCTGCTGCGCGCCGGCCGGGAGGCGTCTGCTTTCCGAGTCGAGGATGGATACGCGCTGGCGACCATTCCCCACCTGCACATTGCCGAGGTTGCGCACCTCGTCCTGACAGGTTGATATGGATTGCGCAGAGCGCAGCTCTGCGTTTCCGAAGTCGCAGAGATCTGCTCTGCGCAATCCCCCACATCGTGCTTAGGACGTAAATTCGAATTCACCGCGAGGGCTCGCGATATGCGCGACCATTCGTGGTGTATCGCCCGGTTCTATTGGAACCTCAACGGCCAGGGCTTGGCACACGCGCGCCAATTCCTGCGCGTCCGCTGATTGCAAGTGAAAGCTTGCAAGATTGCATCCGGACGGCGCGTCGGCGGCCGGGTGGATCGAGTCGCGGCCCCACTCGATGAAGAACGGAAGCAACCCTCCACGGTCGTCGCGCAAGCGAAACAATTTCCAGCTTAAGATTTTCCCGTCCGGGCGCGAGCGCGCGCCGTCATGAGGTCCGTCAATATAGAAGCCTACCCCTAATGCTTCTTGCGCGAGGGCCGTGAGATTCGAGGTGTGCACCGCCCAGGCAATCAGTCTGGGATCAGGCAGGGTGAGCACCTGGGTGAACCACGTCGGCGAGGACTGGAGGGGATCGGGCGCGATGATTTCCAAATAACAACTCGGCCCAAGTGCAAGCAACGCGTTACGTGTGCCTCGGCCGGGATGAACGCCGCCGAAAATTGCGCGCACGCCCGTACGCTGCTCCACCCAGGCAACGCCGCGGTCGAGGTCATTAATTCCCAGGATGATGTGGTCAAGCCCTGTCTGCATGTTGCCTCCCTTCGAGCCCCAACACTGGTCAACGCGCACATTTTCAACTGCCCTGGCGCGAAGCGCTTTGGACTGCGGTAGCAGCAGCTACCGCTTTCCGCCTGTCATTTTATACGGGAATGGTGCGTGCGCCAGACCATGAAAAGCGGTAGCAGCAGCTACCGCTTTCCGCCTGTCATTTTATACGGGAATGGTGCGTGAGCCAGACCACGAAAAGCGGTAGCTGCTGCTACCGCAGTCCAAAGCTTCGCCCCCCCTACAAGGATGTCACCAGGGTCCGGCGGCGAAAACAAAGCACCGGCAAAAAAACTCTTGACACCCAAACCGTACTAGTGTATTAATACAGCATGTTGCTCCACATCAATCCCTCCTCGGGCGTCCCGATCTACTTGCAGATTGAGAATCAGGTGAAGCACTACATCGCTTCCGGCGCCCTGGGGCCGGGGGAGGCGTTGTCTTCGGTACGCCAGGTGGCCGCGGACTTGCGGATTAATCCCAACACGGTGGCGCGGGCGTACCAGAACCTGGAAAGGGATGGAGTGTTGCAGACGGTCCCGGGTGGCCGCACGTATGTGGCGGAGAACCCTACGGGCCTGCTGAAATCGGAAAAAATCCGGCGTCTGCGGCCGCATGCCCGGCAGATGGCCGTGGAGGGCACGCAACTGCGGCTCGATCCACAAGAAATCATTGATCTCGTATGGCAGGAGTTGAACGCACTGGAGGAAGCCCATGAAAGACATGGCGATCTGGGCCGAAAAGCTCGTTAAGGTTTATTCCCAAGTCAAAGCTGTTGACCAACTCAGTTTGCATGTCCCGCGCGGCAGCGTTTACGGATTTTTGGGCCGCAACGGCGCGGGCAAGACATCCACCATCCGCATCCTGATGGGGCTGGCGCGGCCCACGGCAGGGGGCGCCACCGTCCTGGGATTCGCGATTGGCCGCGAGCAAGTGGCGATTCTGGAGCGCACGGCCTACGTGAGCGAAACCAAAATCTTATATGGCGGCCTCACGGCGCAGGAATTGGTGCGCTTCACGCGAGGCTTCTACCCCAACTGGTCGAACGATGCGGTGGCGAAGTATGCGCGTACGTTCGAAACTCCCATGGACCGCCCCTTTGCCAAGCTTTCGTTGGGCAATCGGACGAAGGTCTGCCTGCTGCTGGCGCTGGCGCAGAGGGCGGACTTGCTGATTCTCGATGAGCCCACTTCCGGGCTCGATCCGGTGGGCGTGGACGAGTTTCAGCGCGTGGTGGCGGAAGACCTCGCCGGGGAGGGCCGCACCGTGCTGATCTCCTCCCACCAACTGGCCGACATCGAACGAATTGCCGACTGGGTGGGGGTGATCGACCACGGCAGGCTGCTGCTGGAAGCCCGCCTAGATGACATCAAGAGCCAATTCCGGCTCATCACCGCCGCCGGCGCGGGCCTGCCCCAAGGCAAGTCCGCCGACATCGTTTCGGTTAATTCCGATGGAGATTTCTGCAAATACGTGGTGCGAAACAACGCCGAGGCCTTCGCCGCCGAGCTGCGCAACCAGGGGGCAACCGTTACGGATGTTTCTCCCCTCGGCTTGCGCGAAATCTTTCTCGAATTGGTTCGAAAGGAGGAGTCATGTACTTCTGGAAATGCTGGCGAGATAGCCGCGGCCGTTTCGTCATCAATTTAATGCTTGTTTCTGCCATCTGTGCTCTGGTGATCATCATGGAGGCCAAATTTGGCGGCCCGGCATCCTATCAGATGAGCAAACCCGCATCGGGTGTGGAGAATATGTGGGCGACCGTGGGTAGGATGGTGCTCGGAGGGTTAGTTTCTCTCGTTATCCTATTTGGGGCGTTGACTTTCGGGGCAGGGAGCATTGGCGAGGAGTTTAAAGAACAGACCCTAGGGTTTTTGTTTACCCGCCCACGACGCCGAAGGTTCTTGGTCTGGACGTGCTGGCTGGTAGGTGCGTGCGAGCTCTTGGTGGTCATTTTTCTTGGGGTGGTTGTAATCTTCGGAGGGCTCACCTATCTGTCGGGCCGTGTTTACACCTGGCGTCTGTTGACCGCCGTTGTGCCTCTCTTAGTCGGCGCCCTCGCGGTGTACACCATGACCTATTTTATGACGGCGGTTGCCCGGAGCAGCGAGAAAGGAATTAGTTTCGGCCTGGGCATTCTCATGATCGATTTGTTGCTTCCCGTAGCAGCGTATTTCTGGCATCGCCAGTTGACGTCGATCTGGGACTTTATGCGGACCGGATGCGCATGGGCAGCAGGTTCGGCACGGGCCTTCCCCGTCGAGCAATTCATTATTTACGCCGCCCTTACCATGGGATTCGTACTAGGCGCGCAACTCGTCCTGGAACGCATGGAGGTGTGAGGGAAGTGAGCAAGTGTAGCGCAGACCTCCGCTGTCGACGTCTGCGCTACGCCGCTGTTCATCAACTCCAGCGAACTACATGGTCCTTCGCAAAGTCTACTCTGCGCGGCAGCGAAAGGGCTCAGGTTGTCACTCGGTGGCAGTTGGCCTCCCCCCAAGATCAGCAACTCGACATGGGAAATCTACCGCAGTACCACGACATCGAAGATATCAAGTTCGGGAATGGCAACACTCACGAAACCCGCTCCTTCGCTGGTCACCTTTATTTGCGTTGAAACCTTGTCAGGCGAAAACAATTCTGCTTTGCTGAAGGAGCCCGGGATTCGAACTTTAAGGTCATGCACCGGCCCTTGAGAGTAATTGAGAACATATAAGACATGGCGATTTTGTTGGGGTTGATGAATCAGATTGCAAATCACATACCCTGGGCCTTCCACGGAAAGCACCTGACTTCCCGTGCCCGACGCCAGGGCATCATAAATGGCCTCATTGCTGCCGGACGATGAGTAGAGTATTTTCCCCTTGCCCAGGCTGAAAGCGCATTTCACTTGTTCGGGCTCCGGGCAGTGGGTATTCACGAGTCCGGCAAAGCCCGGCTGGAAACGTTTTTCCCCATCGTCGTCTTCGATTGCCGACTGGCCGGCAATCAATATTGTGCCTCCGTTCTTGACATACGCTTGCAGCAACGCCAGGCTTGGGTCGCTGACGCGGTGCGTGTTGGCAAGCGCCACCCTGGGGTAATGCTCAAGCTGATTCGCCGACAGCGTGCGACTGAAGAGCACATCGAAGATAAGGTTTTTTCCCGCCAGATGGTTCAGCAGCTCCAACGCCCCATCGGTATCGTCGCAGAGCAAGGCAGTCTGCGCGACCGAATCGGGTCCGGTAAAGAGGTTCTCGTTCTGGGCAAAGAAGCCGTTGTACTGTCCAATCGCCTCTTCCGCCCGGATGGCTTGGGGCCGGTGGAAGTAGAGGTCCCGTTGAAACGCCCCCAGGAACTGAATTTCGAAACCAAAGCCGAAGGCAGCGCTTTCCGCAATGGAAAGCTTGTACTGATTCGGCGACAGGATGGAAGCCAAACGGTCGGCGCCGTTCCAGGCCCCCTCCTCGATAATAATCGGCCGCCAGCCTTGGCTGACTCCCATCAAATACCTGGCCAGACCAGCGTTGTTGACCAGCCACCCGGTCTGGCCATTCGCCGCAACCCGGGAGCTTCCGAATTTCGCAAACGAGGGGCGGCCCGAGGCTTTGTAGATGTAACCAGTCCCCGGCATCGGATCAACGGCATAAAAGCCCGGCACCGACCCATCTTCCGTGGTGATCATGTTCTGCGCTCTTCCCCAGGTAAGCTGGCTGCGATTGTAGTTGGAGCAGAACAGAACATCCGGTTTCTTCTTCCGCGCGTACTCCAGCATCATGCCGGCGACGCGTTCGGCGCTTTCTCGATCGTAAATAGTGAGCGTGTTGTCGTACATCAAGCCGTCTATCCCCGCTGCCAATGCGGCGTCGATCCTTTTCTTCAAATATTCTTGCCATTCGGGATTATTGATATCCGCCATGTATCGGTTAGGGGATCCACCGTACAGGCGGGGGTTTCCCTTCTCATCCCTGAATACCCAGTTGACAGATTTTGGCTCGTCTTTGAACATCTCCTTCCAGAACATATTGCTAATCGACATATACCCGGAGACGTGGATTCCTTGGCTATGGCAAGCGGCGATAAATTTCTCCAACTTTTCCCACTGAATCTCTTCCTGCTGGATGGAAAATCCATTACTCCAGGTGACCCACACCCAGTCGATGTTCATCGTCCGCAGGTACTCGATGGTTTGGGGGTCATACCAATGGGTGGAAGCTTCAACCATGTCCGGGTCGGCGGGATAGTAGTAATCCCAACTACTGGCGACGCCTTTAGCCAAGTCCAGGATGCCGCCGTACCAGAGCCCGAAACGGATCTTACCCACGCGGGCCCAGGCAGGAACTTGATGGTTGTTCTGCTCCGTCTCGAAATTCCAACTCTGGCCCAAGGCGATTGGTGAATGCGCGGCCAGCAGCAGCACCAATAGAGGGATTAAAGGGAGAATAGCGGTTTTCTTTTGCAACCCATCTCGACATCGCCGAAGGGCATCTCTTAGCTTCGCCGCAGGTCTTATCATGGTTCACCATCTTCGAAGCAAGCGCGCTGTTAAAGAAAGGCTTTTAAGCGCTCCAGAAAATACCGGTAGTTGACATACGGGGTATCGGGCGTGGCACTGTGGTCGAGCATGGGCAGATAGCCACCGTCGTCGATGAGGGGCTTCACGCGCTCCAGCTCCTGGTCAATGGCCGCGCGTCCCACGGTCAAAGACCGTTTATCGATGCCGCCCCACATGCGCAGGTCGCGCCCGTATTTCTTCCGCAAAGCCAGCACATCCATATCCGCCTGAACCTCGAAAGGGTAAAGGATATCAATCCCGGATTCCATCCAAACCGGGATGAGCGGGTCGATGTTCCCGTCACTGTCCAGGCCGAACAGGTGCACACCGTGGGCGCGGCCGAAATCCACCACCTTCCGGTAGCGCGGCAGCATGAACTTCCGGCCCAGTTGCGGCGAAATGAGTGGGGCCGTGTGGTAGGCCATGTCCTCCCAGAATCCAAAGACGTCGATGTCGGTCTCTTCCAGCATTTGCGACAACATTTGGATCAGGAAATCCGCGTCGGCGTCCAGCATCTCCTCCACGAAGGCGGGGTCGTCATAGAAGAGCGTGCAGAGGCGCTCCACGCCCACGAGATTGCGCAGCGGGCCGAAGCACCCTCCCCAGCGGTCAGCGATGACCACAAAGGGAAAGTCGCGATGGCGCAAGGCGCGCAGCCGCTCGCGCCAGTTGGGCCCGATGCGCTGGGCAAGATCGGGCCGCATCCTCTCGCGCCAATACTTGCGGAAGTCTTCGCGGGTTTCCACCGGATAGCGGATGAACTGCGGCATGGAGCTCAAGGGGTTGTTCTTGAATTCCCGCATCACGATGCCTTGCGGGTCCACGAAGGTCACGTGCTCATCATCTTCCGCCAGGATCTCCAGCGGGAAGGGAGGTTGGGGCCAGAACCAGGAGAATTCCACCAACCACTTGTCGCAGCCAAAGTCGTTGTGGCCCGGGATGTACCCCCCTTCCCGGGCCCACCTTTCTTCGGTCTCAGGCCACGCGGGCCACATGAACTCATAGAGGGGCGCGCGATCCACCGCTTGGTATTTCATCGTGCCCAGAAAGCGCTCGCGATCATTCATAGGATTTCCTTTAAGCCGCGAACTTATACCCTTGCCCATGCACGGTGATGATGTATTTGGGTTGTTTGGGATCGTTTTCAAGCTTCTGCCGCAGCCAGGCCACGTGGACGTCAACCGTGCGCGTAGAAGGGGCGGAGGAGTAACCCCAAACGTCCTTCAAAAGTTCCTCACGGCTCATGGTTCTGCCCCGATGCTCGATGAGATAACGAAGCAGTTGGAATTCCTTGGTCGAAAGCGTGGTGGGGGAGCCATCGCGAAACACCTCGGAGCGCCGCATATCGATGCGCAGCGGTCCAAAATCGTAAAAATCCGGCCCCTCGCCGCCCGTCCGGCTTCCCCGCCGGAGCAGGGCCTCAACGCGCGCCAGGAGTTCGGGCATTTCAAAGGGCTTGGTCAGGTAGTCGTCGGCTCCGATTTTGAGTCCCTTAACTTTGTCGGCCATCTGGGTGCGCGCGGTGAGCATCAGGATGGGCGTGGAAAAACCGCGTTGGCGCAGCTCCTGGCAAACCTCGAAGCCCCCCTTACCAGGCAACATAATATCCAAAATGATGAGTCCAAAGTGGTTGTGCGTGGCTCGTTCGACGGCCTCGGTTCCATCGTAAAGCGCTTCCACCGAGTAGCCCTCGCTGCGCAGACGATCGCTCAGCGTGAGCACCAGCCCGGGTTCATCTTCGACGAGCAGGATATGAGAATTCATGTGGCTTTCAGGATCTCCTTGGGCGCTTCCACCAAGATTAACACACCCACACCTTTCCCGTGTGCAGCAAGATTCACTTGGCCGCGGGGAAATGCAGCGTAAACGCGCTCCCTTCGCCCAGATGGCTCGTCACGGTCAGCCTTCCGCCCATGGCTTCCGCGGCTTCCTTTGCCAGGCTCAAACCCAAGCCGGCGCCATGCTTCTGCGAAGCCCGAGCGGCATTTCCCCGATAGAAAGGTTCGAAGATGTGGGGGATCTCGCCGGGCTCAATTCCCTGTCCTCGGTCCTGGACAGTAATCAAAACTTCTCCCGCCTCCGGTCCCGACCCGGGGTGGGCGCGAATGCCCATCCATCGTCCTCCCGCCCCATACTTCAAGGCGTTGGTCATGAGGTTTTGCAGGCAGCGGCCGAGCGCTTTCGGATCGGCCATGACCAGAGGAAGGTCGGGGGCCACTTCCTTTTCGACCGTGAAGCCATTGGCGGTGGTGAGATGAGCCAAATCCGCGACGGCCGAATCAATGGTTTCCGCCACGGGGACAGGGCGCGGCTCGTACTGCCGCTGATCGTTGCGGGTGGCGGCAAAGAGCAGCACCTGCTCAATCATCGCCGCAAGGCGTTGGGTCTCATTGCGGATGAGCGTGCCATACTGTTTCACCTGGGGCTTTGACTCCACCACGCCGTCGGCAAGATTCTCCGCCGCCGAGGAAATGACGCTTACGGGAGTGCGCAACTCGTGTGACACCCCGGTGACAAAATCCATCTGCATCTTCGCCAGCCGCCGGATTCTCTGCGTCCAGACTAAAACCAATGCCATGCTGGCGGCAAGCACCAGCAACACGCCGAAGCCCAGCAGTAAGTCCCGTCTCCAGTACGTCGCCACCGCTTCCGCTAAGGATCCGCCCGGATGCCGGACCACCAGCCGCCATCCCGCGGCGGAAGCGTCGGCGAGGATCGGCGCGGCCAGGAAGCCCCGCCCGCGAGCTGGAATTTCACGCCCCGCTCCCGGGAAGGCGGGAGGAGAAGGCGGAATCCTCTCGCGTCTGGCTGTGCCGCCCGGCTCGCGGGAATTTCCCGGCCGGGATTCAAATCCCCGCCCCCGGCGCGAGCTGAAGAGATGCACCGTCTCGTCCGGCGAACTCGCGAGGTCCGGTGAAGGGTGCGCCTCCGATGAGTAAATGAACTGGGGAGGACTCGCACCATCGACGATGGCCACATCATAAAGAAGGACGTCTCCACCGGCGAAGTACCTCTGGGCAAGCTCGGGAAGAAACCGCTTCAGGAAGACCTCGCGGTTCAATTCGACAATCATGAATCCCGCGGGCGAGGAGTCCAGTGGGCGATCTCTTCGATTCCTTCGATTGCGCCAGCCCGATTGGGGGATGGGACGTACCATCGCCAGCGAGGCGCCTTGAACTCGCCAGCGTAGCCCCACAGGTCCGAAATCCCCGCCCCGCGAGGTTAGCGCGGTGACGAGATTGGAAGTGTCGCAGAGAACCCCGAGGCGAGCCGGGCAAGCCGATGCCTGAAAAGTGTCTTCCTGGGGATTGAACTGGAGGAACGAATAACTTTCACCCTTCTTCTTCTCCCAAAGGTAATAGTTGGCCACCAGTTCGCGGTGATCGGAAGATCGTGCCCAATCCCCGCAATCCTGGGCGTAGAGATCCTCAATCGCGGGAGCCTGATCCGGCGTGCGGTAGGTGAAGCTGGTGCAGATTCCCGCCAATTCGCGATGGAAATCCTCGCGAAACCCGTTCATGCCAGCCTCGAGCGCGGCTTGCTTCCTTTGCAGTTCCGCGGTCCGAATCTGATTGCTCCACCGGAATTGCAAAACCCCCAACACCACCAGCAACGCGCTGAGGCCGGCGATAATCCCCAAAGCGCCCAACGACTGTTCGAGTTTGGTGGCCATAGACTTAATATTAGACGATTTAGATGCCATCCGCGCTACATGCGTCTTGTAATCTGGTCATCGGGTCATCAGGGAATTGTCGATTTTCGATTGACGATTGGCAATTTGGGATTCCCGAGCTTCGAATTCCGAGTTTCGCTTTTGAATTTCCATCTGAGATTTCCTACATGAGATTTCAGTACCTCGGACTTCGGACATCGGACTTCGGACTCATCAAATTGATTCATGTTCTCTCCGGACACTGCCGATAGCCGAAATGGGGGAGTGTTCACGCTGGGGGATGGTCGTCGCCGCCGGCGCCATCTCTTTGGCAAACTCTGGCTTAGATCGAACCATGGCCCCCTGCGCAACCGAGCCCGTTGCACTGTCATCCAGAGCCGTGAAGAATCTCGCCTTGCTCACCTTTCCGCCCCGAACCCCGAATCCCGATTTCCGTCCCTGACACCTGGAACCTGACATTTGATACCTTCCAACCCATTTCCTTTCAATAACATTCAAGGTTCACGGCGATAAGTGGCTTATTTTTCTTCAACAATCAAGGTTCGGAGCGAATTTGAGCCAAGTCAATTTTTTATCTCATTTATTTTCAGCAGAATTCAAGGTAATACCTTTATTTTGGGGCTCCCTTTTTTTGTAGAGCCCGACCGCAACGCAAGGCAATTAACTTGTTTAATTTCAATGATTTGATTCTTTGCCAAGGCCATTGAATATCTCCCTATTCTTCGCTAACATGCCGTGTTTTCATTAACATTCAAGGATCGCGAGGGATTGTCCCAAGCTCACTACTCCGGGGCCGGGGGTTCAGCCGTCAGCAATCAGCTATCCGCAGTCAGCTTACTGCCGCCTGTCTATAGTCTACTGTCTACTGCGTGCCACCCAGCCCCGAGCCTCTAGCCCCTGGCACCAACTGCCTCCTGCCTTCTGCGTACTGATCGACTATGGATGGCACCAGCCGTTGTATAGGTCCGAGGTCTTTCGCGTCATCCCGCCGGCCCTCCCTCCAGGAAACTGTATACACACAATTCTAGCCTTTGTCAAGCTCCAAATGAGGCTATATTGAAAAACCTATGAACTAAGACAAAACGCCGGGACCGGAAGTCCAGACAAATTCTCCCGACAAATAATCTGGACATATCACCAAGCTTGTGTGAAGTGATATGCTGCGTGAACTCCGAGGGAAGGAGGAGGCGCATGAAACCAGGGATACGATGGATCATTCGTGTTTTGATACTATTCACTGTCATCATCACTCCACTCAATAATCCTTTGCTCATCATAGACCCTCCGCGCGACGGGTACGTGGTTCATGCGGCCGCGGCGGCGTCGGGGACGGCGACCGGTCCCGCGCTGCCGAGAAAGCAGGAAATCCTGGCTCTCCTGCAAAAGGCAAACTCCTGGCAGTTAGCGCATCCGGTGATGAAACCGGACGACCGCAATTGGCAGCGGGGCACGTGGTACACGGGGGTTATGGCGGCGTGGAAATCGACTCACGACCCGGCATTCCTCAACCAGGCTCTGGCGTGGGGCCGCCAGCACCAATGGCAGGTGGGCACCGAGCACAACGGCGCCAACCGCCTGTTCTGCGTGGAGACCTGGGCGGAGCTCTACTTGCTCAAGAAAGACAGCGCCATGATCGAGCCCGCCATCAAGTGGTTGGCCACACCGGACCCCCGCTCGCCGGGGGGAGCCAAGCAATGGTACCTCGACAACGATGTGGACAGCCACAATAAGGTACATGGCTTCGTGTACGTGGACTCGCTCTACGGCGCGCCGGCGCTCGCCATGCTTGCCCGAGCCACGGGAGACAACAAATATATCGACCTCATGAATGCCTTTTTCGATGACGTCGCGGGCCAGTTACTCGACAAGGAATCCGGCTTGTATTACCGCGACCCTCGTTTCATCGGCCAGCGGACGGCGAACGGAAAGAAGATCCTCTGGTCACGGGGGAATGGTTGGGCGTTTGCCGGAACGGCGCGGGTGCTGGAATATCTTCCCAAGCATCACCCCAGCCAGCAGCACTATCTTGAAATGTTCCGGCGGCAGGCGGCGGAGCTGGTCAAGCGCCAAGGAGCTGATGGCCTGTGGCGCGTCAACCTCGACGACCCGGACCAGTTTCCGAACCCTGAGACCAGCGGGACAGGGTTCTTTTGTTTCGGATTGGCCTGGGGTATCAACCACGGGGTATTGAACCGCAAAGAGTATCTCCCCGCGGTCGAGAAGGCTTGGGCGGGCTTGACCCAAAACCTCGGCCCGGAGGGTAAGGTCCTCGGGGGTCAGCAAGAGGACGGCGAGCCACACCCGTTCGCGCCTGAAAACCCACACGAGTACGTTACCGGAACCTTCCTTCTTTCTGGAAGTGAGGTCTACAAGCTGGCCCATTAATGGGTGCGGCAAGCGTAGCGCATCAGACCTTAAAGATTAGGTCCGCGCTACGCTTGCTTGCCCGTGCCTTCGATGCGCCCCATGCTTATGTCACGCGTTACGAGGGTGAGGGACCGAGGTTTCTCACCAGTTCAACATCCAGCGGGCCGACCTTGACGTGGCGGCGTTTTCCGGCGCATTCGAGGGTGAAAGCTTCACGCTGCTCGGAGAGGTTCCACAGCAGAGCCAACCGGGCCGTGGGATACCATGCGCAGACCACCGGCTTTTCATCCAGCACAATTGGAAACTGCCGTAGTTTCGGCAAGATCTCCGCTTTCAGTTTAAACAAATCATCCATCGATTCGGTCACCTGGCGCGCGCCCGCGGCCTTCAAGCGGCTTACGAACACCGTTCCGGGCGAGGGGATTCGCGCTCCATCCAAGCCGCCGGCATCGGCATCGGAGAGAAACGTCCAGCCATCGCTCGAGGGTTCGCTCGTCACCTCAAAGGGAACCCCGGTGGCCAGAAACAGGCTGTACGGGTGGTCGTCGCCCACGTAGCGGCTGTGCTCGCCCCAAAAGTGTTTGAACGGCCCGTAAGGTTTGTGCCCCGCGAGTTGGCGATGGATGGCGGCGTGTTTCTTCATGGCCGGGGCGAGCGTGGCCCAATGGGAGCGCGGAAAGGGCGTGATTCCGCTCATAAACATCGTGTTGCGGACATCGGCAATCGTCGAAGTCGCCAGCTTCGCGGGCATATTGGACGCTGAGAGTTTGTCGGCCGGGAATGCTGTCGTCTCACTAAAGGCCAACTCCGGACTCACAAAGCGCCGGTGAAAGAGCACACTAAACAGCTCATCGGTTTTCCCCTTCACGGGCCGGAATTGGGCATCGGAGAACATCAGTTCGCCAACCCGGAGTGGTACCTGGGAATAATCCGCAAGCCGGATTCCTGCCTTTTCCGCTCCCAGATACATGACCATGATTCCCAACTGAAGGTGCGGGGCGGCGGATTGCTGGGCATGAAAGCAAGCACCGAGATGATCGCACCAGAAATCAACCCAGTTGCGGACGACGGGCGTCAGTTGCCGGCCCTTGATGGATTGAATCAGACCTTCCCGCATATCCTGACCGTAACCGTGAAGCTTTCGGAACTCCTCCAGATGTTCGGCGCAGAAGCAGCCGCCGATGGTACCGGGGGACTCGGCAATCCTAAAGTCATCATCAAGGAAGACTCGGTCGACACCCATCTGTTCGAGCCGGCGC
>Ga0181533_1003256_pt1 | contig 17847 bp, 17 predicted proteins | sample PEATcosm2014_Bin_45_FD_119772 | JGI IMG/M metagenome (GOLD analysis project Ga0181533, IMG submission 119772) | Peatland microbial communities from MTU Mesocosm Facility, Houghton, MI, USA - PEATcosm2014_Bin11_60_metaG | ecosystem: Environmental > Terrestrial > Soil > Wetlands > Peat | place... | reverse complement strand
TCCCCCACGCGGCGTTGCTGCGTCAGGCTTTCGCCCATTGCGCAAGATTCCCTACTGCTGCCTCCCGTAGGAGTCTGGGCCGTGTCTCAGTCCCAGTGTGGCTGATCGTCCTCTCAGACCAGCTACCCGTCGTCGCCTTGGTGGGCCGTTACCGCACCAACTAGCTGATAGGCCGCGAGCCCCTCCTGGAGCGGAAACCCTTTCCTCACAAGCCCATGCGGGCTCGTGGGGGTATCCGGTATTAGCATCAGTTTCCCGATGTTATCCCGGTCTCCGGGGTAGGTTGCTCACGTGTTACGCACCCGTTCGCCACTAGGTCTTCTTCGGTGTTACCACCAAATGGACCCCGTTCGACTTGCATGTATTAGGCACGCCGCCAGCGTTCGTCCTGAGCCAGGATCAAACTCTCCATCGAGATCTCACACCGGCCTATAGGGCCGGTATTTCGATCTGGAGAGCCGGCCCGAGGGCTTCGGACGCCCTCTCACCGACTGGCACCAAAACGGACGTTGTCCGTGTTCAGTGCTTATTGACTTAGTGACCGCGGACCCCAAAGGGCGCGCGGCCACCCGCACTGGCTTTTGGCTGTTCCTATTCCGTTCTCAAAGAGCGACGACGGGGCACACTTCCTTCCGGAAGGAGGTACCCGGGCGTTCTGCAGACCACACCGATCCTTGCGAGCCAGGGGTCTACAGCGCGGCCGACCGGCGGAAAACCGCCTGAGGGCACTGCTCGGCGTCAAAACCCATTTCCGAGCTGCAGGTCACCTTACCACCCAACGCGGAAGTGTCAATCAACCAACGCGGAGATGTCACATGACCGTGGTGACCGGTTGCCCGTCCGTCGGGTCGCCCTCGTCGCAGCGTCCCGGGCGGGTCGGCGGGCGCACCGGCGCGGCGGACGCGCCGCCCGGCCGGGGCATTCTCTCCGTAGTCGTCCGCGCGACCGGGAAAGGTAGTGTCGCCACGTGCGATTCGTCGCGCTCTGTGGCCTGCTGCTCGCCGGGGTGCTGACGGTGACCGGTACCGGTCTCGGGCGGGGTTCCGCGGAAAGCCTTGCCGCGGCGACGAAAGGCCAAGCCCGCTCGATCGTGAGCGTCGCCGCGGGCGCGTACTCCGGCTACGCGGTTCTGTCCGACGGTCAGGTGTGGGCGTGGGGTGACGACCTGGAGGGCCAGATCGGCGACACGGGGCCCTGGACCTCACGAACCGTCCCGGTCGAGGTGAAGGGGCTTTCCGCAGTGACCCTCGTCGCAGGCAGCGGGAACAGCGCCTTCGCCCTCCTGAGAAACGGCAGGGTGTGGGCCTGGGGAAGTGACAGCCAGGGTGAGCTCGCCGACCGACGATTCACGGCCCGACAGACTCCCTCCCTGGTACCGGATCTGTCCGACGTGAGGAACGTCGCGACAGGGGCTTTCGACGTGTATGCGATCCGCGACGACGGCACGGCTTGGTCGTGGGGCGACAACAGCTTCGGACAGCTCGGCACAGGTTCAGCCGCAGCGCTCTCCACGGTTCCGGGGGAGCTCGCGCACCTGACCGGCGTCGTCGCCGTGAGAGCCGGCACATCCGACGGCTACGCGCTCCTCCGAGACGAGACCGTCTGGGTTTGGGGCGACAACAGTCTCAGACAGCTCGGGGGCTCAGGATGCGGTCCGACGCGAACCGGTCGCCCTGAGGCCTGCCGGGCCTCGAACGTCCCCCACCAGATCCCTGGCCTCACGGGGATCGTGGCGATCGCCGCCGGTGGGGATTCCGGCTACGCACTGCGCCGCGACGGGACCGTGTGGGCGTGGGGCGACGACGAGTTCGGCGAGCTGGGTGACGGGGTCCGGACCCTCGACCAGGGAAGACCAGTCCGAGTGAAGGGCCTCGACCACGTCGTCGCGATCGCCGCCGGTTCATGCTCGGCCTACGCCCTGCTGAAAAACGGGACGGTGTGGGCGTGGGGCCGAGGCGACTACGGCGAGCTCGGCGACGGGACCAGCTCTGATCGAAGCCTCCCGGTGCAGGTGAAGGGTCTCACCGAGGTCGTGCAGGTCGACGGAGGGGGGGACATGGCCTTCGCCCTGGAACGAGACGGCAGCCTGTGGTCGTGGGGCGCCAACACGCTGGGACAACTCGGCGACGGTTCGGTGGCCAGCCGCAACGTCCCCGTTCGCGTCCTCGGACTCCCGGGATCGCCACCTCCAAAGAAGCGATAGGGGCCGTCCTCGCCCCTCCTGTCCCGTCCGGGCACCGTGGGTCCGGCCCGGTGGCGCGCCGTTATCCTCGTCAGGAACGCTGCACGCCGGCCAACCGGGGCCGGCCGTTTTCAGCCCTGGACCCCCATGTCTGCCAACGAACTCACGTCGACCCGTCGACCCGTTCCTGCCAGCCTCTTCGGCGGCCGGTACACGGACGCGTTTCTCCTCGACCTCGAGGTCGTGCGCGCCGAGAACCCGGCGTCCCACGTGCGATCCCTCACCGTCGCGTCGTCCGATCTCGTCGGATTCGAGTTCAGCGCCGGACAGGACCTGATGATCGGCTTCCCGGAAGGTGGCCGCACGCTGCGCCGGCGCTACACGATCCGCCGCGGCGACCCCACGGCGGGCACGGTGGACCTCGAATTCGAGATCCACCGCGATGGTGGCGTGGCCACCCGGTGGGCCGCCAAGGCCGACATCGGAAGTCGGCTCGAAGCCATCGGTCCCCGGGGGGTGATCACCCTTCGGCCCGGGACGCGCCCGCACCTTTTCGTCGCGGACGACTCCGCCATGCCGTTCGCGTTCGCGATGCTCGAGGCTCTTCCGCCCGCTGCCGAGGCAACGGCGATTCTTGTCTCCCGGCATGGTCCCGGGTCGCGACCAGGGCCGGTCAGCGCGGGCGATACGCGACTCGTGTGGGTCACGGACGCAGAGATTGGAGAGGCAATCGAAGGACTTGGCCCGGTGCGCGGGACCGCCGCGTACGTCAATGGTGAGCGACATCTCGTCGTGCACGTCGTCGACCTTCTCATCGCGGCTGGCGTCGACCCAGGCGATGTCACCTCGAAGGCCTACTGGCGACGTGATCAGCCCAACGAGGACCGCGGCGAACCGAGGCGCGTCTGAGGTCCGGCGGCCGTAGAGATCACGACGGGTCAGCGACGCTCGCGGCAGAAGGATTGCGCGAGGCGATGGGCGTGATGCGTCTTGCTGACGCCATGCGGCACTCCCCGATCGCCGAAGGGAAGGCTTCCCGGCAAAACCTCGTAGCGCCGGTCGTCGGAGCGGATTCGCGAGGCTGACCGTCAGGCAATCGCCGACGCACGACTTCGCTCGCTGCAGGTCCGACCGCCGAGGGTCCGGTCTCGCGACACAATGACTCCATGATTCTCGAACACGCGGTTATCGATGTGGCTCACGGTGAGGGACAACGCTTCGAAGAGGCGTTCGGTGCGGCCAAGCCGATCATCAGTTCCTCGGCGGGCTTCGGCTCGCGACGGCTTGCACGGTGCATCGAGGTTCCGTCTCGTTACCTCCTGCTCGTCGAGTGGGACCGATTGGAGGACCACACCGAGGGATTCAGGGGATCGGCGAGCTACGAGGAGTACCGGCGGCGCCTGCACCACTTCTACGACCATCTCCCGGTCTACGAGCACTACGAGCCGCTCGTCGATCTCTGACCGCCGGCGCGGCACGCCCGACAATCCGCGGACGATTGGGACGTGTCGGCCGCGACTCGGCGACCCAGGTGTGAGCGGGATGGGGCCAACTAGCGGGCACCGGACGGCGTGCGGCGCGACAGGTTGGGGTCGCCTGGGACGGCGAACCGCCACGGGTAGAGCGCCGCCGCGCCGACCCGCGCCGACAGCCCGACCCGCCGCCCGCAGAAGACGCCGGTCGGCGCCGGGGTCCCGTCGTCGACGAGGGTGAGCCCTGCCTCCCCGGTGACGAGGTCGGCGCCGTCGTCGGCACCGTCGATCCCGAGGGCCTGGCAGAGCTTCGCCGGCCCCGAGCAGAGCTCGGTGTCGGCGAGTCCCCCGCCGCGACGGCTCCGCATCGCGTCGAGACCCGACACCGGGGCGAGCGCCCGGACAAGGACCGCCCGGGCGACGCCCGCCTCGCCGCAGACGACGTTGGCGCAGTGGTGCATCCCGTAGGTGAAGTACACGTAGAGGTGCCCGGGCGGGCCGAACATCGTCGCGTTGCGACGCGTCTCGCCCCGGTAGGCGTGGCTCGCGGCGTCGAGCTCTCCCCCGTAGGCCTCGGCCTCGACGATCCGACCGGCGGCACCCCGCCCGACGAGGACCAGGTTGAGAAGCTCGGGCGCGACCTCGAGCGAGTCGCGCGCGAAGAACTCCTTCGTCAACCGCCCGGTCCCGGCCACTTAGCGGGCGGGCCAGCCGATCTCCTCGAGGCGCGCCCGGTCGGCGCGGAGCCGCTCGGCGAAGCGCTCGAGTTGACCGGCGACGTCGCCGCGCCCGGCGGGGCCGGACTTCGGCTTGGTCGTCGCCCCCAGGTCGGGCTGGACGACCGGCACCGCGTTGCGCCCGAGGGCCGGCTCGGCCACGACGAGCTCGGCGAGGGGCTTCGACTCCTCGACGGAGCGCCGGACGAGGTCCCCGACGAGCCCGTGGGCCCGCCGGAACGGCATCCCGCGCTCGACGAGCCACTCGGCGAGGTCGACGGCGTAGAGCGCCGGGTCGGCGGCAGCCTTCTTCATCGCCTCCTCGTCGAACCGGATCGTCTCAACGAGCCCGCGCATGGCGACGAGGGCCTTGGAGACCTGGTCGAAAGCGTCGAAGAGCGGCTCCTTGTCCTCCTGGAGGTCCCGGTTGTAGGCGAATGGCAGGCCCTTCAGCGTGGCGAGGAAGCCCGTGAGGTGGCCGATCAACCGGCCGGCCTTGCCCCGGGCGAGCTCGGCGATGTCCGGGTTCTTCTTCTGCGGCAGCATCGAGCTCCCGGTCGACCAGGCGTCGTCGAGGCGGTAGAAGCCGAACTCGGCCGTCGAGAAGACGACGACCTCCTCGCCGAGACGGGAGAGGTGGACGCCCACCAGGGCGAGGTCGAACAGCGTCTCGGCGACGAAGTCGCGGTCGGCCACGGCGTCGAGCGAGTTCTCGAAACGGCCGGCGAAGCCGAGCTCGCCGGCCACCCAGCCGGGGTCGAGGAGCAGCGACGACCCGGTGAGCGCTCCCGCCCCGAGCGGCGAGACGTCCGCCCGGCGGCGGGTGTCGAACAGGCGGTCGACGTCGCGGGCGAGTGCCCAGCCGTGGGCGAGCAGCTGGTTGGAGAGCGCGACGGGCTGGGCCCGCTGGAGATGGGTGTACCCCGGCAGGGTGATCCCCTCGGCGCGGGCCGCGCGGTCGCGCAGCGTCTCGCCGAGGTCGAGCACGAGACCGGCCACCTCACCGATGCGGCGGCGCACGTAGAGGCGCAGGGCCGTCGCCACCTGGTCGTTGCGGCTGCGCGCCGTGTGGAGCTTGGCGCCGGCGTCGCCGGCGATCTCGGTGACGCGCCGCTCGATCGCCGTGTGGATGTCCTCGTCCCCGGCGGCGAACTCGAAGCGCCCGGACGAGAACTCCTCGCCGACCTGACCGAGCGCGGCGATGAGCTTCGCCGCGTCCGCCTCGTCGAGGACGCCGGTGTGCTCGAGCCCGCGGACGTGGGCGATCGAGCCGTCGAGGTCGTCCCGCCACAGCAGCCGGTCGAACGAGAGGCTCTCGGTGAACTCCAGCATCGCCTTGGCGGGCGGCGTCCCCATCCGTTTCGACCAGAGCGCCACGGTCAGTCCTTTCCGGCGTCCGCGTTCTGTCGGCTCGCCCAGGTCTTGATCCCGAGACCATAGAGGCGGATGTAGCCCTCGGCGTCCTCGTGGCGGAAGGCGTCGGCGGCGTCGTAGGTCGCCAGACCGTAGTCGTAGAGGCCGACGGGGCTGCGCCGCCCGGCGACGGCGACACCGCCTCCGGGGCTGAAGCGCAGCCGGACCTCGCCCGTCACGTGACGCTGGCTCTCTACGACGAACGCCGAGATCGCCTCGCGGAGCGGCGAGAACCACATCCCGTCGTAGACGAGCTCCGAAAAGCGCGGCTCGATCCGTGCCTTCTCGTGGGCGAGGTCCCGCTCGAGCGTCAGGCCCTCGAGGTCGGCGTGGGCGAAGACGAGGGCGAGCGAGGCTGGGCACTCGTAGACCTCGCGGCTCTTGATGCCGACGCGCCGGTTCTCGACCATGTCGATCCGCCCGAACCCCGCGGCCCCGGCGATCCGGCCGACCGTTTTGATGAGCTCGACGAGCGGCGTCGGTTTGCCGTCGAGCGCCACCGGCACGCCCGCTTCGAAGCCGACCGTCACCTCGACCGCTTCGATCGCCGTCGGGACCGTGAGGGCGAACATGTCCTCGCCGGGCGCGACCCACGGGTCCTCGATCGCCCCGCACTCGATCGCGCGGCCCCAGAGGTTCTCGTCGATCGAGTAGATCTTCTCCCGCGTCGCCTCGACGGGGATGCCGAAGCGCTCCGTGTACTCGATCGTCTGCTCGCGGGTCCACTTCCACTCGCGGGCCGGGGCGACGATCTCGAGCTCGGGGGCGAGGGCCCGCGTCCCCACCTCGAAGCGGACCTGGTCGTTGCCCTTCCCGGTACAGCCGTGGGCGACGACCGTCGCGCCGTGTTTGCGCGCCTCTTGGACGAGGTGCCAGACGATGACCGGGCGCGAGAGCGCCGAGACGAGCGGGTAGCGGCCCTCGTAGAGGGCGTTCGCCTGGAGGGCCGGCATCGCGTAGTCGGCGGCGAACTCGGCGCGGGCGTCGACGACGACCGCCTCGACCGCCCCGGCGCCGAGGGCACGGCTCCGGATCGCCTCGAAATCCCCGCCCTGGCCGACGTCGACGGCGACGGCGACGACCTCGTAACCGCGCTCGGCCCCGAGCCAGTGCACCGCGGCGGACGTGTCGAGTCCGCCGGAGTAGGCGAGCACCACCCGTTTCTTCACTTTGGACCTCTTCCTCCGGCTTGGCCGGTCATTAGCGATCTCGTTACTGGCGCCCGGCGAGCCGGCCGAGCAAGCTCGCCAGTCCCGCCCCCCCGGTCTTTTCGTCGGCGACGACGAGCACGGTGTCGTCTCCCGCCACCGTACCGACCATGCCATCGAGCCGGGAACGGTCGAGCGCCGAGGCGACGACGTGGGCCGATCCGGGCGGAGTGCGCACGACAACGAGGTTGGCGGACGAGGAGACCTCGACGACCCACTCGCCGAGCACCCGCCGGAGGTGCTCGATCGGCGTCAGCTGGGCCTGGGGCAGCTCGGCGATGGCGTAGACGGGGTGGTCGACGCCGGGCACCCGCACCTTCAGCGCGCCGAGCTCCTCGAGGTCGCGCGAGATCGTTGCCTGGGTGGCGTCGATGCCCTCAGCGACGAGCAGCTCGACGAGCTGGGACTGGCTCGTGATGGCGTTGTCGGCCAACAGGCGCGCGACGAGGTGCTGGCGGCGGTTCTTCGGCACCCGTCCCATCGCGCTAACCCCCATCCCTGCCGAGCAGGTGCGTGAACAGCCCCCGCATCACGTGACGCCGGTTCGCCGCCTGTAGCCAGACCCGGCTGTGCGGTCCCTCGAGCACCTCGGCCGTGATCTCCTCGCCGCGATGGGCGGGCAGGCAGTGGAGGACGATCGCCCCGGGGGGCGCCTTGGCGACGAGCGCCTCGTCGACCGTGAAACCGCGGAACGCGGCCCGCTTCGCCGCCGCCTCGTCGGTATCCGCCATCGACACCCACACGTCGGTGTAGATGACGTCGGCCCCCCCGACCGCCCCGGCGGGGTCGTCGGTGACCTCAACGACACCCCCCGCTGCCCTCGTCGCCACGACAAAGCCGGCGTCCAACTGGTAACCCGGCGGAGAGGCGACGACGACCGCAATGCCTACCGCCGCGCAGGCGGCGACGAGGGAGCGGCAGACGTTGTTCGCGTCACCGATGTAAGCGACGTGCTTTCCTTCGAGCGACCCGAGGCACTGCCGGATCGTCAGCACGTCGCCGAGCGCCTCGGTCGGGTGCTCGAAATTGGACAGCAGATTGACGACGGGGACGTGGGGGTCCGAGTCCGCGAGGGCGGCCGCCATGCGATCGAGCGTGCGATGCTCGGCGACGCGGGCGGCGATCAGCGCGTGGTAGCAGCCGAGGGTTCGCGCCACGTCCTCGACGGACTCGCGCACGTCGAAACCGATCTCCTCGCCCCGGATCGCGACCGGGTGCCCGCCGAGGTCGACGACGGCCATCTCCGCGGCGTTGCGGGTCCGCGCCGACGGGAACTCGAAAACGAGCGCCGCGCCGCGGCCCTCGAGGACGTGGGGAAGGTTCGGCCGCTCGGACAAATCGAGCACGGCCGTAATCTCCGTCGGCGCAAGGTCCGACACCACCAGCAGGTTGTGCGTCACAACGTCTCCTTCTCCCCTGTTCGGCCTGCCTCGCGGACGCGGGCGATGGCGTCGGCGAGCAGTTCCACCGCCTCGTCGCAGTCCTCGGCGGTGACGACAAACGGTGGCATGAGCCGGATGACCCCGGGTGCCGGCGCGTTCACGACGAGCCCGCCGATAAGCGCCTCGGAAAAGACGGCGCGCGCGTCGATGCCGTCCGCGAGCACGACGCCGAGCAGGAACCCCGAGCCGCGGACCGCGGCGACCCCGTCGACTCGGGCGAGGCGGGTCTTCAGTCGTTCGCCGAGTTCCGCGGCGACGGCAGGTGCGTCGAGGGCGCGCAATCGCCGCAGGGTCGCCTGCGCCGCGGCCATCGCCAGCGGCTGCCCGCCGAAGGTCGACCCATGGTCCCCCGGCTGGAAGGCCTTGGCGATCTCGGCCCGCGCCCAGCAGGCGCCGACGGGGACGCCGTTGCCGAGGGCCTTGGCGACCGTCACGATGTCCGGCGCGACCTTCTCGTGCTGGAAGGCGAACCACCGCCCCGTGCGGCCGAGGCCGGTCTGGATCTCGTCGACGATGAGGAGCAGGCCGAGCTCGTCACAGATCGCTCGCACGTCCGCGAGGTAGCCCCGGGGCGGCGGCACGACGCCCGACTCGCCGAGGATCGGCTCGAGCAACACCGCGGCGACGCGACCCGCGTCGATCGACCGCAGCGCCCCGGCGTCGCCGTAGGGGACGTGGCTGAACCCCTCCGGCAGGGGCAGCAACGCCTCGTGCTTGGCGGGCTGTCCCGTGGCGTGCAGGGTGGCGAGCGTGCGGCCGTGGAACGAGCCGAGCGTCGATACGACGCCGTAGCGCCCCGGTCCGCCCCAGCGCCGGGCGAGCTTGATCGCGCACTCGTTCGCTTCGGCGCCCGAATTGGCGAAGAACACCTGTCCCCCGGCGGGGCTCCCGTCGCCGATCAGTTCGTCGATCTGCGCCGCGACGTCCTCGTTGAACTCGTTGGCGAAGATGTTCGACACGTGGAGCAGCCGGCTCGCCTGGGCGGCGATCGCCCCGGCGACGACCGAGTCGGCGTGACCGAGGCCGGTGACGCCGAGTCCCGAGAGGAAGTCGAGGTACGTCCGGCCCGCGTCGTCGACGAGCCGGCAGCCGTGGCCGGCGACGAACCGGACGGTCGGCGGGCGGTAGGTCGGCATGAGGTGGGTCACGACGCCACGACCATCGTGCCGACGCCGGACTCGGTGAACAGTTCGAGCAAGAGGGCGTGCTCGACGCGGCCGTCGAGGATGTGACCCGCCTCGACGCCGTGCCGGACGGCCCGCGCGCAGGCTCGCGCCTTCGGGATCATGCCGCCGACGATGGCGCCGGTTCCGACGAGCGCCTCGAGGGCGCCGGCGGTCGTCGACGAGACGACGCTCGTCGGGTCCCCGGGGTCGGTGCGCACGCCGCTCACGTCGGTGAGGAAGATGAGGCGGCGGGCGGAAAGCGACTCGGCGATCGCCCCGGCGACGGCGTCGGCGTTGATGTTGTACGCCTGGCCGCTCGCGTCGGGGGCGATCGTCGCGACGACTGGCACGAGGCCCTCAGCGAGGAGGTGGCGCAGAAGGACGGGGTCGACGGACTCCACGTCGCCGACGAAGCCGAGCGCGGGGTCGCGCTCGACGGCGGTGATGAACCCGACGTCCTCGCCCGACAGCCCGACGGCGACCGGGGCGTGCAGGTTCAGCGCGCCGACGATCTCGCGGTTCACCTTGCCGACGAGCACCATGCGCGCGATGTCGAGGGTCTCGGCGTCCGTCACCCGCTGGCCGTCGCGGAACTCGGGCGTCTTGCCGAGGCGCTCCATCAGCGCGCCGATCTGGGGACCACCGCCGTGCACGACAACGGGGAGCATGCCGACGCTCCGCATCAGAACGACGTCCATCGCGAACCGGTCGAGGACCGTCTCCGGCCCGAGGTCGGCGTCGCCGAGCGTGCTGCCGCCGAACTTCACCACGATGACCGCGCCCGCAAAGCGCCGGATGTACGGGATCGCCTCGGCGAGGGTCGCCGCGGTCCGCGCCGCGTCCCGGTCGGGGACGGCGCTCACGACGTCCTCATGTTCTCTTCGATGTAGCCGTGACCGAGATCGGTCGCGAGGACCCGGGCCGTGCCCGCGCCGAGACCGAGGTCGCAGGTGATCTCCAACCGGTCGCCGGCCAGGTACGCCGCGGCCGCGTCCCCGACGCCGCCGACGTCGAGGCCGGTTTCGACGACGGTCACCGGCCCGTAGGCGACGCGCACCCGGTCCGGGTCGAACGCGGCCCCCGAGGCGCCGAGCTCGGAGAAGATCCGACCCCAGTACGGGTCGGCGCCGAACAGCGAGACCTTGACGAGGAGGCTGCCGGCGACCGCGCGGGCCGCGAGCCGCGCGTCGGCGTCGTCGGCGGCGCCGACGACGCGGATCTCGGTGACGCGCGTCGTGCCCTCGGAGTCCCCGGCGAGCTGCCAGGCGAGGTCGGCACAGGCGTCGGTGAGCGCCACCGTGAGGTCCGCGGCGTCGGCCGCGCCGGCCGCGCCGCTCGCCAGCACGATGACGGTGTCGTTCGTCGACATGCAGCCGTCGACGATGAGCGCGTTGAAACTGTGATCCACCGCGGCACGCAGCGCGGCACCGAGCACCTCCGGCGTCGTCGCGGCGTCAGTCGTCAGCACGGCGAGCATCGTCGCCATGTGCGGGGCGATCATCCCGGCGCCCTTCGCCATCCCGCCCACCCGGAACGCCGCGCCCTCGCGGGTGACCTGCTTGGGATGGGTGTCCGTCGTGAGGATCGCCGTCGCGGCCGCGGTGCCGTCCGCGGGCGAGCCGCCTCGGCGCGCGACGAGGGTCGGCGCAGCTGCCTCGATCACCTCGATCGGGAGCGTGCGGCCGATCAGCCCCGTCGAGCACACGAGGACCTCTTCGGCGCCGACGCCGAGCGGCCCGGCGACGCAGGCGGCCGTCCGCTCGGCGGTGGCGAGCCCGGTGGCCCCCGTCGCCGCGTTGGCGCAGCCGCTGTTGAGGACGACGGCGGCGGCGCGTCCGTGCGTCGCGGCGAGGTGGGCGCGGCTCACCGTCACCGGCGCGGCACAGGCCCGGTTCGTCGTGAACGTCGCCGCCGCCGGGACCGCGCCCCCGGTCGAGGCGACGAGCGCGAGGTCCGCCACCCCGTCCGGCTTGATCCCGCTCGCCAGCCCGGTGGCGACGAAACCCCGGGGCCACGTGACGCTCACGGCATCACCGCCACCCGGGGCAGTCCCGCCGTCTCAGAAAGCCCGAGGGCGACGTTCGCCGCCTGGATCGCCTGGCCGGCACCGCCCTTTGTCAGGTTGTCGATCGCCCCGAGCACGACGACGTGGCGCGTGCGCGCGTCGGAGCGCGCCGTCAGCTTCGCCACGTTCGAGGCGTAGGTCTCCCGCGTCGACGGCGAATGCGCGACGACCTCGACGAACGGCTCGCCCGCATAGACGTCACCGAGCGCGCCGAGCAGCTCCTCGGTCGAGATGGCGTGCGTCGGCCGGGCGTAGCACGTGGCGAGGATGCCCCGGGTCATCGGCGCGAGGTGCGGGGTGAAGAGCACCTCGGCCCCGATCGCCTGGGCCATCTCCGGGCTGTGCCGGTGGTCGAGCAGCCCGTAGGCGACGAAGTTCTCGTTCACCGTCGCGTGGTGCGTCGTCGCCGAGGGCTGGCGCCCCGCCCCGGAGGTCCCGCTCGCGGCGTCGACGATCAACCCGCCGGGCTCCACGAGCCCCGCGGCGACGAGGGGCGCGAGGCACAGCGCCGCCGCCGTCACGTAGCAGCCCGGCGCAGCGATGAGCGACGCGCCGACGAGCTCGGCGCGGTGGAGTTCGGGCAGGCCGTAGACGGCTCGCCCGAGCAGTTCGGGAGCCGTGTGGACGAACCCGTACCAGCGCTCGTAGGCGGCCGCGTCCCGGAGGCGGAAGTCCGCGCCGAGGTCGACGACGAGGGGCACGGTCCCGGTGAGCTGCGGGACGATCGCCTGCGACCGCCCGGACGGTACGGCGACGAAGACGACGTCGCAACCGGCGAGCGCCGCCGGGTCGGTCGGCGTCGCCACGAGGCCGGCGTAGGGCCCGCCGAGGCTCGGGAACAGCTCGGCGATCGTCGCCCCGGCCGAGGCCTCCGCCTGGGCGGCGACGACATCGAGATCGGGATGGGACGCCAGCAGCCGCAACAGCTCGGCACCGAGATAGCCCGACGCCCCGATGATCGCCGCCTTCATGGCATGACAATACTATGAGTTGTATAGGAATACGAGCTGGGGTGGACCGCCCGCGATCAGCTCGCCCGGAGGTCCTTCCCCGCCTTCACCGAAATGGGGTCCGGGGCGAGAAGCCCCCGGCTTTCGCCGTGGGGAGGAGTCAAAATTCCTCCTGCCAGTCGTACGGGGCGTTTGGGCGGGGACCTTGTTTTTCGGGAAGGGCGGCCCGGGCCTCCTGGATGAAGGCGCGCACTTTCCGGGGGTCCTTGCGCGACGCGGTCTCGACGCCCGTCGAGACGTCGACGCCCCAGGGACGAAGGCGCTGGATCGCGTCGGCGACGTTGCCGGGGTCGAGCCCACCCCCGAGGATCAGCCGGTGCGAGCGCGGCATCCGCTCGGCGAGCCGCCAGTCGAAGACCTTGCCCGGGCCGGGCGCCGGGGCGTCGACGAGGATCGCGTCGGCCCGGTAACGGGAGACGTCGTTCAGCACCGCGGCGTTCGCGGCGAAGGACTTGATGACGAGCGGCACCTTCTCGGCGACGAAGGCGACGTCCTCCTCGGTCTCGTGGCCGTTCAGCTGGGCGGCCCGCAGGCCCGCCTGGCACACGACGTCGACAACGCGCTGGGCGAGGGCGTCGCAGAAGACCCCGACGGTGATGACGTCCGGCGGCAGACGCCGGGCGATGTCGCGCGCCGCCCCGATCGCCACCTGGCGCGGCGAGGGAGCGAGCACGAACCCGATCGCGTCGGCGCCCATCGCCACCGCGAGGAGCGCGTCCTCCTCGTTCGTCACCCCGCAGATCTTCACGAACACGCCACACCCCGGGATCCACCCCACACCCCGGCGTCGCGCGCGGTACGCGACCTCGGGTGCAGGGCCATCGGCACAGAGTAATTGTGGCGACGGCGCCACCCAGGGAATTCCGCGACGTCAAGGTCCGCTCCCCCGCTGGTGGCACCGCGCGCGCCATGCTTGTCAGGTGCCAGCCGAACGTGTCGCCAAGGCCGACCGCGGCACGGTCGTCATCGTCAAGGACGACCACCACATCGCCGACCTCGTCGATCTGTGGCTGCGCAACGCGGGATTCCGCGTCCTGCAGGCGGCCGAGGCGCGACGCGGCATCTTCGCATTTCAGCGGCGTCTAGCGGACTCGGGCTCTTCGTGCTTGCAAGGGTTTCCTGACCCAGAGCGGCACTTCTGCCACACCCCCGTTGCCCAAATGACCGCGTGTTATGGGCTACGCGCTTCGACACCGATCACCGAATATTCCCTCATACCCTCCTGGCTGGCTCGGCGGCCCGAAGAGCGCCGATCAGCCATTCGGCGCCTCGGCCCAGAGCTGCCAAACTGACTCTGCGTTCGTTGCCCGGCTCCGAACCCGACCGAGGAGTGACGTGAGAATGTCGTCAACAGCGAGTCACTCGCTGAGCGTTCCGGGAGCGCGCCTGCACTACGAGGTACAAGGCTCAGGCCCTGTGCTCATGCTGGTCGGGCATCCCATGGGCGCTTCGGGATTTGCCGCGATCGCGCCACTGCTCGGCGAGGACTACACCGTCGTGACCTACGACCCCCGAGGTTTCGCCCGCAGCACGATTGACGACCCCGACCAGGATGCTGAGCCGGACCTGCTCGCCGACGACGTACGCCGGGTGCTGGAGGCGGTTGGCAACGGTCCCGCGCACGTGTTCGGCAACAGCGGTGGCGCGGTCACGGCGCTCGCCTTGGTCGCCCACTACCCCGGCCACGTGAAGACCCTCGTCGCCCACGAGCCCCCGCTCGCCCTGCTCCTGCCCGACGCCGAGGAGGCGCGCACCGCAATCGACGACGTCTACGACGTTTACCGCAACAAAGGCATCGGTGCCGCGTGGCAGAGGTTCTCCACCTTCAGTGGCATCACGATGCGCCCTCAGGGTGAGGACGCCAGGCCGCAGCCGCCCTCGGACGAGGCGGTGGCAACGAGCGAGCGCTTCTTTCGTCACGGCCTCCTGCCGATTGCTCTTTACCAGCCGGACTTTTCCGCTCTTCAGGGCACCCCGGTCCGGATCGTGGTCGCCGGGGGGACCACCTCCAAGGGCCAGTTCGCGCAGCGCACGGCTGTCGCGCTTGCTGAACGGCTCGGCACGCCGCTGATCGACTTCCCCGGAGGGCACACCGGTTTCGCCAGCGACTCCAAGGACTTCGCCGCCGTCCTCCGCCGCGCCCTGCCATAGCTCGTAGGGTCGGGCGGCCCGGTTCCCGAAGGCACGCGACGTATCGACCGCCCCACGGTCGACGTGAGGGATCACGCCCTGGTCGGGCCTCCGGCGTTCGAAGGCGAAGGGCGCCAGAACCTCGATCAGCTGGCTGAGCTGGGGGACTACTCTGCAAAAGGCGAGGCGCTGCAGGACACTCACAGGACCAACAGAAGGGCTAGGAATGGCTATCACCTTGGAACAAGCGATGGCTGTGCTAGCGGCTGGAGAGAAGCGAGCCGCAGAGATAAACGTGCCATCGGTGATTGCTGTTGTGGACGACGGCGGCAATCTGAAGGCTCAGCACCGAATGGACAATGCATCGCTCGCAGCTATCGAAGTCTCACTGAGCAAGGCATATACGTCGCTCGCGACCAACAGTTCTACGGCTGCTCTCGCTGAGCAATGTCAGCCTGGTCAGCCACTCTACGGCCTCCAGACCACTCACAAAGGCAGGATTGTTATTTTCGGAGGTGGCGTCCCACTGCGCATGAACGGGAAGCTAGTCGGTGCCGTTGGTTCGAGCGGCGGAAGCGTGGAGGAGGACGTGATTGTGGCTGAAGCGGCTGTTGCAGCGTTCACAGACGCTTGAGAGGCGCTCTGCTGCATTGACGTCAATGACGCGTATGGTGAGGAAGGACAGAGGAACTTCGGCTGTAGCGACTCTTCCACGTTCAACAACGACGTCGGCCGGCACCCTATAGAAACCAATGCAACGACCCGTCTTCCTTCTGCCCTGCCCGCTCTGCGGATCGCGCCGGAACACTCACCGGCACCACTGCTCGCTCAAGGTTCAGATAAGGGCGGTCGGGAAAAGGAAATGGACCCGTACTTCTCTCGGCGCGGCCAAGCCCCCTAACGCGCGCCCTGCGGCTCGCGCCCAACTGCCCCAACCGCTGCCGGTTAGGCGGATCACGCCGCCCGGTCGGTGAATCGCCCCTTGAACGGGTCGCTCCCGATGGCTCGATCCTGTTCGTTCGGCCAGGTCGAAGCCTGGCCGAACGAACGTAGTTTACGTTTTTACATTGTCTGCCTATACTGCCCAGAAAGGTAAAAAGGTAAACTACAGGCGGTCGAAATGGCAAAAGGTAAAGATCCGAGTCGGATTCCGGAGGCGATCGATCAGCTTCTCAGCGCCAATGACTCTGTGACATCGGGCGAGGTGGCAAAAGTGGCCGGCGTGACCCGGCAGGCTGCCAGTGTTTGGCTCCGGGCCATGGTGGAACATGGCATCCTCGTACACGAGGGAACCGGGCGAGGCGGTCGCTACCGCAAGGTCGCCACATTTGCCTACCGCTATCCGCTCGGTGGCTTGAGAGAGGATGAGGTCTGGTCGAATGAATTTGCCGAGATCAAACGGCGCGACCCAGTCGTCCTCGACAACTCGAACGTCGGCTCCATCCTCAATTTCGCGTTTACCGAGATGCTCAACAACGCGATCGACCACTCGAAAGGGCAACGGGTCGACGTTCGCTGGTTCATTAGCAACGAGATGATCGCCTTCGAGGTCGAAGACGATGGGGTGGGCGTGTTTCGCAACGTGCGGGATGAACGCGACCTCGACGACGATGTGGATGCCATCGGCGAACTCGCCAAGGGGAAGCAGACCACCGCGCCAATAGCGCACAGCGGACTTGGCATTTATTTCACCTCCCGCATGGTCAGCCGTTTTGTCTTAAGCAGCGGAACGTTCGTCTGGACAGTGGACTCCCCACGAGACGATCAAGCGATCGGTTCTTTGCCGGTCGAGCGCACCGGGACGTTCGTGAGGTGCGAAGTGGACAGCGACACGCAGGTCGTGCCAAACGACGTCTTCCGCTCCTTTGCCCCGCTCGAAACGGGCTTCAACCGCTCAACCGTTCGAGTGTCTCTATTCGAAAAGGGCGTATTCGTCTCTCGCTCTGAGGCGAAGCGGATGGGCGCCCAACTTGAAATGTTCGACGAAGTCGAGATCGATTTCGCCGGCGTCGAACAGGTTGGGCAGGGGTTCATCGACGAGCTTTTCCGAGTGTGGCAAAACGCTCACCCTGGCACCCGACTCGTGCCGATCAATGCGAACCAGGCCGTGGATGCGCTCTTCCGCATGAGCGGGATAACCGTTCCGCGCGGACGTTAGGAGCTCGATGTCGGAAAGAAACTCGTCACAGATCCGCTGGCAGGCGCGTCCCATAATGCGCGTCTAGACGAGCCGCTGCGACTGTCCCTGACCGCCGGGACTGAGCGAGGCGGCACCAACGGCCGCGTTGATCACGATCTGGCCAGCGGGCCTACCCGAAAGCGGGGTACCGGGACGCCTCCGAACCAAGCTCCTTTCTGTCGGCGGCATCAAGCGGCTGACGGCCAGTGGCCTTTCGCACATAGGTGAGCTGGTCCCATGACGCGGGATGGTGGGGACCGAGCAGTCCGTCAAGGGTGCAGACCACGAGTTCGAGGGCGTCCGGCTCTGGTCCCGGTCGATCGGGCACAGCCACGAGAAGATCGAGGTGGTGGAGGGCGAACTCCACCGCGAACATCGCCAAGAGGTCGTCGATGGCGAGGACGTGGTTCTGGAAGCGCACCCGGACGGCTGGCGCGGCGCGGCTCGCCGTGGCGGCCGCGATCATCGCTTCGTCAATGTGACCGCGCAGGCTGTCCGCGGTCGCGTAGGCAGCGGCGAACGCCCAGGTGCAGCGCACGTCGGCGAAGGTGATCTGAACGGGGCTGGGCCAGTCCTTCCAGTAGGAGATGAAGTCGCGGTCGATGGCATCGTCGCACGGCACCGCCAGTCCATACAGCAACGCTTCTGCATCGAGTCGGAGGTGGACCAACAAGTCAGCCACCCTCCATCCTTCACAAGCGGTGGCCCGAACAAGCTCGGCGTCACTCACGCCAGCGACGATTAGGGTCCACCACAGAATAACACGCGAGTAGTACGCTCGTGGCGTGGAGTTGAGCCCTGAGACGCTCGAGGTGTTCTTCGACACGGTGCAGCCTCATCTCGACGAGCGCCAGCGCCGGGTGG
>Ga0181533_1003250_pt1 | contig 17872 bp, 14 predicted proteins | sample PEATcosm2014_Bin_45_FD_119772 | JGI IMG/M metagenome (GOLD analysis project Ga0181533, IMG submission 119772) | Peatland microbial communities from MTU Mesocosm Facility, Houghton, MI, USA - PEATcosm2014_Bin11_60_metaG | ecosystem: Environmental > Terrestrial > Soil > Wetlands > Peat | place... | reverse complement strand
CGTGGCCCCGCTCGCCAAGGAGCTTGGCTCGAACCTTGTGCTTCCCTGCGACGCCGAGGATATTTCGACGGTCGACGCGGTGTTCGCCCGGTTGCGGGAGGAGTGGGGGGAACTCGATTTCCTCGTCCACTCCATCGCCTATTCCGACAAAAACGAGCTCAAGGGCCTTTATGCGGACACCAGCCGCGAGAACTTTATCCGCACGCTGGTGATCTCGTGTTTCTCCTTCACCGAGGCCGCCAAACGCGCCGCCGCGATGATGAAGAGCGGCGGATCGCTGCTGACGGTGAGTTTCGCTGGCGGCACCCATGTCATGCCCAATTACAATGTGATGGGCGTCGCCAAGGCGGCGCTGGATTCCTCGGTGCGATATCTCGCCGCTGATTTCGGCGATCGCGGCATTAGAGTAAATGCGATTTCGCCCGGACCGGTGCGGACCATGGCCGGCGCCGGCATCACCGGCGCGCGCGCGATGGGCGCGTTCCAGAAAGCGCACTGCCCGCTGCGGCGCATGATCACGCTCGACGAAATCGGCGGTTCGGCGCTCTATCTCCTGTCGGAGCTGTCGGGCGGCGTGACCGGCGAAATCCATTTGGTCGACGCCGGCTACAACATCATGCTGCAACCGCGCCCCGAGGATCTGAACGGCGGCGGCGAATAGAGCGCCGACGCTCGATCTATTTTGGGCTCGCCGCGATCCTTTCCATCTCCGCCTCGGCGCGCAAATTGTCGATGTCGCGGAAGATGGAGGCGACGGCGAGCGCCCGGCCGCCCCGCATATAGCGCAGAAGGCAATCCTTGGCCGCGATGTCGCCTTCGACCTCTATCGCGTCCCATCCCTCCGCGTGGCCGACGTAATTGATCGGCGTGTCGTAATGCTGGCTCCAGAAGAAGGGAACGGCGTCGAAGACCTCGCGCGCGCCCAGCATGTTGCGCGCCGCCGTGACGCCCTGGCGCTCGGCGACGACCCAATGTTCGACGCGAATGCGCGCCCCGCTATGCGGATCGGGCCAACGCGCGATGTCGCCCGCCGCAAAAATTCCCGGCGCGCTGGTTTCGAGAAAGGCGTCGACGAGGACGCCGCGCTCCACGGCGAGACCCGCCTTCTCGGCGAGTTCGAGCCTTGGCCGCACGCCGACGCCCGCGACGATCAACTCGGCCTCCAGGCTCTTGCCGCTCTTTAACGTCACGCGCCTCTCGTCGATCGCGATCGCGAGATCCTCGAGGTGGAAGATGACGCCATGCTCTTCGTGCAGCTTGCGTACAAAGGCCCCGATTTCGGCGCCGAGCACGCGCTCCATCGGGATTTTCTCCGGCGCGGCGACGTGAACTTCCAGTCCGCGCGCCCGCAGGGAGGCCGCGACTTCGAGACCGATGAAGCTCGCGCCCAGCACCACCACGCGCCGCGCTTGCGTCGCGCGCGCGATGATTTCCTGGCAATCGGCGAGCGAACGCAAGGTGCGCACATGCGGCAGCTCCGCGCCCGGAATCTGGAGCCGCACGGGCTCGGCCCCGGTCGCCAGCAGCAGCCGATCGAATTCGAGCGCGCTCCCGTCGGCGAGCGTCAGCCGCCGCGCCTTCGCGTCGAGGCCGTTGGCGACGGCGCCGAGCCGCAGATCGATCCCATTCTCTGAATAGAAATTCTCCGGCCGCAGCGGCAGCCATTCCTCCGGCGCGGCGCCGGCGAGATAGTCCTTCGACAGATTGGGGCGATCGATTGGCGGCGCGTCCTCCGCGCTCAACATGACGAGCTTGCCCGCGAATCCCAGCCGCCGCAGCTCCGCCGCGGCCGCGAGGCCCGCCGCGCCGCCGCCGACGATCACCACCGTTTTCGAGGCCTCCGCGGGAGCGGGGGCGCGAGCTTTCGCCGCGGGTTCGCCGCGCACAAAAACCTTGTCGTCCCGACGTTCGACCGTCCAGCAGGGGAGCCGGTCGAGCGCCGGAGCGCGGAGGACTTCCCCCGTGGCGAGGTCGAAGCTCGCGTGATGCCAGGGACAATGGATCTCGCCGCCCAGGACGAGTCCGTCGACGAGCGGCGCGTGGTAATGCGAGCAATGCGCGCCGATCGCGAAAACCTCGTTTTCGCGCAGCACCAGCAGCACTTCCTCTTCCCCGACCCGGCCGACCAATCTGCCATCGCGCTCGAGCTCGGCGAAGTCGACGCCTTGGGTGAGGTCAGGGCCAGTCGGGGTTTCGGAAGCTGCGGTCATGGTCGTCTCCTTGGATCTTCCCTCGGGGATAGAGTAGCGCCCGACCGATGTTCCGTCCCGGCGCCTAGCGTATTTTCGCCAAGCAATCGCCCGCCAATTCGTCCAGGCGCTTCGCGCGCGCTTGCGCCTCGTTCGGCAGGTCCTCGCTCGCCGCGCGCTCCGCCGTGCAGGCGCAAGCCTCGCGGCAAACGGATCTGTCGCCACCGCTCGCCTCGCATTGCGCGACGCAGGCGTCGACGAAGCCGCCCGAACTCCGGTCGCTCGGCGCCGCTCCGACGAAGGCTAGCGCGGCGAAGGCGCCAAAGAGCAGCGGCTGGTGGAGTAGATAGAGCGCGAGACTGTGCCGGCCCAGCCAACTCATCGCGCCGGACTTCATGTCCGCGCCAAGCGGGACCGAACCGCGCTCGCGCCAGAAACCGGCCGCCGCGACGCCCGCGAAAACCGCGCCCGACCAGGGCAGCAGCGGGCGATAGTCATAGGTGAGCGGCTCGATGGTCGAGAGACCGATCCAGGTCAGCCAAACCGGATTGAAAAACGGATGGCTGAACACAAGCGGCGCGAGGCCGGCGAGAACCGCGGCGAGAAGAGCGATCGGCCAACGTGGGGCGAGCAAGGGCGCCGCGAGCAGGCTGGACAGCGCGATGCAGTGCAGAATCCCAAAGAACACGAAGGCTTGCGGAAACGCGATATAGGTGCCGAACGAGACCAAGCCCGCCGCGCCGGCGATCACGAAAAACCGGCGCCAGAACGCCCCCCATCCCGCGCCCCGCGCGCGCGCGAGGACCAGACTGACCCCCACGATGAACAAAAAGGCGATGGCGATGGCGTGGCCAAACAGCTTCACGCCGATCGAATAGGGAAAATCCCTGTCGATATAACCGAAATTGCCGAGGTCCCAGATCAGATGGAACGCCGCCATGGCGACGATGGCCGCCCCACGCGCCGCGTCTAGGGCGACGATGCGCGCGGGGGTCGCCTCGCTCATTTTGCGCGCGCGAGGGCCGGCGACGATTGAAATTTGCTGAACACCATGTCCGGCGCCGACAAATTATGGCGCGAAGGCAGATGCCGTCCGACCCATAATTCGGTGGCGTTGGCGCCGGGGAAGCCGATCACTTCCGCCTCTTGCCAATTCGTGCCGCGCTTGGTGCGCCAGGCGACCCGCGCCGCGTCGCTCATTGTCTGCATGGCGTACATCGACCGCAGAGAGGCGAAGGGCAGACCATCCGGCATGGCGTCGCTGTAAGTCACTTCGAGCGACATATGCTCCTGGTCGATCTTGTCCAGCCGTATGCGCGCCGAGCCGCCGCGCTTGAACCTCAGATTGAAGCTGCGCGTCGCCGGCTCGAATTCGATCTCATCGAACGCGACGATCGGACGCTGTTGCGTCTCGATTGGCCCGATCAGAAAAGAAGAACCATAGGCGGTCCAGCGCATGTCCTCGAAAGGCAATGGGCGCGCCCGCCAATAGCCGTCGGGCGGATAGAACACCAATATCTCCTCGGCCCGCTCGCGGTAGCTCATCCACAATTGAACGAGATGAAATCCTTTTTCCACGCGATCGCCGACGCGCACCGGCACGACGCCCGGGCGCCAGAAACTTGGGAAAGTATAGCCCGTCAACCAGAAGTCCGGCGTCTCCCAAAAGGTCAGGCGCCGCGCTTGCGCCGCGAATTTGGGGTCGTGCGAAAGATCACAGCTCGACCAGTCCGGGGCGTAACGGTCGGTGCCGATCATATTGATGTAGGAGGGATGCACGGCCTGGATTTGCATCCGGCGCACGCGCGTCGAGTAAAAATCGAGCTCGATATTGTCCTTCTCGGCGCAAAGCTCCGGCACGGATTTGTTTTCAATGCGGATTTGCAGTTCTTCCTCGGTCTCGGACGCGGGTTGCGCGAAAGCCTTGGGCGCGGCGAGCGCGAGACCTGTCCCGCCGATAAAACTGGTTCCGCCAAGCAGGAAGCGGCGGCGATCGGTCGACGTCATGTCCGTAAGCATTCCTTGTTTTGGCCGCCCAAGCGGCGCGCATTGCGTGTGAACGGCGGCGCGCTATTACTGCTTCGGTCTTATGACGAAAACAAGGAGTTGTTTTTTGGATTCCGGCAGTGGCTCGAGCCATGCGGGAACCTCGCCTCGCGCCAGCGTCGCGCCAAGGCCGTTCGGCGCGCGCAGCGCGAAATCGGCCACGTCGCGGGCGCACCACAGCACCATTTGCACTCCCGCCGCGCGCAAAATTTGTTCGGCCTCGTCCGGCGGGGCCAGAAAGGCGTCGACGACGATGCGGTTGCCGTGATTGTCGCGGTGATAGGGCCCGGCGAAGACGCTGTGATGCGTGTGCGCGAGCAAATAAGGACCGAGATTGACCGACGCGGCGACTCGGGCCGGGGCGAGATCTTTCAGCGGCTCGAGCGCCGCCGGCTTCAGACAGAGGGACTCCTCGGTCGCCTGAACCACCGTCGCGGTGTTCGCGTCCTTCTCCTGCTTGGGGAGGATGCTCGCCAGTCCCACGGGGGAGACCCCGATGCAGAGCACGCCGGCGAGCAAGGCGCGGGTGAATGCGCTGAAGGAGCCGCCGACACGGCGCGACACGGCGACCACGGCGATGACCAGCGGCGCCATGGCGATCGGCGTGACCGACGAGAAGACCCGCACTTGCCACATCCCAGCCGCGAAACCGATCCCGATCGCCGCGGCGACCAGGAACCAACGGCGCCGCGCCATCCCCTGCTCCCGGACGGCTTCGACAAGCGCGGCCGCGAAGCCCAAAATCACGGGCAGGCCCATCACGACGACGAGATTGGGCGTTTTATCCCAGAATTTTAGCAGTGGCGTGGCCTCGGTCACATGCGACAGCCACAGCTCGCGCAGCAGTGGATCGAGACCGCCAAGCGGGTCGCCGACACATCGCGGCGCGATGGCGGCGATGGGCGCGATAACCGCCGCTCCAACAACCGCCACCGCCACCGCCGCCGCCCGCCCGCGCATGGTGGCGAGGCGCGGGGCGAACGCCGCGAGCGCCGCGAAACCCAGCGTTCCAACGGCAAGGGCCGCGAGGTGAACCGCGGAGTAAGCGTCGCAGGCGGACAGGAGATAACGCGCGGGGGCGACCGTCGCAGCGAAGCACGCCGGAAACGCGATCAACGCGCCGGCGGCGAACCAACCCATTGGCGCGCGCATCTTGGCCCCGTCGACAACAAAGAGCGCCGCCAGACCCGCCAGCATCACCGCGAAAAATGGCAGATTCTCGAGACTGATGGCGATGGACAGCGCCATCGCCAGACTCGCCGGAACCATCGCCCGCGCTTCTTTGGCGTCCAATCCGCGCAGAAAAAGGCCGAGCGACGTCAGCAGCAGGACGATCTGAGGCGCGTGGTGATCGATCCGTCCCGGAACAAATTGCAAAAACACCGCGCCGGAGAGAAGACCGAGCAACACCGCGACATGTTTCGACGCGGACGGCGCCAGAATTTTTGTGAACCAAGCCATGAGGCCAAGCAATGTCGCCAGCAGCGCCAGCGGAAAGACCAGCCGCGTCGCGCGCTCGGCGTGATCGGCGTCGAGAAACAAGCGGAAAAACAGCTCCAATCCCGCGAGCGGAACGTCGACGACGCGCGACCAGTGGCTGAACACCCCCATCGGCGGATCGAACCGCCAGGTCGTCATGTCGAACCAGGATTGCCCGGCCAACAGATCGCGCACCTGGACCGCGCGCATGGCGTCGTCGGTGTCGAAGAAATGCCCCGTGCTCCAGACCTCTCGCGCCTGCGAAAAAGTGATTCCGATGGCCGCCAGAACGGCGAGCGCGGCGGTCCCCCAGAGCGGAAATTCGGCGGCGCTCGACTTTAACGCGCTCAAGTCCCAGGCCGCCGCGACGCGCTTCACGAAACGCGATTTCGCCACGTCCGAGAACAGCAACATGCGACGCGCGGTGAAATTGAAAAGAAACACGAGGCCGGCCGTCGGAATCTTGGCGACGGGAACCGTAAGCCCGACATGCTCCACGAAAGTCTTCATCAAGATTTCGTTGAGCAGCAAACCGATCAGGCCGGTCACGAGGAAGCCGAATATTTCCCGCGACGGGCGCAAACGCCTGATGTCCCCAAAGACATAGCGAATGCTCAGCCAATAGACGAGCCCGAGGCCCGATGTGAAGCCGATCGCCGCCGCGACAAGGTAGTTGACGCCGAGCGCCTTGTTAAGAAACACCATCGTCCCGGCGTCGAGCGCCAGGGCGCCGAGGCTTACGATCCCGTATTTGAAGAGATCGACGACAATCCGCCCCAAACCGCCACGGCGCGAGAGATCGAGCAGGGACAGGCGAACCTCGGAAATTTGCGTCATAATCAGGCGACCTTGCGGGGCACGAGACGCTCGCTGGACAACGCCTCCTGCACGCCCGACAAGCCGCTTTCAGAATATTCGGCGTCTTCATTGACCTGCCAGACGTCGTAAACCGTTTTCCCCGCCATGATGTTGAGGGCGCTCAACATGCCCGTCATCATCGCGTGATCCTGATTGTTATATTTGTGCATGCCATTGCGTCCGATGAGATGCAGCGTCGGAAATCGCGTGGCGATCTCGAGACGAACGGCTTTCACATTGTCGGCGTAGGCGTCGTCGTAAACAGGATAAGCCTTGGCCTGACGCACGACGCAGGCGTCGAACACGTCGGCGGGATCCATCAGCCCAATCTTGGCGATCTCGCTCTTGGCGAGTTCGATCAATTCGCCGTCGGGCGAGGACCAGACGCCATCGCCTTCGAAGCAGAAATATTCCAGTCCAAGGCATGTCGAGACGCCGTCCGCGATCATCTCCGGCGACCATGAGCGGAAATTCTGCACGCGCCCGACCTTAACCGAGGGATCGTGGATATAGACCCAATTGTCCGGCAACTCCTTTTGCGGACGGCCGATCAGCACCACGGTCAGAAAATCGCGATATTTGAGGTTTCGCGCGTTGAACAGACTGAGCGGCTTGGGCTCGATCGCGTTCATCAATTCGCGCACGGGGGCCGACGACAGCACATGACGGGCTTGAAAACTTTCAACCTCGCCGTCGCCGCGCGTCGCCGTGACGGTCCATAGCTTGCTGGCCTCGTCAAAGCGAAGGCCGGCGACGGAGCGGCCCATCCGCAACTCGCCGCCAAAAGCCTGGATCTTGCGCGCGGCCTCTTCCCACATCATGCCGGGGCCGCGGCGTGGGTAACGAAACGACTCGATCAGCGATTTCGCGCCTTCTCCATTGGCTCCCTTACGCAGGCCAAGCGAACGGCGCAGACCGTCGATGATGGCGGCGGCGAGACTGAGCCCCTTGATGCGCTGCGCGGCCCAATCGGCGGAAATCTCGTCGCAACCCATGCCCCAGACTTTTTCGGTGTAGGTCTTGAAGAAAATCCCGAATAGACGTTCGCCGAACTGATTGCGCACCCACTCGTGAAAGGAGCGCGGATTCTTCACCGGAAAGGCCTTGGCGAAGCCGAAGGAGGCCATGCATCTGGCGCTCTCCAAAAATCCAAGATTTTTCAAAGCCTCGAACGCCTTAAGCGGATAGGCGTAGAATTTGCCGCGATAATAGATGCGCGACAGGCGCGGCCGCTCGAGAAAATCGTCGGGCAGAATTTCATTCCAAAGATCGACGATCTCCTTCGACTTCGAAAAGAACCGATGTCCGCCGATGTCGAACAAGAACCCTTTATAATTCGCGGTGCGGCTAATGCCGCCGACATAAACCGGATCGTGCTCGAGGATGAGCACGTCGCGACCATTCTTAGCCAGAGTGTAACCTGCGGTGAGTCCAGCGGGACCGGCCCCGATAACGAGCGTTTCGCGAATGTCGTTCATGTCAGCCCTGAAATGTCCCGGCCGGCGCGGGCGCGACCTTTTTGACATGCGGAGCTTTGCCGCCCCGCTTCTAGCCGAATATGAACGGCGGAGGTTAACGACGACTTACGGCGCGGTGGGCGACCGTTAATGCCGCCAAAGAAACAGTGGCGACGCCGCCCGCCGCGGGTTGACGGGTCTTCGCGGACTCTCCAATGACTCCTTTCGCGCGAGCTTTAAAAAGTTCCCTCGTCGGTCAGTAGCGTCCATAATTGTATGGGTAGGGAGAAGCATCGTAAGGATAGGGATAGGGAGAGGCCTGCCAGTTCCTCACGCCAACTGGAAAATGACGGTGATGCAGGGGCGCATAGGCCAAGGCTTGCGTTTGACCGTGGTGGTGATGGGCGCTCAGGCCGGCCAGCCGTGTATGAGCGTGGCGATTGGCGCTGGCGAAGCGGGTGGAGCCGGGAGGCGCGCCCGTGATGGAAATGCTGCCGCCCTCGGTCTGCACCATGTGGAAGAGTTGCGCGGCGTGAGCCGGCGACAGGCGCACGCAGCCATGCGAGGCCGGCCGTCCCAACGCGCCAGTGGCGTAAGTGCCGTGGATGGCGTACCCGCCGCGAAAGAAAATCGAGTAGGGCATTGGCGACATGTGGTATTTTTTGGAATAATGCATGCGCTGGAGCCCGGTCGGCGCATAGCTGCCGCGCGGCGTGCTATAACCGGCGCGGGCCGTGGACACCGGCCAAGTGTAGCTTCCAGCCGAAGACTCGACGTGCATCGTCTGCGTGCTCAGGTTGATGCTGATTTGGGTCGTGGCCCGCGCTGTCGTGAGCGCGCCCAACATGCTGAAAAGAATGACGACTATAGTTTTTGCGAAACGCATGACTCACTCCCGACGCCGTGCTGACGCTAACTCATTTGTGACATATTTAGCCATTTCGCCTTCACAGGCAACGGTAAATAGGTTGGTAAGGTTGACAAACTTAAGCGAATCGGGGTCGTTCTTGGCGACGCATAATTTTTCGACAAGGCGCGACACATGCCTGATCTGAAGTGGCGCATATTTGTTCTTACGCTTATGCTGGCGGGGCCGGCAATCGCGCAAGACAAGGGCACGCTAAACCCTAAGCCGCTGCCGCCGCTCGCCAATCCCGCCGATCCGAAGACGCCGGCCAAGGAGCTCTTTGGCCGGGCGCGCGACCCGGCGCCGATCGAGTCCGAGCCTGTCGGCTTTTATTCCAAGGGCTGTCTCGCCGGCGGCGAGGAGTTGCCGGTCAACGGCCCGAACTGGCAAGTCATGCGGCTTTCGCGCAACCGCAACTGGGGCCATCCGGCGCTGATCGCCTTCCTCGCGCGCTTCGCCCCCCCCGCCGCCGAGGCTTCGGGATGGCCGGGCATTCTCGTCGGCGATATGTCGCAGCCGCGTGGCGGCCCGATGCTGACGGGCCACGCCTCGCACCAGATCGGGCTCGACGTCGACATCTGGCTCACCCCCATGCCCTCGCGCGAACTAAGCCGCGCCGAGCGGGAGGAGATGTCGGCGACCAATATGGTGCGGGAGGACGGGCTCGACGTGATCCCCGATCTTTGGACGACGGGCCATCTCGCCGTGGTGCGCGCCGCCGCCCAGGATCCCGCCGTGCAGCGGATTTTCGTCAATGCGGCGATCAAACGGGCGATGTGCCGCGTCGCCGCCGGCGAGCCCTGGATGCGCAAGGTGCGGCCCTACTACTCGCACAATTACCACTTCCATGTGCGGCTCCACTGCCCGCGCGGCGCGGAAAGCTGTAGGGATCAAGACCCGACGCCGACCGGCGACGGCTGCGACGCCTCGCTTGCCTGGTGGTTCAGCGACGAGGTGCTGCATCCCAAACCGTCGAACAAGACCTGGCCGCCGATGACCATGTCCGCGCTGCCGGCGGAGTGCCGCGCCGTGCTGAACGCGCGATAGGCGACGCCTCGCGCTCTTCGCGACAGCCTCAGTCGGCGATGGCCAAAAACACCTCGCCGACGCCGGCGATGCTCCCCTCGACCCGGTCGCCGGGGAGAAGCGGTCCAACTCCTTCGGGCGTGCCGGTGAAAATCAGGTCTCCCGCCGCCAGCGCGACATAGCGCGACAGTTCGGCGATCACGCCGGCAACGTCGAGGATCATGTCAGCGAGGTCGCCATTTTGTCGAAGGACGCCGTTAACGCTAAGCGCGATCCGGCCGCTTTTGGGATGGCCGATCCGCGCCGCCGGGCGGATCGCTCCAATCGGCGCCGATTGATCGAAACCCTTGGCGAGATCCCACGGCTTGCCCTCGTCGCGCGCCTGTTTTTGCAAATCGCGCCGGGTCAGATCGATCCCGGCCGCGTAACCATAGACATGCTCCAGCGCTTGCGCGCGTAAAATATTGGCGCCGCCGGAGCCGAGCGCCGCCACCAGTTCGATCTCATGATGAAGATTTCGGGTCATCGGCGCATAGGGAATGACCGAGCCGCTGACCACGACCGCGTCGGCGGCCTTGGAGAAGAAGAACGGCGGCTCGGCGCCTGGGTCCTTGCCCATCTCGCGCGCATGCGCGGCATAGTTGAGTCCAACGCAAAAGATGCGTCGCACCGAAAAGCGCCTGATGTCGCCCTCGATGGCGACGCTGGGGCGGGGCGGCGGGGCGAACAGAAATTGCGTCTCGCTCATTAAGGGCTCGCTTCAAGTTTTTGGCGCGGGTTACGGCTTTTAGACTCTTCGCGAATGAATCGCAGCGGGAATTTCGCGAAGGCGCGTCGAGGCGACAGGACGCTTGTCGCCTGATAGTTTCGTTTCGCGCCCGGCCAATAAGCGCGTTCCGCTGGCCTCGCGCGGAGGAGCACATGCAATTTTCCGTCGACGAGGCGGCCAGCGACCTCGCGAGCGCGCTCCAGCGCCGGCAGTTCGGCTTCGGCCTCCTCGACGAGGCTCTCGTCGTCGCGCTGCGCCGCGGCGCTCTATCCGACTGGCTGCCGCCCGAGGGCGAACCGGCCTGCGCGTCGCCGTTGCTGCTGCATATGGAGGACGCCATTCGCGCGCTGCGCGAGCGGGACGAAGAAATCGTGCTGCCGTCGATGCGGCCGCCGGCGCCGGACGCGACGCGCGTGACCATTTCGATCGCCTGGAACGCGGCGAGCCGCCGCTTCGTCATTATCACCACCCCCGATCATGGCGCGGAGCAGATCGACCGCCTGCTGGCCTCGGAGCGACGCGAAAAGCTGCTTTTGCAGCAGCAGGCCGAGGCGGCGCAGGCGCGGCTGCGCGTCGCCGACACGCTCTATCGCGACATCGTGGAATGCGCCGGCGATCTCGTGCTGCGCTTTCGCGCCGACCGGCGCATTGTTTTCGCCAACCGCCGCGCGGCCAGCTTTCTGGGCTTTCCGCAAGACGCGCTGCTGAACCGCTCGATCGATGAACTTTTCCCCTCGCTCGGACATGGAAATCCCTGGCGCCTCGACGCCTATGCCGAGCGGCCCGCCTCGTTCGAAATGGCGGCGCGAGACGCGCGCGGCGCGCCGGTCTGGCTTTGGTGGGACGCGCGCTTTTCGGGACCCGAGGGCGGCGGCGAATTTCAGGCGGTCGGGCGCGACGTCACGGCCGCGCGTCGCCTTCGCGCCGAACAGGACAAGGCCCGCGAGGAGGCGCGCGCGGCGGAACTCGCGTCCCAGCGCCTGCGCATCGCCCATGATCTGCACGACACCTTGGCGCGCTCGATCGTGACGCTCATCCTGGAGATGGGCCTTGTCGCGAAGACGACCCGAGACGAAGGAGCGCGCGCCAAGCTCATCGAGCTTCAGGCCGAGGCGCGCGCCGGCCTCGCCGAAGCGCGCGACGCCATCACGCGGCTGCGCGCCGCCCGTCGCGACGAGGACGACCCGAAACGGATCGTCGAGGCGTTCGCGAAACGCGTCCGCGAAAATGGGCCTCTGGAACTGCGCGCGGACCTTGCTCTCGACATCTCCGCGCTCCCCTCCGAAACAGCCGAAGCCCTAAGTCGAATCTTGCGCGAAGCCCTGCGCAACATCGAGCTGCACGCTGGCGCGCGGCGCGTCGACATTGACATGCGCGAGCGTGACGGCGCCGTTTGTCTCGATGTCAGCGACGACGGCGTGGGCTTCGATCCGGCGCGGCCGGCGGCGGGACATTTCGGATTGGTGGGGATTAAAGAGCGCGCGGCGGCCATCGATGCGACGCTCGACATTTTTAGCGCGCCGGGCGAGGGCGCGCATTTGAGCCTGCGCGCGCCGCTCGGCGTGTCGCGCGCATCGCGCGCGCCGGAATCTCAGTCGAACAATTTTGGATCGTAGCTGCGCAGCACGCCGCAAAATTCGCAGGTGACGCCGATCCGCCCATCGTCGCCGATCATGGCGCCGCGTTCTTCGCTGGAGAAGCTGCGCAGCAGATTTTCGACGCGCGCGTCCGAGCAGCGGCAAAATTCCTTGAGTTCGCGCTCCGCGAACACCGTGACCCCGCGTTCATGAAACAATCGAAACAACAGTCGCTCGGCCGAGAGGTCCGGGTCGACCAATTCGTGATCCTCCAGGGTGGCGGCCAGCGCCAGCCCTTCGGTCCAGGCGTCGGCTTCTTCCGGCGCGTCTTGGTCGAGCACGCCCGGAGGCGCGTCGCCGGGCGGAAGATCGCGCGCGGCGATCCCGCTGGCGGGCAAATACTGCAGCAAGAGACCGCCCGCGCGCCAGCCGCGGCCTTGCGGCGTGACGACCTCCGCCACCGCGAGACGCACGAAGGAGGGGATTTGTTCGGACTGACGGAAATATTGATGCGCTGCCTCGGCGAGGCCGCCGCCATCCAATGCGACGACGCCCTGATAGCGCGCGGCGTCCTCCTCGCGCTCGATGGTCAACGCCATATGGCCGTTGCCGAGCAAGTCTCCGACAGAGGCGGCGGAAGTCGCGCGCGCCGGGTCGAATCGGACAAAACCGCGCAGGCGGCCCGGCGCGTCGTAATCCACGACGATCATATCGACCACGCCGTCGCTGCGCGTTTGCAGCTGGAAGCGCCCGTGCGACTCCAGAATGGAGCCTAGAAGAGCCGTCAGCGTCACCGCCTCTCCCAACACGCGCGCTACCGAAGGCGGATAGTCGTAATGAGACAAAATCGTATTGACCGTCGGCCCCAGCCGCGCCACCCGCCCGCGCAAGTCGAGCGCTTCCACCGCGAAGGGCAACAGCAGATCGTCCCGCGCGTCGCTGGAGAAAACGCGGACGAGCCTCGAGCCGTCTCCGTCGGTCACGGCGCGTTCGCCTCGAGGCACCAGGCCAAAATGCCCTTTTGCGCGTGCAAACGGTTTTCGGCCTCGTCGAAGACGACCGATCGCGGCCCGTCCATGACAGCGTCGGTGACTTCCTCGCCCCGATGCGCCGGCAGACAATGCATGAAGAGCGCGTCCTTGGCGGCGAGCTTCATCAGCTTGTCGTTGACCTGAAAGGGCGCGAGCAGATTGTGGCGATGCGTCTCTTCCTCGTCGCCCATCGAGACCCAGCAATCGGTTATGACAGCCTCGGCGCCGACGACGGCGGCGCGAGGGTCGTTCGTCAAGTTGAGCCTCGCGCCATTGTCCTTCGCCCAGCGCGTCACTTCGGGCGTCGGCGGCAGATCGCGCGGGGTCGCGACGTTGATCGTGAAGTCGAAACGCTGCGCGGCGTGAATCCAGCTCGTCAGCACGTTGTTGGCGTCGCCGGTCCAGGCGACGGTGCGCCCCTTGATCGGACCTCGATGCTCCTCGAAGGTCAAGACGTCGGCCATGACCTGACATGGATGGGAGAGCTTCGTCAGCCCATTGATCACCGGCACGCTGGCGTGTCGCGCCAACTGGTCGAGTTCCTCATGCGCGAGAATGCGGATCATCACCGCGTCGAGAAAGCGCGACAGCACGCGCGCCGTGTCGGCGATGGTCTCTCCGCGCCCCAATTGCATTTCCGCGCCAGTCAGCATGATCGTTTCGCCGCCGAGCTCGCGCATGGCGACATCGAACGAAACGCGGGTGCGCGTCGAGGGCTTGTCGAACACCATGCCGAGAAATTTTCCGGCCAGGGGTTTTTCGGCCGCGGGCGCGCCCTTGACTCGCCGCGCCTTGATCGCGGCGGCGCGATGAAGGATTTGGCGCAAATCCTCCGCCGAAACTTGCGACAGATCGAGAAAATGGCGCAGGCCGGCCTTCCCCGTCCACATTGTCATTGCGCGGCTCCATCGGCCCGCAGCCGAGCGCAAGCGTCGCCGAGCCGCCGAGCCGCCTCGGCGATTTCCTGTTCGTCAATGATCAACGGCGGCAACAAGCGGACGACATTGTCTCCGGCGGGAATCGTCAATAGCTTCTCTTTCAGCGCCGCGGCCGCGAATTTGGTGTTGGCCACGCGGGTCTTTATCCCAAACATCAAGCCTTCCCCGCGAATGCTCTCGATGATCGAGGGATGCTGGTCCTCGACTTGAGCCAGGCGCTGCCGCAACAACGGCCCAAGCCGCGCCACCCGCTCCAGGAAACCGGGCGCCAGCACCACGTCCAGGACGGCGGCGCCGACGCTCGTCGCCAGCGGATTGCCGCCGAAGGTCGAGCCATGCGCGCCAAGCGTCATGCCCTTGGCGGCCTCCTCCGTCGCAAGGCATGCGCCGATCGGAAAGCCGCCGCCGAGGCCCTTGGCGAGCGCCACGATATCGGGCGAGACGCCCGCCTGCTCGATTGCAAGAAAGCTGCCGGTCCGGCCGACGCCCGTCTGCACCTCGTCGAGAACCAGCAATAGTCCGTGGCGATCGCAAAGCTCCCGCACGCCCTTGAGAAAGCCATGCGAGAAAGCGCGCACGCCGCCCTCGCCTTGAATCGGTTCCAGCAACACGCCCGCCGTGTTGGGGCCGATCAGGGCCTCGACCGCCGCGAGATCGCCAAAGGGGGCCTGATCGAAGCCGTCGACCTTGGGGCCGAAACCGTCGATATATTTAAGGTTTCCGCCGGCGGCGAGGGTCGCCAGCGTGCGCCCGTGAAAAGCGCCCTCGAAGGTGATGAGCCGATAGCGCTCGGGGGCGCCGCTGGCCGCGTGGAATTTTCTCGCGGTCTTGATCGCGCATTCGACCGCTTCGGCGCCCGAATTGGAGAAGAACACGCGATCGGCGAAAGTGGCGTCGACAAGCCGCCGCGCCAGCCGTTCGGCCTGCGGTATCTGAAAAAGATTGGACACGTGCCAGGGCTTTTCCGCCGCCGCGCGCAAGGTCTCGACAAGACGCGGATGCGCGTGGCCGAGCGAATTCACGGCGACGCCGCCGCCAAAATCGAGATAACGGTCGCCATTGGCGGCGAAAAGCCAAGCGCCCTCGCCACGCTCGAAGGCGAGATCCGCGCGCGCATAAGTGGGAAATAGCGCCGAAGTCACTAGGCCAACTCCATCGGCCGGCGGCCGCCGCGCGCGAGCCCGGAGCCCGAGGATCGGACGGCGAGCGGCGCGGAAGGCCAAAAACAAAGCGCCGCCCGGAAGGGGCGGCAGGTTTCGATGACTTGAATTCTATGGTTTTGCGGCGTCATGGTCAAATCGGACCACCCCGACCGAACGACCGAAAACGAGTCTTTTGTGCAACACCGGAGCACAAAACGCATGAGAAGCCTGTGGGGAACCCGGCTTTCGCTTGCCAGCGACTCTTGCGCGTGATTCATTCAGGAGAGTAACGTCTGTGTCGTCGCCGATGGACAACCGTCGTGCGGTTTTTCTCTCGCGAGTTGGAATGCGTGTCCATCACCGCCGGCGTCGCCGGTTCGGCGAACGCTGATCGATTCCCGAATGGCCGCGCCCGGCGCGATGGCGCCGGCTCACGAATGGAGGCCCTGATGTCTTGGACCGAGGAACGCGTAGAACTCTTACGCAAGTTGTGGGGCGATGGCTTGAGCGCCGCCCAGGTCGCGGCCGAACTTGGGCCGGGGATCACGCGCAACGCGGTCATCGGCAAGATCCATCGGCTCGGTCTCGCCGAGCGCGCCAAGACATCGAGCGTCCCCCGGCCGCGGGCGCCCAGGACGCCAAGAACGCAGACGGGAGAGGTTCGCGCTCAAGGGCCCGTCGTGATGGGCAATGTCGCTCTGGCCCTTTCGCCAAACGCCGTCGTGGCGCTCGCGCCGCAAGTCGACGAGGAAAACGTGATTCCGATTTCGGCTCGGGTGACCTTGATGGAATTGCGCGAGTCGATGTGCCGCTGGCCGCTCGGCGACCCGACCGCCGCGGAATTCCGCTTCTGCGGAGCCAAGTCGCCCGCCGGCTCGGGCCCTTATTGCTGCCACCATTCGCGTATCGCCTACCAGCCCGCGCAGGACAAGCGCCGCCGCGAACCATTGCGCGCGATCCGCTGATCGCGCCGCCTCGTCTCGCGCGGCGTTCGGCGACCGATCAATTGCGGCCGAAGGTTTCGTCGAAGGAATAGCCGGCGCCGCGCACCGTGCGGATCGGATCTTTTTCGCGGCTGCGGATGAGCGCCTTGCGCAAGCGGCCGACATGCACGTCCACCGTTCGTTCGTCGATTTCCGCCGACATTCCCCACACGCTGTCGAGCAGTTGCGCGCGCGTGAAGACGCGGCCCGGCTTTTCCATGAAATATTCAAGCAGCCGAAACTCGGTGGGACCAAGATGGATTTCCCGGCCGCCCCTTTTCACGCGGCGGGTCTCGCGATCGAGATCGATGTCGCCGGCCGTCAGCCGGCTGGCCACGCGCTCCGGCCGAGCGCGCCGCAACAGCGCATGGACGCGCGCCATGAGCTCGGGCGTCGAGAAAGGCTTGACCACGTAATCGTCGGCGCCAACCGAAAGACCGCGCACGCGCTCGCTTTCCTCGCCGCGCGCGGTGAGCATGATCACCGGCATGTCGCGCGTGTCGTCGCGCGCGCGCAGCCTGCGGCAGATCTCCAGACCGGAGACGCCGGGCAACATCCAGTCGAGAATGACGAGATCGGGCGGCGCCTCGGCGAGTCGAAGTTCGGCTTCGTCGCCACGATCGACATGCTCGACGAAGAAACCTTCCGATTCGAGATTATAGACCAACAGCAACGCGAGCGAAGACTCATCCTCGACGACAAGTATGCGCGGGGCGCGTTCGTTGATCGTATCACGCATCGTGGCGGGGCGCGGATCGTTCATCGCGAATTCTCATCCTAATGCGGCGGGTCGACGGGATGCTCCATGTCGAGGCCGGAGACGCGCGTCTTCGGGCGCTCGGTCGGCATCGACTCTCCGGTCACGAGATAGATCACTGTTTCCGAAATATTGGTCGTGTGGTCGCCGATCCGCTCCAGATTTTTCGAGCAGAACAGCAGATGCGTGCAGAATGAGATGTTGCGCGGATCCTCCATCATGAAGGTTAGGAGGTCGCGAAACACCGAATCCTCGAGCGCGTCGAGCTCGACGTCATTGGACCAGACCGCGCGGGCGCGCTCCACGTCGCGCTGCGCATAGGCGTCGAGCGCGTCCTTGAGTTGCAGGGCGGCCACGTCGTGCATCGACTTCAAGCCGATGATCGCGCGCGGCACGCGCGCCTCTCCCACGATCTTGACGGTGCGCTTGGCGATGTTCTTGGCGAGATCGCCGACGCGTTCGAGATCGCCGGAAATGCGAATGGCGGCGATGCATTCGCGCAGATCGACGGCGAGCGGTTGGCGCTTGGCGATCGTGAGGATCGCGCTTTCCTCGATCTCGCGCTGCAGGGCGTCGAGCCGCGGATCGGTCAGAACGACGCGCTGGGCGAGAGCCACGTCGAAGCCGGCGAGCGCGTCCATCGCCTCGGCCAGCATTTTCTCGGCGATTCCACCCATTTCCGCGATCCTGCGTCCGAGCGTCTCGAGATCGCG
>Ga0181533_1003247_pt1 | contig 17881 bp, 29 predicted proteins | sample PEATcosm2014_Bin_45_FD_119772 | JGI IMG/M metagenome (GOLD analysis project Ga0181533, IMG submission 119772) | Peatland microbial communities from MTU Mesocosm Facility, Houghton, MI, USA - PEATcosm2014_Bin11_60_metaG | ecosystem: Environmental > Terrestrial > Soil > Wetlands > Peat | place... | reverse complement strand
CCCCAAGCAGTACTTCACCACGCCGGAATCGGGCAGCTCCCCTCCGGCGCGGGCGGACAACTACCCGAGAAATTAGATTCATTCACGGAGAATTGCAAAACGTAGTGACAGCCATCATTGTGCGTAGAGATCTGCGTCGGTCCCTGACCATCCCTACAAGAAACGCTGGCTCTCTCATTTACATTTAATTAAAGGAGAATTGACAACAATGAACAAGACAGTAATGAAGTTGGTAGTTTTGGCAATTGCCCACCTGACGGCAGCCATGCTTATGGCCGCTGGCCGCCCCCTCAGCTCGGCAAAACGCGCCATCAATCCGCCTGGAACCGCAGAAGGACTACCCTTTAGCAACGGCATTCTGGTGGGCAACACCCTCTACGTGGCCGGCCAGGAGGGATTGGACAATGGTAAGCTGCGCCCGGGAGGAATTGGGCCCGAAACTCAAGCAGCACTGGAGAACATCAAGAAAATCGTGGAATCTGCCGGCCTGCAGATGAGGGATGTGGTGTCTGTGAACGTCTATCTCGCGGACATCGCTGAATTCGGGGAAATGAACAAGGCCTACAAGACCTTTTTCCCTGAGCCGAGACCGGCGCGCGCAACGGTGCAGGTGGCGGCGTTGGTCGGCAATGCTCGTATCGAGATTACCGCAATCGCTGTAAAGACACGCTAGAGAAGACTGGAGGAGGACCCGATGTCTACCGCCATTACCCGAAGGAAGTTCTTTCGCAAGGCTGGCCACACGCTGATCGTGGGTGGGGCCGTAGCGTATGGGGGTGCAGTCGGTGAGGCTCGCGCCAAGGAGCACCCTGTGGAAAAGGGAGTGGATTACTACAGCAAACTAGGTGTCACTCCGTTCATCAACGCGGCTGGAACCTTCACCATTCTTTCGGCGTCAATTCTGCCTCCCGAAGTGCAGGCCGCGATGACTCGAGCCGCGCAGCAGCCCGTTAACATCGAAGAGTTGCACCGAGCGGCAGGAGAGTACCTGGCGCGCCGTCTGCACTGTGAAGCTGCTCTGGTGACGGCCGGAGCAGCCTCCGCCCTGACGCTGGGCACGGCCGCTTGTGTCACTCTCGGAAACGAGCAGGCTATCGTGAATGTACCGGTCGACATGACAGGGCTGAAGAACGAAGTCATCGTTCAGAAAACCCATCGCTACGGGTACGACCACGCCCTCCGTAACTGTGGGATTAAGTTCGTCGAGATTGAAACAATGCAAGAGTACGAGGCGGCATTCAACGAACGAACCGTGATGACCAACTTCTTCAACGCCGCCGAGGCTGGCCAGATCAGCCGCGAGGACTGGGTGCGGGTGGCCCACAAGCACGGAGTCCCTTGCTTCAACGATGCTGCGGCAGATGTTCCGCCCATAGCGAATCTCTGGAATTACGTGCAAATGGGATTTGATCTCATGACTTTTTCCGGGGGGAAGGGAATTCGGGGTCCGCAATGCACCGGCCTATTGCTGGGAAGGAAGGACCTGATTGAGTTTGCGCTAAAAAACAACTCTCCTTACTCGAACACAGTTGGTCGCGGAATGAAGGTCGGGAAGGAAGAGATCATCGGCTTGGTCGCCGCAGTGGATTGGCTCTTGAGCCAGGACGAGGAGGCCATGCAGGCGGGGTTCCAGAAACGTGCCGAAAGAATCGCCGACCAAGTGAAGGGTATTCCCACCGTGGAGACCAAGATCTTTCTTCCTCCCGTTGCCAACCACGTCCCGCATTTGCTGATTACCTACGACCAGAATCGCATCCCCATCACCGGGCAGCAAGTAATGGAAAAGCTCCGCCAAGGAAAACCGCGCATCGAGTTGAATCCCGCGACCGGGGCGGGGCCTGCCATGGGGGGATTGCCCTCCGGTCTCAATACCATCGTTGTGGGCGTGTGGATGCTGCAACCATCTGAGGACCTGATCGTGGCACGACGCCTCCGTGAAGTGCTCAAGGGAGCAGTGCGAGCTTGAGGACTTGGGGCGGTCCGAAATTCTCTGTCGGTTTCTGTTCCGTGCCCGGACTTATTGTCCACCTGAAATCAGAAACTTTCCCCGGCTCCTTGCCCCGCTTGGGCCGCGCTCGAGAGTGGATCAGGCCCTCGAGGTGGCAGTGCATCCGAGTCTTCCCAGAAAACCACGACCGCTCGCATGGCTTCAACTCATCCAGTTCCGGGACCGGCGTTGAACCCATGGCCACAGGTCGTCCGAGTAGCGGTTGTTGGAGCAGGGCCGCCGGCTTGAGGTTTTGCGGGCTGATGAAATGGAGGGTAGTGTCACCCTGGGCGTGATCGCTGGTGTGAGTTGGGGATCGAAGCTGGGACGCTAAAGTTAACATAACATACCTTATCAGACATACTTAGAGGTTAAATCTGACCTGCCCAGTAGAATAGGCATAGTAGGTATACTTGTCAAGGGGATTTTTGATCTTGTGGTGTTTTTTTCGTACCCCAACCTATTGTGGTGTCAGCCGACCGCGAAAAGACTCCCGTGGGGTGGGGGCTGAAAAAGGCGCAAGTAGATAATAGTCGCCCCCCGCCCGGGGCGACCTAAATTATCTACTTGCAAGCGCCTTTGTCAAGCCCCCAAAAATTATCCTGAAATCCCACCCAAAATTTCACCTAACCCCTGTGTTTGCACAATACATCCTTCCACAATCATGTAACTAGCCCTCCTAGCCACTACCTATTGTACATTTTTAACTTGACACCCCAATAGGTAGTGGTGTAAGCCAGAAGACGGCTACATCATCTTGTGGCTGGGAGGAGTACACCATCATGCAGACCAAGGACATTGGAACGGTTTCGGCGAAGTGGTCGCAACGCGCTGCTGCTGCGGGTGCGGACTACACCGCGGGCGTGAAAAGCACCACCAAAGATTGGGCGGGACTGACCGCCGCCGCCGCGCCCGCCTGGGAACAAGGCGTGCAGACGGCTGTAGGGAACGGCCGCTTTGCGAAAGGCGTGACGAAAGCCGGCACGGCCAAATGGCAAGCCGGCGCTTCGGGCAAGGGCGCGACGCGCTATCCCCAAGGCGTGAGTGGGGGGACGGCGAACTATTCGAACAATTTCGGGCCGTTTTTGCAAGTGATCGCGGGCGTTACGCTACCGCCACGCGGTCCTCGCGGATCGCCCTCGAACATACAGCGTGTCAGCGCCATCGCGGATGCGCTGCACGCCGCCAAGCTGCGCGGCTGAGTTTTCTTCGTCGGGTCCCCTCCTTGGACCGGCCCGGCCGTGAGTGGCGCCACGGCCGGGACTTTTCCGCGCCGGAGGTAACGCAACATGTTCACCATATTATCTATTTTAGTAATGCTGGCGCTTACCGGCATCGTCTGGCGCTGCTCGTGCCCGGCTCGGCGCTCGCGCAATCTCATTCTGCTCAGCCTGCTCACCTGGGTGGCGCTCTCCACGGTGGCTTGTGCGGTCAACCCTGTGCAACTGCTCGAGGGGCTGCTACCCATCATCGCCGGCATTATCCCGATAGTGGCTACGGCGGGCGAAGCCGTGCTACCGGCCGAGGCGAGTTTGATTGCAACCGGCGCCAATATCGTCACCGCGGGCATCAATGCCCTGCTCAACGTGGTCAAGAGCTATAAGGCGGCTCCGAGTGACGGCACGCTGTCCGAGGTGACCGCTGCCTTCAGCGCCGTACAAGCCAATCTCACCCAGTTAGAGGTAGCGGCGCAAGTGAAAGACCCCGACACAGCGAAGAAGATCACCGGCGTGGTGCATGGGATCGTTGCCACCCTGGCCATGATCGAAGCCGACATCACCGGTCAGCATCCGGCTACGGTGGCTGCGGCGCAAGCCTAACGCGAGGTGTAAACCAACATGGTAATACCTGACACGCTGTGGGCCAGCTTGCAGGCCATTGCAACCCAGATAACAGGGGTGAGCTCGCCGCCACCCTCGGTGGGTCCGGCAGTCTATGAAGTTAAGGCGTCCGTATTCGGCGGCCCGCCCTACACCGTCACCTTTCATCCGCTGGACGGAAGCCCTGCCGTGCTCTTGACGGTGGGTCAGGGAATAAATCTACTGCCCTCGGCCAGTGGGCTGCCGGTGACCATCACGTACCAGCCCGGAATCGGCGGAGCGTTTGACATCATCCTGAGCGTTATGATCGATGCGACTCAGGTGCAAGGGGCGCGCGTCCTGGGCATCTCGCCGAGCCCGGACGGTAAGGTAACGGAGATCGACTTCTACATCCCGGCGAGCAAGCAGATCTTAGTCCTGCACGTGGCCGCAGTTCCTTCCGGGATGTCCGCAGACCTGAAAAGCTACTCGTTCTAATACGAGGCGGGGGTGAGCGGCGCCCTGGACAACATCCTGGTCAGCACGCTACAGGCTGCCTGAATTTGAGAGGTGAACCATGAAAGTACGCGATGTGTATCTCACGCAAGCGCAAACCCTGACTGACTCCGGCTCGCTCACGTTTCCGCTGAGCCAGTTGGGCAAGATCCTGCACATTCGGGTGAAGCTCTCGGCCACCAACGGGGCGACCTCGAACACGGTGGGCAAGCTGGTGGGCTGGGTGTCCAAGATCGAAGTGGTGGACGGCTCGAACGTCCTCGCTTCGTGCTCCATGATCGAGTGGCTGGCGGCCAACTGCTTCAACAACCAAGTCATGCCCTTCCGCGATGACAGCGCGGGCGCCGCCGTGGTGATTACGGATGAGATCGTCGTCACCTTCGGGCGGTTCTTTGGCGACCGCGAATACTATCTCGACTGCTCGCGCTTCGCCAATCCCATGCTGCGCATCACCTGGTCGTTCACCGTTTCCGGTACGGCGGGCGTGGCCACCGGCACGGAACAACTGAGCTTGCTTTGCACCACCATCGAAGACCAGGCGCTGCCCTACAAGGGCTTCATCATGCGCAAGGAAGTGGGGAGTTGGACTACCGCGGCCTCGGGCAACCAGAGCTTCATCCTGCCCCTCGACTATCCCTACATGGGCATCTACGTGTCCGCACTGAAGACCACCGTGGCGCCGGACACCATCCTCACCAACTTCAAGCTGTCGCGGAACACGGACCAGTACATCGACTACAACATCACGGGCCGCGACGCTTACGCCAAAAACGTGGAGACCTTCGGCTACTTCTCGCAGAAATTCCGGCCCTTGGTGGACACCACGGCAACCTGGCTTGGTGATCTCTATTTCCAGACCGGCGCTTGGATGAGCCGGCCTGGTGCCACCTCCAAGGCCCTCACCACGGCCGTACTGGGGGAGAGCGTCACCACCTTTGGCACCACGGGCGGCTCAGTAGACACCCAAGAGCTGGAGCTCCAGGGCTGCGCTCCCGGAGCCGCGTGTTACCTCCCGTTCCACTACGGGGATCCGTACAACGTCCCCAACCCGGATGATTTTCTGAACCCCACCGGCCTGGGCGAGCTGAAGCTCATCTTGACTCAAGGGGTGGCTTCGGCGGCGGGCACGGTAGTAGTCGAGCAGGTGCATCCGTAGGGGCACCCCTTGTGGGTGCCCTGGGGCGGCCACAAGGGCCGCCCCTACCGGCCACAAGGGCCGCCCCTACCTCGGTGGTCTCATGGGTCTCATCGCGGGTCTCGATCAACTCCCGGCTCCACGCCCGGCAAGCGTTCCCTTCTACGTGGACGACCGTGACGTTCTGGCCGTCCACGTTTGGAACAATCAGGTTACCCTCACCCTTCGTATCTGGGCTCGCATCCTCGATCTCGATGGCATCATTCAGACCGTCGAGTCAACCGTAACGCCGGCCACGAACCTCATACATCAGGTCTTCCGCACCCCCCTGATTGCTGGCTATCTCCTCACCGTAGGCGTCTACCCGGTCAGCGGAACGCCCATACGTGGTCAGGTTTGGGGCATTATCGCCCTGGAACGGACCCCCAGCTCAAACAATCTCCACACCGCAACCCTGGCGAGAGGGTACATTACCGAATTCGACTCGCTGGCCTGGCCCGCGACCAAGTTTGACGACTCGGTGGAAGGGCCAGGGTACACTCTCAATATCACCGGCTTCAGCAGTGGGGCGGGGTATGAACAGTCGTGGACAGTAGCAGCCAGCCAGCGGTGGCAGGCGTTTACGGTGGTTCTCGCCCTCACCACGTCCGCTGCCGCCGCCACGCGTCAGGTGCACCTCCACATACTCTCGGGCGCGACTGTCTTGTGTGATATTCCCAGTGAAACGACCCAGGCGGCCAGCCTAACCTACACCTACTATTTTGGCCCGTTTGGGTATGCGCCGGCCCCGGTCGGAACCAACGTCTATGTCGCGCTGCCGGGAGTCCTGCCTGTCATGGCGGGGTGGAAGATTGCAACCTTGACGGACAACCTCCAGTCGGGCGACCAGTACAGTACTCCGTCTTTTATGGTCTCCCAGTGGATCGAGCCGTGAGCCTGTGACTCTCGAAGCCTATGCCTGATGATCTTCATCTTTGCCATCGACACGCCCGCGAACACGCCCGCGACACATAAAGTCGGCACTAACCTGCAACTCTCGGCGGGCAAGATCACCGAAGTACATCTGCAATTCCCACCCGGCCTGGATGGCCTGGCGCATATCTCGATCAACGACGGCCTGCACCAGCTCTGGCCGACGAATCCCGAGGCGGACTTTTGCACCTCGGAGGATGTCATCATCTTTGCCGAGGATATCGACATCGGCCCCGACTCGAACAGCCTGACCGCGTACACCTGGAACCTCGACGACACCTACGACCACACCATCACCGTGCGCATCGTGGTGGCCACGCCGGAGGAGGAGACATCGTGGCTGGATGAGGCCAAGCAACTCCTGGGGCTAAGTAGCGCCTAGTTAGATGCTAGTTAGGCTCGACTCTCGACTCTCGACTTCTGGACTTCTTTATGTCACACGGCGCTCGTGACTACTACTTTTGGGACATGCCGATCTCCGTCCCGAACGGCGGGACGGGATGCACCAGTCTGACACTCAATGGCGTACTAATTGGCCAGGGCGGCAACGGCATCTTTGTGACGGCCGCAGGCTCCGCCAACCAGGTCTTGCGCGTGCCGCCCGCAGGCGGGACCCCGGTATTCTCCAGCCTGGGGGCGCTCGCCGACCTGTCGGTTGTAGACCTCACGAGTGCTGAGGTTAGCGGACTCCTGCCCATCGCGCACGGTGGCACGGGCACCAACACTCCCACGCTAACGGCGGGTGTCGGGATCTCGATCACCGGGACATGGCCGGCACAGACCATCACCAACAGCTCGAATTACGCGGCGCTGGCCGATCCCCTGCCCGTCGCGCACGGTGGGAGTGGCACGGCGACTCCGTCGGTGACCGCCGGTACCGGGATCTCGATCTCAGGATCCTGGCCGTCACACACCATCACCAACACCTCGGCGTATGCGACGCTGACCGATCCCCTGCCCGTGGCGCACGGTGGCACTGGCACCACCACTCCCGCGCTGGTGGCGGGAACCTACATCTCGATCACCGGGACTTGGCCGGCTCAGACCATAAACGACACGTGCAAGTATGCCCCGCTTGCAGACCCCCTGCCCGTCGCACACGGTGGCACGGGCACCACCACACCCGCGCTGGTGGCGGGTACCGGGATCTCGATCTCCGGCACCTGGCCGGCACAAACCATCACCAACACCTCGGCGTATGCCACACTGGGTGATCCGCTCCCCGTGGGGCACGGCGGCACGGGCACCACCACTCCCGCGCTGGCAGCGGGTGTAGGCATTTCGATCACCGGGTCATGGCCAGGTCAAACCATCACCAACAGCTCGGCGTATGCGACGTTGGCCGATCCCCTGCCCGTCGGGCACGGCGGTACGGGCTTGACCGCTCCGGCGATTGTCGCAGGAGCCAACATCACGCTCTCCGGCTCGTGGCCCAATCAAACCGTGGCTGTGGTCGCCTCACCCTCCTTGACCAGCGTGACTTTGAGCAGTAGTACGACTTCCATTACCTTCGGCCTCACCACCGGTGGGAGCCATCCCTGCACGATGGATGGATGCGGGAATGTAATCTACCCCTCCGACACTAGCAGCGGGTGGTTTTGGGCCGTGAGGGATAAAAGTGGGAACTTCCCCATCAAGGTCTTTGCGGACGGCACTCAGGTGGTCACGCTCGCCCTGCCGTTGGCCGTGACCAGCGGAGGCACAGGCGCGGGCTCCTGCTCGGCGGGGCAGATTCTTATCGCCTCGGCGTCTAACGCGGCTGCCTTTACAACCCCGGACGGGTGTGGGGTGTATAACAGTGCTGCCGAGTCTATCCCGACTGGAACATTGACCCCGCTGACTTTCGACAGCGAGCAGTACAACAATGGCTCGATGCACTCGACGTCCACCAACCCTTCACGGATCACGGCCCAGAAGGCGGGAAAGTACTTGGTCGTTGGCAATGTCGGCTGGGCCTTCTCCGGCGCCAACCGATTCTTAAGCCTTGCCATTCGTAGGGGCGGCTCAGCCTTTCTTGCGGAAGTAGATCAGTGGTTCACCAACACCAGCGGGGTAAACCAGAACATTTCCATCATCGTTAGCCTGGCGGTGAATGACTATGTGGAGCTGTGTGTCGATCAAAACACGGGCGGAGCTCTAAATTGCGCTGGCCCGTCATCGCTTCCGTGGTTCGCCGCTCAGTGGCTGGGGCCGTGAAACTGTTGGTAGGGGCGGCCCTTGTGGACGGTAGGGGCGGCCCTTGTGGCCGCCCCAGGGCACCCACTAGGGATGCCCCTACGGATGAAAGCGAGAAAAAGGGTGGTACAATCCCCTTGGCGACCCGTCGAACGCCTCTAGGATTGGCAGCAGACGCGAAATTTGGGGCCTTGGGAGGGAGCAGCGTGGAATTGGACAACTGGCTGCGAGTTCTGGCGAGTGTCCACGGCGTACAGGACATCCTCACCGTGATAATGTTGATTTGGATGCTGTGGATCTCGCGCGCGATTTTTGATATCCGCGAGCAGCTCGGGCGCCTCAGTGGTGAGCTGGACGTCATCCGCAACAACCGCAAGGTGGTGCTCGGTGGCTAGGTTCATGATGCCCGTCTACACTCCGCTCGACGATCCAGCTCCCGCCGATCCGGCCGACCAGACCCTGTTCGAGGTTTTTACGGCCGCGAATCTACCGGATATTGAGTCTGGCCTCGATGCGGCGGGGAACGAGTTGGCGACGGCTGGGGCAGGAATGGATGCAGCGGCGGCAGTCCTGGATACGATGGGCACGGATCTTGCGGCGGCGTTTGCCGAGCTCGAGGCGAACGCGGCGGAAGAGGATGCGATCACCTTGGCGGATGAGCTCGCGGCCGCGGCGGAGCAGGATTCCGAGCTTGGCTCCCTCGCGGATGACGTGCTGGCGGGACTGGCAGCGTTGCCCCCGGACATCTTCCTGATGCTCTTTAATGCGATCTTTAGTCCCCTGCTCTCCGTCATCGAGGCGGACGTCATCAGCGCTACAGAGCAGCTGCAACTAGAAATCGATCAGATCCAGACTGATCTGGCGTCAACTGGCTGGGTCTAGGGTAGGGGAGGCCCTTGTGGCCGCCCCAGGGCGCCCACAAGGGGTGCCCCTACAGTGAAACGCCAGGGAAGGAAGGTGTGGCATGGCCGAAGATTTAACTACGAAGGTGGTGGACGTTCGTCCTACAGCGGTGCTCAACCAAAAGGGAGGGTTTGCCCCTGGGGTGGCCGTGGACTTCATGATAGGGACTCATGGCCCGTACACCATGCAGTTCAATCAGGAGAAGTACTCCGCCGCCACGGCCAAGGCGGCCATCGAGCAGTACGCGGCGGAAATCAGGGGGACGTTTATTTAAATGGACTGGCTCTCGGGACTCTTCAGCACACTCTGGGGGTACATGACGCGCGTGCTCAGCGCGCTGCGTCACCTCTCATTCTCGGAAATCTGGCAATGGATCAAGAAGGTTTTTGATTACTATCGCCGCTTCCGCGCCTGGTGGCAGAAGAACATCCAGGGACCGCTCGACCAGATGCGCCGGCAGATCATCGCCATCTACCGCCAGTTCTTTAAGCCCATCATCGACGTGATTGATACCGTGCGGGTGGGCGTGCGCATCCTCGCGGTGTTTGATCGTCAACTGGCTGCCAAGCTCGACGCCAAGCTGTGGCAGCTCGAGGCCTGGATCCTCACCCCCATCACCCGCGCTATGCGCACCCTCAACGGCATGGCCTCCATCATCTACGCGGTCCTCACCGCCACCGGGCGATTCGATGCTACGGTCTTCATTGCCACCGTCGTGCGCCACATCGGGGAGATCCGGGCGGCCCTGTTTGGACTGCCCTTCAGCGGCCCAACGGCCACTGTCCCGGACCCGCTGTTACAGGCTCAGCAGGTCAAGATCGACTTCGACAACTGGATCATGACAGGCGGCGGTCCGATCGGAGACGGCGTGGCCGTCATGCACGATCAATTTGAATCGGCGTCGACTGTCTTTGGAGTCTGACATGGCTAGCGGCTTCTCACAAGCTCCGGGCAACCCCGGGGACCTCGGACCGATTGCGAGCTCCGACGATCTCCTCACCGGCGTCGATCTGGAGTATGTCCGCAAAGTTACCCAGGAATCGCTGGAGACCGCCACAGCCCATATACTCGCCGACCTCCAAGCTAATCAAGACAAGCTGCGAGATCCGGCTACAGCCGTTGCCTGGTTCATAAGTGAAATCACAAACTTTCTCCTGAAGCTGGAGAAGTCGGCAATCCCGGAACTCCAGCCCGTCTTCCAGGCACTGGTCGAGGCAGTGACCACCCTGCTGCTGCCAGTCGCCGGCATGGCCGGGTCGCTCTCCAGTACCTTCGTGGCCATGCTCGCCGGCGCCATTGGCAAAGGCGCCGGAGGTGCCGGGGAGCAAGCCGGCGCCGCCGCCGGTGTGGCCGGCCAATACGCCTATGACAACATCTGCGCGCCCATGGCGGGCATCACGGGCGCCACCGATCCCACCACGGCCGGCGCGGGCCTCGCGAACACTCAGCGCACCTTGGGCGGCATCGTGCAACTCCACCTTGTTACCTGGGTGGTTAACTTGCTTTCTAATCTTACCGGGGTGGGCGCTCTGAAGTTTATGAACTCCTTCACCGAGGTGATGACGTCTGCGCTCAACGTGCGCGGCATGTCCCGCCTCTGCATGAAGCCGTACATGGACACCATGATTACCAAGCCCGCCACCCACGAGATGAATGCCCTGTGGCCCCTTAATTTCACCAGTGAAGCCTCCATCGTGAAGGCGTATCTCCGGGGCGCCTACACCTCAGACCAGTATCGCGCCAAGATGCGAGCCGAAGGCTACGATGACACCTGGGCCACCCAGGCCCTGCTGGACGCCTCGAAGGAGCTCACCTTAACTGAGGTGTGTTACCTCGTCCGCAACGGGAGCTGGCAGTTGGCCGATGCTACCCAGTACCTCGTCAACACAGGCTATGACTCGAAAGCGGCGCCCATTGCCCTTGCCAACGAACTGAATAGCCTGGTGCTTGAACTGAACAAGAGGCAGGCAGACGCACTCGGCGCGCACTTCGCCCTCGGTGAGCTCACCACGGATGAGTATCAGGCAGTCTTGGCAAAGCTCGGCTTTACTGAGTTTGAGCAGATCGCGTACACCAACCTTTACGCGGTCGAACAGGAGTTCACCAAGCCGCTCACCTATTCGCAACTGATTGCCCTCTACAAAGGCAGCCTGGTTGACATCGACTTCGTCCGCACCTGGATGCTCACCAACGGCAACAGCCCCGACGATGCAGATCTGCTCATCTTGCTTGACTTCACCGCCGCTGACCAGCAGCAAGCCCGCAAAGCCGCTCTGGGCGCGGCCGCCCGCCTCGCCGCAGTCAAGGCCGCTGAAGAGGCCACCGTGAAGACAGCCGAGGGTGATGCTGCCCTTGCCGCCGCCTACCAGCAGCTCGCCGCGAGCAAAGCCGCCCTCGCCAGCTCCCTCGGCCAGTAGTTACCTTTTTCGTCCCGGGAGATTTTTTGCATAATCTTCGCCCCCGCCCGTGACGTCCACCCGGTCCCGGTATCTACTTTCAAACGACGTGTAAAAGTAGATTATATAGGACATATAGTCATACAAAATTCACAAGTCGCGCGGCATTGCGGATTTTCGGCGAAAATGCCGAAGTTTTTTGAGGGGTGGTCAGGGGTAGTTGCGCTTGTTGTTGACCGACACCATTTTGAAAAACAACGAGCATAGCTTTGAAATGCGCGGGCCGTGGCCACCAGCCGCGGCGGGCGTGGCCACCAACCGAGCCGGCCGTGGCTACCAGGCACGCCGGCTGCGGCCACCAGCCGCGCGGGTGGTGGCTACCAGGCACGCCGGATGCGGTTTTGAAACGGGGCGGCCATGCCGGTTGTCAACACCTGTTGACAACAGATGGCACGCTAGGTGGTTTGCTGGGTAAAGGCTTGCCCCTGGACGGACGGCAAGAATTGTGGCGGCAGGTTGGGAACCTTGCCAGGCTGGAACTTAAAGATGAGGTGGTTCTGTCCTTTGAACAGGCCGAACATGTCGAATCCAATGTACGAACAGACGAGCGCGCCCACGATGACAGCCCGCGCGGAGTAGTATTTGGGGAGCATCCCCATATAGCCCACGAGCTGTCCGAGGGTGCGCATTCCCGGACGCTCCTCGATCTCGATCACCCAGGTTTGATTTTCCCGATTAGCTACCACGTCGATCCGCTTGGTGGTAACCGCTTTCCACATCGCCCGCATGGCATCGGATTGCCCTGGACCGGGATCGAGGCCCTGGCCGACGCGCACGTTGTACTCGAAAGTCTGGAATTTATCCGCGTAGAGGGCAAGGAACTTCCTCCACAAGTCGGCCGCTTGCGGGATGAGTCCGGGGTAGGAAGCCTTATTAATTTCTGCGGTTGCATCCACCATAGGCATCACCCGAGGAAGCGATGGCCCGCGTCGTAACGTCGGGCGGAATCCTTGAGTGCCTCTTTATCGGCGGGCGACGTGGGATCTTGTTTGCCAAAGGCTTGCGGTTGGCTCTGGGGGTCGCGCACATACCCCCACGGCGCGAACTGACTTTGCTCGGTTCCCGCGCGCCTGCGTCCTTCCTCCCAGCATTTACCCGCGCGGCGAATCGCCGGCCCACACAACCATACGAGCAGGTAGGCATTCAGCGCGATAAACGGGCCGACGAGCAACAAGTACAGCAGAGCAAGCGGAGCCAATATCACGTCCATGCGTCACCTCAGCTTCCCAGGGTCACTCCCCTGCCTCTTCCTCTTCCTCGTCCTGATCCTCCGCGTCGTCTGCGTCCATGTCCTCCTGGAGGGCATTGTCCCCGGCATCCGCGTCCACGTCGTCGGATTTGGCCTCGCGCGCGGCGCGCAGAAGCGGCTCGAGGAAAGCGAGCAAGGCGGTCATAACGGCACTCTCCGATGAACCTGCCTGGCTAAGTGCACTGCATCTCCTGACCCCCACAGTCTATTATACTCGTGAACGAGATGCATCATGCCAGCCCTGTAGTACAGTGCTGCCTCAGAGTTGCCACGGTAAAAATGGACCCTGGACCTAGAGTTGAGGTGACGCACTGTTCGCAGGTAGGCTCTAATGCCGGCATATTTGGCGTGCAGCTCCCAGGTCATTTGATGCTCCCTTTGGACACCATCTCATACGCCGTGGTGTCCAGTTGCACCCCCACCGCCTCACCCCAATCCTGAAGCAGCTTGCGGGCGAAGCGCTGAGGGAGATTGAGTGCATTGATCCAGTTTATCACGTCGAACTTGGCGTCCGATCGTAAAAACTGAAGCGGAATTGCCGGCGCGGTGGAAGCCATTACGCACCGACCGCCGCCGTCGGCGCCGGCGCCGGCCCGCACACCTCCGGGGCAATCTCCCGGAGGGTTGTCGAGGTGTGAATCTCCTTGCCCAGGGCAAGCGTGAGCCAGTGTGCTACAAACTGGGCATAGGCCAGCGGAACGTTGTGGTCTGCCGCCGGGGCGTAGACTTCAAACAACTGGAGCAGCGTGCTGTCGCCGTTCAAATGGTGCTCGTTTCGCCCGGAGAACTTACCACGTAGATCCGCGCAATCGCCGGTGTATCCCTCCACCAGACCCGCGAACACGGCGTAGCCCTCCGCGTCATGCCCTGTCGCGTAGGGCGAGTCTCGCAGGTTTCCAGGGTTACGATTCCGGTTGCTCACGCTCCCCGGCTTCCATCCTTCGTAGGCCATAATCGCATCCGCCACTGCTTCTATCGGGTCCATGTTTTCTCCTTCGGTTTAACTGGACGTAAGAGCAACTTCTCGAGTGCGTCGAGATCCCTGCCCAACTGTGTATGCGTCCACCAGTCGGGGCACGTGTTGACGTATTTTCTCAGCCGTTCGAGCCGAGCCTCGATCTTGTCGTATTGTGCTGCCGTCATGTTTCCCTCCTTGGGCCTCACTGCCCCGCCCGCCGCTGTTTCGGTGCGTGGTCTCGATCGGCGGGCAGGAGCAAGCATGTGTGTCTACTACGAACAATCCCACCCGTGGTCCCGACAAGTCGGAATTCGGGCGGGGCACTGAGGCCCGAATCTTACTTCTGTAAGGATGACGCCGGAGGTATATAGCCCACCGGCTTAATCTCGTCGGGATGGCGCAAAGCAAGGCTGCCATCCGCGCGCTTGATCACCACATAAGGAATCGGCTTAAGCCCCGCCGGCGTCACTGCTGACATTTTCAATTCCGCCACTGACCACCTCCACGGTTTCACCGGTTATGGTGTCCACCACTTTCATCCCTGGCCGAACCTTAAGCCCCAGGGCATCGAAGATTGGCGCGAGAGGATGATCCACCGCCCCAAGCTGCGCGGCCATCCGAGCCGTGAGCAGTTCGGCCCGCCGCGCAATGTCCGCTTTTGCCATGTTACCCTCCGCCTTTGTTCCGCTGGGTCGCCCAGATCATAAGGATCGCGGTGACGACGTAACCCACGCCGATTGCGATTGAGAGGATGAGGATGACGCGGGAAATTATCATGCTGCCCCACTTTCCCCGGCCCGCCGCCGTGTCTCGGCCTCCACGCGCCGCCGGCAGCTCCGATGTATATAGTGGAACTCAAATTCGTAGGGATCCTCATCCGACCCACAAATAAAACACTTCAACGGTTCCTGCTTCACTAGCTCGGCAGGTTTGGCAGGCTCGCCCGCAGGCGGCAGACTCGTCTCGAAATCCGCTCGCGCATTGTACGAAACCACCCACGCTGAAACTGTGGCGACGGTGGCGCCGTGCCGGATGGCCCACTCCAACAGATACAGGCGATGATCTTCTCTCTTGACCCTATTAAGCTGAGACGCAACTCCCAGGCTGATTTCTCCACGAGACAGACACTCCAGGACACGGGGGTCTCCAGAAAGTAGCGCCAACCGTCCTTCGACGTAAGCTCGATTTTGCCGGACGGACTCGCAAACTCGATCCACATCGTTTCCCATTTCTGCAAAGAGCTCCGCATAGAATACCGCCTCCTCGACGGGATTGAGATCTTCCCGGTGCAGGTTTTCGTGCAGCTTGAACTGTACGGGATCGCCGTCTTCCGGCTCCCACACGAGACACGGCACGGCGGCAAGCTGCGCCTGATTGGCCGCCAGCAGGCGGCGGTGTCCGTAGATCACTTCGTAGCGCCCGTCGGCCGGCTTCACCAGGAGCGGGACTTTCACCCCCGCGCGCCGAATGTCGAGCGCCAACTCCTCCAGCCCGGCATCGTCGATATTGGCGCGCACGGGGTGAGAAGGTGGCACCAATTCTGAGAGTGAGATGCGTTCCAGCCTCATAATCACTACGCCTGGTTTAGCTTGAGATCCAGGGGTGGAGCCACCACCTGGGGACTCAGCGCCGGCCTCACCATCCTGAGCATCACCGCCTCACGCAGATACTCGAGTAGTCCCAGCGTGAGTACGATGTCGCCCGGAATCTGGCACTCGATCTGCCGTGTTGCCTCATCCATTTCGATTGAGAGCCGCACCATGGAATTTCCTCCTGTTGCTTCTAACTAAGTACAGAGCCACCGCGATCATATCGATGTCTCCCGGACGCCATCGTATCGTCTGACATTGCAGCCGTCCCTCCAAGCCAGTGGCCAGCCGCTCCTCAAAGGTGAGTTCTTTGGATATAGATTCAAGCACCGCGCGAAGCGTCGCTTTCATCGCTCCTCCGCCACACGCAAATCGCGCTGCGCTACCAGTGGGGTGAAGTGGGGCTCATCCGCGGCTTGGAGCACGATGGCCTTGCCCACCAGGTACACCAGCACCTCGGAGTTGTGGACGATCCCCAACTCGCGGCACAATTGGTAGGGCAGGTAGACAGATAGTGATGCCCCGGCGCGATGCAATCGCTTCCGCCAATGCCGAGCATTGTAGTGACCTGGGGAGTAGGGCAGGATGCGGCCCGCTTCAGTCATTTTTTATTTTCCACCCCGTAGCAGGCGTCGATCTGCGTGCGCACATACGCCTGATGCGCACGATCTCGCCGCTCCACTCGTTCCCGGTCCAGATCTCCGGCTCGCAGTCCCAGCACTCGCTCCCACTCCGCCTGGCGCTCGGCTTTGGGCGGCGGCGGCTCCTCATCGGCAGGGTAGAGTTCGAGAGCGTCCCCTGGTGGTTGCGGCTCAGCATTCACCACCTCACTCTTCTGATTTTTGCGACGTGGCATCTGTTATCTATCCGTAAAATCCCTGCTCCCTGACTTGGGCCCGGATCTCCTCCGCGAAATTGGAGGCAGATACCAGGTCCGGGTACACGTCGGCGTCCAACGCATCCTGCTCGAGCAGGGCGAGTAGCCCGTAGATTTTCTTGCCGGACAAGCGCACTTCAAAGAGGCGCTCCCCGTTCGCTTTGATCCCAGCGGTGGCCATCGAATGAATGGCTGTTATGCTTTTCATACCGTGCCCCCCCAGGTTGTCGGATGCTAACCTTATCAGACATACTGTTTGCCCTTTCCAGGCGCGGAGAAGTCGGTTCCCACGCTTCTCGCCTACCCTGTCCCCAGCGGTTGGCGGCAGTTACAACAAAGATCTCCAGGGCCGGTCGCGCCCTTGGTGGACCTCAAGCCCATAGCGCTCAGATGGGTTGGAGCGTTGCGCGAGATGGTGGAAGGCCAAGATCTTGTGCAAGTCGAGCCTGCTGAGCGCAAAGCATCACTTCAATGTGGCGCGCCTGCAATCTCGAGCTGGGCTTGACACTGCGAGGGATGTATGGCGTTGTCTACTCCTGCAATTTCCTGATCATTGTTCAGCACGTGAGCAAAGGAGGGTAGTTATGTCAATGGCCAAGCGTGCCGCGTGGTGCATAGTCCTTGTTGTAGTGGGTAATCTGATGGCTGCATCCAACCAAGGAAAGGAGGCGAGCCGCACGGGATCGCTGCTCGAGGGCAATGCCCGCTTCCAAGTACTCGCTCCCAACCTTGTGAGGATGGAATACTCTCCCGAGAAGAGGTTCATCGATGAGGCGAGCGTTTCCGTGCTGAATCGCAGTTGGCCTGAGACTCCCTACCAGGTTGCGAAAACAAATGGTTGGCTCGAAGTCAAGACCGAAAGGTTGACAGTAGGCTATCATTCCGGCACGCGACCGTTCACGGCGCAAAATCTGCAAGTGATTTGGAAAGACGCGGACGGTGAGCATACCTGGAAACCGGGTGATAAGGACGACAAGAATCTAGGCGGCGTGCCCGGGGATATCGCAGCGCGCGCCGTTCCCGGCAATGAGACCGGAGCGCTCAGCCGCAACGGCTACTACCTGCTCGACGACAGCGGCACAGCGATTTGGGACAAACCAAGCCAATGGGTTAAGCCTCGGCCAGAGAAGAATGGCCAAGACTGGTACTTCTTCGCCTATGGACGGGATTTCAAGGGGATGCTGGGCGAGTTGGCGGAATTGCTCGGCCCCATCCCAATGGTTCCCCGGTATGCGTTGGGCACATGGTTCGGCTCCCGCGCTGCT
>Ga0181533_1003245_pt1 | contig 17887 bp, 12 predicted proteins | sample PEATcosm2014_Bin_45_FD_119772 | JGI IMG/M metagenome (GOLD analysis project Ga0181533, IMG submission 119772) | Peatland microbial communities from MTU Mesocosm Facility, Houghton, MI, USA - PEATcosm2014_Bin11_60_metaG | ecosystem: Environmental > Terrestrial > Soil > Wetlands > Peat | place... | reverse complement strand
CCAACGCAGTGCTTCCAAAAAATGAATCCGCTTCCGTCAACCGCCAAAACCCAATTCATAAAGCGTGCCCAATTCCTTGCTAAGGATTCGGGTGCTGCTCGCGATTTGAAATTCAGCATTGCCTTTCACATCGCGGGCGGGCAATCTGTTTTACTCTGATGTCGGGGCGTAGCGTAGCCTGGCTAGCGCGCTTGTTTCGGGTACAAGAGGTCGTGAGTTCGAATCTCACCGCCCCGACCACTTTCAATCTCCACGTTCCGATTTGGAATTTAAGAAGCCAATTCGAGTAGTTCAGATGAGTCTGGCATAAGTGGCATTTCGCGGATCGTGTTCGGGACGGTGACAAATCAATGTCTGTACCCATTCGGACAGACGGCGACCCAATCGGCGGCAGGCCTCGCGTTCACCGTCGTTGCGTGGACGACCCGCGCAGACAGCTCCGTAATGCAGGGTTTGACCCGGCGCGACGTAATCCGGGATGCCAAAAACCAAAAGACCGTAATTCATGAGCACGATCTGGAGCGCCAGGCATGTCAATTCACCGCCACCCGCAAGCCCGCCGGAAGAAGTAAAAGCGCAGCCAATTTTGCCTTCGATTTTCGGCCAGAGCGGTTGCGCAACCACGTCCCACCAGCGTTTCATTTCCCACGCAATTGTGCCCATATGGGTGGGCGAGCCGACGGCAACACCATCACACCATGCGAGGTCATCGGCCGTGGCTTCAGCAACAGCTTTTAGCCGGACTTCTGCATCCGGCACGCCGGCCGCGCCCTCAGCAACCAAATCGGCCATCATCTTCGTGCAGCCACTTTTGCTGTGATACATGACCAAAATCCGTGCCGGCCGCGATGCGTTGTTTTCCATGCGACAATGATACACGCTTGTCAAGACCGCCAAACGTGCAATTAATTTACGCCATGCCGCCGAACGAAAATCCTCCAGCCAATTTGGTTTATGATCTGCCATCCATTGTCGAACGGATTGATCTTGTTGCACTGTTTCCCGGAAGGCAACCGCTCGAAGTCGAACTCGGCTGCGGCGACGCGTCGTTTCTCATCGAATACGCGCGGCGGCATCCGGACCGGAATTTCATCGGAGTCGAACGGCTGCTCGGCCGCATCCGCAAGCTGGATCGCAAAGGCCGCCGCGCCGGGCTGACGAATTTGCGCGGCGTGCAGATCGAATCGTCTTATTTTTTACAATACCTTTTGCCGCCGCGTTCGGCGTCGGCGCTGCACATTTATTTTCCGGATCCGTGGCCGAAGAAAAAACATCACAAACACCGGCTCATTAACGGACATTTTCCCGAAATCACCCACACTACGCTCGCGCCCGGCGGCGTTGTTTATTTCCGCACGGATGATAAAGATTATTTCGCGCAAATCACGGAGGTGTTTAACGCGAACAAGAAATTTCAACGAGTTGAAACGCCAGCCGAACTGGTGGAATTGCTCACGGATTTTGAGCGGGAATTTCGCACACGCGGCATCAGCACATTACGCGCGGCTTATCGAACGCCGGCATGAATTTCAAACGTCAATGACCGGGCCGTCGTCATCGGATTTTTGGGGTGGTGGCGGGCGGCGTTGAAACGTGACGCGGGCGTTGCCCGCGCCCGTCAAAGCATTCAGTGCAATGGACACGATGCTGATGATGAGTGCGCCGAGAAAGGCGGAGCCGAAAGTGTCCACTTGAAAATGCGGCGCCAGCAGCACGCCGACGAAGTAAAGCAACAGCGCGTTGATGACGAGGGTGAACAGGCCGAGCGTGAAAATCAGCAGTGGCAGTGCAAGCAGCATCAGAATCGGCCGGATGAAGGCATTGAGGATTCCGAGCACGAGCGAGGCGATGAACGGTGCGAGCAGGCCGCTGTCTTTGCTGAAGTGAATCCCCGGCACGATATAGACCGCCACCAGCACCGCCAAGGTGTTGATGAGCCAGGCTTGCGAAAAGCGCAGAAATTTTTTTGTGCCGGGCTGCATGTTTTTCGTCGAAAAACAACGTTTCACAAAAAATGCTTCAGTTTGCCGCCAAAAACAAGGAACAAACTAAAGAGACGGAGATGTCACACGAAGAAGGCAAAGGCAGAAAACTTTTCCCCTTCGCAACCTTCGCGCATTTTTTTGTCGCCTAAAATTTTTGACTGGCGCAGATTGTCCCGCATGATTTCAAAGAAACCGTTGATTCTTCTCGCCGGATGGATTTGTTTTGGCATCGCCGGTTTTTCGCCGGCCGTGGCCGAAAGCGTCATCGCACCCGGCGCGAAACTTGAAAAACTCGCCGGCGACCTCAAATTCGCCGAAGGCCCGACGTGCGACGCGAACGGCAACATCTTTTTCACCGACCAGCCGAATGATCGCATCCTGGAATGGAGCGTGGACGGAAAGCTGTCCACGTTCATGCAACCCGCTGGCCGCGCCAACGGCATGTATTTCGATGGAAAGGGCAACTTGATTGCCTGCGCCGACGAGAAAAACGAGCTTTGGTCGGTCACGCCCGACAAAAAGGTGACGGTGCTCGTCAAAGGCTATCAGGGCAAATATCTCAACGGCCCGAATGACGTGTGGGTTGCGCCGGATGGTGGCCTGTATATCACCGATCCGTTTTACAAACGCCAGTGGTGGGATCACGACACGATGGTGCTGGACGGCGAAAAAGTGTTTTATCTTTCGCCCGACCGGAAAAAAATTGTGCCCGTGGCTGAGGATTTAAAAAAACCCAACGGGATCACCGGCACGCCGGACGGCAAAACCCTTTTCGTTGCCGATATTCGCGGGGATAAAACCTGGCGTTACGACATCCTGCCCGACGGCTCGCTTACGAACAAAACGCTGTTTTGTCCGAAAGGTTCCGACGGCATGACGATTGACGCGGAAGGCAACCTTTACCTTTGTGCCAACGGCACGACCAACGGCGTGACGGTTTTCGACAAAACCGGCAAACAAATCGAACACATTGACGTGCCGGAACCCTGGTCGGCGAACGTCAGTTTTGGCGGCAGGGATCATCAAACGCTCTTCATTGCCGCAAGCAAATCGCTTTACTCCATTCGCCTGACCGTCAGGGGCGCAAACCCGGCGAAATGATTTCTTGGTTCGCAGATTGTGAATTGTTTGTGAATAACTTTTAGAACGGCTGTCATTTCGGGACACACGGCATGCATGCTTTGACAGCGGTATGCACAAAAACTCATTCGATACCCCTGATACGCGTGATGAGGTTGAAATAACACTTGATGGTCTGCCGGTGGGACTGCCGTCTGGGCCCCGCTCCCTTAACGCCATTCGCTGCCATCTCGAAACGCTCGCCTTGGAAAGACATCGCATTCTGTATTCCTTAAGCGTTGATGGTGAGCTGGTAAATCTTTCCTTGCCGTTGATCCATCAGAAAGCTTTTTGCCGGATTGAAGCCGAGACAGTCGCTCTGAAAGAAACGTCCATTCTGCTCCTTGGGAGAGCGCTTCAACAGGCTGAACACGCGCGCGAGTGCGTTGACACGGCCAGCCGTCAGTCACCGTGAGACGGCTCTGATTTTCAGCAAAGAAAGAATAAAATTGAACGCTGCTCCCGACAACCCTCGCAGTAATGGAAAGGGGTCAACGCCTGAGATGTCGTTGACCCCTGAATTCGCTTAAGCCCCCAAGGCCTTGGCTAAACTTCGAAAGACCGTCGAAGCCTGCCATCCGCGATTCGCCCATCGCGGTTCACCACGCCTGTTTTGTTATTCCTTGTCGTGCTTGCCGAACTTTTCGCGCCAGTCGTTGAGCAAACGCGCCGCAGAATCGCGTCCACCCAGACCGAAGGCGAGGGCCACGGCAACGGCCACCGATCCGATCACCAGCCCGAAGGCTATATTCACGATATCGTTGGCCAGTTCCATCTGACGCAGCGCCATTGCACCGGCCAGCAACAGGATCACAACCCGCGCAGCCATGGACAGCAGCGGAGCCTGCGGGGAATCGCTTGAACGCACAGCGCCCGCCACCCAGTTCGCGAGCAGCAATCCCAAGGCGAAGATGATCAGCCCGAGCAGGATGTGACCGCCCCAGACGACGAAGTCCCGGACCAAGCCCGCCAGCGTCGAGAAGCCCAGCAGATTTGCGGCTTCGATGCTTGCAAACAAGAGCACGACGATGAGAGCGAGTTTGCCGGCCATCGCCGACGTCGAGTAATTGCCTTCTTTCGCTTGTTTGGAGAGCCCCAGCTTGACGAGCACGCCGTTGAACCCGGCCCCGGCCAGCACGTTGCTCACAATCCCGGCCACCAAGCGGCCCACCACGAAAGCGATGGACATCACCAACACCGCGCCGAAGATCGCCGGCAGCATGTCCATAATCCTGGCCAGCATGTCGCTCGCAGGCTTCGTGATCGCGTCCAACTGGAGGGCATTCAAGGCGGCGATCACCACGGGCAACAGGACCAGGTAATAGACAACCAGGGCGATCAAGCCTGAAAGCTTGAGTTTGCCCAGGCTTTTTGCCAGCCCCCACCTTTCGCTCGCGGTGTCCGCTCCCGCAGAGACGAGCAGGCTAACGACAAGCCGTTGCACGATGCGGGCCACAAACCAACCAACCAGCAGGATGACACCGGCACCGAAGATTTGCGGCAGGTAGGCAAAGAACTTGTCGAACATGGCCGTAATGGGGTCGAGGAGGGCTTTGATCTCGAGCGCCCCCAGAATCGCCGGAAGGAAACATAGGAAGGTTAACCAATAGACTGCCTCGGAGAGCGTTTGGCTCAACAAGGTCTTCCCTTTTTCTTCACCGCCGACGGCATCGCCCAGCCTTTCGTCCAGCTTGAATCCGCGCATTGCCGTCGCAATCACACGCTTGAACACGGTTGCCACCACCCAAGCCACCAGCAGGAGCAGGCCCGCAGCCAGGACACGCGGCAGGTAGGCGAAAATGTTGCTGGCGATGAGGTTCAACGGATCGGCAAGAACGGGCAGGTTCAGGGTGTAAAAGAACGCCACCAATACAAGCAACATGATGGTGTAGAACACCCCCTTGCCAACCCAGACCTCGACTGGAATATCCGTGGATGTTTCCTTGCCGGCCATCCAATACGCCAGTTTGTTGTCGAGCTTGGCGCGCCGCAAAAGCCGGCGCGTGGTGGCTGCAACAATGAGCGCAATGACCCAGCCGACGACAAAAACCAATAGGGCGCCCAACAGGTTGGGGCTGAATTGGCTGATTGATTGTGTAATCTGATCGATGATCGCATTCATAGGGGCAGATTCTTTCCTTTTGGTTTGGCTAGTCAAATCTAAATAAATAATAATTATTATGGTTGACAAACCATTCTTAAAAAGTGTGCCCAGCCCAGGCCAAAGAGCAAAAAAGGCATAAAAAACGGGACCGAAGCAGGTTGAGTGGTGTTCCCAACACTTGCAAGTTTGTCTCCCCTCCAATAACGGTCGCTGGCGCGACTTGCAAACCCAAGCCCGCCCCGAATCATAATTACCACGGCTTCCGTTCGTTCATCGCCTTTTGAATGGCTCGTTTGAGCGCCAGGGAATCAACGCTGCCGACCTCGCTGTAAATAATCTTGCCTTCCGGGTTGATGAGCACGGTGTAAGGCGCGGTGCCGGACCAATCAGGGTCAAAAACATTGATGAGCGCATCGCGATCCGCGGAAGCGAAAATGAGATTGCGGTTCGAGGCATGCTGTTTATTTAGAAATTCCAAAACGGAGTTTTGTTCGTCCGGCTGGTTCATGGACACGGTCACCAATTCGAAATCTCGATGGCGATACATCCGGTTGATGGTGACGAATTCCGGAAATTCCACCAGGCATGGCGCGCACCACGTCGCCCAGAAATTCACCAGACGGAATTTGCCGGAATCATTCTTTCTCAAAGCTTGAAGGGTGTTGGTGTCCGCAGGCGAAACTGACACCGGCTCCGCGGCCAGTTGTTTCAGGTAAGCCTGCGCTGACGCTTCCTTACCGGACCATTTGACGGAGCAACCAACGACTTTGGTTTGGGCCACAGGCGGTTCCTTGCCGTCCAGCAACGCGTCAAGGGCGTAGCGCAGATGCTGTTTCGTCACGTGTTGAATGCGTTCCGAATTATCAATGGCGACCACGTAACGCAGTTTGCGCTCGGCGTCGAAGACAAACACATGCGGTGTGGCCGCCGGGCCGCAAGCGTGCGCAACGGATTCGGTGTCGCCGTCGTAGAGGTAGGGAAAATTGAACTGGTGGTCCCGTGCGCGAATTTTCATTTCGTCAAACGAGTCGCCCAAGTCGCTCCAGCCCAATTCATCAAGCCGGACGGATTTAGGGTCATTGGGCATGATGGCGACCACGGCAACGCCCTTGTTCTTGTAGTCCGTCACAATTTGTTTGATGCGCTCCTCGTAATACTGCGCCGTCGGGCAATGGTTGCACGTAAAGATGACAGCGAGGATTTTGGCGTTTGTAAAATCCTTGAGGGACCAATTTCGGTCGTCCACGCCGGGCAGATTAAAATCCGGCGCAGTTGAGCCCGGCGGCAGGGTGGGAAAAGTTTCGGCGGCCGATACGCTGTAAAAAACCGCCGCAGTTGCAAACAAGACAGAAAGCAAACGGTTCATGAAGCGATTTTAGTCGTGCATTGACAGAGGGCAAGCGGCATTCATGACGGAGAATAAATGAACGATTCGTTTTTTAGTTTAGCTGTGTGCAAGAACGGTTTTTCGAATTTAAACTTGTCAGCGCAAATCAATAATTGGTGTTTCTCCGGCGCTTGGCGTAGCTGACGGATTTCATTTCCTTTTCAGGCTTGCTGCCATCCATCATGCGTTTGAGTTCCTTGATTTGGTCGCGGAGCAGGGCGGCTTTCTCGAATTTTAGTTCGTTCGCGGCGGCGAGCATTTCACTTTCGAGTTCCTTGATGGTTTCGGTGAGGTCAATGTCCATCTTCGCGTCGCGCAAAACGGCATTGGCTTCCTCGCGCCTGGATTCGTAACTGGCGAGACTTTCTTCGACGGCACGGCTCACACTGCGCGGCGTGATGTTGTGCTCGCGGTTGTATTCGAGTTGACGCTGGCGGCGGTATTCGGTGACGGCCAGAAACTTTTTGATGCTGTTGGTCATCACGTCGGCGTAGAGAATGACTTCACCGTTGAGATGGCGCGCGGCGCGGCCGGCAGTCTGAATCAGGCTCGTCTCGCTGCGCAGAAAACCTTCCTTGTCCGCGTCGAGAATCGCCACGAGCGAAACTTCCGGCAGATCCAGCCCTTCGCGGAGCAGATTGATGCCGACCAGCACGTCGAACTCGCCCTTGCGCAACGCGCGCAAAATCTCGACGCGTTCGATGGCGTCAATCTCGCTGTGGAGGTAACGCACGTTGACACCGATGTCGCGCAGGTAATCGGTCAACTCCTCGGCGGTGCGCTTGGTGAGCGTGGTGACCAGCACGCGTTCCTTCGCGTCGGCGCGCTTGCGGCATTCCTCGATGAGGTCATCAATCTGGCCCTTGAGCGGCTTGAGCGTGACTTTCGGATCAATGAGACCGGTCGGGCGCACAACGAGTTCGACGACGCCGGGCATTGGAGCGCCGGCCTCCGGCCCGGCACGATGGGATACAGCAACGGAACTTGCCGGGTCGGAGACCGGCGCTCCAATCACACTCTGCCGTGCCCACTCGATTTCCCGCGGCGCGGGGGTCGCGCTGACGTAAATCGTCTGGTTTTGCGTGGACTGAAATTCCAGAAAATTCAGCGGTCGATTGTCCAGCGCGCTCGGCAGGCGGAACCCGTAGTCCACCAGCACGGTCTTGCGCGACCGGTCGCCCTCGAACATCCCGCCGATTTGCGGCACGGTCGCATGCGATTCGTCAATGACGAGCAGATAATCCGGCGGGAAAAAATCAAACAACGTGCAGGGCTGCGAACCCGGCGCGCGCCCGGCAATGTGACGCGAGTAATTCTCGATGCCGGAGCAAACGCCCATCTCCTCCATCATTTCCAGATCATATTCCGTCCGCTGCTTGATGCGCTGGGCTTCGAGCAGCTTGCCGTGCTTCTCGAACCAGGCGATGCGTTCACCGAGCTCCTCGCGGATGGCGAGGATGGCGCGTTTCATCTTGTCGCCGGTGGTGACAAATTGTTTTGCCGGGAAAATGGTGACGGCGTCGAGCGGCTCAATTTTGTTGCCGGTCAGCGGTTCGAAGCGGGTGAGGCGTTCAATTTCCTCGCCGAAAAATTCCACGCGCAGCCCGTCTTCGCGCCCGGCCGGACGAAGTTCGACCGTGTCGCCGCGCACGCGGAACTGGCCGCGGGTGAACTCGATGTCATTCCGGTCGTAGAGCAGGTCCACGAGGCGCGTGAGGAATTGTTCGCGTGACAATTCCATCCCGGTACGAACCGGAATGACCATGGCCGTGTAATCCTCCCTGCTGCCGATGCCGTAAATACACGACACGCTGGCGACGACAATCACGTCCTGGCGCGAGAAGAGCGAACTCATCGCCGAAAGCCGCAGCCGCTCAATTTCCTCGTTCCGGCTCGAATCCTTTTCAATAAACGTGTCCGTGCGCGGGATGTAGGCCTCCGGCTGGTAATAATCGAAGTAGCTGACGAAGTATTCGACGGCATTCTTCGGAAAAAAACTTTTGAACTCGGCGTAAAGCTGTGCGGCGAGCGTCTTGTTGTGCGAGATGACGAGCGTGGGTTTGTTCACCTTCGCGATGACGTTGGCAATGGTAAACGTCTTGCCCGAGCCGGTGACGCCGAGCAGCACTTGATGTTTCACGCCGGACAGCAAGCTGTCGGTCAGCTTCGCAATCGCCTGCGGCTGGTCACCGGCGGGTTTATATGGCGCGGCGAGTTCGAACATGCCATGCGAAAGTAGGAGCGGAGTTGCCGGGTGTCAACGCAGGCTTCGGGGTTGAAACGGCCGGTGTTTGCGTAAGCTCAATGGTCAACAAACCATAAAAACCGTTTTGCCGGCGGCGCTCCGGATGCCAATTAATGCCGGGTTCTCAATTGCTGGCTTGCACACGGAAGAACCTTGCCGGGTCGCCAGTGGTCGGCACGGGCAGTTCCACCGGCCCGTTGGTGCCCGGGAACGCATCGCCATAAGGCAGCCAGTCCACCAGGTTGGTGGAGGAATAAAGCTGGTAGGTCACCCCGGAGATGCCAAGCCAGTTCATCATCAGGTTGGTGGCTTGAAGCCCGGCGGATACGACAGGTGCGATGGTGATGACCGCCACATAGTTCTGGTTCGAGACGGACGCAGTCAAGTTGGTGTAAACCCGCGAGCCGGGCGCAAACACGAAGCCACCGCCCGACGGCACGACCGTGCCGCTCCAGCCGGGCAGGATTCCCAGCGCGTAGTTGCCGTTGGTGTCGGTGGTGGTGGCGGACAATCCGCCGTCCGGCTGGATCAGGACGCCGGGCACCGGTTGTCCGTTGGTGTCGGTGATCGCGCCTTGAATGACGGGAAGCAAAATGGTGAACGCGCCCGTGTAAACCTGCGACATGGGCTGGCCGTACAGGTCGTTGATGTTGGTTCCAACCGTGAACGTGTAATTACCCACGGCCGTCTGCAGTGGGAAACTGACACTGTAGCTGGAGGAGCTCAGCATGGAAACGGTGAATGCACCTGCGGACAGAGGCCCGTTGGGAGTCGTGAGCGACACGTCGGCTCCGGAGAATGAAGCCGGATCCGGCGCCTCGTTGAAGACCAGGTCCACATAACTCACGCCGTTGCTGACAATGCCAGCAGGCGTGCTCGAGAGAACCTGCAAGGGAGGATTTGTGGAATCAAAAATCGAGCCGTTGGCGCCCTGGAAATCACCCTCGCCGCCGAAGACGGAAACCAAGCCGGCGAAAACATTTGCTTGAGAATAGAGGGCAATGCGTCCACCGGCGCCCCCACCGCCGCCATATAATTCGCCCTCACCGCCATTTGCGGTGATTTGACCGTTCCCGACCAGCGTGCCAGCGGTCACCCAGATGCTGCCGCCGGAACCGCCGCCGGAATTGTCCTGGAGGCCCAAATCCCCGTTGGCACTGAGCTGGCCGTCCACGGTGAGAACGCCGCCCACGTTCAAACGGATTGCGCCGCCGCCTTCCGAACCGCCATAAAGTGGTCCGGATCCAAATCCGCCGCCGCTGCCTTGGTCCACGGGTTGTTGGGCCGCGCCGTAGTTGGTGCCTCCGGGTGCAGCGGTTGCGGACGCACCGCCCAGACCGCCATAGCCCGCACCGCTTCCGGATCCGCCGGCGGATTGCCCGGCACCCGGCCCGCTGGCTTGAGCAAAGCCATTTGCGTCCACGGCAATGGCCCCACCGGTCGCGACGTCCACATTCTGCAGGACGACCAGATCCAAATTCGACTGGCCGGACAAACTGGTAAACAGGCCGCCGGCTGTGATATTCAGGTTGCTCAACACCGGGAATGACGGTTGCGGACAAACCACTGCGCCATCACCGACCGTAAGATTAAAAGGTGAAGCAGGTGTGCCATAAGCGCTGGACAACGGTGTATTCGTTCCCGACAGGCCGCCATTGTCCACCAGCAATTGACCCACGGACTGGTTGTTGGCCTTTGTGTAAATCGTTCCGGCGCCACCGCTCGCGTAACCGCCGCCACCACAAGCCGAGACTGGTCCGGTAATGAGACTGGCCGTGTATCCCAGGGAAATGCGTCCGCCGCCACCCCCACCGCCGAGCCCGTTGCCATTACCGCCGTTTGCGGAAATGGTTCCTGATCCGGCAAGGGTGCCGGCGGTAATCCAAAGGCTGCCGCCCGACCCGCCGCCGCTGTTGACGTCTCCATTTTTGCCGTTTGCCGAAACTCTGCCACTGACGGCCAGTGTGCCGGTGACGGCGAGCCGGATCGCTCCACCGCCTGCACCGCCACGCGGAGTAGTGCTGCTGCCACTGCCATTGCCGCCACCGCTGCCCGCGGTGACAGGTGATTGGATCGAGCCGTAAGCACCGCCATATCCGGAAGGATTGGCCGCGCCAAAACCGCCGTGACCGCCTCCACCTTTGATGCTGCCGGAAGAGGTGGCGCCCGCGCCGATTCCGGATGAGGCTCCACTTCCGGTACCGTCAACCGAAATGGCACCGCCGGCATCTATGGTTGCGTTGCCGGTCACGTTGACAGTTTGAGACGAAGTGGAGGCAACGGTCGTCAGCACGCTGTTGGTGCGGATTTGAAGGTTTCGCACACTCCACCCGCCGGATGGACCTTGTCCGATGGCCCCGCCCGTCACAAGCAAGTCGAAGGAATTGAGGCTGAACGCGGTGTTGGTTCCTGCTGCGTTTCCGCCGTTGTCCAAGGTCAACTGGCCATAACTCTGCGAGTTGGTCCTGACATAGACCGTTCCAGCCCCGCCCCAGCCGGCCCCGCCGCCGCCATATGCGCAAACCGGTCCCGAAAATGAATTGTTAATGTTGCAGGTAATGGCAATGCGTCCGCCGCCACCACCACCACCGCCAATGGCATCTGCTCCATTACCGCCATTGGCCGTGATGGAGCCGGCACCGGACAGCGTGCCCACGGTCAGCGTAATGCTACCACCGGCGCCGCCGCCGCCGCCCGAACCGGAACCGTTGCCGCCGTTGGCCGAGATGCGTCCGTCCGCCTGCAAAATGCCGCTCACATTAAGTTGAATCGCGCCGCCGCCCACCCCACCAATGGAATACGGAGAATATGAACCGCCGCCACTGCCAAGACTGCTGGGGGATGTCGTGGAATCATAGGGGTTCCCCCCCAGGGCATAATTCCCAGTGCTGTTTGCGCCGTAGCCTCCGTGACCCGCGCCGCCGCACAAGTAGGTGGAATTGTAGTAATAGTTTTGTCCCGCACCAAATCCCTGGCCGGCTGCGTAACCTGAGGCGTCTGCCAGAATACCACCTCCCGCTTGAATGGTCGCACTCGACAAAGTCATGGTGTAAGTGATATTGGTTATCTGCAGCCAAGCGTTTGAACTCACGAGCAGATTGCCAAAGGTCAGCGAGCCGGACATCAACCCGACGGCACCATTGCGCAAAGTTAAATCCGTGGGACTCACATAGGACAGTGGAGTCCTGGTTCCCGAGTGTCCGCCGTTATCCAAAATCAACTGGTAATTCTGTGTTCCGGCCTTGATGAGCACGGTTCCGGCCCCGCCCCAATTGGCGCCGCCCCCGCCATACACAGAAATGGTTCCCGTAAATGCGTTGACACTGCAGGGAATATAAATCCGTCCGCCGCCGCCGCCGCCGCCGATGGCAGCCGCTCCGTTGCCGCCATTGGCCGTGATGGAGCCTGAGCCGGACAGCGTGCCCACGGCGAGCCAGATGCTCCCGCCGGAGCCGCCGCCGCCGCCGGAACCTGAACCATTGCCGCCGTTGGCGGAAATCACCCCCACTACTTGCAACGTGCCTTTCACGCTGAGCCAGATCGCTCCGCCGCCCGCGCCGCCGACGGAAGGAGAATAAGCACCGCCGCCGCTGCCAGGGCTGATGGGTGATGTTATGGAATCATAGGTGTTCCCTCCCAGGGCGGAGTTGCCGGTGCCGTTTGCGCCGTAGCCTCCGTGACCCGCCCCGCCGCCCGGGTAGGGGCTGTTGTAATAATATTGTCCCGCGCCGGGTCCCTGGCTCGCCGCGTAACCAAAGGCATCGGCGATAATGCCACCCCCCGCTTGAATGGTTGCACTCGACAAAGTCACGGTGTAACCGGAGTTGGTCATCAGCAGCCAGGCGTTTGAACTCACGAGCAGATTGCCAAAGGTCAGCGGGCCGGAAATCAACCCGACGGCACCATTGCGCAGGGTTAAATCCGCGGAACTCGCGGATTGGAGCAGCGTGCTGGTTCCCGGGTGTCCGCTGTTGTCCAGAATGAGCTGGCCGTTTTGTCCGGAGGGTTGGATGAGCACGGTTCCCGCCCCACCCCAATTGGCTCCGCCACCGCCATACGCCGAGGCATTTCCGGCAAAAAAATTGTTGTTGCAGGAAATGTAAATGATCCCGCCGCCGCCGCCGCCGCCAATGGAATCCACTCCACTGCCGCCGTTCGCCATGATGGCGCCGGCGCCGGACAGGTTGCCCACGGTCAGCCAGATGCTCCCGCCGGAACCGCCGCCGCCGCCTGTTCCCGAACCGTTGCCGCCGTTGGCGGAGATGGTTCCGTCCATTTGCAACGTGCCAGTCACCGTGAGCCGAATCGCGCCACCGCCGGAGCCGCCGGCGGAATACGGGGAAAAATTTCCGCCGCCGCTGCCGTAGCTGGTGGGTGATGTCGTGTAATCATAGGTGTTCCCCCCCAAGGCGTAATTTCCGGCGCTGTTTGCGCCGTAGCCCCCGTGACCCGCTCCGCTGCACGGATAAGTGGACAGGCTGCCGTAATATTGTCCCGCGCCGGATCCTTGACCTCCGGAGTAGCCCAAGGCGTCTGTGAAAATGCCGCTGCCAGCCTGAATGGTGGCGTTTCCCGAAAATGAGAAATTCACGGTGTAGGCAGGGGCGCTGGAGGAGTAGCGGTAGGCGGTCAGCCATGCATTGGAACTCATGAGCAAATTGGCAAAGCTCGCCGAACTGGATGCCGACCCAATCGCTCCGTTGCGTAAAATCAAATCTGCGGAACTCGCGGATTGCACCAGCGTGTTGGTTCCGACGTTTCCGCCGTTGTCCAGAATGAGCTGGCCATTCTGTCCGGTGGGCTGGAGGAAGACGGTTCCCGCTCCGCCCCAATTGGCCCCGCCGCCGCCATAGGCGGAAATTGTTCCACCGAACAGGTTCGCCGCGGGATAGATGGCAATGCGACCGCCCCCGCCGCCGCCGCCAATCGAGCCGGCCCCATTTCCGCCGTTGGCCGTGATGGAACCGGAGCCAATTAATATTCCCGTCGTCAACCAGAGACTGCCACCGGAGCCGCCGCCGCCGCCCGAACCGGAACCGCTACCGCCGTTGGCCGAGATGCGGCCGTCCACCTGCAAAATGCCGCTGACATTAAGTTGAATCGCGCCACCGCCCGCCCCGCCGAAAGAATACGGCATTAATTGTCCGCCCCCGCTGCCATACGTGGTGGGGGCTGTTTGGGTACCATAGGTTATGCCGCCACCGGCGTTTGCCGAAGCACCGTTGGCACCACTGCCACCATATCCGCCGCCACCGCAAGGACGGTAGCTGCCATCATTGTAAGAAAGACCATGGCCGCTGCCCGCCCCGGCGGGATAACCCGCGCTGTCGGCGAGCAGGCTGCCGCCGGATTGAATCGTAACGTTGCCGGTCGCATTCAGGTTGAGGGAGGATGATGGGGAGGAGACCAGGAGCAAACCGTTGGAAGCGATCGTCAGATTCCCAATGGTCCACACCCCGTTTGGCATCACGGCCGCATTCCCACGAATCAGCACATCAATGCTGCTGCTGGTGACGGAAACCAGTGAATTTGTTCCCACCTGTCCACCATTGTCAAACATCAGCAACCCGTTCTGTCCGGTCAGTTCGGTGTAAACAGTGCCCGCGCCGCCGGTCATCGCCCCGGCCCCGCCATAGGCGGCCAGCGAACCCGCAAAGCTGTTCACATCAGACTGGATGGCAATGCGTCCGCCGCCGCCGCCGCCGCCGTGGGTCGGTTCACCCACGCCGCCTTGCGCGCTGATGGCGCCTGAGCCGGACACCAGTTGCGCCGTGATCCAGACGCTGCCGCCCGACCCGCCACCGGAGCGGCTGTTGGTGCCATTGGCGCCGTCGGCCGAGATTGTGCCGTTGACGATAAACGTTCCGCCGGCGCTGATTTGCACCGCGCCGCCCCCGGCGCCCCCAATGCCGGCATAGCTAGTGCCGCCTCCACTGCCCAAGTCGGTGGGCTGGGTAAAGGAACCGTAGGTCGTGCCGCCCATTGCGTTGCTGGAACTCATCCCGCCAATGCCGCCGTAACCGGCGCCGCTGCCGTCCGCCGGGCTTCCGGCAGCGTTGCCCGCGCCGGGACCGGCACCGCCGCCGTAACCTTTTCCATCCGCATTAATGGCGCCTCCCACGGCCACCTCCACGTTACCCGTCACCGACAGATTAAATCCGGCGGGCAGCACACCCAGCAGCACGTCATAACTCACCAGGACATTGGCGCCGTCTGGGATGGTGGAGTTTGTCGTCCGCTGCAACTGGGTCAGAATGCCATCCGGGCTGGTCAGCAGATAATCCACTCCGTTGGTATAAATGGTTGTGCTTCCGGAATCCGTCACCAGGACAGAAGCGGTTATGACGTTGGAATTGAGCAACGTCACCGGGTTGGTGCCGTTCAACGTCTGGGCTTCGTCCACCACAGAGAGAAGGTTTGAAATGACGCCGTCGGGCGAAAACGAGTGGGTAAGCACGCCTCCCGCGGCCACGATCAGGCTGGAAAATGCGTGCGGGCCGTCCACCGTCACTGTGCAGTTGGTGACGATGATGTCCGCCCCTTCATAATTTGTGTCGTTTGCATTGATTGTCGTGTCATTGGTGAAGGTCGTCGCAAATGCCGGGAGGTGAACCAAGATTAAGGCGATAACCCCCGCAACCAGGGCGCGGCAGGTCAGCGAAACGAACCGGGGGGAAACACGGAGAGTTTTCATGCGTAGTGGGGTCTTTCCGAGTGGAAACAATAACGAAAACTGATACGGATGTCAAACTCTTTGGTGGGAATTGGGTGCGACCAGGTAGTGCGGGCTTTTTCATTGAAACCGCCGGGAATTTTCGTAGGTTCCGTCGTCAACAAATCATGAAAACCATTTTTGCGCTGGCCGTTGTTCTTTTACTTTCAATGCGGTCGCACGCCGAAATTCAGGCGCCCATCCCGATCTGGCCGGACGGTGCGCCCGGTGCGCTGGGCGGCACGAGCAATGACATTCCCACGCTCACGCTGTATTTGCCCGGCCCCACCAATGCGACGGGCGCGGCGATGGTGATTTGCCCGGGCGGCGGTTACAGCCATCTCGCAGCGCATGAGGGCAATGATTACGCGTTGTGGCTGAACCAGCACGGTGTCGCATGTTTTGTCCTGAAATACCGGCTCGGTTCGCACGGATACCGGCATCCGGCCATGCTACAGGACGCGGCGCAAGCGGTGCGCTTGGTGCGGGCGAAGGCGGCGGATTGGAAAATTGACCCAAAGCGCGTCGGCATCATGGGTTCCTCGGCGGGCGGACATCTGGCGTCCACCTTGCTGACGCATTTTGATTTGGGCAGCACGAATGCCGCCGACCCGGTTGAGCGGCAAAGTTCGCGTCCGGACCTCGGCATTCTTTGTTATCCGCTCATCACGCTGGGCGAATACACGCATCGAGGTTCAAAAGACAATTTGCTCGGCACCCATCCGCCGCCGGAACTGGTCAAGCTGCTTTCCAACGAATTGCAGGTGACGACGAACACGCCGCCGTGTTTCCTCTGGTGCACTTACGAGGACAAGACGGTGCCGATGGAAAACAGCCTGATGTTCGCCGGGGCGTTGCGGAAAAATCATGTGCCGTTTGATTTGCACATCTACCAAAAGGGCCGGCATGGTTTGGGACTCAACGACAACCCCCCGTTCGCACATCCGCATCCGTGGGCGAACGACTGCTTGTTCTGGCTGAAGGAGCAGGGGTTTGTGCCGTGATTTAGTAAACAAAGCCGGCAGTCGCCGGTGTCTCAGTTCAGAAATTGGACAGTTTGACCTACTCCAAGTCATGGTGGTTCGGGGTGGCACGGCTCGTTAATTCTCTCACCGGATTTTCCCCCACTTCTTGGCATTGGCTATGCTGGCACTTTTGAAGAGACTTGAATATTGTGAATCCGTCGAACCCTTTCCAAATCCCGTCTTGTTTGCAGAGGGCGGACAGTCAACAACGCCGTCGGGAGTTGTTTAAAAAGGGATTTATTGCTGCTGTGGTTGCCGTCGTAATCCTGCTGGTCGGGCTGTTAATTGAAGGCTGCATGAGCGAACAGACAACGACCACGACCCCGGCCAAAAAGGTCACACAAGCAACTGATCTGCCAGCGTCTTGGACAAACCCGGCTTTGACAGTGGAGCAGAAGCCAAAGCCAGGTCCGCAACCGAATCTTAACGCAACCAGCCGGACCGCACCGCCCGTTTCAAAGGGGAAGGCAGTGACCGCCATCCAGCCCGAGACTCTTTACGTGATCAAATCCGGCGATACCTTGATTCGCATTGCCAAAGTCCACGGAACAACGGTAAAAGCCCTTAAAGCGGCCAACGGTTTGGAGAGCGACCGCATTGTTATCGGTGCAAAACTGAAAATACCCACAGCTTGAGCGCCCGTTGTTTACCCTCGCCTGAATCCTTTCTCCAAGAGGGTTGGGATTAATTTCGCCTTGGTTAAATTTCCTGCTTGCTTTACCCGCCGTTAAGTCTATTTTCCCGTCTGCCTGAGCGCCGCGGGTGCGGATGTTCATTGAGGCTGAGAAACAACAGTTAACAAACAACCTAACATTCAACCCTCCGTTGCCACGGCAGCGTTCGGTAGTTAGGCAATGGAGTCTTCGAAGTCCGTTTCATCGGACGACCAAGCCTCCCGCAGTTCAACCTGGAATAGTTATGCTCACGATGGAAGAAGCCATGAAGCAAAGCGTGACGCGTTTTGCCGCCGGCGAAATTGTCAAAGGCACAATCATCGAAGTCCGCCCGAAGGAAGTTTTGGTGGACATCGGTTACAAAAGTGAAGGGGTCATCCCCACCAATGAATTTATAGACACCAGCGCGCTCAAGGTCGGCGGCGAAATTGATGTCCTCATCGAAAAACTCGAAAACAAGGACGGCACGGTCGAACTCTCGCACGAAAAAGCCGAGTTCAAGAAAAATTGGGAGCGCATTCTCACCATTTGCAACGAGGGCGGCACGATCCAGGGCAAGGTCAAGTCAATCGTCAAAGGCGGCCTGGTCGTCAACATCGGCGTCGAGGCGTTTTTGCCCGCATCGCAAATTGATGT
>Ga0181533_1003244_pt1 | contig 17892 bp, 13 predicted proteins | sample PEATcosm2014_Bin_45_FD_119772 | JGI IMG/M metagenome (GOLD analysis project Ga0181533, IMG submission 119772) | Peatland microbial communities from MTU Mesocosm Facility, Houghton, MI, USA - PEATcosm2014_Bin11_60_metaG | ecosystem: Environmental > Terrestrial > Soil > Wetlands > Peat | place... | reverse complement strand
GAGCGACTCGCTGATCGTCTACCGGCGCAACCGGGAGCGGATGCCGGCCCACGAGGAGGAGGCCGAGGCGGCGGAGCGCGAGGGAGTGCGGATCAATTGGCTGCACACCATCACGGCGTTCGAGGGGCCGGAGCTGACCGTGGAGGTCATGGAGCTGGACGAGAAGGGGTTCCCGCAGCCCACCGGACGCTTGGAGAAGCTGGCCGCGGACACCCTCATCCTGGCGGTCGGGCAGGACGCCGACACCGAGTTCCTGCGCCGCGTGCCAGGGGTGGAGTTCAAGAGCGACGGCACGGTGCTGGTCTCCGCCTCGATGATGACCGGCTGTCCGGGCATCTTCGCCGGCGGGGACATGGTTCCCGCCGAGCGCACGGTGACGGTGGGCGTCGGCCATGGGAAGAAGGCCGCCCGGTACATCGACGGGTACCTGCTCGGGTCGGAGGCGGCGCCGGGCCTCAAGCACGAGCTGGCGAGCTTCGACCGGCTGCACCCGTGGTACTTCGCCGATGCGCTCTCCCGCGCCCAGGCGGAGCGGCCGCCGGATCAGCGGGTGGCGGACTTCGCCGAGATCGTCGCCGGCCTGACCGAGGCGGAGGCCGTCTTCGAGGCGCAGCGCTGCCTCTCCTGTGGCAACTGCTTCGAATGTGACGGCTGCCTCGGTTCGTGCCCGGAGGACGCGGTGGTGAAGCTCGGGGTGGGGCATCGATACCGGTTCGACTACGACCGCTGCACGGGCTGCGGGACCTGCTTCGAGCAGTGCCCGGTGCATGCCATCGAGATGGTCGGGGAGCCTCAGTGATGCGCACCACGATCGACGGCAACGAGGCGGCCGTATCCGCCGCCTACCGGCTCAACGAGGTCTGCTGCATCTACCCGATCACGCCGTCGTCGGCGATGGCGGAGCTCGCCGACGAGTGGGCGAGCCAGGGGAAGCCGAACGTCTGGGGCAGCGTGCCCTCGGTGATCGAGATGCAGAGCGAGGGGGGTGCGGCGGGGGCGCTGCACGGGGCGCTCCAGGGTGGGGCGCTGACCACCACCTTCACCGCCTCCCAGGGGCTCCTGCTGATGATCCCCAACATGTACAAGATCGCCGGCGAGCTGACCCCGGCGGTCTTTCACGTAGCCGCGCGCTCGCTGGCCGCCCAGGCGCTGTCGATCTTCGGCGACCACTCCGACGTGATGGCGGTGCGCCAGACCGGCTTCGCGCTGCTGGCGTCGGCGTCGGTGCAGGAGTGCCATGACCTCGCGGTGATCGCCCAGGTGGCGACCCTCCGCACCCGGGTCCCGTTCGTCCACTTCTTCGACGGCTTCCGGACCTCGCATGAGCTGAACACCGTCGAGACCCTCTCCGACGACGACCTCCGCGCCCTGGTCCCCGCCGATCTCATCCGGGCGCATCGCAACCGGGCACTCTCGCCGGACCGTCCCTTCATCCGCGGCACGGCCCAGAACCCGGACGTCTACTTCCAGGCGCGCGAGACGGTCAACCCGTTCTACGCGCGCGTCCCCGCCACCGTGCAGGCGGCGATGGACGCGATGGCGGAGCGCACCGGCCGCCGCTACCACCTGGTCGAGTACCACGGGGATCCGGACGCCGAGCGCGTGATCGTCGCCATGGGCTCGGGTGCCGAGACCGCCGCCGAGACCGCGGCGCATCTCGCCGCCCGCGGCGAGAAGGTGGGGGTGGTGCAGCTTCGCCTGTACCGGCCCTTCCCCGCCGAGGCGCTGCTCGCGGCGATCCCGGCCAGCGCGCGGAGGGTGGCCGTGCTCGACCGCACCAAGGAGCCCGGGTCGCTCGGCGAGCCGCTCTTCCTGGATGTGCTGGGCGCGCTGGCCGAGGCGCACGGCGCCGGCACCCGGGGGACCATGCCGATGGTCATCGGCGGCCGCTACGGGCTCTCGTCGAAGGAGATGACCCCCGGGATGGTGGCCGGGGTCTTCGCCGAGCTCAGCCGCGATCAGCCGCGACCCCGTTTCACCGTCGGCATCAACGACGACGTCAGCGGGACCAGCCTCCCGTACGACCGGAGCCTGGACATCGAGTCGCCGCGGACCCTCCGAGCCCTCTTCTTCGGGCTCGGCTCGGACGGGACCGTCAGCGCCAACAAGAACACCATCAAGATCCTCGGCGAGGACCCGGGCCGCAACGCCCAGGGGTACTTCGTCTACGACTCCAAGAAATCGGGCTCGCAGACGGTCTCTCACCTCCGCTTCGGGCCGGACCCGATCCGGGCCCCGTACCTGATCGACACGGCGGGGTTCATCGGCTGCCACCACACCCCGCTGATCGAGCGAGCCGAGGTGCTGGAGCGGGCGAAACCCGGCGCGACCCTGCTGCTCAACACCTCGACGCCGGCCGGCGAGGTCTGGGACTCGCTGGCCAAGGAGGTCCAGGAGCGGATCCTCGCCAAGCGGATCACCCTCTATGCGATCGACGCCAACCGCGTCGCCGGTGAGGCCGGTCTCGCCAACCGGGTCAACACCGTGCTCCAGACCTGTTTCTTCGCGATCTCCGGGGTGCTGCCCCAGGAGGAGGCGATCGCGGCGATCAAGAAGGCCATCGCCAAGAGCTACTCCCGGCGCGGGCGCGAGGTGGTCGCCCGCAACCACGCCGCCGTGGACGCGGCCGTGGCCTCGCTGCATCGGGTCGAGATCCCCGACCAGGTCACCGCCAGTCGCAGGGTGCGCCCCGCGGTCGCCGCGGACGCCCCGGAATTCGTCCGCTCGGTGATCGCCGCGATGATGGAGGGACACGGCGACGACCTGCCGGTGAGCGTCTTCCCCGTCGACGGCACCTACCCGAGCGGGACCGCGGCCTATGAGAAGCGCAACATCTCCGACGAGGTCGCCGCCTGGGACCCGGATCTCTGCATCCAGTGCGGCAACTGCAGCTTCGTTTGTCCGCACAGCGTCATCCGATCCAAGCTCTACGACCAGTCGCTGCTGGCCGCGGCTCCGGACGGCTTCGCCTCCATGCCGCTCACCGCGCGCGGGCTGCCCGGTTCCCGATTCTCCCTGATGGTCTACCTCGAGGACTGCACCGGATGCGGCCTCTGCGTCGAGACCTGCCCGATCTCGGCGCCCTCCGACCCCCAGCACAAGGCGATCAACCTCGCCCGGCGCGAGCCGCGGCTCGACACCGAACGCCGCAACATCGCGTTCTTCGAGACCCTGCCCACCCCCGACCGCTCCCGGGTGGACTTCGAGACGGTCCGCGGAACCCAGTTCCTGCAGCCGCTCTTCGAGTTCTCCGGTGCCTGCGCGGGCTGCGGGGAGACTCCCTACCTCAAGCTCCTCTCGCAGCTCTTCGGCGACCGGCTGATGGTCGCCAACGCCACCGGCTGCTCCTCGATCTACGGCGGCAACCTGCCGACCACCCCGTGGGCGGTCAACGCCGCGGGCCGGGGGCCGGCCTGGTCCAACTCGCTCTTCGAGGACAACGCCGAGTTCGGCCTCGGGTTCCGGCTCGCCGCCGACCAGCACGGGGCGCTGGCCCGGGAGCGCCTCGCCGGGCTGCGCGAGCAGATCGGGGCGGAGCTGGTCGACGAGATCCTCGAGGCGTCCCAGCGCCGGGAGTCGGAGTACACCGCTCAGCGGGAGCGGGTCGGCGAGCTGCGCCGCCGTCTGGACGCCCTGGAGGACCAGGATGATCCGGCCGTCGTCGACCTGCGCAGCGTGATCGACCAGCTGGTGCGGCGCAGCGTCTGGATCGTCGGCGGCGACGGCTGGGCCTACGACATCGGAGCCGGCGGCCTGGACCACGTGCTGGCGAGCGGCCGCGACGTCAACGTGCTGGTCCTCGACACCGAGGTCTACTCCAACACCGGGGGGCAGGCATCCAAGTCGACGCCGCTCGGCGCGGTGGCCAAGTTTGCCGCCGCCGGCAAGCGGGTGCCCAAGAAGGACCTCGCCCTGCAGGCCATCGCCTACGGCAATGTCTACGTGGCCCGGGTGGCGATGGGCGCCGACCCCGAGCAGACCCTGCGCGCGCTGCGCGAGGCGGAGGCCTACGAGGGACCGTCGCTGGTCATCGCCTACAGCCACTGCATCGCTCACGGCATCGACAAGGACGGGGTGCTGCTGCGCAACGGGCTCGACCAGCAGTACCGGGCCGTGGCCAGCGCCTACTGGCCGCTGGTCCGCTACGACCCGGCGCGGCGCGCCGGCGGGGGCAACCCGTTCCTGCTCGACTCGTCGCGGGCGCGGATGCCGCTGACCGAATACACCGGCCGGGAGCTGCGCTACCGGAGCCTCGCCCAGACCCACCCGGCGGTGGCGGAGCACCTCACCGAGCTGGCCCAGCAGGAGGTCGACCGGCGCTGGACCGTGTACGAAGAGATGGCCTCCCAGGGAGCCGAGAGATTCGCACCCGCCGACGGCGCCGCCGCCGTGCGCGACGCGTAGGAGCAGGCGATGGATTTGCGCACGTCCTATCTGGGCCTGGAGCTCTCCAACCCGCTGGTCGCCTCGCCCGGTCCGCTGACCCGCAGTGTGACCGGAATCAGGCGGCTGGCCGCCGCCGGGGTCGGCGCGGTGGTGCTGCCCTCGCTCTTCGAAGAGCAGATCCGGCGCGAGACCGAGAGGGACCTGGACCTCGCCGAGGCGGGTTCCGAGAGCTTCGGAGAGGCGCTCTCGTACCTGCCCGTCCCGGTCGCCGACGGCCGGCCCCGCCAGTACCTGAGCCTGATCGAGCGAGCCCGGGCGACGGTGGCGATCCCGGTGATCGCCAGCCTGAACGGCGCCACCAGCGGGGGGTGGGCCGACTACGCCCGCTCCATGCAGGAGGCCGGCGCCTCCGCCATCGAGCTCAACGTCTACTACCTCCAGGGCGACCCGTTGACGCCGGGCCGCGACGTCGAGGCGCGCTACCTCGAGATCCTGCGCACTGTGGGCGCGGCGGTGAGGATCCCGATCGCCGTCAAGCTGGGTCCCTACCTCAGCTCGGTGGGCGAGATGGCGATCCGTCTTCACGAGGCCGGCGCCGCCGGGCTCGTGCTCTTCAACCGCTTCATGCAGAACGACATCGATCCCGACACCCTGACCGTCGGCTCGGACCTCTCCCTCTCCAGCCCGGTCGAGGCGGGACTGCCCCGCTCCTGGATCGCCCGCCTGCGCGGGAGGGTCCCGATCTCGCTGGCCGCCACCACCGGGGTGGAGAGCGCCCGGGACGTGGCCGCCTACCTGCTCGCCGGCGCCGACGTGGTGATGACCACGTCGTCCCTGCTGCGCCACGGCGCCGAGCACGCCGTGGAGCTGCTCGATGGCCTGCAGGCCTGGATGGAGCGCAAGGGCTTCGAGAGCGTCGAGCAGGTGCGCGGGAGGTTGGCGACCGCGGCCGGAGTGGATCCGTCGGAGTATGGGCGACCCAGCTACCTCACCACCATCGAGGAGGCGACTCGGACCTACTCACCCGCCTGACGGCCGTCGCGCCGGCCGCACGGGCGCCTTTCCGGCACGCTTTCCACGGGCGCCTCTCCGGTGCGGTGCCTGCGCGTGCCGCTCCGGGGACGTCCCCGTAGGCGCCTCTCCGGCGCGGTCCTCACGGGCGCCTCTCCGGCGCGGTCCTCACGGGCGCCTCTCCGGCGCGGTCCCTACGGACGCCTCTTCGACACGGTCCCCTACGGGCGCCTCTCCGACACAGTCCCCTACGATCGGCCGGTGGACGAGAGTGCGGCACCTCACGCGGATGGCACCCTGCGCGGCGAGGCCGTGGTGCTGGTCCCGGTCGGCGCCGACCACGTGGCGGCGCTCCACCGGATCCTGGCCACCGAGCCGGAGCGACGCCGCTGGGGTGAGGAGGCCTCGTCACCCCGCTGGCCCTTCGACGATCCGTCCTCCGTCCGCTTCGCGGTGCTGGCCGGCGGTGCCGTCCGCGGCATGGTCCAGTACGCCGAGGAGAACGAGCCCGCCTACCGGCACGCGTCCATCGACATCTTCCTGGACCCCCCGGTGCACAACCACGGCCTGGGCCGCGACGCGGTGCGCACCCTCGCCCGCCACCTGGTCCGAGATCGCGGGCATCACCGGATCACCAGCGACCCCGCCGTCGACAATCCGACGGCCATCCGCTGCTATGCGGCGGTCGGCTTCCGGCCGGTCGGGGTGATGCGCCGGTACGAGCGTGACCCCGACGGGCGTGGTTGGCACGACGCCCTGCTCATGGACCTGCTCGCCGAGGAGCTGGGCGCCGCCCCGGCCGAGCCGGCGTAGGCGGGGCGGATGGGCGCGATCGCCCGCGGGGCGGCCACCCAGCCGCCCGCCGAGACGGGGCGGGCGCCGGCCTCCCTGCAGGGGACCGGTGCGCTGGCCGCGCTCGTGGCCCTCGGCGGTGCCGCGCTCTGCTTCGTGACTGGCGAGAGCCTGCCGGTGGGGTTGCTGCCCCAGCTCTCCTCCGGCCTGGGGGTCTCGCTCTCCACCGCGGGCTTGCTCGTCACGATCTACGCGGTGGTGGTGATCACCGTGTCGGCGCCGCTGACCCGCCTGACCCGGGGCATCCCGCGCCGGCCCCTCCTCGCCGGTCTGCTCGGGACCTTCGCGCTGGCGACGCTGGCGGCGGCGGCCGCCCCGAGCTACGCCTGGCTGGTGGCGGCGCGCGTGGTGATCGCGCTCGCCCAGGCGATCTTTTGGTCCATCGTGGCGGTGGTGGCGGTCGGGCTGGTGCCCGCGCAGTACCGGGGGCGGGCGGTCGCGCTGGTCTTTGCCGGCAGCTCGATCGCCCTGATCCTGGGCATCCCGGCCGCAACCTGGCTCGGCCAGCAGGTGGGCTGGCGGCTCGCCTTCGTGGGCGTCGCCGGCCTCGGTCTGGTCGACCTCGCCGCCCTGGCGGTTCTCCTGCCCTCGACCGGATCGGCGCAGCCGCACGCGGCCGCGGGGACGCACCCGGATGCCCGCCGCTACCGGCTGACCGTGCTGACCACCATCCTCTGCGTGGGCGGCTCCTTCACCGCCTACACCTACGTCACCGCCTTCCTGACCCGGGTGAGCGGCCTGCCGCTCCGGGCGGTGGCCCCGGTGCTGCTGATCACCGGGCTCGCCGACGCGGCGGGGGTCGTTATCACCGGGCTCCTGCTCGACCGCCATCCGGTGATCGCGAGGGTGGGGCCGGTGGCGGTGCTGTGTGCCGCGCTCTTCGCGCTCTTTGCCCTCGGCCCGTCGGCCCTCGCCACCATCGTCCTCCAGGCCTGCGCCGGGATCGGCCTGTCCGGCGTCGCCATCTCGCTGCAGAGCCACGTGCTGGTGGTGGCCCCGGCGCGCACCGACATCGCCTCGGCGTGGTACTCGGCCTCCTTCAACGTCGGGATCGCGGGCGGCCCGCTGGTGGGGGGAGTGGTGCTCTCCACCCTCGGGGTGCGCTTCAACCCGCTGGTCGGCGGCGTGCTGGTGCTGCTGGGTCTGGTCACCGTGATCGTGGAAGCGCGGCCGGCCCGGCCCTCGCTCGCGGCGGGGTGAGGCTTCCCGGCCGCGCCCTCTCCGCTACGCCGTCTGGGCGATAACCGGCTCGACGATCTCGCTGGCCAGCCACTCGGCGGCGGGCGCCGCGGCTGCAGCGGCGGGAGCCGGGGGCCGCGCGGCCAGCACCAGGTGGGTCGCCCCAGCGGCGACGAAGCTGAGGATCAGCTCGCGCGCGCGGGCGGCGTCGTCGCGGGCGACGATGAACTGTGCCGACCGGGCGATCTCGGACGGATCGCGGCCCACCGCGGCGCAGTGCTCGTCGAGGACGGCGCTCCTCCGGGTGAAGTCCTCCGGCGCCGTCGCCGGGCAGTTCCAGATGTCGGCGTGCTCCGCGACCACCCGCAAGGACAGGCGCTCGCCGGCTGCGCCGATGAGGATCGGCGGTCCCGGCCGCTGCACCGGCTTGGGTTCGCCGATCGCGCCGTGCAGCCGATACCACCGCCCCTCGAAGTCGAAGGGCTCGGTCTCGGTCCAGAGACGGCGGGTGATGGTGAGCGCCTCACCGAGAGCGGCGATCGCCTCCGGCGTGGGCACCAATGCCACGCCGTATGCCTCGAACTCGCGGCGGACGATGGCCACCACGGCCGGGTCGAGGGAGCGGGTGAGGCTCCCGCCGACGCCGATCCCGAAGACCAGCCGCCCCCCGGAGACGATGTCCACGGTGGCGGCCATCTTGGCCAGCAGGGTGGGGAGACGGATCCGGTTGTCGGTGACCATCACCCCGAGGCGCAGCCGGTTGGTCTGAGCCGCCAGGGCGGCGAGCAGCGTCCAGGCCTCCAGGGCGGCCCCGCGCACGTCTCCGCGCAGGGGCACCATGTGGTCCCACAGCCAGGCGTGCTCGAAGAGCGGGATGCGGTCGGCGTCGCGCCAGGTGGAGAGGATCTCCTCGTAGCCGATCCCCATCTGGCTGGTCTTGATCCCGAAGCTCAGGGGACGCTGGGGCGCCGTGGCGGCGGGTGTGGTGGGCATGGGCCTCCCTCCTGCGGCGGGCGCCGCGACGGGCCGGGACGGACGGTGGGGCCCGGGCTCTCGGGGCCGCTCCGGACGAAATCGCTAGCCGGCTAATGCAATTCTGACGGGGGGTTCCGCGCTTGGCAAGCGTCCTGGGAAGAGCCAGCCGTCCGTGCACTGGTAGCGGCCCGATGACAGCTCGGCCATGGCGCGATCCGGCCCCTGCATCTCGGCGATCTTCGCGAGCACCTCGGCTTCCCCGTCCGCCCCTCCGGTGCGCCGGGGGCTGCGCGCGGCCGCCCTCAGCTCGTGGGCGCGCTCCTTCATCGGACGTTTCCTCCCCTGCCGGCAACTTGGCGAAACGACTCTCATGCCAGGGGTCCTCCGACTCCTCGCTGATGATGCGGTGGCTGCCGCGGGAGTGGGGTCGATCCTCACCGGTCCTGGAGCAGCCCGAGCACGTTGCCGTCGGGGTCGGTGAAGCTGGCCACCAGGCGGCCACCACCGACATCGCGCGGCGGCTCCTTCACGGTGGCACCCGCGGCGGTCACCTCGGCCAGCTTCGCCTCGATGTCCGAGACGTGCCAGTAGGCCACCGGCGAGGTCATGCCCTGCGGCCCACCGCCCGGCACCAGCCCGATGTGCTGCCCGACCGCATCGAAACCGACGTAATAGGGCGCGTCGGCACTTGGTGGGACGCCGAGCAGGGCGGTGTACACCGCCTTGGCCTTGGCCAGGTCGGACACGGGATGCAGCACGGTCTTGATTCCCTCTGTGGAAGAGGCGCTCATGTTCGACTCCTCAGTACGTGGCGGTGATCTCCCTGCGGTCATGCTAGTCGGGGGTCCCGACGGGCGCTTCTCGATTCCTGATCGGTCTGCTCACGTGCTTCGCCATGCACGGCGCGTTCCCCGCCCAGGCGACGGGACCTTGCCGTCAGTGCGTGGCCCTGGGCGTGGAGGCGAGGTCAGCTGGCGCGACGGGTGCGAAGGATGAGCCGCGAGGGACGCTCGCGGCTGTGCCAGAGCGTGTTGGTTGCGGGCACCCCACTGGTCTCGGTGATGACGTCGCCGCCGGTGCCGAGGTTGACCTCGTGTTTGGGGAAGGCGGCCGAGGCGATGTCGAGGCGGAGGCGCTGTCCGGGGAAGACCCTCTGGGCGGTGTCCCACATCGCCACCTCGATCTCGTAGACCTCGCCGGTGACGGCACGCAACCCGCGGGCGAAGCCCTCGCGGTAGCGCAGCCGGATCATGCCGTCGCAGAGGCGCTGGGCGCGCTCGCCCGAGCTGACCAGGCTGAGCCGGGCGATCACATCGGTGTCCGCGGCCGAGGTGCTCACATGGGCGATCAACCGCACCGGACCGATGACGTCGAGAGGTTCACTGAGAGGTGCGGTGGTGTAGACGAGCACGTCGCTCCGTCCCTGGACGCCGGCGCAGTCGTCGGGACCGCCGATCTGACGGGAGGAGGCACCGGTCGGGAAGGGCACCGGGTCGGCGGGATCGTGGACCCACTGGTCCGGCGGCTCGTCGCCGGGGGGATCGGGGCTCAGGGTGCCGTCGCCATACCGGCTGTTGGCCCGGCCACCCCCGTGGAGGTGGAGGGTGGTCTCGGTCACGTCGGGGGGAGGCCAGGCGTCCTCGTCCCGCCACTCATTGGCACCCATCAGGAAGATCCGCACCGGCCTCGATGCCGCGGCGCTCCGCCGCGCAGATGCTCGTCGAGGAAGCGCAGCACGTGACCGTGGAGGTCGATCACCGCCTCCGGTCCGAAGTCGACGTCGTCGAGGGTCCGTGACTCGTTCACGTGGTGTCCCCACGGACCCATGAGCAGCTGCTGGCCAGGGTGGCCCGCGGCGCTCAGGGCCGCGAAGTTCGCCAGGGTGCCGATCTCCTCGTCGTCGTACCAGCCGGAGATGTGCAGCACGGGGACGTTGACCTCGCCGATGCGATCCTGGTAGCGATGGGGGGCCCAGAAGTCGTCGAGCGGTCGGTGGCGCAGTGCCTCGCGCCAGTTCTCCGAGACGAAGCCGGCAGCCTCGTCCATGGTCAGCAGCGGCCGGTGACGGTAGACGCTCAGCCAGTCCACCCCTCCCTGGTACTGGGGGACCCGGCCGTCGACGAGACGAAACCACTCGACGTGCATCGGCGAGAGCACGCCGGTCGGATCCTCGACGAAGGGGTCGCTCGGCGTCACCATCACCACCATCGCTCGCAGCGACGGCGGTCGCTCGAGGGCGGTCAGATACTGGATCTGGCCCGGGTAGCTGCCCCCGTAGCTCGCCACGGCCCCGGTGCACCACTCCTGGGCGGCGAGCCATTCGATCACGTCACGGCCATCCGGGCCGTCGTTCCGGTAGGGGACGAAGGCGCCCCCGGAGTCCCCCCGCCCGCGCACGTCGGCGGTGACGAAGACGTAGCCGCCGGCGGCAAACTCCTCGGCCCGCCGGGACGGAACCTCGCCACCCTTGCCGTACGGCGTGCGCATCACCACCGCGGGGGCGGGCAGCACCTCGGGGAAGGCGATGTCGGCGGCCAGGTCGACCCCGTCGCGCAGGGGGATGGGGACGTTGAAGCGGCGTCGCGGCGCGGGAACGAGCGGGGGCACCGCGTCGAGTATGCCAGCACGTGACCAATTGCAAGGTCGGAGCGGCCACTTCCTCCGCGCGCCCGGCCGCCGCCGGGTGAGCACGGCGGCGATCGGCTACGCTCGCGGGGTGGGCGAGCTCCTCACGCTCTGGACCCGGGCGTCCAAGCTGACCCGGGTCGCCACCGATCAGGCCATGGGCCGTCACGGCGTGCGCGTGGGCCAGAACCTGGTTCTCGAGGTGCTCTGGGATGACGACGGGCTCACCCCGGGCGAGCTGGCGGAGCGCCTCCACCTGGCGACCCCCACGGTGGTGAAGTCGGCCACCCGGATGGAGGCGGCCGGGCTGCTGGAGCGGCGTGCGCACGAGCGCGACGCCCGCCTGGTGCGCCTCTGGCTGACGGAGCGGGGACGGACCGTCCGCGCCGACGTCGAGAGGGCGAGGGATGAGCTGGAGCTCAGGGTCACCGCCCCGCTCACCGCCGACGAGCGGGTGCACCTCCAGAGCGCGCTGGCCAAGATCGTGGCCGAATTCGCTGACCTGGCACCCGAGGCCGATCCCGCCGCCGAGATCCGCTGAGGGACGGGCTGCCGGCCGAGCCCGGGACTCGCCGGCCGCTTGGGGCGGAGCTGCCCCCGATCACCGATCGCCGGTCGCCCGGCGATCGGGATCAGGAGGGCGAGGAGGTGACCGGCCTGGTGAGGTCGTAGAGGGTGGTCCCGCCGACCGTGGTGGTCGAGAAGTGGCTCTCGACCCACGAGGTGATCGCGGTGGACTCGGCGGACCCGCCGACGCCGGTGCCGCCGCCCGACCCGGCGGCGATGAAGTAGTGGATCCGGTGCTCGCTGACCAGCTTCTCGAAGGCGGCGAGGGTGGGCCAGGGGTCGGTGCCGTTGAAGCCGCCGATGGCCATCACCGGGTCGCCGGTGGCGAGCTGGTATCCCGCGGCATCGTTGGCGCCGACCGTGGCCGCGACCCAGCCGTAGTCGCCCGCGTCCTTCTCGAGGACGGCGGTCAGCGCCCGCGACGGAGTGCTGGAGTTGAGCAGTCCCCCGCCGCCGGTCCCCGCGCCGCCGGAGACGCCTGCCTGGCTCTGCGAGCTGCCCGTGCGACTGGGCAGGCCGCCTCCGGGCAGGGTTCCGCCGGTGCGGTTGGGGACGGTCCCCTGGGGTGGGGTGGTGCCGGTGCCGCTGGAGCCTCCCGGTGGAAGACCGCCGCCGAAGCCGGACGGTGCGCCTCCTTCCACGAAGGCGCCGCCGCCCGGGCCACCGGCCGGCGCTGTCCCGCTGCTCCCACCGGTCACTCCGCCGGCGCTCCCGGGAAGGCCGGCCCCTGACCCCGCGGTGGCCCCAGCGCCGGGCGTGCCAGCAACGCCGGCCCCACCTCCCGGCCCCCCGCTCGCGTCGGCGACCGCCGGCCCCGCCGAGGGGATGGCGCCGGTGTGCGGGGTGGCCGCGGTGTCGATGGCGTAGGCGGTGGGCCCGACGAGTGCGGTCGCCAGCACGCAGCCGGCCAGCGCCGCCGTGACCAGGCGCCACCGGACCGGGGGCGCCAGCAGCGCGAGCGCGGCGGCGAGGCCGGCGACCAGGATGGCGGGCCCCAGCCAGGGCAGCCAGTCCGGGCTGCGTCCGAGCAGCGCGTCGGCCCAGAGGACGGTGCCCGCCAGGGCGACGGCCAGCACGGCGCGGACGGCGAGCCGATGCCGCTGCCGCCAGAGCTCGACCCCGCCCATCCCGACCAGCGCACCGATGGCCGGAGCCAGGGCGACCGTGTAGTAGGGGTGGATGATCCCCTGGGCGAGGCTGAAGACCAGCGCCGTGATGACCAGCCAGCTCCCCCACAGCAGCGCCGCGGCACGCCTGCCGTCGGTCCGCGGCGCCCGGCCGCGCAACCAGATGAGGCCCGCGCAGAGGATGAGCGCCGCTGGGATCAGCCAGCTTGCCTGGCCGCCGAAGGTGTCGTTGAACATCCGGAGCAGACCCGTGGGGCCCCATCCGCCACCCCCGCCCACGCTCCCCGTCTCGCTGCCGGTGAGCCTGCCGAAGCCGTTGTATCCGAAGATGAGGTTGAGCTCGCTGTTGCCCGTCGAGCCACCGATGTAGGGACGGTCGGCGGCGGGCCAGAGGGTGACCAGGGCCACCCACCAGCCGGCCGAGACCAGCACCGAGAGCCCGGCCGCGAGCAGCTGGACGATCCGCCGCCGCACGCCCACCGGAGCGGCCACCAGGTAAACGGCGGCGAAGCCCGGCAGCACCAGGAAGGCGCCCAGCATCTTGGTCAGGAAGCCGAAGCCCACCAGAGCTCCGGCGAGCAGCAGCCACCGGGTCCGCCCGCCCTCGAGAGCGCGGGTCAGCGCGTAGGCGCTGCCGACCAGCAGCAGTACCAGCAGCGAGTCGGGGTTGTCGTAGCGGAACATGAGGACCGCCACCGGGGTGAGCGCGAGCACGGCCCCGGCGATCAGCCCCGCGGCGTGGCCGAAGCGCCGGCGCACCGTCGCATAGAGGATGCCGACGGCGGCGACGCCCTCCAGGGCCTGGGGGACCAGGATGCTCCACGCGTTCACCCCGAAGAGCCGCGCGGAGAGGTCCATCACCCAGAGCGAGGCGGGCGGCTTGTCCACGGTGATGAAGTTCGAGGCGTCGAAGGAGCCGAAGAGGAACGCCTTCCAGCTCTTGGTGCCCGCCAGCACCGCCGCCGAATAGAAGCTGTTGGCCCAGCCGGAGGCGCCCAGGCCCCAGAGGTAGAGCGCGGCGGTGAGCACGAGCAGGCCCAGCAGCGAGGCCCTCGTCCAGTTGACGAGACGCAACAGGTCGAGGACGGCGGGACGGCGTCGTCCGCGGGCCGTCAGGCGGGGGCCGGCGAGGTCGGGGGCGGTCGCTGCCTGATCTGTCATGCGCTCAACAATGCCGATCGGGACAGAGAGCAGCCTGGGAGGGACCTGGGAGGTTCCTGTGACCCGCTCCTCCACACCGTGATTCCCAGACACCTCCCAGGCCCCTCGCAGGTGGGGCCGAGGTGGGGCGCGGATCGTGGTCGTCATGAAGAGCTCCGCTGCCACCCCATCCGCTCCCCCGCTGGTCGACGTCGTGCTCCCTGTCCACAACGAGGAGCGGGACCTGGAACCCAGCGTGCTCCGCCTTCGGACCCACCTCGACGAGCGGTTTCCGTTCCGAGCCGTGGTCACCATCGCCGACAACGCCAGCACCGACGCCACCCGAATCATCGGGACCCGACTCGCCGCCGCGCTGCCCGGCGTCCGCTACCTGCGGCTCGATCAGAAGGGACGCGGTCGCGCCCTCGCCGCGGCCTGGTCGCGCAGCCGCGCCGGGGTGGTTGCCTACATGGACGTCGACCTCTCCACCGGGCTCGACGCGCTGCTGCCCCTGGTGGCGCCGCTCGTCAGCGGTGACTGCGACCTGGCCATCGGCAGTCGCTTGGCGCCCGGGTCGCACGTGCGGCGTGGCATCAAGCGGGAGCTCCTCTCGCGCTCGTACAACCGCCTGCTGCGGCTGGCCCTCGGCGTCCGGTTCTCGGACGCCCAGTGCGGCTTCAAGGCGCTGCGTGGCGACGTCGCCGGGCGGCTGGTGCCGCAGGTGGAGAACCGGTCCTGGTTCTTCGACACCGAGCTGCTGGTGCTCGCCGAGCGGGCGGGGCTGCGCATCCACGAGGTGCCGGTGGAGTGGATCGACGACCCCGACTCGAGAGTCGAGATCGCGGCGACCATCCTCGAGGACCTGCGAGGCGTCTGGCGGCTGCGGCGCTCGTGGCCGTCCCGCACCCAGAGTCTCCCGGCGCACGACGGCGGCCTCCGCAACGCTCACCAGCGGGGTGGGGCCCCCCGTGCGCACCCGCAGCGCGTTAAGGACATCCGCGTCCTTAACTAAGTCCTGAGTGGGGTGGGTCCCCGGCCTCGGTCCACTACGGCCAGGCTGCGGCGATCCGGGCTCCGCGAGGGATCGTGCACACGGGTGCCTACCTCGCCCATCCCGAGCCCTTCATCCACGCGGCGCCTCAGCCGCCCCAGCTCCCCACCGCGGCCTGGATCGACAAGCCAGCCGCGTCAGCGGAGCGAAACCGGCCGTAAGGCACGGTCTTGGTGTTTCGATGGACAGGAGTGTCCACGGGTTGAAACAATGGGTAGATGGTTCACGACGTTGCACTGGTTCTCGGTGGTGGTGGGGCTGCCGGAAATGCGTGGGAGATCGGTATCATCGCAGGCTTGGCCGAAGCTGGTCTCGATATGACAGAGGCCGCCGATTTGGTGGTCGGCACCTCGGCCGGGGCCACCGCGGCAGCGCAGGTGCGCAGCGGCATACCGGCGGCCGAACTGTTGGCCTCGGTGCTGTCCCCGCCGGCTCAACCGGTGGGACAGAGCCGGGAACGGCCGCCGTCCCTGCCGATGGCCACGGTGTTCGAGCGGATGAGGGCCATCTCCGCCGCCGCCACCTCGGCAGCCGATCTACAACGTGCGATGGGCGCGTTCGGGTTGGAGAGCGACTCCACACTCGGACCCGCGGCGGGACAGCGGCGCGCAATGGTTGCCGCCAGGTTGCCTCGCCCCGAATGGCCGGACAGGCCGATGATCGTGGTGGCCGTCGACGCGCATACGGGGGAGTTGGCTGCGTTCGACCGCGATTCCGGCGTCGACCTGGCGGACGCGGTCACCGCGAGCACCGCGCTGCCCGGTATGGTGCCCACGCACAGCATCAACGGCGCTCGCTACATCGACGGTGGCGTGCGCTCCAACGAAAACGCCGACCTTGCTTCGGGCTATGCGAACGTCGTCGTGCTCTCGCCGCTGGGCGGACGGAGCGGGACACTACCGGAAGGCCAGTTCGAGGGCCTGCGCAGACCACCGGGTGCGGACCTGGGAAGCCAGGTCGAGGGCTTGCGCAAGGGGGGCAGCCGCGTCGAGGTGATCACACCGGACGCCGATTCCCGAGCCGCGATGGGCACGAACCAGATGGATCCGGCGACCCGCATCCCCGCCGCCCGTGCCGGTTTCGCCCAAGGCAAGCAGGAAGCGACCCGCTTGACGTTCCTCTGACGATCGCAAGCCGACGCCCAGCGCCGCGACGGCTGACCGCCGAACCGTCGGCCGGGGCACCGGCTCTGATCCCGGGAGTGGTCTCTCAGGCCGGTGCTCGGCGGTCACCTCGGTGGCGGCGGTGCCGGCGCCACCGAGGTTGGCGCCGCCGGGGCCGCCAGCGGCAGCTCGATCCGGAAGGTGGCGCCGCCCCCCGGCGTCTCCGACACCCGGACCCGTCCGCCGTGCGCGGCCACCACCCCGGCGACGATGCTGAGGCCGAGCCCGCTGCCTCCCTGATCCCGGCTCCGCTCCGGGTCGGCACGGTGGAAGCGCTCGAAGATCCGGCCGCGCGCGGCGGCCGGGATCCCCGGGCCGTGGTCAACGACCTCGATCACCGCGCAGCCTCCCTCCTCGCGCAGCCCCACCTCGATCGGTGTCCCGGGTCCGGTGTGGACCACGGCGTTGCGGAGCAGGTTGGCGAGCACCTGGCGCAGCCGCGCCTCGTCGCCGGGCACAACCAGTGGCGCGGTCACCCGGGCGCTGACCCGGCGCCCCGGGTCGCTGACCCGCGCGTCGTTGCAGGCATCGGTGACCAGCGCCTCGAGGTCCACCGGCGCCCGCTCCAGCGGCCGTCCCTGGTCCAGGCGGGCGAGCAGGAGGAGGTCGTCGATCAACAACCCCATCCGGCGCGCCTCGGCCTCGATCCGGCTCAGCGATGCCTCCAGCTCCTGCGGGTTCATCTCCCGGTTGCGCCGGACCAGCTCGGCGTAGCCGCGCATCGACGTCAGCGGGGTGCGCAGCTCGTGGGAGGCGTCGGCCACGAACTGGCGCAGCCGCTGCTCCACGGCGGCACGCTGGCCGAAGGCGGTCTCGAGCTGATCGAGCATGGAGTTGAGGGCCAGTCCCAGCCGGCCCACCTCGGTGGTCGAGTCGGCGGGGGAGACGCGGCGGCTCAGCCCGCCGGCGGCGATGGCTCGGGCGGTCTGGCCCATCCGGTCCAGCGGCCGCAGTCCGCGCCGGACGATCAACCAGGTCGCCAGGACCAGGAGCACCACCACCCCGGCGCCGACCAGCAGCTCGAGCAGGAGGAGGTGACCGAGGGTGGCGTCGTAGCTGTCCATCGGGACCGCCGCGACCGCGATCTCCCCGCTGCCGCCTGCCGAAGGCTGGCTGTAAACGAGGTACCGGCTGTAGCTCCCCACCCCGCTCACGGTCAGGTACTCCCCGGTCTCGGCGCTGAGCCGGGCGGGGAGCACCGGGTGGTTGGCGGTGGCGCTCAATTGATCCTGAGTGGGCACACCCAGGAACTCCGGCGCACCGACCGCCGACCCGGTCGCGGAGAGCACCTCGGCCCAGACCACCCCGGGTGGCGCCCCGGGGCCGCTCGGGCCGCCGCCACCTCCGGGGGAGCTCGGCGTGCCGGGTGGGGAGCCACCCGCCAGGCGAACCCCGCTCTGCACCTGCTGCTGCAGCTGTGCGTAGAGGAACGACTGCTGCTCGGCGTACACCGCCGCGTCCGCGGCCGCCAGGCAGAGCACGAAGAGTGGCACCAGGGCGAGCAGGAGCCGCGCCCGCAGGGTCATCTCATGCCGGTCGAGGCGGGCGGACCACGTAGCCGACCCCGCGCACGGTGTGGATCAGCGGAGGATCGGTGAAGTCCACCTTGCGGCGGAGGTAGCTGATGTAGGTCTCCAGGACCCCGGCGTCGCCACCGAAGTCGTAATCCCAGACGTGGTCGAGGATCTGGGAGCGGGAGAGCACCCGGCGGGGGTTGGCCAGCAGGTAGCGGAGCAGCCGGAACTCGGTGCGGGTCAGATCGATCAGCCTCCCCGCACGCCAGACCTCGTGGCTCTCCTCGTCGAGCTCCAGGTCG
>Ga0181533_1003243_pt1 | contig 17893 bp, 22 predicted proteins | sample PEATcosm2014_Bin_45_FD_119772 | JGI IMG/M metagenome (GOLD analysis project Ga0181533, IMG submission 119772) | Peatland microbial communities from MTU Mesocosm Facility, Houghton, MI, USA - PEATcosm2014_Bin11_60_metaG | ecosystem: Environmental > Terrestrial > Soil > Wetlands > Peat | place... | reverse complement strand
TTGTAAACTGAGGTGGCATGGAGGCACGATGGAATACCTCAGTCGCGACGAACTGGTCAGATTGTTCAAGGTCGCCCGCAGCCACAATCCGCTGCACCACGTTGCCCTGCTCGTCGGTCTTCTCCATGGGCTCCGTGTGTCAGAAGCACTGGCGATTCGTGGGCGCGACATCTGCGACGGCAGGGTGTCAGTCAAGCGGCTGAAGAAGAGCCGCCCGACGCTGCACGCTCTGCGCATTGACAGCGATCCCTTGTTCGACGAGTCTCCCCTATTGGAACTCGCGAAGGCTAGCCCTGAGACCGAACTGTTTCCGTGGTCACGCCAGTACATGGATGTTCTGATCAAACGGTATGCTGCCCTCGCGGGCATTCATCCCGCAAAACGGCACTACCACGTTCTCAAGCACAGCATTTGCGTTCTGCTCTGGCAGGAAACGCACGACCTCAACGCGATCCAGGACCACGTAGGTCACCGCAGTTCTTCGAGCACATTGATCTATTTGAGGGCAGACGCGGCTCTGAAGGCCCAGATGACTGTAGTCGGCATGTCATTCAGCGAGGCGAACCAGGTCTAATCACAAGTGTGTGACTAGAATATTATTGAGAGCGCGGCGGGAGACGGTTGCTGCGACTTCAGGTTGGAGATCGCCTACGAATTCGCTCGACGCGACCTGTGTCGGCGACGGCTGCCTGTTCCCGCTATCCGCTGTCGGAAAGTTGATTTCCAGTTGTATGCGCTTTGGGCAGAACTGGATGGGAAGAGTATCGCGGATTGCATCGCGGCATGTTGCTCCACATGCGCTCGTGCGGAACTCATGAGCAAGCATTTCCGCGATTCAGACCTCGACAAACTGCATCGAATGCTCTCTTTGCCGGACACCCGGAAAGAAATCTAACACTGAGATACAGAACGGAGAAATGATGTGCGACGATAGTTACTCGGAATGGTGTTTCAAACGCCTTACAAGTCAGCAAGATGTTCGCGAACTAGATCGGATTTACGCCCTCGTAGACCCGCGGCCATCGACAAGTTCTGACGCAGATGCCGCATCTATCGCGGAGTGCCGTCAAATCTGGCGAGAGAGGGTGGCAATTGCAATGGGGAAAACCGAGGAAAATCCCAGTCCAGCCAGGCTGACGCCGATCGCGATAACAAGCCCCACTCCAAACTATCCAATCCGACGCCGATAGATCAGCATTACGAAAACCTCCGCGCCGGCATGCACGGCCTCTTTATTTGAACTTGGGGTGGCCGCTTAGAGATCCACAATTTATTTTTCATCCCTTCGGATAAGAGACCGAGATCTCGTGCTAGGGAACTCTCTTGAGTATGCACCGCTCCTGCTGCCGTTTTGGATTGTGGCGAGACATAGATCAGTGAACAAGTGAACACAGATGTGACTGCTCCCGGTAGGCCCTCGTCCATAGGCTCAATGGCGGCTGGCAAGTGCAAAACTCAATATGCTGTCTCAAATCGACTTGCTGATCTCTAGATCGCCCGCTTTTTTCAGCACTTCGACAGCAATAGAATGTCTGTCGCGCTTAACGAGGAAGTCGACGCATGCGTTACCAACACGGAGGCCGTTAATGCGAACCTCGTTGAGGCTCTCTGGAAGTGTGGGATTTATCAAGGTGATTTTTTGCTCGCCCGCTCGAATATCGAGTCCCATACAAGCGCGCAAGAGCAGGTAAAGCGAGCCCGCCGCCCACGCTTGAGGCGCACATGCGACCGGATAATGCGTCGGACCATTTCCATCGGGTCGTTTGTGAAATCCGCAAAACAGTTCCGGCAGCCGGTGGAGATCAAAATGGAGACACGCGTCATATAGCCCAGAAAGGATCTTGACCGCCTTGTCTTGAGACCCATTGAGCGCCAATCCAAGACCTATCAGTGCATTATCGTGCGGCCAAACCGACCCGTTGTGATAGGACATCGGGTTGTACCGCGCTTCGCCCGCCCTTACGGTACGAACTCCCCAGCCCGAAAAAAACTGTTCATCAAGCAGAGTCTCCGCTACGATCGCCGCATGTTCCCGGCTGGCAAGACCGGTGAACAAAACGTGTCCGGCGTTGGAAGTGCGGACTTGGCACGGCTTCTTGTTTCCATCGAGCGCGAGCACATAAAGCTTGAGCTCATCTGACCAGAAAGAGGCCTCGAACCGCGTCTGTAAGACGTCTGCCTCACGGTTTAAGCGGTCGCGCGTTTCGAAATGTCCTCGCGCCTCGGCCAGCAGCGCGACCCCTTTCTTGGCACCGTAGACATAGCTTTGCACTTCGCAAAGTGCGATGGGTGGCTCAGCCAAGCGTCCATCTTTATGGAATACCGAATCATGCGAGTCTTTCCAACCCTGTTGGAGCAGACCTTTCTTTGACTTCTGCTCGTATTCGACGAATCCGTCGCCATCAACATCGCCGTAATGGTCGACCCACGAGAGGGCGGACTCAATATTCAACCAGATGCTATTGATGAAATCGAGGTCCGCTGTCCTTACGTAGTAAGCGGCGGCAAGAATAAGAAACAAGGGTGTAGAATCGACGCTGCCGTAGTAGCGCCCGAACGGCACTTCTTTCAAGGCTGCCATTTCGCCGCGGCGCATTTCGTGAAGAATTTTCCCCGGCGTGGCGTCCTGTTCCTGAATTGTCTCCTTAGCCTGCGTCTTCGCGAGATAGGTCAAAACGCCTTTGGCAATCGCTGGAGCGAGCCAGAGGCACTCCAAGGCGGTAACAATCCCATCCCGCCCAAATACGGTACTGAACCAGGGCACGCCGGCGTAGGGATAATCAGTTTCGGGGTTTCCTTCGACGAGCATACTCAGATCAGCTTCCGAACGCGCGAGGCAAGTATTGAAACGACTACTCGAAGTCGTGATGCGGCACTCTTGGAGCAGACTCGTTGCTAATTGCTTGGTCAACCCCCCGAAGTCGGAACGGTATGTTGGAAGGCTGTGCTCTGAATCTTGTTCGCAAGAAACGGCGACGTATAAGATTTCGTCAGTTTTAGATCCCATCCGCAGATCGAACCTGGCTTCATTCGCATTCAGGACGTGAGGAGCGGGCGAGAACCGCAACAGCGTCCGGCGCTCCACCCCGTCCAGACCTCTGTATGCGATTGCAACTTCATCCTCGGTAGCTCGGTCGGGTAGCCTTTCGCCGCGCTTCTCGCGAACCGAGCCTCGGACTTCAAAGATGTCTGCAAAATCCGCATCGAAGTGAAAACCGATCGATACCGAGATAGTTTCAAGACCGTAATTTTGCAACCGCAGCTGTTCGTAGCAAATGGAGTTGTCAAGAAACTTACGGCGGAATACGTGAAGCGTTCCGCGAGGCAACACGATGTCTCCCTGGGTGGTGGTGTCAACATTCGTCATGTCGATAAAGAGAAATGCGTTATCTTCGCGGACCGTGGAACTCAGCAGCATGGGCTGCTGCTCATTGATCCGCAGAGTCAGGTGCGACAGGTGCCGGGTTTCAGCGTAAAAAAGACCAAACTGTAAGGGACCTAACGCCTCGATGTCTCCATAGCGATTGAAAACGGCGAAGGTTTTTCCACTCTTCAGAACTCTGGTACGGTCGTCCGCGAGTGCTGAGGTAGCGCGAACATAATATTCGTTCTCAACCCTGACGATATCTTTCAATTGATCGTCCAATTGATCGTCCACCTTTCCACGGTAAAAGGCGGGAACCCTGTCCCGTATTATCTTCTCCTGCGGAGAAGAGTTCGTTGTTCAGAAGCTTTTCGTAAATAGCGAAATACTCCTCAGCCATGCGCGTATCCGTGAATCGTCTGTCAAACATGGTACGGCACTTGCGGCGATCTAGTTGAGCGACCATCTTGAGGGCGCGGACCGCCTCTTCTTCTGAATTGACCACGAACCCGGTTATTCCTTCATCTAAGACTTCGGGCACAGATCCGCAGGAAAACGCGATTGTCGGTGTGCCACAGGACATCGCTTCAATCATGGAGAGCCCGAACGGCTCAGGCCAGTCGATCGGGAATAGATAAGCGTAGGCGTTCCCGAGAAATGCCGTCTTCTCTGCATCGGTGATCTCGCCAATGAACTCAATTCCCGGATTTTTCAGCTGAGGCCTGATCTTTGTTTCGTAATATTCCCTGTCCACCCGATCCACTTTGGCTGCGATCTTCAGAGGCATTCCTGCTTTCAGTGCGATACGGATCGCTCGATCGGGGCGCTTCTCGGGGGATATGCGTCCCAGGAAAGCCAGGTACTCTCCATGCTGCTCACGTGGAGTATAAAGGTCCGTCGGAAGTCCATGATAGACGTTCCCGACCCAGTTGACATTTCCTAAAGCAGTCCGCTGCGACAAGGAGACCGAAATCAAGGGCATGTCCCTGAATTGCCGGTACAGGGGTTTGAGATCCGGCAGATCAAGTCGGCCGTGCAAAGTGGTCACGTTCCTCAAACGGAGATTCTTACTAAATGGAAAGTGCGTATAGTCCGTGTGGAAGTGAATCAGATCGAACTCGCCGGCGCGGGCGAGCACCTCATCCATGAGCACGGCGTGATGCGGCATCGGATCGATGCAGTCTTCGCTTAAACGCAGAGAGCGCTCGCAACCAGAAATTAATCTTGCTTCCGTGATGGAATCCCCGCTAGCAAAGAGCGTGACGTCATTTCCCTGTTTCACCAGCGCTTCGGTCAGGTACGAGACGACGCGCTCCGTCCCACCGTAGAGATGAGGTGGAACACTCTCGTACAGGGGTGCGACTTGGGCTATTCTCATGTTGATCGTCCTAAGTAAAGGCTATCGCCTCGGAGTGGCTGGCATCCATCGGTAAACCCTGTACGACCAGCTCAGATTGCGGCCAAACCTTCGAGGATGTAGGGTGCCTCCGCCTCACCGAAATCATCCAGCATCTTGCTCTTGGCCAGCGCGATGATATAGCCGGCTCTTTTGGAAGCTAGCTCGCTGACGGTCTTTTGGAGCTTATCGGAATCAGTTGCGAGTTCTGGTTCGCCAGCCTCGATGCGACACGATCATAGCCGTTCATCATTAGTCTGCACGATCTTTGTCTGCGGCTCCAAGTCTTCAATCGCATCCTTAAACAGGGTGCCCTCTCCCTCAAAGTACTTCTCCCGGATCAGTTCGCTCGCTCCACTCACTTGATGAGATAGTGTTGGCGGGCGACGAGCAGAAGCAGGCGAGTTAAAGGAGTTGCGCGAGCGAGAACACGCAACAAGAAAGGCCAGCGTCATCGCTGTGCTGGCCGTGGAAGAATCTGCTGCCGAAATCGTTACTTGGCGCAACTCTGGCTGACCATCTTCAAGCTGGTGACGCGCAGTTCACCGAGTTCCTTTTTTTCTGCCGCATTCTCAACCTGGCCCTCTTTCTTTTCTTCAGCCTTCGCTTCGCGGGTGATCGAACCGGTGATCGTCACCTGGTGGCCGACGTGGTCGGCGAGTTTAACGGTGCTGCTGCGCAAGTCCCAGCTCTTGCCGTCTTCGCCGGTGATGGAAAACTGGTTCGGCTGGTCGCCTTTCTGTAGGCAACCGGTCACGGTCTTCGTTTGGCTCGCAGACTTTTCTTGGTTTTCTTGTGGGGCAGCTTTGGTATTGTCTTGTTTCGCCTGGTCATCGCTGGGTTTCGTGGTGTCCTGAGCGAGAGCCGTCAGGGACACGAACAGCGCCAGCACTATAGAAAACAGCATCAGCTTTTTCATTTTGGGCTCCTTTGGCCAGAAACTGCTGGGACGTTGTGAACTACTTGGTGTGGACAGCCTGTTCCGCAGACGAGTGACGCAAGGATTGTGCTTCTGATGCTCAACAAGTCTGCGCTCTTCTGGCGGTCTGCGTCAAGCACCCGGCCACCCCGTCCACCCCGTTGGGTTTGGCTACGTCGTCGGGCAGGAACTTGAGAGCGGCAAACCGGCCGAGCTTCACGTCTTCAGCCTTGTAGACGATACCCATCCCGCCACCGCGCAGCTTCTCGACGATGCGGTAGTGCGAGATGGTCTGGCCGATCATTTGGCTGGAATCTTAGAACTGGGGGTGGGGCAAGTCAATGAAGGGCGGCAAGTTGGCGGCTGCCTCAGCGCTATGACTGACGAAAAATCGCGATAGCACTCATCGACAGGTCAATGAGCGAAATCGCCCGGTTACAACACTTTACTTAACATCGCACCAACACGTGACATCACATCTCTGATCGCCAGCACTACAGCTCTCGGCTCGTCGTTGGGAATGTCGTGCCCGCTGTGTGCGGCGGTGCGCAGTTCGCCCTTGGTTGACCGCTTAGCTAGATCCTCTTGTAGGGCATGCATGGTGTATTCGAGCAGCGCTCTTTGCGTAGGTGTTCCAGCTACGGACATCTGCCCGGGCGTGTGTTCCACCACGATCAGTGGAATGTCGGTATGCCATTGCGATCGTTGCCGCGGAGGGAGCATTCCCAAACGTGGAAGGTTTGCGGGATCGGCCGGAATCCCACGTACCGAACCGGGAACGGCATCGCTAAACCGCCAAATTTGCTCCTCGTGCGCTGAATCAACCAGAACCATTCCCGCGACTTCCGTCGGAAATTGCGCCTGATATTTTTGCACCCTCAGGCCGCCGGACGAGTGTCCCACAAGGAGGTATGGTGGAGAGATTCCTGCGTGTTGCAGAAGGGAGTGCAGATCGGCCACGTTTTCAGCGACGCTTTCTTCGTGTCCCGAGGACGAACTTCTGCCTAGCCCAGCGCGATCGTAGCTGCAGACTCGCGCGAATCTTGCGACCTGCGGCTGCACTTGCGCCCATGAGTGCGACGTCGCTTCCGAACCGGCTTCCAGAATCACTGTCGGCGAGCCCGGCTTCCCAGAACAGTTCAGGTAGAGCTGCTTGCCACTGCCAATATCGACCATTCGCGGTCCTTCTCGGGTGATTCGGGAACAGCCGCTTTCCGAACATCGTTCTCGCAATCGGCATCCGAGCCCAGCGCGAGCAATCGCACGTGATGCCCAGCCCGTTCAGTCGCAGCCGCGACACAGGCGAGCCCCAACGGTAAAGGCACAATACTGCCTGCGTCGTTTGCTGCCGAGATGAGCAGAATTCGCACAATGCCACCTGATCGCTTCCGCAGCCTCGACCCAACACTCAGTGGCAATGAAGTTCCGCCCACGTCCTGCGTTGTAGGAAGCTGCCCTCCACGTTCTGCTCCATACTCAGAAACAACGGCCACGGCATCGTGAAGGACAGGACGTTCTTACCGAGCGATGCACGGACGTTGAGACGCGCCGACAGATCGGTGAGCCCCACTAGTGCACGAGGATGCGCTCGCTCCAGTTCACGATAGGCGAAGATGCCCATAATCTGGCAGCCTGCGCCCCATGGAACAGCCACATTTTCGAGATCGGGCTCGGTATAGTTCGCCAAAACCACGAGCGCGGAGAATTGCTCGGGATCGACGAATAATGTAACGCTCTTGATGTCGTCGTTCTCCGGATCGGAAGCATCAAGAGGTTTCACAACGACGTACTGGGCCGGAATATCGCGCATAGGCAAGGCTTCAAGGAAGCGGCGGGTGACATGCGCATTCTTGAGGTATCGCTCACCGTGCAAGAAATCGTCCGCAAAATGTCGGTCGCTCCATCTTGCGATCTGTTCGCCGACGCGCTGCGCGTCTTCAGAATCTTCATTCCCTTGGGAGAGGAATCGGCAGAACCCCTCGATGCCACCGGGGAAGCTCTCGTAGCAGTTGCAGAACCCGAGTCCCACGCCGCCACCCCAGCACCCATACGTTTTGCGGTCGAAGGCTCCAACGCGCCCCTTGGCGGCGACCGTGGCGAACACCGATACTACGCACCCCCATCGCCCCGGTTTGAACTGGATCGCCCCTTGCGGTGCCGCGTCCGCCCACGTGAGGGCAACCGCGTGCGTCTTCAGCCCGATAGTGTCCACCAGTTTGCTGTTCATGCCACTGCCCACAAAGTATACGCGCGTCCCTCTGCGCAACTATGGCTGTCATCACCCACCCATGTGCGCGTGCTGGCTCGCGTCACGGCGAGAGGCATTGAGCGGCAATTTCCGGCGGCACCGGGTTGTAGAAGAACCAGGATGCCCACTCGAACCCCGTCACGCGGACGATTTGCGGCAAGATTTGCAAGTGCCAGTGGAAGTCGTCTTCGATTGTGTTCCAATAGCCCGCTCTCGGGCGCAGAAAGGGTCTGTCCTGGAGCGATAAGTTGTAGGGTGGCCCGCTCAGGGTGTGGTCCAATTTCTGCAGGACATCGCGTAGAATCCGTGCCAGGTTTTCAATTTGCCCTGGGCTGATCCGGCTGAACGCGCTGCTGTGAGACTTGGGAAACACTCCCATCTCGAACGGAAAGCGCGAGGCGAATGGAGCATACACCACAAAATCGGCATTCTCGGCAATTAGCCGCCGGCCCTTGAGCTCTTGTTGGAGTACGTCGCAGTAGATGCACCGCTCCTTCAAGGCAAAGTAGTCGCGAGCGACCATGAGCTTTGTCTTCAGTGAGCGCGGTGTCACCGACAGGGCCATCAATTGCGAGATGGAATGACTAATGGAGTGCGCGCCGGCTCCTTCGCCGTGATTCTTGAAGATAAGCACGTAGCGCATCCGCTTATCCCCCTCCAGGTCGGTGATGCGAGCCACGTAAGCTCTAATGACGTCAGAGATCTCATGGACTTCCAGTTCGTGTAGGCTGCGGTCGTGTCGCGGTGTTTCCACGATGATCTCGTGGGCGCCTACGCCGTTCATCAGATCGTGGAACCCTTCAGCGCGTCGTCCCAATTCCCCTTCGATCCGCAATAGTGGATTGGAATTGGAGACCACCCGCACAGACCACCCGGGCCCGTTGGGGGACGAGCCCGGATTGCGGATGGCGAAGACTTCCGGCGGCGTAGCAGCCTCGTTGGTTTCGCAGAACGGGCAGAACATCGTTTCCCGCACGAATCTCTTGAAGTGAAAATCCGAGGGCCGGACGGTGTTGGTCTCGGCCACGATTACCCAGCTGCCAGTAAAAATATCTTTGCGCATTTGAGACATTGGGGCTCACGGTGCTGAGTTCGGTCGCAATTTCCATGTTATCTTTTCTGCAAAATCTCAGAGGATTGGGGGTGAATTTCTGTCGTCATGCTCATCCTTGTTCCAATGAACAAAAAGCCGACTCACCAGCGGTGGCTTCAAAGCAACCGCCTGCACCAACCCGGCTGTCTCTAAGCTCCACTCGGGCCCGGTAGTAGCGCTTTCCGGTCTTCACCAGTCGTTGCTGCAGACTCGTCAGCGCGAGTCACAAGGGCTCAGGAAATTCAACTTCCCGTCATTCCTCGATCGTCTTGCCTTCCGTCCTTACCTATTCTGCGATCTTGGACAACAGGGAAGCTGTGACTCAGAGCACAAGCGACAGTCACTGGTTCGATGATACAGCTTGATTAACTTTCCTTCGACTGGAGCACCTGAAGATTCTGCCGTGCCGCGGAGCAGGCAATCTGTTGACTCCGAGGGCTGGAGGCGTCGAGATACTCCGCGTTAACCCCTTGATCTCTGGCGCACCACTGCACCCGCGCCTGATGAATTGCGATGTCGGGGCTGGGTATCGTGGCCGCACCGATTCTTGGCCTACGGTCGGTGGCTGGATCACGGAGAACTACTCCTGGCGCTGGGTGTTTTACATCAACCTGCCCATCGGAATCATCAGCCTGATCCTGATTTCAGTGTTTATCTATGCCCCGCCATACTTGAAGCGCGGTTCGATGCGGGTGGACGGATGGGGCTTGGGGATGCTGGCGATCGGCATGGGCTCTCTGCAAATCATGTTCGACAAGGGACAGGAAGATGACTGGTTCAGTTCCCAGTTCATCACGATGTTGGCAATCACTGCGGCGGTGATGTTAACGGCCTTCGTAATGCACGAATTGCGCACGCCAGAGCCGCTGGTCAAGTTCTCGCTGTTCCGGTACAAATCCTTCGCAATCGGGATCGTCATTGTGACGGTGCTCGGTTTTGTGCTCTATGGCAGCCTTGTATTTGCTGCCGCTGTTCATGCAGGAAGTGCTGGGCTGGAACGCAGTCACGGCCGGCTTTTGGACCAGCCCGCGCGGCATCGGCAGCCCGGTCAGCGGCCCCTGCGCGGTCAAGTCTGCTTCGACTGAGCAAGAGTGAACATCTTTGGTGATCACCATTCTGACAAAATATTGTCAGGGCGTAGCTCCATGCCTGCAGAAGCCATTGACTCTTTGGCGCGCAAGCTGGATCTTAGATTGGCCAAGGAGAATCTCAACATGAAGGTGCGCGGACTTATGCCTTTGTTGCTGGCAATCGCGGGCCTGACCATCCTGCCACCGCTGGCCATGGCGCAATCACCGGCCGATTCGCAAGACTCCTCCAGCACTGTTGCAAGCACAACCGCGGTGCAACCAGATCTGACATACACACGTCCGCAAGAAAAAACGAAGATCGAGAACTACCTCTTCGACGCGTTCGGGCCGTATCCAGCCGCAGGCGCAGCCTTTGCTTCTGGCATTGGCCAAGCGCGTAACACCCCACCGGAGTGGGGACAAGGAGCGGAGGCCTACGGCAAGCGATTCGGCTCTGCCTTTGGCATCGCAGCGATCAGCACCACGATGCGATATGGGCTAGCGGAAGCGTTCAGGGAAGACACATTGTACTACCGCTGCGAGTGCAAAGGCGTTTTTCCGCGGCTGCGCCATGCCGTGATTTCAACCTTGACAGCACGCCGCAGCCAAGACGGCCACAGCGTCTTCTCTTTCCCCGCTCTGCTCGCGCCTTATGCCGGCAGCATGACTGCCGTCTATGCGTGGTATCCAAGCCGCTACAACGGCAAGGACGCACTTCGGATGGGTAACTACACCATGCTTGGATATGTGGGCGGGAACATCGCTCTTGAGTTCCTCTATAGCGGACCTCACTCCTTGCTTCATCGCATGCACTTGAACAATGGTCACGGAGCGCCAAATCCAGGTTCAAACCCGTGAGCGACCGGAAATTAATTGCGGCCCCGAGCTTGGAACCTTCCCTTCCGGTGCCACGGACCTCATCTATGTCCCTCAAGGTGGGCTCCAAGGGGCTGATCAATGAGTTTTTCGAGTGGTTCGGCGATCTGGGGATATTTTTCTGGCGAGTTGTGCGGGCTGCGGTGACACCACCGTTTGAATTCCGCGAACTATTTCGACAACTCGACGAGATCGGATCAAAGTCCCTTCCGCTGGTCGCTTTGGCTGGAGCCGCAACCGGCGTCGCACTCTCTTTGGAAGCCCGTTACAGCCTGACTCGATTTGGGGCTAAGTCGCTGCTTCCCGCCGCTATCGTGTTCTCTGTAATCCACGAGACTGGTCCGATCATCACCGGTCTGGTAGTGAGTGGTCGAGTAGGCGCTGGCATTGGCGCGGAGCTGGCGTCAATGAAAGTGACCGAGCAGATCGACGCCATCGAGGCATCTGCGGTAAACCCTTACAGGCTGCTGGCGGCGACCGTCTGGCCCTGCTCAATGAGGGGAATGTGGTGATCGAAGGCAGCTTTGAAGAACTGCAGAAAAGTGACGACGAGTTTGTTATGGAATTTCTAAAGCATTCGTAGGGGGACATATGTCGAGAGCGGCGCGGTTAGGAGCTTTCATCGTTGCGACACTGGCAATTCTGGTGCTCGGTATCTTCATCATCGGAGGCAAGCAGTATCTTTTCAGTTCCACGTACCAATTGAAGGCGCAATTCGACAATGTGGCGGGCCTGGATGCCGGAGGCGATGTGCGAGTGGGCGGTGTTCACAGTGGAACCGTTCACAGCATCGTGTTACCCCACAAGCCGGGCGAAAAGGTCACAGTGGTGATGGATCTCGGCAGGTCGACGCACGAGATCATCAAACAGGACTCCATAGCCACCATCGAAACCGAGGGGTTGTTGGGCAATCAGTTTCTGGCGATCTCGTTTGGATCGGCTGGAAAAGCCGACGTGCGGGATGGCGATACCATAGCCAGCCAGCCGCCACTGGAAATGTCAGAGCTGTTCCAGAAGACGAGCGACATTCTGGATAGCAGCCAGCAAGCCATCCAGAACGCCACCCAGGCGACAGCGAATCTAGATTCGATCAGCGCCAAGATCGACGGAGGTCAGGGAACCGCGGGAGCGCTGGTGAACGACAAACAGCTCTATAACAACCTCGAACAGACGAGTAGCGCCATGCGTGACACGATGGTTGAGGCGCAAGCCGGGGTTACCGACTTCCAGGAGAACATGGAAGCCATGAAGCACAATTTCTTCTTGCGCGGGTATTTCAAGAGCCGCGGCTACGAAGATTCTGCCGAGCTGGCAAAAAATGAGATCACACGGCTGCCCCAAGGCACGCCGACAAAGCAGTTTACTTACTCGGCGAAGCAGCTTTTCGATAAGCAGGATTCGGCCAAACTGAAAAACCAGAAGTCTCTAAACGCTGGCGGCGAATTTTTGGCGAATAACCAATTCGGCTTTGCGGTGATCGTGGCATCCGCTGGCATGGAAGGCGATACCCAGAAGGAGTTGGTGCTGACGGAAGCCCGGGCCATGGTTGTGCGTGAGTATCTGGTCGAGAACTTCGGATTTGACGACAGTCAGCTTAAGACCCTGGGAATAGGTAAACAGACGGACGCGAATTCCGATGCTGGCTGGGGCACCGTTCAGATTTTCATCTATTCAGCCGGGACCGAAATTCCGCCTAACAAGCAAACGCAGGCGGGTGTCTCATCCAAAACAACCTCAGACCAACCGGATGAGCTTCTGCGGCCCGCAACACCGAAACCTCAGTAGTGGCTGTCGTGACCGGCGAAAGCGCGGATGGCCCGCGGCTCACGGAATTCTCCGAGCTGCCATACAACCACCTCAACCGTGTTTACTTTGACACTAACGCGCTGCAAGTTCATAGTTCACTTCTGAATATCGTCCTCCACGACTAGCTTACGCGCCGCATCCCGCAAACAAGGCTTTCAGACAAAGGATGGGTAAATCAGGCACTGGCTGGATCTAATGCGGCAATCGGTGTTATTTTCGTTGCAACCAGCACCTCCAACAGAGTTGCTGTGTTATGAACGCTTCCCGAGATGGTGATGAGTGCTTCTGAGACGAGGGGATGTTGTTCCGCCAGCGAGTCAAGACGGTCACTCACGTTGTAGAGTTGCTGAACTTCGTGCAGGATCGCATTCGGATGCATGGGGTACACGGCTTTCTTGAGAGCCTAAACAGCCCGTGGCGGAACTTGCCGAAAGTTCGTGGGCGACGACTTAAGGCACTTGTCACTCGGGAAGACGGAGTTAACCGCCCATAGAGCAATATTGAACAGACGCCCCTCCGGGGATTCAACTACCGTCGCCTCATGAATATCGCTTTGAAGAAATCAGGCTTCGCATGAATGAAGGTAAATCTCAACCTCGGTTCAATCTATTCGCTTCTGCCTGTTCGTAGACCCAGTTCGCGATTCGTCGAAGAAAGGAAGACCGACAATGCTGATACTCATCATCATCTTAATATTAGTTTTTGGCGTCGGCGGAGGGTACTACGGCCATACCCGCTGGGGTCCGAGCGGCGGGGCCGGCATAGGGCTGGGGACAATATTGTTGATTCTCCTTATCGCCTACATGCTTGGCTTGTTCCGCTGATAGTATGACAACCGGCGATGAAATCAAAGTCGAGGCTGCCGAACTCGCAGGCGTCGCCAGTGGCGTCATCCCCTCTGAGGCGTTAGATATTATGCGCACCTGACCAGCCGTGCCTGTTCTCGAGAACCAAGCCGTGCGCTATGACTTCTCACTCTTGAGCGACTACGACCTCCACCTGTTCAATGAGGGCAACCACAACAGCCTGTACGAGAAACTGGGCGCGCACGCGACCGCCGTCAATGGCCAGCGCGGCACCTACTTCGCGGTGTGGGCGCCGGACGCCGACTCGGTCTCGGTCATCGGCGAGTTCAACGCCTGGAACAAGGCCAGCCATCCCCTGCGCGTGCGCGGCGGCTCCGGCATCTGGGAAGGATTCATCCCCGAGCTGGGCCCGGGCACGGTGTACAAGTACCACGTGGCGTCGCGCTATCAGGGCTACAGCATGGACAAGGCCGATCCCTATGCCTTCGAGAACGAGGTTCCGCCGCGGACGGCCTCCATCGTCTGGGACCTGGGCTACGACTGGGGCGATGAGGGCTGGATGCACTCCCGTCAGCACCACAACGGGCTCAACCACCCCATCTCGATCTACGAAGTGCACTTGGGCTCATGGATGCGCATCTGGGAAGAAAGCAATCGCTGGCTCACCTATCGCGAACTCGCGCCCAAACTGGCCGAGTACGCCAACCGCATGGGCTTTACGCACGTGGAATTCATGCCGGTGATGGAGCATCCCTTCTACGGCTCGTGGGGATACCAGGTGACCGGCTTCTTCGCTCCCAGCAGCCGCTATGGCACGCCGCAGGCCTTCATGTACCTGGTGGATCACCTGCACCAGCAGGGCGTGGGCATGATCCTGGACTGGGTGCCCTCGCACTTTCCCAGTGACGCGCATGGGCTGGCCTACTTCGACGGCACGCACCTCTACGAGCACTCCGACCCGCGCCAGGGCTTCCATCCCGAGTGGAAATCGCACATCTTAAACTTCGGGCGCAACGAGGTGCGCAGCTTCCTGCTCTCCAGTGGGCTGTTCTGGCTCAACCAATATCACGCCGACGGCCTGCGCGTGGACGCGGTCGCCTCCATGCTCTACCTCGACTACGCCCGCACCCAGGGCGAGTGGATACCCAACAAGTACGGCGGCAACGAAAACCTGGAGGCCATCAGCTTCCTGCAGAAGCTGAATGCGGACGTGTACGGCAGCCATCCCGACGTGCAAACCATCGCCGAGGAGTCCACCGCCTGGCCCATGGTCTCGAAGCCCACCTCCGTGGGCGGGCTCGGCTTCGGCCTCAAGTGGGACATGGGATGGATGCACGACACGCTCAAATACCTGTCAAAGAATCCCATCCATCGCCGCTTCCATCACAACCAGCTCACCTTCCGCGGCCTCTATATGTTCACCGAGAACTACGTGCTGCCGCTCTCGCACGATGAGGTGGTGCACGGCAAAGGCGCGCTCATCGGCAAGATGCCGGGCGACGAGTGGCAGCAGTTTGCCAACCTGCGCCTGCTCTTCGGATATCAGTGGGCGCAGCCGGGCAAGAAGTTGCTCTTCATGGGCGACGAGTTCGGGCAGAAGCGCGAGTGGTCCCACGAGGAAGGCCTGGAGTGGTGGGTCCTTCAATTCCCTCTGCACTCCGGAGTGCAAACCTGGGTGCAGGACTTGAACCACCTCTACCGAAGTGAACCTGCTCTCTACGAGCGCGAGTTTGATCCCGGCACCTTCCAGTGGCTGGATGCCAACGACGCGGATTGCAGCGTGCTCAGTTTCCTGCGCCGTGGTCATGACGAGATCATTGCGGTGATTGGAAACTTCACGCCGGTGGTGCGACACCACCATCGCATAGGCGTGCCCGAAGGGGGGTATTGGCGCGAACTCTTGAATAGTGATGCCGCTTCCTACGGTGGTGGTAATCAGGGGAATGCCGGAGGTGTGCTCGCCGAAACCGTACCCGCACATGGCCAGCCGTTTTCTTTGGATCTGACACTTCCACCCTTGGGAATCCTCTTTTTGAAGCCGCAGCGGTAGGCAGTGTCGGTGGGCTGGTGTCGGTTGGAACGTGATCGGTTTCCACCGAGCATGGTTTGAGCAATTTTGAACAGTTTCCTGAGCCGAAGTGTTGAAAATTGTTTTGAAGGTGAACGATGTCCGCTGCGGTGTATCCGGTATTCCAAAGTGCAGTCCTTCTTTGCATCGATGACAACGAGGACGTGCTGGAATGCGAGAAATCGTTCCTCGAAAGCTTCGGCTATAGCGTTCTGACCGCTGCAAAATTCCGGAGCAGACTCTGAACCTGGTTGACGCCCTCATAACCAAGGATCGTTTGGCCAGCCAGTTGTTACCCGCGATCGCACAATTGCACCGATGCGGATCGACTTCTCCGCTTTCGTGTGACGCATGACGGCGGAGGAGCCGTTTATGAAGACCGTACTGCTTGCAGGCCGAACCCGCGCGGCTGTCGCCGGTAAACGTTTGAATCAGCGTCAACACGATTGCAACAACTCACCAATTACCAACAACAGAGAGACCAGCAAAGGAGAAATAAAATCTCAGATCAAGAAAATCGCAACCCGCAACATACCGATCCGCAGAAGCCCGCTCCTCCGGAGCAGAAACCGATAATCCAGCCGAATCAGCCAGTGCAACAGAAACCGGTGGTCCCGATCGCACAGCCCAAAGTTCCGCAGTCGGAGCCAGAGAAACACGACCAGCCGCAGAAAAAGCAGGCTTAGGCTGCAGTGGATTTAGACCGGTGAAATGGAGGCTCAGGACGGTTCGATTGACATCGATCCGTCCTGATAAACGTCGAAGTGATTTTCGCTCCAAGGCTGCTGGGGCGAACACGCCGGATACAAAGGCAACACGATAGCCATCCCTTCATCGCCCTTTAAGAGGTTGGAGTGTTGGGTCGATTGGAGTTTGGCGGGCGATGTTCTCTCCGCCCGGAGAGCTGGCGGGTTGGCGAGCAGGAGACATAGTCAGCCCCTTCTGCCTGAACAACGAACATCCAAATTTTACCGCTTTCCTGGATAGCGTCAATATCCGAAAACCACAGGTACTAGGTCACTTTGAATATCCACATGGGCCGTAGACCTCTCCGTTGAAAAATCGATCAAAGATATGCATAATAATGCCTCCCGTTTTCGAGTCTAGAAGGGGAATTCCGGATTGAGTGTGGACGGGCTGTTAAAACCTCTAGTTGAGAAACTGCAATGCTGAGCAAACTCCTTCATATAGTGGCTTTGACTGCGTGTCTGACTCCGGCCTGGAGCAAATCATCTTCGGAATTGTCCTTCATCCGACGGCCCTGCACGGTGTCCATCGTAGGACCTGGAACTGTTTTGTCCGTTCACCTTATAGACTTACCCTTCATCAAACCGCACTACGCGGTCAAGTTCAAGACGGACGGCGGAGAACTGATCGAAGTTTGGACTCATGGGAAGGACGTTTTGGTGTTAGAAGGGATGCACGGGATACTGACCTACTCCACCCAGCCTGAGAAGATCCTTAGCTTTCGAGTGGTCGAGCAAAAGCTCACAAAGTAGCGAACAGGTGAACAGGTTGTGCCTGCCCCGGTGCGTTTAACCGTCATCACAGTGTCCGTCCCCCACGCGACATGCGATTGGCCCCAAGGTCCACACTGGCATAAGTTGTTTATGAGCCTATACTTTTCCCAATCCGCGCTGGAACGCTGGAACAACGGTCAGACATTTATGAGTCGGCTGGTAGCCTTCTTCTCGCCAGCTTGGAGCGGAAACGCCACGCCGGCAGGTTGCATGCGATTAGCGCGAGCTCGTACGAAGGCCCACATATAAGACTGCGCTGCCCGGTTCCAGATCATGTGGCGGGCATAGACGTAAGCACGTTCGCGCATTGCCTGGCGGGTCGCATCCGTTGTCCAAAAGCTCAATTGCCGTATCTTTGATAGCAGCTGGATCCTCGAAGGGAACCAGCACCCCGCGCCCATCGTCCAAGAGTTCGGCGGCGTGCCAGTAGGGAGTCGAGATGATCGCCTTCGCGAGCACCCGAATGTGAATCTCATCCAGCGTCCGCGAGAGAACTGTTTTGCGCGAGATAAGAGAACAAATGATGGGCTGTGCTCCCACTCGAACACGCAGACGCCGGCTGATGACAAACAACCGCAGAGGTCGAGTCTGGAAGCCCTACTTTTTGTCGGTTCTGGCCTCAGCTTTTGCGCCGCGAACCTCCGCAAGAAACGGCTGGGCTGCGGCTGGAACCGGCACTTCGCCCAACAGCAAAGCCCGAGTTGTGACGTCTCCGTACATCGCGTGC
>Ga0181533_1003241_pt1 | contig 17907 bp, 16 predicted proteins | sample PEATcosm2014_Bin_45_FD_119772 | JGI IMG/M metagenome (GOLD analysis project Ga0181533, IMG submission 119772) | Peatland microbial communities from MTU Mesocosm Facility, Houghton, MI, USA - PEATcosm2014_Bin11_60_metaG | ecosystem: Environmental > Terrestrial > Soil > Wetlands > Peat | place... | reverse complement strand
CTCGACGTGCGCCATGATCGACTCGGCGCTACGAGCCGCCGGCCACCATACGGGCCTGTTCACTTCCCCGCACCTGGCCGAACCCACCGAGCGTATCCGCATCGATGGCCGCCCCATCTCCGCAGATCGATTCGCCCAAGCTTTCGACCGCGTCCACGCCGCCAACGCCCTCGACGATCACACCACCTATTTCGAAACCGTCACCGCCATGGCGTTGCTGGTTTTCGCCGAAGAGCGCGTGGACATGGTGGTGCTGGAGGTCGGTCTCGGCGGACGCCTGGACGCCACCAACGTGGTCTCGCCCGATCTCTCGGTCATCACGCCCGTGGATTTCGACCACGAAGCCTTCTTGGGAAAGAGCCTGGAATCCATCGCCGCGGAAAAGGCCGGAATCCTGAAGCCCGGCGTGCCCGCCGTGTTCGCGCGCCAGCGTCCCGAAGCCGCGCGGGTGCTGGACCGCCGCGCCGCGGAGCTTTCCATCCCCGTGGCCCGCACCGCCGATTGGCTGGTAAGCGATCTCGATATCGACGCCCGCGGCAGCCGCTTCCGGCTCACCGGCGAGCGCCATCTTCGCCTGGCCTGCCCGCTGGCCGGCGAGCACCAGGTGGAGAACGCCGTCACCGCCGCCGTGGCCCTGGCATGTCTGGGTATTGCGGATTCCGCCATTGAGGCCGGCATCGCGCGCGCCCGCTGGCCCGGCCGTCTGGAGCGCGTTTCCGAGCGCCCCGAGATTATTCTCGATGGCGCTCACAACCCCGCCGGCGCCCGCGCCCTGGCCGCCTACATCGATCGCTTCTACGGCCACCGCACGGTGCGCCTGATCTACGGCGCCATGCGCGATAAAGCCATCGACGAAATCAGCGGCATCCTGTTCCCGCGCGCGCAACAGGTGATCGTCACCGCTCCGCAACAGGCCCGCGCCCTCGCGCCCGAGGCTCTGCGCGATATCGGCGCTCACCCCGGCCTGCGCACCGCGCCCACCCTCCGCGACGCCCTGGCCCTGGTCGAAGAAGACGCCTCGCCCGACGACGTCGTCTTCATCACCGGATCTCTATTCCTGGTAGCCGAAGCGCGCGCCATCCTCACTTCAGCAGCGCATTGATAGCCACCTGCGAGATGGCTTCATCCACGTCGCTGGCCGCCCCGCTGCACGCAATTCCGCCGATAACCTGGTCGTCGACCTTGATCGGCAGCCCGCCTTGATTGGGAAACCCGTCGGGAAACACCAGCACCGCGAGGTTGCCGCCCTTCAACGTATCTTCAGCCACCTTCGATGGCCGCCCATATATGGCCGCATACTTGGCCTTTTTCTGCGCGAATTGGATCGTGTTCAGGGTGGCCCCATCGGCCTTTTGCAGAAACAGCAGGTTCCCGCTTTCATCCATGATGCAGATGGTCACCTGCACGTTGCGCTTCGCCGCCTCGTTTTCCGCCGCCGCCACCATGGTCTTGATGGCCGCCAGGTTCAGATACTTCCGCGAAGGCAGCTCCGCCGCCGACGCCAATAACATCGCGCTCAGGCACAACACCAGAAGTTTCAACATGGGGACATGATAACCGTCACGCCGCCCTGACGACAACTCCTATCCTGTGACGCAACAACCGACATAGAAGGCCGGCACCAGCAGAACGCACCGTTCCGACCTTGCTCACTCTCCCCGGAGAGTTCCCACCACGCGTGAGCGGGCGACCATGCTCGCGATCGACTGCAACATCCGGTCATTCATCTCGTTCGACAGCAGGATCATGCGTTCGGGCGAGCGTGCAGCGCAACCAAGGCGCAAGCCTCTATCCAGACGTTGCCCGACGAATACGTGGAACGTGATGCCGGGGATCACGAAGTTGTTGTGGCGATATCCCTGCCGGGGGTATTCGTTTGGGCCTCGCTTTCGGTTGCCTGTAGGACATTTTTGTCCGACACTTAGAGTGTGAGAGGTAGCGAGTTTGTGCGGCGCATCCAGGCCCTGGGCAGGGAGCGCGGGGTGGAAGTCCAGTGGATCGCTCATCGCGGCAAGGGTAGCCACGGACTTCTGTACTGCGGTTCGGACATGACAACCGTTCGGAACCTGAAGGATGAAGTCGACAAACGCGCCTATCACAAGATGCTCAAACAGCTTTGCTTGAGCGAGAAAGACTTCGAGTGAAGGAGAGAACCATGCGCACGTTCGTGTATCCAGCCAGGTTTGAGCATGGGGACAAGCCGGGAGTCCTGGTGATTACGTTCCGGGATTTTTCGGAGGCGATCACGCAGGGAAAAGGAGAGAGGGACGCGCTTTGGCAGGCGGCGGATTGTCTGGAAGAGGCGATCGCCGGAAGAATAGCCGGCGGGCGGGCGATCCCCAAGGCGTCGAGGGCTGCGCGGGGCGAACGGCCGATTCCCGTCCCGGCGCCGATGGCCGCCAAAGCTGCCCTGTATCTGGCGATGGCAGAGGCCGGGATGACCAATGTGCAGTTGGCGCGAAAGCTCGGTTGCGACGAGAAGGAGGTGCGGCGGATGCTGGATCCCAGGCACCCCACCAAACTGCCGCGGATCAAGGAAGCGCTGGATGTGTTTGGAAAGAGTCTGGTGGTGAGCGTGAAGGAAGCGGCGTGACCCGTGGATGCGCAATCCGTTATGACGCTCTGGTTCGTTGCTCTTACGCCCTCAGGTGGGGCTTCAGCAGCTCCAGCGCGGCCCGGACGGTCTTCTCGCCTTCCGCGTCGAACGGCTTGCTGGGGCCGCGGCGTCCGCCGCCGCCACCACCACCCCGCCCTTCCGGAGGCATTCCTCCACCACGCGCCGCCGCGCCGGCAGCTCCCGTGGCGTTCGCGCCCGGCATCTCGGTGGCCATGGCCCCACGGCGCGAGCGTGTGTTCTTGAAAACTCCGCGCGCCACCAGCACGTACTTCCCCGGCGCGCCTACCGCCTGGGTGACGCTTTCGAAACACAGCACCCGGGCGAACATATCGAAGGCCTCGCTGCGCTTGCCCGCGTACCACAAATCGTACGCCTGCGCGTAGAGGTCGGCCAGGTCGACCGTGGGGCAGAAGCCTTGGGCTCCCAGCAGCAACTCGTTGATCATGTCCCGCACGCCGTTGCCGCAGAAAACCTTGACCCCGTCGCCGGTCCGTGTGCGGATCTCCGTGATGCGCGCCAAAGTGTCCCCGGCTTCGTCCTTAATCTGCCGGAACGAGGGGATCTCCTTGAACATGCGGGCGATCAGGTCCATGCTCAGCGGGATGGGCTGGCTCTGCACGAAGAGTGGAAGGTCGGTGGCCGTGCCGATCGCCTGGTAATAGTCGAACAGGGCGTTTTCGTCGGTCACGTTGGCCGGAGGCAGCGAACAGATGGCGTCGGCGCCGATCTTGTCCGCGTGCTTCGTATATTCGAGCACCGTAGCCATATCCGGCCCCTGCACTCCAATGGTGATGGCCGTCTTGCCGCCTTTGCCGGCGGCCACCATGGCTTCGGCCCCATCCAGACGCTCCTGCTTCGAGAGGGTGGTCCACTCACTGGCGATTTGCGGCCAGATGACTCCGTGCACGCCTCCTCGATTCAGAAACTTGATTTCCGCCGCCAGACACTCCAGGTCCAGTTTGTCGGAATCGGTGAATGGTGTCGACCCGATCGGGAAAAGTCCGTGTATCGGTTTTGAACCGGGCTTGGCAGCCGCGGAGAGCCGGTTGAAGACCAGCGCGGAGGCCAACGCGCCCCCGCCCAACACCTTCAAGAAATCGCGCCTGCCCCTGGCTTCCGGCGCGGTCGTAATCTGCCTGGGCATAACCCTCCTTCCGTCAACCTCGGATCTGAATCGCCAGTATACCTCAATTAGCCGGGGTTTCCGCGCCCTAGCCGCCATCCGCCGACAGGCGCGATCAGGCCGCGCGCACCTGCAGCGGCGCCTGAGAGATCACCAGCAGGCCGCCCGCGAACAGGAGAAGCATGAGGACCGCCAGCGTCTTGACGCGCACGTCGGACCCTTTGAACTCCCGCCACAGCAGAATGCCCCACAGCGCGGCGAGGAGCGCGAATCCATGCGCCAGGAAATAGCCGGCCACCGTACCCACCTGCGCCGCCGCGGGAGCGCTGGCGGCGGCGAGACTCGTCACCATGCCGATGCACCACAATGCGCCGCCCGCCAGACCCAGCAGATGCTGCTTGGGCGTGCTCTTGAAGATATCCAGCACCTCCAGCGGTTCGCCTTCCACGGGAAGATTCATCAGAAACACGTTGAACACGAACGTGGAGAGGAAAACGCCGATGGCGAAGACCGCGGCGACGGCATAGGGACCGAGACCGATATCGCCTTCTCTGGCCTTGTCCACCAGCGGGAAGAATGAACCCAAGAGCAGGCCGCTGACCAGCGCCAGGACGATCCCCTTGATCGAACTCGGGCGGCGCGTGCTGGCGGCCTTTCCCGCCCGGGCGAGTTCTTCGTGCTTCAGAACGGCGTGAAAGCGATAGGCCAGCGAGGCGGCGACGACGGCAGCCGCAATGAGCACGCAGCCCAAGAACAGCAGCGCGGGGTTCCCCGTCGAACTGGCCGCGTAGGCCAGGGTGGTCCCCGCAATGGTTGCCACCCCTATTCCCACAAGGAACGCCACCGCCATGCCCGTCACCGAGATGGCCGACATCAGGATCATGTTGCCCAGGTTGAAGATCACTCCGCCCATGAACCCGTATAGCCACTGGCGCTTACCGGCATGCATCAGGTCGTCCATAAAGGAGAAGCCATCGTAGCCCAGGTTGCCCAGCGTGAAGGCTAAGAGGAAGGCAGCCAGTGCCACCCCCGCTGCGAAATCGAAATAGTAGAGCTCATAGCGCCACTTCCCGGCGAGCTTGTAACTGTTCGCCCACGAACCCCAGCAAAACAGGCTGAGGATCGTCAGAAACAGGACTGCGGCTTGTGTTTGTGGAAGAATCATGGATCACTTCCGGAAAGGGAAGGTTACAACGCCGGGGGTGTGCGGGTCAACCGGAGAAATCGCGGCCGGCGTCGCCGCGGCGAGATTGGGCGGCTGGCCGGGAGACTGGCGCACCCGCCACGGCCTGGCCTCGACGGAGCATTCCGGCAACGGCGTGCCGGAGTAGTAATTCAGCCCGTAACGCCAGTTCCGCTCGATTTGGTCGACGCACACTTCATTCGCGCGGCCGCAAATCTCGCGCCAGAACGCCCGCGCGGAAACTGTGCGGTCCAGTTCCGGCGCAGCCACGTATTTCAGATAGACGCTCCCCGCGGTGGCGCCGGCGGCGATCAGCAGCACCGCGGCCAGCCGGCGCCCGCGGCTCTCCAGGAGCCACGCCGCGGCGGCCACTCCGCCGGCCAGCAGCCAGCTTGCTTGAAACGCGGGAAGCGGCGCCTTCGAGAGGCCCGCCGCCAGCGCCTCGGGAAGCATCCGGGCAGCCATGGGAAACGCCACCAGCAGCAGGGCGCAGCACGCCAGCCAGGGGCACGCGTGGGCGGCTTCGGCTTCATCGAGCGCAAACCCCATGAGCGCCGCGGCCGCCGGCAGCAGCGGCAGCAGATAGCCCGGCAGCTTGTTGGTGGCGGCCGTGAAGAAAACCATCCCGAACACCACCCACGCCAGCAGGAAGAGACGCCGCCGGTCGCGGTAGGCAGCGCGCCGCCCCAGCAAAAGCACGAGAGGGAACCAGGGCAGCAGCAAACCGGCCAACACCGGCAGGTAGAACCACCAGGGCTGCGCGTGCATCAGGGCATTCGAAGTGAACCGCTCGAAATTATGCACCACGAAGAAATCGTGCAGAAAAACTTTCCCATTGCGGAGATAGCAGAGCAGGTACCAGGGAAGCGCCACCACGAGGAAGGGCGCCACCACCCGCGGCCGGACCAAATCGCGCGCGTTGCGGAAGCGCAGGCATAGGGGCGCGGCCAGGACCAGCGCGACCGGCCCTTTGGCCAGCACCGCCAGCCCGAGCAGAGCCGCGGCAAGCGGTAAATACCGCGTGTCGCGCCGGCCGATCCACCCCAGCGCCAGCAGCATCGCGCCGGAAAACGCGGCGGCCACCGGCATATCCGGGACCCCCACCTGGCTGTATACGAGCCAGCCGCCGCAGCAGCCCAGGATGAGGGTGGCAAACCACGCCGCGCGCGCGCCGAATTCCCGGCGGAGAATCCACCAATAAAACACCAGGAAGCCCACGGCCATCAAGGCGACCGGCAGGCGCGGCGCCAGGTCCGGCCCGGCGCCCAGCCGGAAGGCCCCGCCGGTTATCCAATAGAGCAGCGCGGGCTTTTCGAACCACGGCTGGCCCCACAGCCGCGGCGTAATCCAATCGCCGGAGCGCACCATCTCACGCGCGATGGAAGCGTAGCGCGGCTCGTCCGGCCCCAGCAGCCCGGTCGCGCCCAGGCGATAGAAGTAGAGGAGATATGCCAGCGGCAGAACAATCCACAGCGCGCGCGGGATTTTCCGAGGCATTTCTCTCATTATAGGGGGGTGCGTGCGCCGGCAACACCGATCTACCACTCTCTTACGTTCGCGGCTCTGCCTGACCGCTGGGGAGCTGCAACACCTGGCGTTCGGAAATGGGACTAGGTTCGTCTGGTAATTCGCGTTCCCCGAGCAAGGCAGTCAGTTTAGAAGTACGCTCTCCTGCTGATGCCAGGCGCGGGACGTTTTTGGCTCACGTGGTTGGGGAGGACGAATGCCCGGATCGACCGCGGGGCGGTGCGACACTCGCCAGGCTGCCGGCTCCGGTTCGGGAACTGCGTCGACAAAGGAGTTGCCGAGCGCGAACAAGGCGAGCTCCAAGCGGTCGTGGACGCCAACTTTCTGAAACAGCCGCGTAAGATAGACCTTAACGGTTCCCTCGCTCAAGGTGCTGGCGTGTGCGATCTCCTTGTTCTTCAGGCCTTGCGCGAGAAGGCTTACCACGTGGCGTTCCCGCCGTGTCAGAATGATCCGTCTGGAGGTGAGGATCTGGTCGCACAGGGCCTGTTCCACCCAGAGGCCGCCCGCCGCGACGGTGCGTAAACACTTGATCTGAAGCTCGACAGGCAGGCTTTTGCGGAGGATGCCGCGGACGCCAACTGCCAGCGCCTGGGAAACCAACTCCACGGAAACGGCGTCAACCCAGAGAACGATCGGCGCATTGCCCGCCGTGGATTCCAGCTTGGATAGCGTGGCGATGGTGACGGCGGCGGTCACCTCGACGAGAGTCACGCTTGGGCGGCTCGTCCGGACATGATCTATTAAAGGATCGAGGTCCGCAAAGATCGCCGACAACCCGATGTCTTCCAGACCGGCCATGGCGGCCTGGAGGCCGGCCGTGAGGATCGGTTGCTCGGAGTACAGCGCCACACTCGTCATTCTCTGATCGCCTTTTGGAAGTCTCTTCCCCATGAGCATGCATCAGAAGGCGCGCGGGCCGGAATCCGTGGGCCCACCGAATTCCGAAAAATCGATCCCGCACAATTGAGGCGGGGGGAGTGGAGGGACTCGGGGGCTGCCCGGGTTGGATGCAGGAACGCAGCCAGGGAGATGCTGCCTCGCACTCCGCGAAATCGGTGTTTCCGGGTATATCACTGGGCAACTCTTCCGATACAGACTTGACTGTAGAGGCAAACCAGCCCATGCAAGCTGAACTTCGACAGCACGTACCCGAGATCGAACTGACGGCCTTGTACCGGCGCCGGGAGACCGTTTCGAAACTGATCCGGTCGCTCGAACGCTATAGACGAACGCGGGTGCTCCGCATCCAAAAACGCTCGCGGTGGGCACGGCAGGCCGCTACCTAAGGCAAGACTATGCGGAATCAATATCGAGTCGGCCCGGTCTATCGCGCGAGTTTGATCGTGAGTGGGGGCATGTGCGCTGGGCTGGGAATCGCCATCCTGGTGGCGCTGTCGCTCCACCGGGCAGCCGACACCGAGGTGTTGCCGGCCAGCGTTGCCACTCCGCCCGTGGCGGCGCTGGGATTCGCGGTCTGTGGGCTGGCGTTAATCGGAATCGGCTTCTGGTTCCCGCGGATCACGTCGGTGCTGGCTATGGTGACGTTGTCGATGGCGGTCGTGCTGGTGGCCGAGAAAGTATTGGGGATGGGGCCCAGATTAGAAACCCTGATCGCTGCCAACCTGAGAGCGGGAGGCTGGGAAGACATCGCTCCCAACACGGTGGTCGTGCTGTTGCTCGGCGCGGCGGCATTGTTGCTGCGCCACGCATACCGGTGGTCTGAGAAGCGGCTGGGGGCCATCGCTGTTCTGGGGTCGATCATATTTGCCATTGGAATCGTGGGCGCCGTGGGCTACATGGCGGAGGTTCCCACCTATGTCTGGCAATGGAGAGCCCCGATGTCCTTCCTGAGCACGATCTGCGCCAGCATACTGGGGCTGGGCATCGTCATGAGCGCCTGCCGGTATAGCGAACTGGATGAATCGGGCATTCCCCGATGGTTCAGCCTGGCGACCTGCACCGGAGCCCTGTCCATCAATGCCGCCGCCGCCGTGGCATACGTCGCCCAAGACGGGTTGACGTGGACCCAGGCGTCGGTAATCCGGCTGCTGCCGATGCTGATCGCCAATGGAGTGCTAGCGTTGGTGGCTGCCCGGCAGGTCCGGCGGCAGGCGCTGGCGGGAAGAGCTGGATTTTGAGATCCGCCGGCGGCATCAGTTCGACGTTTCGTTGTGTCTCCTACGGTGCGCTTGCAGGCTCGCTGTTTCCGAATGCGGCGAGCCTGCCTTTTTTTTCGCGGGGGTAGGCATCGCTCCGGAGCTGACCGCCGCCCTGGCGGGGTGGCCGCTGACGCTGTTCAGCGCCACACTGCTGGAGTGACTGCCGAGGGACAACGCCCCAGATGTGCGGCTCCCCATGGAGCACATCGTAATAGAGCGGCTACTCAGCCTCAACGAGGCCGCGCGCGCGGCCGGTTCGCTCACCCCGCCTCTGCGGCCATTGTGAAGAGGCTCCCCGGCGAACTCCTAACGCGGTTCCTCTGGAGCCTCGCGGCGCCGTCTCAGCTCTCCACGATATTGTTACGGATGGCATAGCGTACCAACTCGGTGACGGAATGAATCCCGAGCTTCTCCATGATGTGGGCCCGGTGGGATTCCACCGTCTTGACACTGAGATGCAGGAGGTTGGAGACCTCCTTGTTGGACTTGCTCTCGGCCACCAGTTGCACAATCTGGATCTCCCGCGGACTGAGGCGGCTGAAAGGCGCGTCCGGTAGCGTTCCAGCGGCGGCGCGGCCGAGATACCCGCTCAGCACTACTTCAGACACCCGGGCGGTGAAGAACACCCTGTGCAAGCGGACGGCTTCCAGGGCCGCGATCAGCTCTGTGCCCGCATCTTGCTTGAGAATGTAGCCGCGGGCGCCGGCGGCCAGTACGTCGTGTACAATCTGGTCCGATTCATGCACGGAGAGAATCAGAACCTCAGTGCCAGGGTTGTTCTTCAGAATCTCGCGGGTGGCCTCCAGGCCGTTCATATCGGGCATGGAGATGTCCATCACCACCACGTCCGGCTTGAGACTGGCGGCGGCAGCCACCGCTTCGCGGCCCGTGGATGCTTCGCCGCACACCTCCCACTCCGGCCGTGCGTCCTCTATGACTCCGGCGACGCCCCGTCTTACAATGTGATGATCATCCACCAATAATATTCGTGTCTTTTTCATGGGAGTGAACCAGCGGTAAAATTACGGTCAGGGTTGTTCCGGCATCGTTCGAGGAGAGTTCCAACCGGCCGCCAAGCTGCTCCGCGCGCTCGCGCATGCCCATGATGCCGACGCCAAAGCGGACGAACCCCTTCGGCCGCGGGTGCAGCGCCTCGGGAAGGCCGCGGCCCCGATCCTGCAAGACCAGCCGGACTTCGCGTGGATCGCGTTCCAACAGGATGAGGACCAGGGGGCTGCCGGAATGCTTATGGACGTTGGCCAGCCCTTCCTGGACGATGCGGAACAGGGTGGTTTCCATCTCGCTGCTGAGCCGGCCGAAATCGGGCGGAATCCGGATCTCAACCTCGATCCCGGTTCGCTGGTTGAAACCCTGAGCGTAAGACTGCAACGCCTCTGCCAGCCCGACTTCGTCCAGCAGGGGAGGATGCAAGAGGTAGGTGACGGTCCGAATTTCCGCGGAGCAGGCAGCCGCCAAGTCGATGGATTCGGAGAGCACTTGCCTCCGGCGGTCCGGTTCCAGTTCGGAATCCCGCAGACGGCTGAGATTGATGCTCAAGGCAGCCAGGAGTTGCGCCGTGCTGTCATGCAGTTCCCGCGCGATTCTCCGCCTTTCGTAATCCTGGCTGCGCAATAGGTCGGAGGAAAGCTGGTGAAGCTGGCGATTCACCTTCTGGAGCGATTCCTCGATCCGTTTTCGTTCGGTGATGTCCGCGCCGATGCAGGCCACGCCGACGACTTGTCCGCCCAGATCCCGGATCATCGTGTTATTCCAGTCCACCGTGCGCCGCTCGCCCGTCCGTGTGACAATCTCGCTCTGGTAGTGAGCCGGAAGCTCACCCGCCTCCAGAGACTCGATGGAAACCTCGGGCGAGATTTCACTGAGGATCTCAGGCGAAAAGAAGACTTCAAACCAGTTGCAGCCCAACACTTCCTCGCGTTTCCAGCCAGTGAGAGCGAGCAGAAAATCATTGCAGAGCGTGATATTCCCTTCCCGGTCCAGCGTGACGCCAATCAGCGAAACCGTCTCTATTACGGTGCGCAACCGGCGCTCGCTCTCCCGCAGCGTATCTACCGCCCGCCGGTGTTCGGTGATGTCCGCGATGAAGCCTTCGTAGCAGAGGGTTCGTCCATCCTCTCCGCACACTTTTCGGCTATTGAGCAGCACCCAAATTACCGAACCGTCCTTGCGTCTAAACTGGCACTCGTACTCCCGGACGACGCCATCGGCTTCGACCAGATCCGTAAACCTCGAACGCTCACTGGGGTCCAGCCACAGGTGATGAGACGAGTCGCCGGTCGAAGCTATGACCTCCTCCGCCGAATCGTAGCCCAGCATCGAGACCAGCGTGGGGTTCACCGCTAGAAATTTGCCGTCGACCGATATCCGATAAACCCCTTCGAGCGCCCCCTCGAATAGACCCCGATACCGGGTCTCGGCGTCCCTACGATCAGTGATATCCCGCACCGTGGCGATTACCGCGGGTGCACCGTCAAGTTCGACGACATTAGTGCCAACTTCCACGGGAATACGCCGCCCGTCTCTTGCCAGGTGCACTCCCTCCCATGTCGAGGTTTGCCCGGTAAGGGTTGCCCTCGCGAGCACTGGCACATCGGGAAGGCTCTCGCGAGCAGTGACCTCATAGATTCGCTTCTGCTTCAATTCTTCTCGTGAATAGCCCAGATAGCGACAGGCGCTGTCGTTGAAATCGATGAACTCGCCCAGGACTCCGTCATCCTCGATCTTCACTACGAAGACCGGATCCGAAATGCTATTGAAGATCAGGCGATAATGACCTTCAGCCTTGGCGAGCGCATCGTTTGCCCGCCGGGCTATTTCCTCCGCCCGCTTGTGTTCGCTGATGTCGACCAGGCAGCCTTCGAAACCGATCACCCGATCGCCATCCAGTACGGGATGGGCTGAGAAGCTGTGGTAGCCGGTTGTCCCGTCCCGGCACAATCTGGAAAACTCGCTACTCTTTACCGGCTCGCCCCGCATGAGAGCCCGGACGGTTTCTTCCGCCTTGGCTGCGTCCTCGGGAACCTGAACCGCGGAAAAGTGCAGCCCGATGGCCTCCTCCCTGCTGGTGAATCCGTGCATCCGCAACCACGCCGGGTTGACGTCCTCGTAGCAGCCGTCCATTCCGATCCGGAAATACCCGGCGTCGGCATTCTCGACGATTCCTTGAAACTGCGCGGCTTGGGCCTGCAGCCGCGCTTCCGCTTCTTTCCGGCCGGTAATGTCTTCGATAAAGCCCTCGTAACAGAGCACCCCTCCGTCCACTCCGCGGAGCCTCCGGCAATTGAGCGACACCCACAGTACGGACCCGTCTTTGCGTTTGAGCCGGCACTCAAGACCAGTGACGACCTCGCGATCTTCGAGGAGTTGCAGAAGATGCAAGCGGTCATTTGGGTCCAGGTACGCTTGATGCGCCGCATCGTCGATCGCGGACAGGACTTCGGCCGGCGAGTCGTAGCCTAGCATTCTGGCGAGGGCGGGGTTCGCCGCCAGAGCCTTCCCCTCGGGCGATGTTCGATAGATTCCCTCGATCGCCCCCTCGAAGATGTTCCGATATTTGCTCTCGGCTTCTCGTAGCGTGTGCTCCGCCGCTTTACGTTCGGTAATGTCCTTTCCGAAGACCGAAATGCCGGTGGTTTCACCATCTTGGACGATTCGGTTGAAAGCCAGTTCCAAGGTCCGGCCATCGGGTAGCGAATACTCGGCCCGGAAGGGCCCTTCCGACAGCGCACGCTCGAATAGTGGAGGCCATAATGCCGCTCTGGCCGGCGGCAGCAATTCCTCCGGTCGCATCCCCACCGCTGCCCGGACGCCAGAACTGCCCTGGATCGCTTTGTAAGCCGCGCTGTTGAACGTCAGCAGCCTGTAATTCAGGTCCACCGCCCAAATCAGGTCGTCGGTACTCTCAAGCAAGGCCCGCAGGTTGGCTTCGGCGTGGAATGCCGCGGCGGGATGGGGCCCTTGCGTTTCCATGATTCAGATTGTACTCCCTAAAGAAGCATCGGGATCGGCACACGCGAACGGGAACCCGGCCGGAGCGGCCGGCCCCGGCTGGTCCCTACGGCGCTGGCACCGGGTTCTGCTGGCTGAGCCTGTCGCCTGGCGGCAACCTGACGATGGAGAGCCAGAATTCGCCGGCGGAGCGAACTGTGGCGAGAAACTCGTCCACGTCGAGCGGCTTTGAGATGAAACAATTGGCGCGGAGGTTGTAGCTTTTCAGGATGTCGCGATCGGCCTGGGAGCTGGTCAGGATCACCACTGGGACGTTGCTCAAATACCGATGGCCCTTGACCTCCTTCAGAACGTCGAACCCGTCCCTCTTGGGGATGTTCAGATCGAGCAGAATCAGGTCTGGGCGGGGGGCGTTTTCGAAGCCGCCGGCGTGATTCAGAAAGGCCAGGGCAGCTTCGCCGTCGGTCACCACGCTGATGCGGTTCAGCACTTTCCCGAACTGCAGGGCTTCATGGATCAACTCCACATCCCCAGGGTTATCTTCAACCAACAGAATCTCGGCTGGTCTGTTTGCTGCGCTCATGTGCTACTCCGCTCTCCCGGGTTTCGGGATTGTGAAACGGAAGGTGGATCCCACTCCAAGCTCGGATTCCACCCAAATTCTTCCCCCGTGGCGCTCGGCGACCTTCTGGCAGACCGCGAGCCCGATTCCGGTGCCGGGGTATTGGTCCCTGGTGTGCAGGCGCTGAAAGATCTGGAAGATGCGGGCGGAATGCCGGGGGTCGATTCCGATGCCGTTATCCCGGACGGAAAACAGCCAGTCTGGGCCCTCATCGGCGGCGGCGATGTGGATTCGGAGGGGGGCCGGCCCGCGGAACTTGATGGCGTTGCCAATGAGGTTCTGGAATAGTTGGCCGAGTTGCGCCGCGTCCGCGGTGAGAACGGGCAGCGAATCCCGTGCGATCACAGCTCCGCTTTCCTCGATGGCCGCGCTCAGGTTCAGAAGGGCCGCCTCGACCACCGCCTCGCACTCGGTCTGCCGGAGGTCGAGTTCCTCGCTGTTGACGCGGGAATACGCCAGCAAGTCGACGATCAACTGCTGCATGCGCCTGGCGCCATCCACCGCAAAGTTGATGTAGCGGTCGGCCGTCTCGTCCAGCCGGCCGGAGTAGTGCTTGGCGAGCAGTTGGGTGAAACTGGCGACCATGCGGAGCGGCTCCTGCAAATCATGCGAGGCCACATAAGCGAAGCGCTCCAGATCCGCATTCGACCGGGCGAGCTTTCCGGCGTGGCGCTCCAGGTCTTCCGCCAGACGCTTGCGCTCGGTGATGTCCAGCAGGGCGCTGCGAATGCCGGTTGTCTGGCCCGCCGCGTCGCGCACCAGGCTGTCGTGGATTTCGACCCACAACTCGCCGCCGTCGCGCCGGACGTAACGGCGTTGGGCGGGTTCCAGGGGTTGTTCCCCGGACAGTTTCCGGCGAATGGCCTCTTGGCAGGCTTCCCGGTCCACCCCGGCGACGAATTCCCATACCGGCCGGCCCAACATCTCGCCCGCCTCGTAACCCAGCAGGGCGCATTCGGCCCGGTTCACCCGGCGCAACGCGCCGTCCATGTCCAGTTCGTGATACGCCACCGGAGCGCAGTCGAACAGCTCGCGGAACTTCGCCTCGCTTTCCTGCAAAGCCTCTTCGGTCCTTCTACGGCCGGTAATGTCGTGCGCGGTGGCGTAGACTACCTGCGCATCCTTCAGAGCGCCGGCGTTGAGCAGTATCCAGCGGTACGATCCATCTTTGCACCTGGCGCGGCACTCGAAACCCAGGCGTTGCCCCGTGACGAGGAGCTTTTCGAATTCGGCCATGATAGCGGCGCGATCCTCGGGATGGATCCAGTTGAACACCGGAGTCCCTTCCGCTTCCGCGGCCGTGAATTCGAGAATCGGCTCCCAGGCGGGGTTTACCCGTTGGAGGCGGCCATCGAAGCTCGCGATGGCCATCGGCGTGGGAGATGCCGAGAAGAACTGATCGAGGGCCGTTTCAGCCCGGACGCGGCCGGTAATATCGACATTGACGCCCACCACACGCGCGGGCCTTCCGGCTTCGTCGAAGAACACCGTCCGCCGCGAGAACAGCCAGTGAATGCTCCCGTCCGGCCAGACGACTCGATATTCCGCCCCGGGCGGCTGAAGTCCGCAGAGCGCCAACTCGTGCTGGCGGTCCATGCGCTCGCGGTCTTCCGGGTGGACCAGCTTGCGCCATTCTTCAAGCGATGGCCATTGGCCGGCGGGGTCCAGGCCAAACAGGCGGAACTGCCCCTCCGACACCCTCGCTCGATCGGCGTTGAGATCCAGATCGAAGATGCCCACACCGGCTGTGTTCTGCGCGAAGCCCAGCCATTCGTCGCTCTTCCGCTGCCCCTCCTCCGCGCGCTTCCGGGCCGTGATATCGACCATACCGATCACGGAACCCCTCATGCGGCCTTCGACGGCTACCGGCTGGATGGAGTACTTCACCGCGATGGCAGTCCCGTCGCGGCGTTGGAACCGATCGTCGTCCACCTGCGCGGCAGATCCGCTCGCCAGCGCGCTCTGTACGTGGCAGGACTCCTTCGGGCAGACCCATCCGTCGCAGTGGCCCGCATGGATTCTGCACTGAATCTTCTCGCCCAGGCACTCTTCCCGTCGATAACCGAGCGCGCGGCACGCGGCCTGGTTGATGAATACGCAGCGCCCCTCCGGATCCAGCGCCCAGATACCGGTCCCCACCGAGTCGAGGGTCGCCGCCAGTTCTTCGGCGCCCCAGGAATCCACGAACGGCCGTGGGGCGTGCAGAGTGCCGCCGTTCACGCCCGTCTGGCTTGCTGGATGGCTGCTAGACCCCAGTGGTTGCACGTCGAAGGGCTCCTGCCAAGAATGAGAAACCGGGCTTCGGCGCTTGGGTATCCTTTCCTACTCTCACGCCCGCGATTCCAGCCACCAACTGCGCGATGTGGCTCTGGAACTTGCGGCTTTCGCCCAGCCGCTTTCCGTTTTGGAAACTCGCCTCAAAATCCTTGCGACACTCCGGCAGCACAGCCTCCACGGGCACTCCCAGGAACTTCTCGAACTCCAGGTTAAATGACTGGGACAACGCCGGGGCTTGGTTGAGTACGAGGGCCAGCGCATCCCGGCGGAAGCCGTTCTGAAGCAGCGCGGACGCCGCCGATCTCATCTGGTTTAGGCCCAGCAGGTCGCACGTGCCCACCATGTAGAGGCGGTCGACGTCCTCGGCGACGTGCGCCGAAAGCAGACCCATCCGGCCGAGATCGACGACAATCCACTGGTAGAGCGAGCGGAGGAAGCGTAACACCAGCCGGACCCTTTCCGCCCTCGGCTGTTTTTCTTCGCGGAATACCGGCCCCCCCGACTGGATCACGTCCAGACCCTCAGGGCCGGAGGCCTTCAACTTCGACCAGCTATTCTCATCCAGGTGAAGGAAATCATAGGCAACTTCCGTAACTCCATAGGGGGAGTTCACGTTCATGAGGTACGCGATGGTGCTGCCCGCCAGGTCGAGGTCCATCACCAGGACGCGGCCGTTGGTCTGCCGCCTCAGTTCCATCCCCAGGTGACAGGCGACAGTGGTGCTTCCTACCCCGCCTTTGGCGCCGAGAAAACCCAAGACCTTGGCCTCTTCCCGGCCAGAATCGGAACGCGAAGATTGCGCGTTGATCTTGTGCCGGGCCAGCGCGCGTAGCAGGGCGCGAGCCAGAGCCGACCCCTCCAGCGTGCCCTTCACGACGTATTCCTGCGCCCCGCTTTCTACCGCCCGCAACGCCATGGACTCGCTCTCGAACCCCGTCAGGAGTATCACCGGAAGCGAAGGCGCATGCGTACGCATGGCGTGCAGACCCTCCAAGCCGTGGCTGTCCGGGAGGTTCAGGTCGAGGAGCACAAGATCGATATCCCCGCGCGTCGCCCGGTCCAGACCGGGCAGCAGGGCTTGTGCCCAATGGACCTTAAATCCACCCGCATCCGCAAGCGCTACTTTGACCAGTTCGGCATCGCCCGGGTTGTCTTCGATGAGTAACACCTGCAGCAAGGGCGGTTGGGGCACGACGCAAGGGACTCCGGACCCTTCAACCACACTTTCGCACCGCGAACGCGGAAAGTGGATACAGCAAAACCCGCAACCTGCCTAGGGCGAGACCCTATTGGAAGGTTATCCAAAGAGAGCCTGCGCCCGGTATGAAGCGACCCGAAATGCGGGTACCAGCCCATTGCCGCAAGAAGCCCGTTGGCGCAATCTGTATTTAGAGCCGCCGCGATGCGGGGGCTCGGGGAGAACTTGCATGTTTGAGTTTCTGCTGAGTCGTCACATACCGGACAGGATACTGATCCAGTACCGGGCGGGATTGCTGGATAAGGACCGCTCGGACGAGCTTGAGGGGCACCTGTTGCTCTGCCCGACATGCCAGCTTCAGTTGGGGGACGTGCTGCCCCCGACACGGGCTCCGAGGCTTTTCGATCTGTGCCTGGAGCATTAATCCACAGCCGCCCGATGCGGCTGTTTGCCGCGCTGCTGCTGGCATGCCTGGTCAGGCTCATTGGCGCGCAGCGCACCGGAACTACGACGCTGGCAGTGCAGGTGAACCAGGAGGCTCGTCTCGACCCGCAGCAGGTCGCGCTCAACTTCCGGGTATCCGCCGACGGCGCTTCCGACGTTACCAGTCAGACCGCCAGTGTGGCGGCGTGGGTGCGCGCGATGCCCGGCCAGCAGATTCGAGTCACCGCGCAACTCGTCAGCCTCAACGGCCCGGATGGCCCCATGCCGGTTACCCAGGTCGGCTGGGCGGGATCGGCCACCCGTGCCACCGCAGGGGGCCAGGCGGCCACCTGTTCCAGCGGCACTTTCCAGCCGGGCGCCACCCACGACCTGGTGCTGGGGTGGCAGAGTTCGGGAATCCTCACCTGCGCGGTGAACTTCGAGCTGGCCGCGCCGCGGAATCTCTCCCCCGGCCTGTACACGGGAGCTGTCAACCTGGCGCTGGACACCCACTGACCCATGGGCAACCATTTGGTGTTAACCCCGGAGAATCCCACACTACTACCTAAATTCGGCCCAGTATCGGTTCTCGGGCCACGAGATAATCGCACGAGGTAGACAGAATAGAACTGTACAGTCATATGCGCCGCGTTCTGTTGGCTCTGACCTTTGTCCTGGGCACGCCTGCCTGGGGGCTCGATCCCAAGGTGGCGATTACCCAATACGGACATGAAGTGTGGACCACCGCCAACGGTTTGCCGCACAACTCCATCCGCGCCATCGCGCAGACACCCGACGGGTACCTT
>Ga0181533_1003240_pt1 | contig 17918 bp, 19 predicted proteins | sample PEATcosm2014_Bin_45_FD_119772 | JGI IMG/M metagenome (GOLD analysis project Ga0181533, IMG submission 119772) | Peatland microbial communities from MTU Mesocosm Facility, Houghton, MI, USA - PEATcosm2014_Bin11_60_metaG | ecosystem: Environmental > Terrestrial > Soil > Wetlands > Peat | place... | reverse complement strand
CGAAAGCCGCAGTGGAAGCTGTCGAAGAACGCCGACTTTCCAGAAGAACTCTTCGCCCAGAGGTGAGCATGGGGAGCCGTCCCCTGCATTCGGCCACCCAGTGGAGTCCTTAGACCCTTTGAGTCCTTGACTGGTCAGGCTCTTATCAGCGTTCTCAGCTGATAGCGCGAGCTATTAGATGACTTGAGGGCGAGCCGCCGATGACGCGTTTATGGTCCCACCCCGGATACACCATGGCCCGATGATTGTCATCGACCTCCGGGAACAATCTGGCTCTGAGGCGGAGCATTGACGTTGGGAGAAGTCCCAACCCTGCTGACTGTCGTCGTAACAACCGTAAGAGGCGATCCACTATCGATGCGAAGTGTCATCGACTTCAACAGCCCAGCTTGCACTGTGGCCGACAGAGCCACACCCACGGGGTTCTGAAACTGGGAGCTTCGGGTGGATACCAATAGACGCGACGCCTCCTCGGTCGGAACGACGTATGTGTCTCCGCGACGAACGACCGTCGTCGTCCGGTCAAGGATATGGAGGAACATGAGCATGTCATTCGTGAAGTTCGTTGACTCACCGACATGCCGGACGACGGTCCATCCTGGTTGAACCTTGAAATATCCGGTGGAACCGATCGCAACTACGTTGGGCCCTCCACTGATTAATATCCGGTCTGGTTTCTCGATGACCACCCTGTCAACTGACTTTCCCACCCTTGGAGAGCCAGAACTCGTTGTCATGGTCAGACTGAAGTTGGGTGCGGTCAGGACCGCATTGATGGCATTGTGCAGCGACGAGAGCGGCGAGGAGATTCGATCGGTTGCCCGTCCACTCGGAGACGAGCACGCCGGCAATGAAACAACGAGGACCGAGGCAACCAGCAACACCAGGTGCTGAATCCGCCAGCGACTGCGCAGGGCAGACATCGTTTGCGAGCCTACGCTCTGGATACATCCGATCACTGTGTGCAAGAACGCTGAGAGCCGAGAGCCAGAGCGCTCAGGACTGCTTGATATGTGGGTGATCCACCAGGCGGGATGACCTCACCGGCAGGGTGGGGCCTCCGACGTGTTGGCACTGAGCCGGTCGGCCATGGTCGATGACCGGGTGGGGTACGTTCACAACCCATGAGCCAGCAGCCCCCGCCCACCCCGCCGTCCGAGCTCTTCTCGGTGGCCGGTAAGACCGTGGTGGTGACCGGGGGCACCCGGGGCATCGGCCACATGATCGCCGCCGGGTTCGTGACCGGCGGGGCCACCGTCATCGTGTCGTCGCGCAAAGCCGACGCGGTCGACGCCACCGTCGCCGAGCTGTCCGAGCTCGGGGAGTGCCGGGGCATCCCCGCCGATCTCTCCACCGAGGAGGGTGCTCGGGGGCTGGCCGAGACGGTCGCCGCCGGGAACGACCACGTTGACGTGCTCGTCAACAACGCGGGCGCCACCTGGGGCGCCCCGCTGGAGGAGCACGACTCCGCTTCGTGGAACCGGGTCCTCGACCTCAACGTCCAGGGCGTCTTCCACACGACCAAGTACTTCCTGCCCCTCCTGCGAGCCCGGGCAACGGCCGACGACTCCTCCCGGGTCATCAACATCGGCTCCATCGACGCCATCCGCGTGCCCGTCTTCGAGTCGTACTCGTACTCCTCGTCCAAGGCCGCTGTCCATCAGCTCACCCGGCACCTGGCCAGGCACCTGGCGCCCGACATCACCGTGAACGCCATCGCCCCAGGGCCGTTCGAGTCCAAAATGATGGCTGCCACCCTCGAGGCCTTCGGGGAGCAGATCGCCTCCTCCGCCCCGCTCAAGCGCATCGGGCGACCCGACGACATCGCCGGGACCGCCGTCTTCCTGGCCTCGCGGGCGGGCGCCTACCTAACCGGGGCGATCATCCCGGTGGACGGCGGCATCGCCACGGTGGGCTGACTCCAAATCGCGGATGACATCTCAATCCTTTCGGGGTGGCCGATCGTCGCCCGTGGAGTCACTAACCGGATCTGCCGCTCTTGTTCGTTGGCATTCACCAATTGGGATTCGAAGCTCTTCCCAAACTGAGAACGAGGGCTCGATTCCCCTCGCCCGCTCTCAAGAGTCGTTCGTACCCTCGTGTATGCGCTCGAGCTCGCGTGCGACGTACTCCTCGTGCTTGCGTTCGTCTTCGCGCGCGCGCCGCGGGCTCCAGCGCCCCTTCATCACGAACACGAACGGTATGAAGAAGACGACGCAACCGAACGTGACCCACAGCCAATGCTGCCACTGCGCCGGGGAAGCGGTGGCGGCCTTCTGGAGTGCCAACAGGTGTCCCTGGTACTTCTGGAGAAACTCGAGCTGAGGCTTTATGGCGTTGATGCGGAGCAGTGTGGTCGTATTTCCGTTCACGTCGTGGAGGAGCCTCTCGTAGAGCGCCGGGTGCTGAGTGAGAAGCTGCGTCTCGCTCAACGAGGTTGCCGCGGCGAAGTCCTTGTCGTGATGCTGGACAATCGCAACCAATGGACCGTAGCGTTGCTCGATCGCCACGGCGTGCGGCACGTACCTCTGATAGGGGGAGTTGTTGACCACGTCGTTGATCGACGTGAGGATGAACGGCGCGACGATGAAGGATATCGCGGCCGTGAAGCGAATCATGCCCCCCCAGATCGAAAGTCCCGTCGCCGTAAGTGCCGGATTGCGCTCTTCCACGGTCTCGGTGAAGCTTGCCATCCAGGTCGAGAACACCATTCCCAAGAAGAAGAAAACCCCCGACCCCACCCATACCATCGTGTAGTAGCTCGAGCTCGCATGCCCCGTGTGAGATATGAGCAACAGCATGAACGCAAGCATGCCCAGCGCTCCGACGATCATGAACGGCTTCCTGACACGAAGAAGATCGCTGAGAACCCCGAACAGGATCAGACTCCCACACGTCACACCCCATATCCACGTCTGGATCCCGTCGGCCTGGGGCAAGGTGAAATACCCCCGAGCTGTGTGGAACACCGTCTGCCAGTAAGCGACGAAGAAGCCCGAAGCCGTGTAGAACAAGACGAGCAGCACGCTCAGCGCCACCGCGGGCACCACCACGTCGGCGCGCGCCATTTGGCGCCAGGGGGAGCGTGTCGCAGACTCGACGTCGAGACCGCGCGCTTTCAGCTCGACCAGCTCCACGTCGCGCCTGGTCACCATCACCTGATCACGGATCCGCGGCGACAGCTCGCGCAGGAACAGAACGGACAGTACGAAGACCGCGAGTCCGACCACGCCCGAAGCGATGAACTCACGCTGCCAGTCCCCGGAAGTGGCACCAAGGGTGTGGCTCGCCACCAAGCTCGCGGTCAACACCCCCGCAGTGGGTCCGACAGTCCAGAACCCCATCGCAGAGGCCCTCCCCAGCTGAGCAGTGAAGTCACGTACCAGCGCCGCGCTCGCCACGAGGATGACGCCTTCGCACCCTGCTACAGCCGTTATGGCCACGGCTAGCTCCCAGGGCCCACTCACGTTCGGAATGACGAAAGCCTGTATGAGACCGACAACCCCCAGGCCGCCTATCACGAACCAGGTTCGTCCAATGCGGTCGGCGACCTGACCGATCAGGGCGGCAAGCATCCCGGCGAACTCCGAGGCGATGATGATGTTCATGTAGAAGCGGAACGAGATGTGGAAGTGCGTTATGAGGGCCGTGACCACGGCCGCAGGGACGAAGTACTGGTACCACAGGACGATCGAAGCCACGACCACCACTGCCAGGTACAGGTACCGGCGCGCCGAACTCGGATAGCCGTGCACCTCGCGGTCGACCAGCCAGGTCCCGAACCCCCGAGTCGTGCCGCGTGGCGTGGAGCGGGACGTCGCTACCTCTTCAGAATGCCCTGCGCTTCGCATGTCTACGACAAGTCTTCCCAAGCTCGCGACGACCGTTCAGTGTCCCTCCGGGGCTTCCGCCCAACTGAACAATGCCCTAGCACGAGATGGCCTCCGCTTCGAGCCTTCCAACGAGTTCTTCGTCGGTCGAGAACCGTAGTTCGATTCTCCTCGCCCGCGCTCAGACGAACGTGCTTTTCGCCAGTCGCACTTGCCTGTCGCCAAGACGACTCGCCCGCCCGCGATGTGGCGTTCCTGCCACAGTCATGTCCCACTGGATCACCGCCGGTGGTGACCGTCGTTCACGCAGATGGGAGGTGCCGAGGAGGTGTCAGTTCCGAAAGGTGGCCGCCGGCGTCGGTGACGAACAGGTCTCCGGAGGGCCACCCCGGCCCGCCGAATCGGGCCGACGTCGGCTGTGTCAGGCCGCCGGCGATGACACAGGAGGAGCCGGTGCGGGGGTTGAGACGGTAGATCTTGCCCGTGCCGAACCCCGCCACGTAGACGATCCCTTGCCTATCGATTGCCATGTCGTCGGGCTGGACGCCGGCGCCCAGGCGCCCGACCACCTCGACGTGACGCGGGTCGGATATGAGGATCCGATCGACCTCTCCGTCGCTGCTCAGGGTCCGGTCGACGTACAGCCAGCGACCGGAGTGATCAACGACGATCCCGTTGGTGCCCTCTACGGCGGCCCAGTTGAATTGGGGGTGGTTCGGACTGCGGGCGGGAATCCGGGTGACACCTGAGGCGAGACCAGTGACGATCGCATCTCCGTCGCGCAGGACGACAAGGCCGTTGGGCATCGTCAAGCCACGTGCCCAGGTGACGTGCCGGCCCGTGCGCAGATCGAGACGATCGATGGTCCCTCTTGGCGCGATCGGCACCGTATCTCCGGTATTGAAGTAGAGAACCTGGTCTCGCCGACTCTCGCCCCCGGGCGCGACGACCGACGTCAGCAGGGTCGCCAACCTATGGCTGTGGCTGAACTTCAGCAGGCGCCCCTGAGAGAGCGCGGAGATCGTGATGGAGCCACGTCCGTCGAAAGCAAGGTTCTCGAGCCATCCCTGTCCGCTGACGAGCGTCCGCACCGACCACGCTGCGCACCCGCTGTTGCCCGTCGACGCCGGAGCCGCGAACGCCATTGGCGCGTCGGGCATGGCCAGGATCCCGACTAGGAGCACAGCTCCGACCGCGGCCTCCCGGATTGGCGCCGTAATTCGGATGATCATCATCATCTCACGCGCGCTGAGACCGAGCGCTTGCTGTGGCACTGCAACTGGTTCGCCGGCCATCTGCCGAGCCAAGTACGCCAAACGCGCACGGTCGCTCCGCAGTGTCGAAGAGTTGCGCCGCCGTCCTATCCGTTCGATGCTGATCCCGATCCAGCTGACACCGGCGCGTTCGCGGACCCCCGTGTGAGGTGGAGCAGAACCTCGAGCGTGCCACTATCGGCGGTGCTGACGAAGCCCCCGACGCTCGGGTTGGCGATATCCCAGGCCGCGAATTGGATCTGCAGATCCGCTTGTACATCGATGCTCCCCGCGAGTCTTTGAGCGGCCACCAGGAAGACGACGGATCTAGTCACGCCGTGCATGGTGAGCTTCCCAGTGGCTGAGTAGTGGACGGTGGAGCCGATCACTGGGACTCTGCCGAGGGCGATAGGAGTGGAGAGCCGCAAGGTGGCAGTCGGATACTTGGCAACGTCCATGATCCTCCCGTCGAATTGCGCGTCTCGTTGGCTTTGGTCACTGGTCACTGAAGCCATGTTCACCGTGAAGTCGCCTTCGGTAACCGTGCTGCCGGAGATGGTGACGGAGCCCGAGACCTCTGTAGTTCGGCCCACTGCCGTGGTGTGCTGACCGATCAGAACCTCGTCAACCCTGTAACCGGCCACCGATCCGGTACCCACATTCCACGTCCCTGCAATGGTGCCGGCACTGGTCCCCGAGCCTCCCGCCGTACTCGAGGCGCTCGGCGTCCCGGCGTTTCTCGCGCCTCCCGGCAGGGTGAGCTTGGCCGGAGCCGGCCCCTCGATGAAGTGGATGTAGACAAATGGGCCCGCCACAGCCAAGACGGCCACCACGGCGACCAGTCCCAAGACCCACCAGCGCAGTCGGTGTCGGTGTCGGATTCCGTCCTCTGTCACAGCTGCCTCCAGCGCGCATGCCCCCCGGTCAATGCGACGAGAGAGACGAGGGATCAAACGGGGTGCGGTTGGACAGATCCTCCTCCCACCGGTTCGATACCCAGGTCTCGATAGGTCACCACCGGCCGGTAGGGGATCTTCCTCTCGTCAAAGTACCGGGCGGCGGTTTCTCCCCGGTCGACGAGGGCCACCGCTCCCACCACCTGCGCACCGAGTTCTTCGATGGTCTCGCAGGCAATGCGCATCGAGCCTCCGGTCGTCACCACGTCGTCGACGATGAGAACGCGCCAGCCGCGCCCAATCCTGGCCCCCTCGACCAGCTGGTTCGTTCCCCGGCCCTTCGGAACCTTGCGAACAACGAACCATTCCTTGCGAGCCAGCACAGCGACCACGTGGGCGAATTGGTCCGCCCCCATCGTCATCCCGCCGATGGCGTCGAAATCGAGATCATTCACGTGCTCGAGAAGAGCTCTGCAAGCGAGCTCGAGGTCCTCTCCTTTGGAGAGCGCCGCCTTCCCGTCGACGAACTCCCGGCTCTTCTCCCCCGAGGCCAAGGTGACCGGCTCGTCGAAGCGGATCAACCCACGCTCACGGATGACGCCTATAACTCGCTCCCGGAGGCCGGTCACAGCACCCCATGCCGGCGCCTCGTGGCCACCGGACTGCCGCCCCAGTTCGGCGATCTGGTCGGCGCGCGGCTCCCATGCCTGTTCAGGAGGCTTCTATACATCGACGCGCAGTCTACGAGTCGGTGCTGCACCTATGGGCTTTGCGTCTCGTTCGAGCGAGGTTCGCCTGCCGAATTGCCCTGCGAAGACGAAGACCTTTCTTCTTCAGCAAGTTCACCTCTTTGCCGAAGCTCTAGGGAACAGGGAGGCCCGATGGAGCTGGGTAAACGGTGTGACGAGATCGTCCGGCTGATAGACGAGACGCTCCGTGACGTCGCGGTCCAAAGCAATGGAGCCTCCGACCCCGAGGCCGACCGGCCCGAGCCCGAGTTCCCAGAAGACGAACCCGGCAGGGTCCAAGCGCACGAGCAGCTGTGCGTCGTCGGACGACCCGTTCGCGGCACCGACCGGAAGGCCGCCACGCCGACCACGACCGACGCCTGATCCAGAGCGTTGGCCTTCGGCGGCTCTCCGCCAGTACTGGGCCCTTTCGGCGCTTCTCCGCCAAGACCGCGGCTCCCTCGCATCACCCCGCATCACCTCGCATCACCTCGTACCACCTCGTACCACCTCGCATCACCTCGTATCACCGTTCGACAAGGCCGGCGTCACATCCCGCAGAAGCGCCCCGAAACGATCTCTCCCGGTGCGGACAGATTCACAGAAAACTCACAGGTTAGGCAGGCAGAGTCTCTTCAGGAGGCCGATCACAATGCCCAGCTCCTCTGTGTCCAACGCATCGATCTCGAGCACGCAGGTCAGCGCCGCGGGCTATCGGGCGCCCGCTCGCATCCTTGTCGTCGACGACGAGCAGAGCATCACCGATCTGGTCTCTATGGCGTTGCGTTACGAAGGCATGGAGGTGGAGGTTGCCCATCTGGGTCGCCAGGCTCTCGAAGCCGTGACTTCGTTCAGGCCACACCTCGTCGTGCTCGACGTGATGCTCCCGGATCTGAGCGGGTTCGACGTGCTCCAGCGAATGAACAGGGACGGGATCGGTGGACGTCTACCGGTGTTGTTCCTCACGGCACGCGACACCCTCGACGACAAGCTGCGGGGCTTCACCCTGGGCGGCGACGACTACATGACCAAGCCCTTCAGCGTGGAGGAACTGGTCGTCCGAGTGAGGGCCATCCTCCGTAGGGCTCACGGCAGCGCCGAGGACGGACAACTGCAGGCCGGCGACCTACAGCTCGACGAGGAGAGCCACGAAGTGTTCCGGGGGCCGACGCCGATCGAGCTCACCCCCACGGAGTTCAAGCTTCTCCACTACCTGCTGCTGAACACGGGAAGGGTCGTCTCGAAATCGCAGATCCTCGACCGCGTGTGGAACTACGACTTCGACGGCAACGCAAACGTCGTCGAGATCTACATCAGCTATCTACGCAAGAAGATCGACAGCCTCGGTCCGCCGCTCATCCACACTGTGCGCGGTGTCGGCTACACCATTCGGCGACCACCCGATCAGCGATGACCCTACGATTGCGTCTTCTGCTGGTGCTGGTCGGCATCGTGGCGGCAGGCCTGGTCGTGGCCGACGTGGTCACGTACACCTCGCTTCGTTCCTACCTCTTCTCGCAGGTCGACCAGGAGCTTCAGAATGCCTCCCAGCCGGTGGAACAAGCACTCAACTACTGCGCTACACACTTGTTTCCCGGTTTCGACAATCAGTGCGCGCTTCCGCCCCGCTATCAGGGGGGCATCCCCCAGGGGACCTTTATCCAGCTCCGTGACACCAGCGGGAACGTCGTCTCCGAGGGCTTCCCCTCCTTCACCGAAAGCAGTACCCAGCCAGCGAAGCCCGTGCTGCCGAGCTCGCCGCCCATCTCTTCCGACCCCTCACAGAACCCAACTTTCTTCGGCGTCAGCAGCGGCGGAGCCGACTCGCTCAGCTACCGCGCGATCGCGACCGAGGCCTCCGACGGCCCGGGCTACGTCCTCATAATCGCGGTTCCGCTCGCCGTCCAGAACCAGACTCTTGGCCGGCTCCTTCTCATCGAGGTCCTGGTCACTTTGGCCGTGCTGGTGGCGCTGGGCGCGCTCGCCTGGTGGATCGTGAGAAAGGGCCTGCGCCCCCTCGACGAGATGGCTACGACCGCGGGCGCGATCGCAGCAGGAGACTTGTCACGGCGAGTGGCGGACGTCGATTCACGGACCGAGGTCGGCAAGCTCGGGGCCGCTCTCAACACCATGCTCTCTGAGATCGAGCAGGCTTTCGCCGCGCGTACTGCCTCTGAGGAACGGCTTCGCCGGTTCCTGGCCGACGCTTCGCACGAATTGCGGACTCCGCTCACGTCGATCCGGGGTTACGCGGAGCTGTTCGACCGCGGCACTCGGGATCGTCCGGAGGACCTCGCCACCTCGATGCGTCACATCCGCGAGGACGCGAACCGAATGAGCGTGCTGGTCGACGACTTGCTCCTCCTCGCGAGGCTCGACCGGCAGCGACCACTCGCACATGATCCCGTCGACCTCGCCGAGATCGTGACTGTCGCGGTCGACGCGGCACGCGTGGCTGCGCCCGAGCGCGCGATAAGCCTCGACTCACCAGGTGCCGCACCGCTGATAGGCGACGCCGACCGCCTCCGACAGGCGGTCGACAACCTGCTCGGAAACGCCATCCGGCACACACCACCGGGCACCGCCATCGCGGTCCGCCTGCACGCCACTCCGGCCGCGGTCGGACTGGAGGTCACCGATCACGGGCCGGGCATCCCAGCCGAGGAGCGCGAGCTCATATTCGAGCCGTTCCACCGGGCTGATCCCTCGCGAGCACGCTCCTCCGGGGGCGTCGGGCTCGGCCTGGCGATCGTCTCGGCGATCGCGCGCGCCCACGGAGGCCGGGTGGGGGTCGTGTCCAACGAGAGCGGCGGGGCGACGTTCTGGGTGCAGATCCCCCGTTCGCTCGCAGGCTCACAATCCGTCCAAGACGGGGCACCTGCGGCTCGTGAGACCCAGGCGTCAGGACGGCAAACCCCACCGACGCTGGACCGCCCAGCCGAGCCCATTCGTTGACCGAGAGGTGAGGGCCCGCTCTGCGTCCCGAGCCCGGCGCCTAACGCTCAAAGACTCGCGCCAGAAGGACCAGAAGGATCAGACACGCGCCATGTTTGCAAAGCGCGTGTGGTGGTCCACAAAAGCAAGCTGTACGAGCCCGGTCGGCCCGTTGCGGTGCTTGGCTATGATGATGTCCGCCGTGCCCCTGTCCGGCGAGTCTGGGTTGTACAACTCGTCACGGTAGATGAACAGCACGACATCGGCGTCTTGCTCGATCGAGTTGTGCGCGACGATCCCATTGGCGAGGAAGTTGTGGTGCTCGAAGACAGTGGCGTCGTAGACCGGCTCGTCTCCCATCTCGTCGATAGCGACGATCTCGTCCCAGAAGATGTCCGAGCCCGCGAGATCGCCGAGATCGCTGGGAGTTGCCAGACGGTCGTCGAGAGTCAGCTCGTCGAGACGCTTCCAGCCTTGGATCGTGCGGAACTTGTGGTTGGCGCTGGCCTTTACCTGCTGGCCAGATGCGAGCAGAAGCTGCGACACCTGCTTGACACCGGTCTCGAAGACATGTGACATCTGAGCCTGCACCAGGCACAGACGGTCATCTAGAGCCCAGACCGGTATGTTGCGCTCGCCGGTCGACAAGAGCTCTCCCAATGTGACTTCGGCTCCGGTGTCGGCCCGCGTGACACGCACGTCGGCTGTGAGGCATCCGCTCTCGCGAAGGTCCGCGAGCATCGGGCGCTTGTCTTGGCGCATCTCCAGATTCCGCGAGAGCTGTGAGAGAGCTACGACGGGAATGTCAAGCTCGCGTGCGAGCACCTTCAGCCCGCGGCTGATCTCGGAGACCTCCACCTGGCGGTTCTCGGCTCTGCTCCTGACGTGACCGGTCATCAACTGCAGGTAGTCGACAACGACCAGCCCGAGGCCCTCGCGCGCCTTGAGGCGTCGCGCCTTCGCCCGGATATCCATGATCGTGACGTTCGGGTTGTCGTCGAAGTAGATCGGGGCGTCGCCCAGGCGGCCGATGGCCGAGGAGATCTTCGGCCAGTCGGACTCGAGCAGGCGGCCGTTGCGCATGCGGACGGCGTCCACGCGCGCCTCGGAGCACAACATGCGCTGGGTGATCTCGAGATGGCTCATCTCGAGAGAGAACATGAGGACCGGCACCCGAGCGTTGACCGCGGCGTGGTTCACGATGCCGAGCGCCAGGCTGGTCTTCCCCATAGACGGCCTGGCCCCTATGACGACGAGGTTCGACTTCTGCAGGCCTGCAAGGCGCTCGTCGAGGTCCGTGTAACCCGAAGGCACACCCGTGATCGTCTCGCCCCGCTCCACGAGGGCCTCCAGGTGGTCGAGGCTCTGAGCGAGCAGGTCCCGTAGCGGTGACATGGAGTCGACCACCCGGCGCTGGGCCACTTCGAAGACCAGCGCCTCGGCCCGGTCCACGGCCTCTGAGACGTCCTCGGGAACGCCGTAGCCGAGCTCGGCGATCTCACCGGCCACCGTGACCAGCTTCCGCAACAGCGCGTGCTCCTCGACGATCCGCGCGTAATGAGCGGCGTTGGCCGTCGAGGGGGTGTTGACCTGGAGGGAAAGGAGGGCAGAGGGCTCCCCGACGGCCTCGAGCACTCCCGAGCGGCGCAGCTCGTCCGCCACCGTCACGGGGTCCGCCGGTTCTCCACGGCTGTAGAGGGCGCAGACAGCAGCGAAGATGTGTGCATGCGCCGGCTTGTAGAAGTCTTGGGCCTTGCAGCACTCGAGCGCGGCAGCTATCGCGTCGCGCGAAAGCAACATCGCCCCGAGCAGCGACTCCTCGGCATCGAGATCATGGGGCGGGACACGCCCGCCGACTGCCTGCAAGTGCCGGACACGCGTGCTCTCTAGGGCTTGAGTCATGATCTCTTAACCATCACCCGAGAGCCCTGCGCAGAACGAGAGGATGAAACGCGAAAGATGTGGAAATCAACCCCAGCGCAGGGGATGACGCTGTGGACAAGAGCGAGAGCGCGCTGAGACCGGGCCGATCCCACCTGACGCCCCGATGACAGGACTCGTCCTCTCACACAAGACATTCAAGAGACAGGCTGTAACACTTTTACGAGAAGCCGTCGCGCGTGCCGAAAGAGCAGCACAGGGGCTCGCCCGGACACCAACACAGAGACGAACGAGAGATGCCGGCACCGCGGGTCGAGTCCCCGGCAAAGACGGTGCTCAGATGCTGGCGACGACGTCCACGGTCAACTCCACCTGCACGTCGGAATGGAGCGCTACGGGCACCAGATGCGTGCCAAGGGACTTGATCGGCTCGACGAGATGAATCTTCCGGCGGTCGATGACCGCGCCGGTCTGAGCCTCCACCGCCTCGGCAACGTCGGACGCCGTCACCGAACCGAACAGCCGGCCGGCCGCCCCGGCCCTGGCCGTAACGGTGACCGTGGTCCCTGTGAGAACCAGGGACACCGACTTCGCCGCCTCGCGGTCGTGTATGTCGCGCAGGTCGCGCGCTCGCCGCATCGCCGTGGCCTGCGGCTCTGACCTGACGGTAGCCACCAGCGCGCGCTTGGTGGGAAACAGGTAGTTGCGGGCAAAGCCCTTCGCCACCTCCACGACCTCGCCGCGCTTGCCCACGCCTTCGACGTCGCTACGAAGCAGCACCCGCATCATGCACCGTTCCCCGTGACATCGCCCCCACCAGCACCATTGCCGGCGACCGAGTCCCTTGCGAGAACCTCGGCCGGCTCGGCCTCAGAGCCGTCAACCGAAGCCCTGGCAGGCTCCTCGACCCCGCCGGCGTCGGCGAGCCCTACGTGCTCCAGGTTCTCGGTGGCGTCCTCGGCCGTCTCAGCCGTTTCGGTCTCGTCGGTCGTTTCGGCCTCGTCGGTGGCCAATTCCTCGTCTTCGGCCTCGGTGGCATCGCCGAGCCCACGCGCCCTGGCCTGGCCACCGGGACGCTCCGGGCGCTCTCCGCGCGCGCCGCGGCCGCGGCCTCCCGAACGCTCGGTGGTCGTCCGCTGCGTGTAGGGCAGCAGCACGAGCTCTCGCGCGGTCTTGATCGCCAACGCCACGTCACGCTGGTGCTGGGTGCAGTTCCCCGTGACCCGCCGGGCGCGGATCTTGCCCCTGTCGCTCATGTACTTGCGGAGCATGCCGACGTCTTTGTAGTCGACCCACTCGATCTTGTCCCTGCACAGCGCACAGGGCTTCTTCTTCGTCCTGCGTGCCGCGTCCTTGGGGCTGCGACGGCTCGTTCGCTCGGTGCCTCGTGCCATCTAGAAGGGCTCCTCGTCGTACCCGTAGCCGCCGGACTGCCCCACCGGCGGCGCCGGCTGCGACACGGACGCTTGGCGGGCGACATTCGCAGGCTCGAAGCCGGGCCCGCGCCGCTCGTTCTTCGTCACTTGCGCGGTGGCCCATCTCAGGCTCGGCCCGATCTCGTCTGCCACGACCTCGATCTTCGAGCGCTTCTCACCGTCGGCGGTCTCCCAGGACCGCTGCTCGAGGCGCCCTGTCACCACGACACGTGCTCCTTTGCTCAGGCTCTCTGCGACGTTCTCGGCCATTTCGCGCCAGCAGACGATGTCGAAGAAGCTGGTCGCCTCCTCCCATTCCTGGGTTTGGCGGTTCTGCCACCGACGGTTCACGGCTAGGCCGAAGCTTGCCGTGGCCTGCCCGGTGGGTGTGAACCTGAGCTCCGGGTCGCGGGTGATGTTGCCAACCAGCGCGACGTTGTTCCCGTTGGCCATGATGCTCCCTTCGCTCTGCGCACTCAGCCGGCGACCGCGTTGGTGGCGCGCCCCGGAGCCCCGGACGGCGCGCGCCCTGCGACCTTCTCGGGCAGCCGCACGATCTTATGACGAAGCACCTCGTCGAGCAGTAGGAGGAAGCGGTCGAGCTCAGATGCTGCTTTCGGCTCAGCACGGAAAGACACCACCACGTAGTAGCCCTCCCGCCGGTGCTTGAGCTCGTAGGCGAGAGCGCGCCTCCCCCAACGATCGACGGTCCCCGGGCTCCCCTCGTTCGCCTTCACGAGGTCTAAGACCCTCTCAACGAAGGACTCGATCACTGAGTCTTCGAGCTCAGGCGCGAAGATAATCACAATCTCATAGGGCCGCACGTGCGGCTCACCTCCCTCCGGACCCGGAGCTCGTGCCCCGGAGCCCTGAACGTGCGGGCCCGTCCGGGCCCGAAAGAGCAGGGCAGGGTTTCCCCGCCGAGCCTGCCGGCTGACGAGTGCTCGACCGGGGCATCCTAGCCGAGGGGTGAGCCTCCTCTTGTTGCGGCACGTGGGCCAACGGGACTGCGGTCAGGCGTGATACGTCTCGGCATCAGAGGGGAAGGTGCCGGCGCGCACGTCTGCTGCCCAGGCCCGTACCGCTTCGGCGGCTACCTGCGAGAGCTGCGCGTAGCGGCGGACGAATTTCGGGAGCTTGCCCTCATTGAGCCCGAGCAGGTCGTGGAACACCAGCACCTGCCCGTCACAGGAGGGCCCGGCGCCGATCCCGATCGTGGGCACGCCGACCTCAGCGGTCACCTGTGCTGCGACGACGTCCGGGACCCCTTCCAGCACGATCGCGAAGCACCCGGAATCGGCCAGGGCCTTGGCGTCGGCCAACAGCGACTCAGCTGCTGCCTGATCCTTCGCCTGCACCCTGTAACCGCCCATCACGTGCACCGACTGCGGCGTGAGCCCCAGGTGCCCCATCACGGGGATCTGCGCGCCCAACAGCGCCTCGATCATCGCCAGGCGCTGTCGTCCACCTTCCAGCTTCACCGCCTCGGCGCCCGCTCTCACGAGAGTGGCGGCGTTTCGCACGGTGTCTTGCGGCGTGAGGTGGTAGCTGAGCCAAGGCATGTCCCCCACCACCAGCGCGCGCGGTGCCGCACGGCCTACTGCAGCCACGTGGTGGGCCATGGTCGGAACGTCCACCTGGAGCGTGTCGGCATGCCCGAGCACGTTGCCGGCCACGGAGTCACCCACGAGAATCACGTCCACTCCCGCTGCGTCGCATATGCACGCGCCGGGGGTGTCGTAGGCAGTGAGCATGACTATCGGTTCGCTGCCGCGTTCACGTTTGCACGCGCGCACCTTCGGGACCGTGACCTTCTCAGTCAGGACAGCTCCAGCCATTGCAGGCCTCCTTGCCGTCCAGCGCCAGGTGACTGCCGGCGGCGACGGGACCGGTTCTCGGGTCAATCCTACGGTCCATCGAGGCACCGCGCGTCCGCGGCGTCGCCCAAGTGCGAGAGATACCGGGCGGTGTTACCTCGGCCACGCTGTAACGCACGCTGTGACGATTGCACCGCAAGAGCCGGCGAAGCTCTCAATCCCGCCTTGCGGACATCGCCGGGAAGCAGGAAACCACGAGCACGAACAGCAGAAACGTGGCCAAGTGCACCCCCGTACACCACAGGCAGATCGCCTTGATCATGAAGAGTTCGGCGTAGACCAGGTAGATGACGAAGCCCATTGCGCCGATCACCATTGCCAGGCGCAACCACGCAACCCATCGCAACGACGTCCTCCACGCAATCGGGAGGTTGATCGCCACCATGGCCGTGAAGAAGATCAGGCCGAGCAGCGCCACCGATACCCCGAACAACATCGACTGGGCGCTCGTCGTGACCGACTGGCAGCTCACGCCGGAGACGGCGGGACAGACCAGGTGGCTGTTCCCCGTGTAGTGCTCGATGGTCAGGTAGAGCGCGATGCCCCAGCCCACGAGCGAAAGCACCAGCGCCGTGATCGGCCGCCACGTGGGTCCCCACGACTCGTAGCCCCAATCCTCGACGTCTGCGTCGTCTGCCTGCGGCCCGAGGTCTGGGTCGAGGGCGCTGCCTGCGCCTTCGCTGTTGACGCTCAACGTGCCGGGTTCCTCAGCTCACCCCAAGCGCATGCGAAGCCTGGGTCACGATCGACGCGGAACACACCGAGGCGGGCTGGTTGCCGGTGATCGAGCAGATCGCCGCCGTCAGGTAGTTAGCGGTGCCCACGATGCCCTGAGCCACCGGGTCCTGAGCGTTCTTCAGCTTGGCTGCGATCTGTCCTTGGTCGAGCCCGCTCAGGATCGTCGGGTCGTAGCTCCCACCGATGACGAACACCTTGTTGCCGAAGTCCACGAACGGGAGGTCGTTGATGACGTCGAAGTGCGAGGCGTACTTGGTCCAGAGGCTCGATTCCTGGGAGGTGAGCGGTACCAGGGTCTTCCTCCCCGCAGCGTTCGGGCCGGTGTCGTTCGACTCGGTCTCTGTGGGACGGAACACGAGGTACTTGCTGGTGTAGCTCGCCCCGTAGAAGGAAAACGTGTGGATGGCTGGAGGCGTATCCCAGGGCGAGGAGGTCGTCTCCTTGAGCCCTGCGAAGCTGCCGAACCGGCTGAAGGCCATGACGATCGCCCAGCGCTCCGCCGCGCAGACCGGGCAGAACTCCCCCCCGACGTAAAAGGCCTCGGGCTTCCCTGCCGAAACGAGAGCCGGTTGGCCCTTGTACACCGAAGGCGGGTTCAGCGACGACGGCAGCCCCGCTGCGCGGGCTACCGGGGCGCCGATGCCGATCTCGACCTGCGCAAGAACCGATGGCGAGGCCGGTGTGAGCGTCGGCGTCACGTTGTTCGGGCTCGGGCCCGGGGATCCGACCACCCTCACGATCACGAAAGCCACGACCACCACGACCACGACCCCTGCCGAGATGAACGCCAGCGTGGCCGACGAGAACCTGCGTGGCGCGCCTACCTGCGCCGGGGCGTTGCGACCACCTTTGGCCTTCCCTGTACCAGGCTTGGGACCACCGCGTGTCGTGGACGCAGAGCGCGCAGGAGGTGCACCACGTGCCTGAGACTTGGCCGGTGGCCTCCGCGACCGGACGGCTCCACCGCCCCCGTCAGGTGGCTTCTGACCACTCTCCTGCCCACGACCGCGCCGTTGACCCCGCCCTGGCTGGACCACTCCCATCGCGCGTCTCTCCTTGCTGGTCAGCTCTTCGCCTAACGGCTCGTCGCATGCTGACCGGGGCCCTACCCGGCCACCTCCGCCTATGCCCGCAACCGCAGCCTCCTCGCCGTGCGATCGCTGTCGTCTTACCGTAGCCGCCGCGTTCGACGGTGTTGCCTCACCGGGCTCGGCGGGCGGCGCACTTGGCCACCCCCATCTTCGGTATGACCTGCAGCACCTCGGTGGCAGCCGCCGGCCGGGTACATCCGAACAAGGTGGTTCCACGCGCAGCCAGGGCAGACCTCGACGACGTAACAGGCGACCTCGTCGGCTCGCCCGCAAAGCCGCGCCAGCTCCTGCGGGCTCGACGTGCAACGCCCGTTCGCGGGGAGTCTCGGGCCGAACACGTAGGTGACGTGGACCATCGAAGTCTCTTCACAGATGGGACAGTCCTCAGCCAGCGGCACACCTACGTTTCGCGCTGCTCGCAGGAGCTCGGGGTGGGCGTCACAGACCTCGAGGCGGGAGAGCCGACCCTTGCGGAACTCTCTCACCACCGCGTTGCGAGCCAAGCGGTACTCGACGCGACCGCCGGTACTGCTGACCGAGAAGCCCCTCAAAGCCGACGGCCCGAAACCCATCCGAATCAGGGTACCGCCGGCCCGGAGGTCCAAGCGCCCACTCAGCGCGACGCAGGCCTTGCTGGCCGAGGCCGGCAGAGGCCTCACGACTGGTCTCAGGCGGTGCTCGAAGAACCAATCTCAGCGGTTCCGGAACAAACGTTGGGCAATGACTTACTTGTGACACCTAGACATTTCGTCGCCCCGTGACCGCCGTTCTCCGGCGGTGGCCACGAAGATGGGACCGCACCCGGAGGACGAGGACAAGCTCGAAAAGGGCTAGGCCGAAGCGGGGCGCTTGAAGTAGTAGGCGAGGTGGGTGAGTCCTTTCGCGTCAGGAACGACGGAGACCAGTTCCCAGCCCTGGTGCCCCTTGGCGTTGAGTACTTCCATCAGCACGCTGTGGTCGCCGGTGGAAGTACCTGGGCTATCCGTCGGATCGAGGACCACCACTGAGTATTCCCAGTCCATGCTGCAAGCATAAACCCATGGTCGGGTTTGTCCACCCGCACATCCCCTCTTGACCTGCCCTTTTGTGTCCTCTGAGGTAGCCGAAACGCCCTTCCCTGAGGTGTGTCAAGTCAGTCATTGCCAAACGTTGGGCAGTTACATACCTGACTCACCCGCCTCATCCGGCCTGATCGGGGGCAGGGGGTTACCCTTGCGGGGGTGCCACTCACGGCGGGCTACCAGGGTGCGTTTCCCTCCGAGGTAGTGGCGCGCT